>Ga0207691_10004041_pt1 | contig 14222 bp, 13 predicted proteins | sample KBSM13metaG_FD_184327 | JGI IMG/M metagenome (GOLD analysis project Ga0207691, IMG submission 184327) | Miscanthus rhizosphere microbial communities from Kellogg Biological Station, Michigan, USA - KBS M1-3 metaG (SPAdes) (version 2) | ecosystem: Host-associated > Plants > Roots > Rhizosphere >... | reverse complement strand
TCGCGGAAGCGCTTGGCCCAGCCGGCGATGCCCTTCTGCTCATTTCGTTCCACGGCAAGGCTGTCGGCGTCGACGTCGCGGGTGATGACCGAACCGGCGCCGACAATAGCCCCTTCTCCGACCGTCACGGGCGCCACGAGGGCAGTGTTCGATCCGATGAAGGCTCCCGCGCCGATCACCGTCCGGTACTTGCCGAAGCCGTCGTAATTGCAGGTGATTGTGCCGGCGCCAATGTTGGCCCCGGCCCCGACCGATGCATCCCCGACATAGGACAGATGATTGACCTTGGCGCCGGCCGCGACCTCAGCCTTCTTGAGCTCGACGAAATTGCCGACCTTCGCCTTCTCGCCGAGACTTGTGCCGGGCCGGATCCGGGCGAACGGACCGATGCTCGCCCTGGCGCCGATCGTCGCCCCTTCGATATGGCTGAAGGCGTGGATCGTCGCCCCGTCGGCGACCGAAACGCCGGGACCGAAGACCACGTGCGGCTCCACCGTCACGTCGCGGCCGAGCCTCGTATCGAACGCGAACCAGACGCTCTCGGGGTCGATCAGCGTCGCGCCTTCCTCCAGCGCCTGCTCGCGCCGCCGCCGCTGCCATTCGAGCTCGAGGTGGGCGAGCTCGGCGCGGCTGTTGACGCCCGCCGCCTCGTACGGGTCGCCCTCGATCACCACCGCCTCGCGCCCTTCCGATGCGGCGATGTTGACGATGTCGGGGAGATAATATTCGCCCGCGGCATTGTCGTTTCCGACCTGCCCCAGCCAGCGGAACAGGTCCTTGGCGCGAACCGCCATCATGCCCGAGTTGCACAGGCGGACGGCCCGCTCCTCCTCGGTCGCATCCTTGTACTCGACCATCCTCGCGATGCGGTCGCCACCACCGAGGATGATCCGGCCGTAGCGCAGCGGATCGGCGGGCGCTGAGGCAAGCACGACGATGCCGGGGCCGCCGTCGCCGTCGAGCCGGTCGAGCATCCGTCGCAGCGTATCGCTCTCCACGAACGGCGTATCGCCGTAGAGAATGATCACCGGCCCATCGTAGCCGGCGAGCGCGACCGCGGCCTGCTGCACCGCATGACCTGTGCCCTTCTGGTCGGCCTGCACCGCGATCTCCACGCCTCGCCCGGCGATCGCAGCCTCGACCTGCTCGCGGCCCTTGCCGAGGACCACGACCCTCTTCTCGGCGCCGAGCGCGTCGACCCGGTCCAGCAGGTGAAGCAGCAGCGGCCGGTTGGCGATCGGGTGAAGCACCTTGTGCGTGTCGGAGCGCATGCGCGTCCCCTGCCCCGCGGCAAGGATGATCACGGCGAAACGGCGCTGATCGGTCATGCTCGCGAGCAATGGCATGGCAAATTCGGCGGCGCCAGCCTCGGCAACCACCAAAAAGAAAGGGCGGCTCCCGAAGGAACCGCCCTCTGAACCCCAAGGCCGGTCGGTCTAAAAGACGGCAGTATAATATTCGTTGCCGACGAAGCCCATCTTCTGGACGTGCGCGCGCTTGGTCACGGCGAGCACTTCATCGACGATCTCGTAACGCGCGGTCGCGTCAGGCTGCAGGTGAAGCTCCGGGATCGGGTTCATCTGCTGCGTGGTGTCGAGATAGGTGCGCAGCTGCTGCATGCTGACCGGCGTGCCATTCCACAGCACCTGGTCCTGCGCGTTGACCGACACGACGTTCTTGACCGGGTTGACCGGCGGCGGCGTCACATTGGGCTGGTTTACCGGCAGGTCGAGCTTCACCGCGTGCGTCTGCGGCGGGATGGTGACGATCAGCATGATCAGCAGCACCAGCATGACGTCGATCAGCGGCGTCGTGTTGATGTCCATCATCGGCTCGCCTTCGACATTGCTGCCGGTGGTCTGCATCGCCATGAGTTTGGTTCCTACCTAAGCTTTGCTGTTACTGGGCGAGGCCATGCGGCTGCGAGATGAATCCAACGCGTTGGAAGCCCGCCTGCTGCATGGTGATGATCGTCGCGCCGATGCACTTGTACTGAGTGTCCACGTCGCCGCGGATGTGGGCCTCGGGCATATTTTCTTCATTGACGTTCTGAACGCCGCCGACGTCCTTGATCAGCTTCTCGAGCTTCTGCACCGCGCGGTCGAGCAGCTCCTTCTGGCTGACCTTCGTCAGGTTCCAATAAACCTCGCACGTCCCGCCCGGCCCATTGCGCACCGACAAGGAGACGTTCTCAGGCTTGGTCTGGGTCACTTCGTACGCGGTCGCCGGCAGCTTGACCGGGATCGTCTGGATGACGACCGGGACGGTGATCAGGAAGATGATCAGGAGCACGAGCATCACGTCGACGAGCGGCGTGGTGTTGATGTCCGACATCGGTACGTCTTCGCCCGTGTCGTGCTCGCCTACTTGCATTGCCATCGGCTAATTCTCTCCATTGCTCCCGGCGGGGTGCCGCCGGGAAAGGGGGGGCCGGCAGTCGCGCCGGCCCCCGCCGATTACTTGGCGCTGGTCGGAGTCGCCTCGGCGCCCGTCGCCGTCCGGCCGGTGCGCAGCGGCTCGCTGCCCGGCTGGGTCGGAGCAGCGGCGCTGCGGGTCTGGGCAGTCGAGCGCGCCGGAGCGCCACCCATCTGCGGCTTCACCGCGCCGGCCGACATCAGGTAGCCGTGAAGGTCGTTCGTGAAGGCCGCGAGGTCCTCCTGGATCGACTTGTTACGGCGGATCAGCCAGTTGTAGGCGAGCACCGCCGGGACCGCGACGACGAGGCCGAGCGCGGTCATGATCAGCGCTTCACCGACCGGGCCGGCGACCGTGGTGATCGAGGCGTCGCCCGACGCGCCGATCTTGATCAGCGCGCGGTAGATGCCGACGACGGTACCGAACAGACCGATGAACGGAGCAGTCGAGCCGACCGTCGCGAGGAAGGCCAGGCCTTCGCCGAGACGAGCTCCGATCGCGCCCTGGCTGCGCGCGAGGCTGTTCGCCATCCAGTCGTGCTGGTCGATCGGGTCGGTCAGCTTGCCATGCTGGTCCTGCGCCACCAGCGCGTCATCGACGATCGCGCGATAGGCGCTCTTCTGATCCAGCTTGTTGGCGGCTTCACGCAGGTTGGCCGAATTCCAGAAGCTCGACCGGACCTTGCGGCCCTGGCTGATGATCTTCTGCTGCTGCATGAGCTTGGTGAACAGGATGTAGAAGGTGCCGAGCGACATGATCACCAGGATGATGAAGACGCTGTAGCTGATGAGTCCGCCCTCTTGCAGGGCGTTCTGAATGCCAAATTCTTTGCCGGCGGGTGCTGCTTGCATGCTTTGCGTTCCTTTTAAAAACTAGTCTCGAAGCTGATCCGTTTAACCTTCTAGCCGCCAAACGATCGGCGGCGTGGTGATGGTATCGGTCGTCGCGTTCCCGTTGCTGTCCCGCGCCGGCGTGAATTTCGCCCGCCGCCGAAGGATGTTGCAGGTCGCCGAATCGAGCGATCCGTTGCCCGTCGAGCGGATGAGATTGCAACCCACGACCTGACCCGTGGGGCCGATGGTCAGCTGGGCCTGGGCGGTGCCTTCAGCGCCAGCCGCCTGGGCGGACGCCGGATAATCGTCACCGCTAAACAGCGTCCGCAAGTCACCCTTGGCGCTCTGTGCCGACTGCACCTTGCGCGGCGGAGGCGGCGGAGCCGGCGGCGAGGGCGCGACGGGCGGGATCGTCGGCGGCGGAGCCGTGACGGTCTGGATCGGCGGTGTCGGAGCCTGCAACTGCACCAGCGGCGGCGGAGTCACCGGCGGCGGCGGCACCTTGGGCATGTCCTTTGGCGGCGGGGGCGGCTCTTCCGGTGGCGGCGGCTGCTCTTCGACGTCCACCACTTTAAGGTTTTCAGCGGCTTTCTTGACCACGTTATAAGCGAGGCCGGTCACAATCGCGTAAAGCAGGCCGCCCACAAGCAAAATGGTCAATGTCCAGGCAACTACCGGGTTGCCGCTTAGCTGTTTTCGCTGCGCGTAGGACATTACCCTGCAATTCTCCTCACCAAGCCATGAGTGGAACCCCATGGCCAAACCCGCAATCGGAACGCGCCCGTGACAGGCCAGAGCGCCGATGTTTCATTATGACATCGGCTCAGGCGCGCCTCCTTATCCCCGGCTCAAAGGCCGCGCAACGGATTTTGTTCCACTAGCGGAAGGCCGCAAACCGCGCTTGTCAGACCGTGTATGAGCCGTCCGGCCAAAGACCCGGAAATGATGCGACTTCCACGCCCACCGCCTTTGCGTCCGGATAGACGTCGGGCTTCGACAGCCGCACCCTCAGCGCGCGCACACCGTGGAAGGCGGCGACCCGCTCGAATATCGCGTGGGCGAGCGTTTCCTGGAGGTTATAGCGCCGCGCCCCGGCGAGATCGGCAACCTCGGTGCGAAGGACGTCATAGTTCCACGCGCCGGCCGGATGGTCTTCAGACGGAGCGTCGACATCGTTCAGCCAGACCTCGATCTGGACCAGCAGCCGCTGCGGCGCTCCGATCTCGAAATCGTGGAAGCCGATGTCGGCCTGAACCTCGAGACCCTCGAGGACGATGCGCTGCGAGCGGACCCGGAGGTTCGCCGGGACGAGACCGCTGAGCTTGGGCGAGCTCGCGCTCATCGGGTACCCAGGAACTGGACGTCTCGTTCGAGGCCGAGGAAGCGCTGGCCGGAATCGATGGTGATGACCTGGCCCGTAACCGCGGCCGCGCCGATGAGATAGCGCAGAGCGGCGATCACATCGTCAGCCTCGACTCCGCGGCGGAGCGGATTGTTGGCGTGCATGGCCCGGAAATTCTCCTCGCTCTGGCCGCTCGAACGCAGCATCAGCGCCGGCGCAATCCCATTGACGCGGATTGATCGCGGCGCAAGCGCCCGCGCCGCAAGCTCGGTCAGCGCCGCCAGCGCGGCTTTCGACAAGGTATAGCTCAGATAGTCGGGATTGGGCGCGGCCAGCTTCGCATCGAGGAGGTTGACGACCAGCGCCTCGCCGCCCCCGTGCAAGGCCGCAAGCCGCTCGATCAGCAGCACCGGGGCGCGAACGTTGACCGAACAGTGCGCGTCGAACTCATCGGCGCTGAATTCGCCGAATCCATCCCAGGCGAAGCGCGCGGCATTGTTCACCAGCAGCCGCACCGGCGGCAGCGCCTCCGCTGCCGCGAAGATCCGCCCGGCGCAGTCGCGCGTCGCGAGGTCGGCGACCACCTTGGCGGCGCCCTGAGGCACATCGTCCTCCTCGTGGTGAACGTGGGCAAGCACTGCCCATCCGTCGGCAACCAGGGCGGCGGCGATCGCCGCGCCGATGCGCTTGCCGGCGCCGGTGACGATGGCGGTTCGATCGGCGGTCATCGCCGGCGCTCCTGCCTTGAGTGGCGCCGCGAAGCAATCCAATGAGGCGCCGATGCCGGAAAGCCGCCCCCCGATCGAGCTTCAGGGACTGAACCTGGCGGAGCTGCAGAAGCTGATCGACCAGCGGCGCCTGCCCCCGGTCGACCGCTGGAATCCCTTGCGGTGCGGCCAGTCGGGCATACGCATCGCGCGCGACGGCACCTGGTATCATGAGGGGCGCCCAATCCGCCGTCCGTCGATGGTGCGGCTCTTCTCGACCGTGCTCAGGCGCGAGCCGGACGGCAGCCACGTTCTTGTGACGCCGGTCGAGAAGCTCGACATCGAGGTGGAATCGACCGCCTTCCGCGCAGTCGAGATGATGCGCGAGGGGGAAGGCTGCGACCAGCGGCTGGCCTTTCGCCTCGACAGCGGTGACGCGGTTATTCTCGGCCCGGAGCACCCGCTCCATGTCGCCGAGACGCCGTCCGGCCCCTCGCCGCGGCTCGCCGTCCGCCACGGGCTGGAGGCCGAACTCACGCGCGCGGTCTATTACGAGCTCGCCGAGTTGGCCCTTGCTGGCGACGATACGCCAGCGGGCGTGTGGAGCAGCGGCGCCTTCTTCCCGCTGGATCGCCAGTGATGCTCGCCGCCCGCCTGCGCGACGCTTTGGAAAGACCGCCGATCGAGCCGCCGATCGAGGGCGACCTTCCCGAACTTCGCGCTCAGGCCGACGTCGCCGCGGCGGTGCTGATCGCGATCACCGATCGGCCCGAGCCGGGGGTGATCCTGACCGTCCGGCGCGAACACATGCGTACCCACGCCGGGCAGATCGCGTTCCCCGGCGGCCGAATCGACCCCGGCGAGGACCCCGTCGCCGCAGCGATTCGCGAGGCGCATGAGGAAGTGCTGGTTCCGCCGGAACTCGTCGACGTGATCGGCGCGATCGACCCCTATCGCACGGTCACCGGCTATGTCGTGACGCCCGTACTCGGCGTGCTCCCGCCCGACATCGCGCTCGAGCCGCACGAGCATGAAGTGGCGGACCTGTTCGAGGCGCCGCTCGGCTATCTCCTCGATCCGTCGAACCAGCGGCTAAGAAGCGCCCTGTTCCAAGGCAGAACCCGCCACTATTACGAGATCGTGTGGAACGACCGCAGGATCTGGGGGGCGACCGCGGCGATGATCGTCAACCTGTCGCGCAGGCTGCAGTGGCGCTGACTCTGGACGCCGCCAAGTGGCGCAGGAAACGCGGCATGAAGCGCCTGCTCGCGGCGCTCGGCGGCGGCGAGGGCCTGACGCGTTATGTCGGCGGGGCGATCCGCGACGACCTGCTCGGCCTTCCGGTCAGCGACATCGACCTCGCCACTCGAATTCCCCCCGACGAGGTGATGCGCCGCCTCGAAGAAGCGAGGATCAAGGCGGTTCCGACCGGCATCGATCACGGCACGGTCACCGCGGTCAGCGACGGCCACCCGTTCGAGATCACGACCCTCCGCCGCGACGTGTCCACCGACGGCCGCCGGGCGACCGTGGCGTTCACCGACGACTGGAAGGAAGACGCCGCTCGCCGCGACTTCACGATCAACGCGCTGTCCGCAGACCCTGACACGGGCGAGCTGTTCGATTATTTCGGCGGGCTCGCCGACCTCGAGCAGCGCCACATCCGCTTCATCGGCGACCCGCTGCAGCGGATTGCCGAGGATCATTTACGGATCCTCCGCTTCTTCCGCTTCCACGCCCGCTTCGATGCAGGGGAGCCCGATGGCGCCGCGATCGAGGCGTGCACCGCCCGCGCCAACGACCTCATGGGATTATCCCGCGAGCGGATCGCGGACGAGCTGTTGAAGCTCCTCGCCGTTCCCGACCCGTCGCCGACCGTGGAAATCATGCTCGCGCGCGGGATCCTCAAACCGGTGCTTCCGGAAATTGCGTCGAGCCGCCTCGGCCGTCTGAAGCGCCTCATCGCGGCCGAGCGAGCCGCCGCAATCGATGCTGATCCACTCCGCCGACTTGCCGCCTTATTGCCTTCAAATCCCGCCATCGCGGAGGACGTCGCCGCGCGGCTCCGGCTGTCGAACAAGGCGAAGAAGCGCCTGGTCTGCGCCGTTGGGCCGGCCAAGGGCCCGCCGGCCACGCTCGCTTATCGGCTCGGTGTCCCCTGCGCAGTCGATCGATTGCTCTTGGCCGGCAACGCTCCGCAAGCCGCGCAAATGACTTCGTGGCACGCCCCGCGCCTGCCGATCAGCGGCGGGCAGCTGATCAAGCGCGGGCTCGCCGAGGGCCCGCTCGTCGCCAGGACGTTGCGACGGATTGAAGACAGCTGGGTCGAGGCGGGCTTCCCCCAGGGAGAAGATTTTGAACGGATCGTCGCCGACGCCCTAGCCAGCGCGCGCTAGGTCAGCTCCCGAGCGCCGCGGGCCGCGGCAGCGATAGGTCGATCGCCGCTTCCGCTCCGCCGTGCTCGATCCGTGCCACCTGCACGGAATGCCTCGGCGCCAGCTCCTCGTAGCGCGCGAACAGGTCGGCGAAATGCTCGTCCATCGTCCGGGCCAGGCGCGACCTCACCGCCGCGGCGCGCTGAAGCTCCGGCCCGCGCCGGATGAACCGGCGGATCGCGCGCTCCAAAGAGACCTCGCTTGCCCCGCGATAGACCGTCCCTCCTCCGGGAACGAGCTGGTCGATCGCCGCGCCGCGATCGGGGATGATCATCGGCGTGCCGCTGGCGCGCGCTTCGGCCGCGACGAGGCAGAAGGTCTCGGCCTCGCAGCCGTGGACGAGCGCGTCGGCGCTTGCCAGCAGCCGCGCAAGCTCGTCGCGATCGGTGATCCGCGGCAGCACCATTGCGGTGCGGGTGCGGTCGGCGAGCAGCTCGAGCTTCGCGCGCTTCGGCCCGTCGCCAACGAGCAGCAGGCCGACGTCCTGGTGCCGCGCCGCGCTGCCGACGGCCCGAAGCACCATGTCCCAGCGCTTCTCCGCCGAAAACCGGCCGAGCCCGACAAGCAGCGTCGCGCCGGCATCGAGACCGAGCGCGCACAGCACCTGCTCGCGCAGCGCCGGCGAGCGCAACGCCGGCGAGAACAAGCCGCCTTCGACGCCCATCCGGATCGTCTCGACATTCTGGACCCCGCCATCGCTGAGGCGCTGGGCCAGCTGGGCGTTGGCGCAGATGACCGAATCGAACATCCGGCCAAGGCCGCGCAAGTGACGCCAGAACCAGCCGAACATGCGGTCGATGACCGACGTCGGAACGAAGCCGCCGAGCCAGCGATAAGCGTAGGCCGCCAGCGGGTCGGCGTGCATCACCAGCGAGCGGCTTGCCCCGCCCTGCCAGCGGCCGACCATTGCCGCGCTCGACCACGGCGAGGAAGCCTCGACATGGTCGGGCTGCCAGGCGTCGAGCGCCGCGTGGATCGCGGCTTCGTCATCGAAATAGCGGTAGCGCCGGTCGACCGGAAGCAACGGCGACGGGATCGTCACCAGCACCGCGCCGGGACCGCGCTTGACGACTTCGTGGCGTTCCCCCGGAACGATCAGGATCATCTCATGCCCGAACCGCGCCGCAGCCCGGAGCTTGGCCTCCGCATAAGTGCGGACGCCGCCTCCGCTGGGCGTGTAGAAGGCAGAGACGTCAGCGATACGCATCGGCACGTTAGAGAGTGTCCCTGCTACTGAACTTCAAGTGAAGCTTTGTTAATGGGCTGGCGTCTGGCGCTCCGCTAGCACAGATAGCCAACCATGTCCTCCACCGCTCAGCATCGCCTGTTGCTCGCGTCGATCCACGACGTTTCGCCGCGCTTCGAAGGCGAGGTCGACCGACTGATCGACCTGCTGAGCCCGCATGTCGGGATGCGCCTGGCGATGCTGGTCGTTCCAAACCATTGGGGCGATGCGCCGATCGTCCCTGGCTCCCCCTTCGCCGCTCGCCTGCGCGGCTGGGCTGAGCGGGGCGTCGAGATGTTCCTGCACGGCTTCACCCATCGCGACGAGTCCCAGTATTCCGGCGCCGCCGACCGCTTGCGCGCCCGGTTCATGACCGCCAGCGAAGGCGAGTTCCTCGGCCTGTCGCGAGCGGACGCCGCCGCGCGCATCGCCGACGGGCAAAAGCTCATCGAGGGCGTGATCGGCCGGCCGATCGACGGCTTCGTCGCCCCGGCCTGGCTCTATGGCGACGGCGCCCGCGAAGCGCTCCGACAATCGGCCATCCCACTCGCCGAAGACCACATGCGGGTATGGTCCCCGGCGACCGGCGCTGAGCTCGCCTGGGGCCCGGTTATTACCTGGGCGAGCCGCACGCGGATGCGCCTGCTGTCGTCGCTGGCAGCGGCGGCAGCGCTCCGCCACGCGCCGCTCAATGTGCTTCGGATCGGCGTTCATCCGCCCGACGTCCGGCACCCCGCTTTGGTCCGGAGCATCGGACGAACGTTCTCGGCCGCGCGGCGCAAGCGCGAGCCGGCCCGCTACGGCGATCTGTTGAACTAGCGCTTGCGCGCGTTGAAATAGTCGAGCGCGGCGGCGGCCTTGAGCGGCTTGGCGAAATAAAAGCCCTGGCCGGACGCGCATCCGAGCGTCGCCAGGGTCGTCGCGAGCTCGACCGTCTCGATGCCCTCGGCGGTCGTCGACATGTTGAGGGCCTCGGCGAGGCTGAGCACCGCGCGGACGATGGCGACCGCGTCCGGATCGACCATCATTCCGGAAACGAAGCTCTTGTCGATCTTCAGGATGTCGATCGGCAGGCGCTGCAGGTAGGCGAGGCTGGAATAACCGGTGCCGAAATCGTCCATCGCCACGGTCGTGTCGAGCGCCTTCAGGGCATCGAACACCCTCGTTGCACGCGCGGGATTCTGGACGATCGAGCTTTCGGTCAACTCAAGGGTCAGGCGGTCGCCGGAAAGCCCGGTGGCCTTCAGCGCGCTCTCGACCATTTCCGGTATGTCGTCACGCGCGACCTGGATCGCGGACAGATTGACCGCGACATGGCACGGCAGCGTTTCACCGGCCTGTGCATCCCAGTCCGCGAGGGTCCGCGCGGCTTTCTCCATCGCCCAGCGGCCAAGCTGCAGGATCAGACCCGATTCCTCGGCGACGGGGATGAACTCGGTCGGACTGATCTCACCCCTGTCCTCGTGGGTCCAGCGGGCCAGCGCCTCGAAGCCGGCGACCTGGTTGGATTTGAGGTTGATGAGCGGTTGGTAGAATAGCTCGAGCTGGTCCTTCTCGAGCGCCCGGCGAAGCTCGGTCTCGATCGAGAAGCGGCGACGCGCTTCGGTCGCCTGCTTGGGCTCATAGACCTGTGGCTTGCCGACGGCCTTCGCCTGCTTGACCGCGAACTGGGCGTTGCGGAACAGCTCCTCGGCGTCCTGCCCGGCGTTCATCAGTGCAACGCCGATCGCGCACTCGACTTTGATCTCGAGCTCGGAAAGCTTGAACGGCGCCGTCATCACCTGCTGGATCCGCTCGGCTGCCTTGAGCGCGTCGGCAACTCCGCGGCGAAGCGAAACCAGCACGCCGAACTCATTGCCGCCCGTGCGCGCGAGCACGTCCCCGGCACGAAGGGCGAGGATCAGCCTGCGGGCAAAGGTGATCAGCAGCTCGTCTCCGGCGAGGCCGCCCATCGACTCGTTGATTCGGCTGAAGCGCAGCATGTCGACGACGAGCACTGCATGCTCGAGGTCGCGCGCGACGTTGACGCCCACGGTTTCGATCGCCTCGGTAAAGGCGAGCCGGTTGGGAAGGCCGGTGAGGCTGTCGCGCAGCATCTCCGCCCGCAGCGTCCGCTCCGCCTGCACCTCGACCGTACGGTCGACGACGCTCAGCAGGCAACGCTCGGGCCCATCGTTCCTCGGCAGCGGAGCGAGCTTCAGGCGGAAGAATTGCGACGAGACGCCTTCTCCCTGCTTGAGGTCGAGTTCGCCCGCCGGGTCATCGCCGTCAAGGAAGCGCTGCACCAGCTCTCCGATCGGACCGCTCTTCAGGCAGTCGGCATCGTTCCAGTCGGTAGCGGTGCAGGTGGACCGCTTGACCGCATCGACGAACCGCTCGTTGTGAGCGTCCACGCGAAGCGCGCCGTCAGGGGTCCGTTCGATAATCGCAGCCGCAATCGGCAAGGCCGCGAGCAAGCCGAGGTCGTCCACCGCCCTAAGGTGTGGAATCGCATTCAATCTGTCCGTCCGTCGGAGCCGTTGGACTCCGGCCGGCCGGGCTGCTGCAGCCTGCATCCGCGGATATATGGCGAGAAGGGGTTAATTCCCCGTATCTTTTTCCTCTTAGCCGCCATGTTAACGGAGGTTAGGAAAGCGCCGTTAACCGCCGACGGTCACGCGAACCGGTTGTCGCGAGGGAAACCGATCGGCGGCATCCGCCCCGCGGCTCCGCGCGCGGCGCGCCATGGCGACAGGTCGGATTCGGTCCGCACTCGTCCGCTTTCTCCCCCCAGCGGCCAGCTCAGCCCCTCGGCGAGCGGGAAGGCGATCGCGTCGCTGAGGCCGCCGTCGCGGTAGCGCTGCAACGTGACGCCCTGCCCGCGCGCGAGCTCCGGGAGCTCGCCAAGCAGGAACACGACCATCTTGCGATTATCGCCAATTACCGCGACCGCATCGGCCTCGGGAGGGATCGCGCGGACCACGGCCACACGCGACCCGCTCCTGACGTTGACCAGCTGCTTGCCCTTGCGGGTCTCGGCCAGCGTCGCATCGCCGCTGGTGACGAAGCCCTTTCCGTCGGAAGACGCGAGTAGCAGCTTCATCTCCGGCCGCACGACTAACAGCTGGACGATGTCGACCTCGGCATCGAGATCGATGAACAGCCGTACCGGCTCGCCGAAGCCGCGCGCGCTTGGCAGCTTGTCGCCGGCGAGGGTGTAGGTGCGGCCGTTCGACGCGAAGAGCGCAAGGCGGTCGGTCGTCTGCGCGTGGAAGTGAATGAACGGCCCGTCGCCCTCGCGCCATTTGAGCTCCGCAACCTGGTCGAGCGCGAGATGGCCCTTCATCGCCCGGATCCAGCCGCGCTGCGAAAGGATGACCGTGATCGGCTCCTTCTCGATCATCGCCGACCAGTCGATTTCCCGCGTCGACGCCTCGGCCGGCTTAATCTCGGTGCGGCGTTCATCGCCGAACTTGTCCTTGACCCGCTTGAGATCGCTTCGGAGGCGCCGCCACTGGAGCGCCTCTTCGGCGACGAGGCTGGTCAGGTCGGCGCGCTCGGCGGCCAGTGCCTCGCGCTCCTTGCCGATCTCCATTTCTTCGAGCTTGCGGAGCGACCGCAGGCGCATGTTCAGGATCGCCTCCGCCTGGCGGTCGGAGAGCGAGAACTCGGCCATCAGGATCGGCTTCGGTTCGTCCTTGGTACGGATGATCTCGATCACGCGGTCGAGGTTCAGATAGGCGATCAGGAACCCGTCGAGCAGCTCCAGCCGGTCGTCGATCTTCCCGATCCGAACCTCGGACCGCCTGACCAGCACCTCCTTTTGGAATCTCAGCCAGGCGAGCAGCGCTTCCTTGAGGCTCATGACCCCCGGCGTTCGCGTCTCATCGAGCACATTGAGGTTGAGCGGGAACCGGACCTCAAGGTCGGTCAGCCGGTACAGGCTTTCGAGCAGCAGATCGGCATCGACCGTTCGAGCGCGGGGCTCGAGCACGATGCGCAGGTCCTCGGCGCTCTCGTCCTTCACATCGGCGAGGATCGGCAGCTTCTTGTCCGCGATCAGCTGGGCGATTTGCTCGATCAGCTTCGCCTTGGGCACGCCGTACGGAATCTCGCTGACCAGCAGATACCAGCCACCGCCCTTCTCGCGCTCGAGAGCAACCCGGGCGCGCAAGCGGAACGCGCCGCGGCCGCTGATATAGGCGCGCAAGATCGTGTCCTGGTCGTCGACCAGGATGCCGCCCGTGGGGAAATCCGGTCCCTTGACGATCTCGAGCAGCTCCCGATCGTCGAGCCGCTTGCGGTCGATCAGCTTGATCGCGGCATCGATCAGTTCCCCGACATTGTGCGGCGGGATCGACGTCGCCATGCCGACTGCAATTCCGCTAGCGCCGTTGGCCAGCAGGTTGGGGAACAGGCCGGGGAAGACCTCGGGCTCTTCCTCCTCGCCGTTATAGGTGGGCCTGAAATCGACCGTGCCCTCGTCGAGCCCGGCCATCAGCTGCATCGCGACCGCCGTCAGCCGGGCTTCGGTGTAGCGATAGGCGGCGGCGTTATCGCCGTCGATGTTGCCGAAATTCCCCTGCCCGTCGACCAGCGGATAGCGAAGCGCGAAGTCCTGCGCGAGGCGGACCATCGCGTCATAAACCGACTGGTCGCCGTGGGGGTGGTATTTGCCGATGACGTCGCCGACGACGCGCGCCGATTTCTTGTAGGCGCCGGCCGGATCGAGCCGCAGCAGCCGCATCGCCCACAGCAGTCGTCGATGGACCGGTTTCAAGCCGTCGCGGACATCCGGCAGCGAGCGCGCGGTGATCGTGGACAGCGCGTAGACGAGGTAGCGCTCGGACAGCGCGGCATCGAACGGGGTGTCGATAACGGAGGAAATATCGGGGTCGGCCATGGGCCACCGCTACCAAGCGGGCCCGTGCTCTTCCAGCCGTTCGTGATTCCGAAAGCCGAAAGTTAGTTCTGTTTGACCCCGCAGGCGGCCGGACTGCCCTGGCTCGATGCGCTTTGGCTGCCGGCGCCGGCGCAATGGCTGGCGGCCTTGTCTTCGCCAACATTGATTGGGTCCCACTCGGAGGGGTCGGCCCCGCTCGTGACGCCAGCGTCAATCTGCGGATCGCCGTCCAGTGCCAGGTCGATCACATCCTCATTGTCCTTCTTGTCCTCCGGCTGCTGCGGCCACGGCAGATAGAAATTGAATAGGTGCGCCGACTGCGGCGGCGGCGGCGGCGGTGGCGGTGGAGGTGGCGGCGGCGGCGACGGAGGCGGCGGAGGCGG
>Ga0207691_10004040_pt1 | contig 14224 bp, 10 predicted proteins | sample KBSM13metaG_FD_184327 | JGI IMG/M metagenome (GOLD analysis project Ga0207691, IMG submission 184327) | Miscanthus rhizosphere microbial communities from Kellogg Biological Station, Michigan, USA - KBS M1-3 metaG (SPAdes) (version 2) | ecosystem: Host-associated > Plants > Roots > Rhizosphere >... | reverse complement strand
CCTTCCGCCGAGCGGTCGACAGGCGCTGCTGGCGCACGGCGCAGATCTGGAGCGCCTCGGGTTCGAAATCGAGGAGTTCGGCGGCGATACCATCCGCGTGTCCGCCTACCCGGCGGTGCTTCGGTCAGAAGACTGCGACGCGACGCTCCGGACGCTCGCCGACGATCTCGAAGGGCTGGACCGCGGCTCGCGAGTTGAAGAAGCGATCAAGAAGATCGCGGCGACGATGGCGTGCCATGCGGCAGTGAAGGCGAATTATCCGCTCACAGCGGAGAAAATGGCACACATCCTCGACGAGCTTCGGCGCACGGCCTACTCAACGATCTGCCCACACGGACGGCCCGTGATGCTTCGCCTGACCCGCCGCGAGGTGGAGAAAAACTTCCAGCGGATTTGAGCCGCGTGCCCCTGCCGTAAGCCGTGGTGCAAGGAAAAATTTGACAGAGCGCCACTGTCGCGCTACCTTAAGAGCGCTCGTAAGTTTCTGTAATCTAACAACTTAGCTGGTCCGTTCCCGATGGAAGGACTCGTGCGCGCCGATAACGCCCGAGGTTGGGCCGAAGGTGCGCTCCGGGAGTAGTCAATTGTCTATCCGCCGCTCTGTTCTTTATGTCGGCCTGACCTTCTCTCTGGCCTCACTCGCATTCAGCTTTGGCGGCTGGGTGACCCAGCGTCAGATGGCGCAGCAACTGGCCGCCAACGATGCGCGTCTGACGGCCCTCCGCGACGAGATGGCGCGCAGCATCTTCGAAATGCGCGGTGGTGTGCCACTGGTGTCGGGGACCAAGGGTCAGGGCAAGCCTGCTGTCGTCGCCGCGGCCGGAACCGCGCAGAGCGCGATGGTCGACGAGATCAAGAGACAGCTGCAGAGCGAGATGGGTCTCTTTCCGGTTCGCCTCCTCCGCGATCGCAAAGAGAGCTTCGTCGAGTTGAACGCATACGACAACTTCGGGAAGACCAACTACGGGACGGCGGGCTATCTCGGCGCCGGCTACTTCATCACCGTGAAGCACGGTGTCATCGCCCTCGACGAGCCCGCCGAAGGGCGCGACGCGCGGCGCATCACCGCGATCAAGGTGCGCTACAAGGGTCAGGACCTCAACGCGCGGATCGTCGACACCGGCAACGCCAACGTCGAGGTGCACCCGGGGGACTGGGCGATCATCAAGGTGAATCAGGAGCTCGACCTGCCGGCGCTGCACATCGACACCAGCTACGCCTACGACTTTGCCGAGCCGATCTTTCGTCTCGGTAACGACTATTCGAAGGGCATCATCCTGAGCACGGGCTACGTCGGCCAGCGCACGACGAACGGACTCGTGACCTGCCTGACCGATGGCCACCCCGGCGTGTCGGGCGGCGGGGTGCTCAATCAGGACGGCAGCCTCGTCGGCATTCCGATCGGCCGGATGCAGGGTGATTACCGCTTCTCGTTCATCCTGCCGATCCGTCCAGAGATGTTCCGGAAAGTTCCGGGGCTGACGCATCAGCTGGCCGACGAACCCACGCCCGCGACAGTCGGATGATAAGAGAGGGCCGACCTGAGGTCGGCCCCTGCCGCTTCTGCCCCGGCTAGCGCTTCCGAGCTGGCGGCACGTTCTTCTTCACCCAGTCGATCATCAGATCGGCGATCTGGTTGCTGTTCGAGTCGAGCATCATCATGTGCGTGACGCCGAGGATGCCCATCTCGTCCAGCTTCACGTATTCGGCGCGCGCTGAGCCCTGTTTCTCCGCGCGCCGCTTGTTGATCGCATCCACGGTCTCCTGGCACTGCGCGCTGGTCGCCGTGTAGTCGCCTTTCAGCGCCAGGTAGGGAATCGCATCGAAATCGGCGGCGGTCAGGCCGCTCTGCGGGAGGGAGCAGCCACCTTCGATGGTGATGAGCCCTTTGAGCAGGTGCAGGTTGCCGTGCTCTTTGAGGATCCGCACCAGGTGATGCCCCATGATTCCGGATTGCGAATGCGTGGCGACGATCGCGCCACCGAGACGCTCAACAAGAAGTGCGAGACCCTGCGGCGTCCAGGTGTTGGCGGGCGACAGCGCCTGCGGATTGCACGTTGGGCATGTCGAGCCTGGCAGCGTCACCTCGGCATTCGGCACCAGTTGCTTGTAATACTCGGCAACGGACGCGAGCGGGAATTTCGGAGCGACGTGCGGGCGGCCGTCTGTCGGTTTCTCGGGGTCACGAGGGTCTCCGTGAGGGACCAGCGTTCCATTCGTGATATTCGATCCGGCCGGAAGGAGATGTCCGAACCAGGCCTGCCAGGCGCCGTTATCGGTGATGCGTCCGAAGTTCGGGATCAGCTCCGCGGCTGTCTTCGTGTCGCCGGCGAGCAACTTCGCTTCCGCTTCCTGCAACACGGATTGATCGAATCCCGACCGTCCTCGTCCGGACTGATCGACGACATAGGTGGAGACGCCTTTGCGGACGAAATAGGGATACCAGCCTTCGCGGCCGTCAGGCGTGGACTCGAGCGCAGCGCCCGTGTGCGTGGAGCCGTGCACCATGATCACCGGCCATCCGGGGCCTGCTTTCTGCAGCGGGATCTGAAACTGAACGTACATCTGGCCGATCGTGATCTGCTGCGGCACCGGAGCGGGTGGAGTCTGGCCGGGAGGCGCGAACGGTACCGTGGCGAACTCGGAGACCTTGGTGATGCCGCCGATAAAGAAGCTTCCCTGGTCTTCGATGGTGACTGGCGCCGCCATGAACTTCTTTTGCGGGGTCTGCGCTGCCAGCGGGCAGGTCAGCGCCAGCAGCATCACTGAAGCGAACACACGAATGCGAATCATCGATCGTTCTCCTTCTTTCGTTCTTCTTTGATCTTTTCCCAGCCCTCCAGCCGTCGCTTGATCTCCTTTTCGAACCCGCGGTCCGTCGGCTGGTAATACTTGCGCCCGGCAAGCGATTCGGGAAGACAGTCCATGCCGGCTACGGCATCGCGCTCGTTGTGCGCGTACTGATAGCCCCTCCCGTAGTCGAGCTCCTTCATCAGCTTCGTGGGCGCATTGCGAAGATGCAGCGGAACAGGGTCCGCCGCCTGCGTGTGCGCATCCGCCGCCGCGGCGCCATAGGCGGTGTACACGGCATTGCTCTTCGGCGCGGTGGCCAGGTAGATCGCCGCCTGGGCAAGGGCCGTATTCCCCTCGGGCATGCCGATGAAGTGGGTCGCGTCCTTGGCCGCGACCGCAACCACGAGCGCCTGCGGATCGGCGTTGCCGATATCTTCTGAGGCAAACCGCACGAGCCGGCGCGCGACGTAGAGCGGGTCTTCACCAGCTTCCAGCATCCGCGCCACCCAGTAGACGGCGGCATCCGGGTCGCTGTTCCGCATCGATTTGTGCAGCGCCGAAATCAGGTTGTAGTGCTCTTCGCCGCCTTTGTCATAGAGCAGCGCGCGGCGCTGGATCGAGTGTTCCAGCTGCGGCAGATCCAGTTGTCGCACACAGGTGGCCGGATCCATCGGCGCCGCAGCCACCGAGAACTCGAGCAGGTTGAGGGCGGCGCGAGCGTCACCGTTCGCGAACCTCGCAATCGCGGCGATCGCGTCGGCTGACACGTTGGCTTCCGTGGCACCGAGCCCGCGCTCGCGATCCGCGAGTGCACGTCGGAGGATGGTCTCGATCGCCTCGATACCAAGCAGCTGGAGAACGAACACCTTCGAGCGTGAAAGCAGCGCTGCGTTGACCTCGAAGGACGGGTTTTCAGTGGTCGCGCCGATCAGGACGATGTCGCCAGCCTCGACTCGTGGCAGGAAGGCGTCCTGCTGAGCCTTGTTGAATCGGTGGATCTCGTCGACGAACACGATCGTCCGCCGGCCCATGCGGCGGCGGCGATCCTGCGCCGCGGCCATGACGTCCTTGATTTCCTTGATGCCGGCGAGCACGGCGCTGAACGGGACGAAGTGCGCCTGGGTGATCTCTGCAATCACGCGCGCCAGCGTCGTCTTGCCCGTGCCTGGCGGTCCCCACAGGATGAGCGACTGAAGGAGGTCGCGTTCGATCGCCTCGCGCAGGGGTTTGCCCGGGGCGAGGATCGCATCCTGTCCGACGACCTCGTCGAGCGTACGCGGCCGCATCCGTTCGGCCAGCGGCGTCCCCGGCGCATTCGGCGGGCTTGCCGCGCCGAAGCCCCCTTGGGGCGGAGGCGGATCAAATAGACCGTTGCTCACGGATTCACCCGGTGGCGGCGCGCCGCGTAAATCAGGATCCCCCCTGCGACGGCGACGTTGAGCGATTCGACGCTGGACGCCATCGGGATCGTCACTCTGGCGCTGCACTGCGCAATGACATCGTCTCCGAGTCCGGGGCCTTCGCCACCGACAAAGAGTCCGACCGGTCCGTGCCAGTCGATCTCTTCCGGCGTTTCACCCCCGCGCGGCACCGTGGCGATCATCCGCACGCTCGCCTCCGCCATGCAGGTCATGACGGCCGCCGCAGTCATGCCGGCCACGATCGGCAGACGCAGGGCGCTGCCCATGCTGCCACGGAGCGCTTTCCAGGAGAACGGACTCGCCGATGTGCCGCAGACGAACGCACCCGTGGCCCCTCCCGCTTCAGCCGCGCGAATCAATGCGCCAACGTTGCCCGGATCCTGCACATCGACGATGACAAGCACGAAGGCGCGTGGGTGCGCGCAGATCATGGCTGGCGTCGTCACCTTGCGTCGAGCAATCGCCGCGATTCCCGATGGCGACTTCACGGGGCTCAACGCGGCAAAGACCTTGTCATGTGCCGCGATCACTTCAACGGAGTCGGCCTCGAGTGCGCGCGCGATTTGTTCTTCCTCCGACTGCGTGTTGAGCTGCGACGCAGCAATGACGAGCACTTCGAACGCCGCGCCGGCGGAATGTGCGTCACGCACGAGGTGCGCCCCGTCGAGCAGCACCCGCTCGCCGGTAGGGTCCGGATCGTCAGCCAGTGCGCGGAACGTGCGAACGAGTGGATTCTGGCGGCTGGAAATGGACTTCACGCTGGTTGGCTATGTTACAGTCGGTTCCGAGATGAAGGATCGGATCCTGAAGCGTTTCAATGACGAGATTGCCGCGCTCGAGCGCGAGCTGAAGGTGGAGTTGCCGAAGGAGATCCAGCGCGCGCGCGAGCTTGGCGACCTGCGCGAGAACGCGGAGTACAAGGCGGCGAAGGAGCGACAGGAGATCGTCAACGCCCGCATCGCCATGTTGAAAAAGCGCGTCGGCGAGATCTCGATGATCAACCTCGATCGCATTCCACACGATCGAGCCGGCTTCGGTTCCACCGTGCATCTTCGCGCGGGCAACGGCGACACCGTGATTTACCAGCTCGTCATGCCGGAAGAGTCTGATTTCGACAAAGGAATGATTTCCACCTCGTCACCGATCGGCCGCGCCATCCTCAACAAAGAGGAAGGCGATGAGGTGAAGGTGACCACGCCGAACGGCGTCCGCACGTTCGAGCTCATCAAAGTCCTTACCATTCACGACGAAGCGTGAGCCCGTACTCACCGGAACGCCGCACCGCGTTGATCCTGTGCGGGACCGGTGCGCACGGCGTCTATCACGCAGGGGTCCTTCGCGCCCTGCACGAGGCGGGGGTGAAGATCGACCTGGTCGCCGGGCAGGGTGTGGGCGCTGCAGGCGCCGCGCTGGTGGCCATTGGCGGCAGCGCGCGCCTCTGGGAGGAGACGGGCGTCTGGCGGTCGCCGCGCGTGGCATCGCTGTATGGGTGGAAGAGGAGCGCGATGGCTCCGCCGGTCATGGTCGCCGGCTTTGCTTTCCTGTTGCTCGTCACGATGGTCGCGGTGGCATCCGGGTGGATCGTGCCCTTCTGGTGGTCCGCGACGCTGCTCACTCTCATCCTGCTGTCGGCAGGTATCTGCGGGCTGACCGTCTGGCGTCACGCGTCGATGGCCCGGCGTGGATCGGGCCGCTGGTGGTGGCGTCTGTTCGGGGCGCCCATCGATGCCGAAACGGCGCGAGCGCTATTCAGCAGCGCGATCTGGGATCTCATTCGCGGGGCTGCGCCTGCAACCCAACCGGCACGGGCCGCGCTCGGCCGTCGGTACACCGAGGTGCTGGCAGAAAACCTTGGACAGCCTGGCTTCGCGGAGCTGCTCCTGGTTGCCACGGATCTTGACGCCCGCCACGATGTGGTGGCGGCGTTGCTGCGCGACCCGTACCGGACGGAGTTCATGGCACCGCGCCCGGGCCGCAATCGGCACGCGGAAGTGCTCGACCTGACCGGGGTTGGGCGCGACCACGCGATCGACATCCTTTCAGGTGCGCTGACGCCACCCGTCATCGCGGAGCCGACGCTGGTGACCTACACGGCCGACAGCTTCTGGCGCGGCGAGACGCACCGCATGTGCGATCGCGCTGCGTCGGTGAACCGGTTGCTCGAGGAAGTCGCCGCTGCTGGCGCGACGCAAGTCATCGTGGTCAGCGCCGTAGCGCCCGTGCCGGCCCCGCACATGCTGCGCGTCCCACAGATGGATCCACGCGGCCGCCTTGGTGACTTTCACGTGACCGCGGAAGCGGCAGCGCTTCGCGACGCGCTGGAGATCGCGCGGTTGCGGTTTGACTCCGTCTACGTCATTACGCCCGCGCACAACCCGATTGGACCGTTCGATGTGGGAGGTGCGTACGATGCGGCATCCGATCGGCGGCAGGACCTGACAGAGCTGATGTCGCGGGCGTACGAGGACGCGTATCACCAGTTCATCGAACCGGTCGTGGGAGCCAGTGGCGAGCAACTCGCGCACACAGATCCTGGTCCTGACGACATGCGCGTGCAAGCCGGCCAGGATCGTCTTTTCGGCGCGTAAGTCGCTCGTCGCGAACGGCGCCGTTCCTTACTCTCCGTCCTTGTGGGGTCCCGGCTCGAGCAGGTGCGGGAGCGCCTCGCCTTCACCGGTGGCGAGCAACCCTGCGCGCGCGTAAGTCAACAGCTTGTCGCGCGTGTCAGCAATGTCGAGGTTTCTCATCGTCAGCTGACCGATCCGGTCGGCCGGCGTAAACGCCGACTCGCCCTTTTCCATCGTCAAGCGCTCGGGATGGTAGGTGAGATTCGGGCTGCGGGTGTCGAGGATGGAGTAGTCGTTGCCACGCCTCAGTTCAACGACGACCTCGCCGGTGATGGCACGGGCGACCCAGCGCTGTGCCGTCTCGCGCAACATCAGCGCCTGCGGGTCGAACCAGCGCCCTTGATACAACAGCCTGCCGAGTCGACGGCCATTGTCCCGATACTGTTCGATGGTGTCCTCGTTGTGTATGCCGGTGACCAGGCGCTCGTACCCGATGTAGAGAAGAGCCATTCCCGGACCTTCGTAAATGCCGCGGCTCTTGGCTTCGATGATCCGGTTCTCGATCTGGTCGCTCATGCCGAGGCCGTGCCGGCCGCCGATGGTGTTTGCCTCGGTCATCAAGGCCACCGCGGTGCTGAATCGCTGGCCGTTCAGCGCCACCGGTATACCTTCGTCGAAGGTGATCGTCACCTGCTCCGGCTTGACGGCCACGTTCTCACGCCACGACGCGACGCCCATGATCGGTTCCACGATCGTGATCCCGGAGTTGAGCTGCTCGAGGTCCTTCGCCTCATGCGTAGCGCCCAGCATGTTCGAGTCGGTGGAGTAGGCCTTCTCGACACTCATCTTGTAGGCGAGGCCGGCGCGTTGCATGTACTCGGACATTTCTTTGCGGCCGCCGAGCTCGTCGATGAATGCCTGATCGAGCCAGGGTTTGTAAATGCGCAGCGACGGGTTCGCCAGCAGTCCGTAGCGGTAGAAGCGCTCGATGTCGTTGCCCTTGAACGTGCTCCCGTCACCCCAGATGTGGACGTCGTCTTCCTTCATCGCACGAACGAGCATCGTGCCGGTAACCGCGCGGCCAAGTGGCGTCGTATTGAAGTAGGGCACACCGGCGGTTGCGATGTGAAACGCGCCGCATTGCAGCGCAGCGATGCCTTCCGCGACCAGTTGCGCGCGACAGTCCACGAGGCGGGCCTTCTCTGCGCCGTACTGCAGGGCCTTCCTCGGGATCTCGTCGTAGTCGGGTTCGTCCGGCTGGCCGAGGTTGGCGGTATAGGCGTACGGGAGGGCGCCCTTGCTGCGCATCCAGTGAAGCGCCGCGCTGGTATCGAGCCCGCCTGAGAACGCGATGCCCACACGTTCGCCGACCGGGAGACGCTGGAGAATTGTGCCCATTGATTCCCAATGATATGCCGACGGAATCGGGGATCGAGGATCAGCGATCACGGTTCGAGATTTCAGGAAGGAGATGATCTAGTAGACAGGGAGACAGAAGACAGGAGTCGGGGGTATCGTCGTCTGGATGTTCGTGGGTAAGTACGGATTTCCGGCTGCGGCGGCCATCGTGGTCGTTGCGGCGTTGGCGTGGGGTTTGATGGCGAAGGACGGCACGTCGAACACAGGAGTCGGGATCAATCCGCTGGTGGCAGCGTGGAGCGGACCGTACGGCGGTGTCCCGCCATGGGACTCTGTCCGTCCGGAGGTCTTTTCGGAAGCGTTCACCACCGCGCTCGCAGAAGAGCGTGCGGAGATGGATGCCATCGCGTCGAGTACCGAGCCGCCGACCTTTCGCAACACGATCGAGGCGTTCGATCGGAGCGGCCGAACGCGTACGCGCGTCGGCCGGCTCTTTGCGGTAGCCACCGAGAACATCACGAACCCACAGTACCAGGCGCTCGAACGCGAGTGGGAGCCCAAACTGGCGGCCGCCAGCGACGCAATCTTCATGAACTCCAGATTGTTCGCGCGGATTGCTGCCGTTTACGGTTCAGTGCCATCGTCACAGCTTGCCCTCGAGCAGAAGCGATTGACCGAACGTATGCACGACCTGTTCGTGCGCCGCGGCGCAAGGCTTGGCGAGGCGGAAAAGGCACAACTCTCGGCAATCAACCAGGAACTAGCGTCGCTCTACGCCTTGTTCCGTCAGCAGGTGCTGGCGGACGAAGACACCTGGACGGTGCTCGACCGCGAAGCCGATCTGGCTGGACTGCCGCCGGCCCTGGTTGACAGCGCGAAGGCCGCTGCGGCCGAACGCACACTCCCTGGCAAATGGGCGATCGTCAACACCCGCTCGAGCGTCGATCCGTTTCTGACGTTCTCGAGCCGGCGCGATCTGCGCGAGCGCGTCTGGAAGAAGTTCAAGAGCCGGGGTGACAACGGCGATCAGAACGACACCAAGACGACCATCGCGCGCATCGTGAAGCTACGCGCGGACCGCGCACGGCTCCTCGGGTTCGCCTCTCACGCACACTGGCGCATGTCGGACACGATGGCGAAAGAGCCGAAAGCCGCTCAGGCGCTGATGATGCGGGTCTGGCCAGCCGCCGTCTCGCGTGTACGCGAGGAAGTGGCGGACATGCAGGCGATCGCCTCGCGCGAACACGGTCCGGCGACGATGGAGCCCTGGGATTATCTCTACTACGCCGAGAAGGTCCGAAAGCAGCGGTATGACCTGGATCAGAGCGAGGTGAAGCCGTACCTGGCGCTCAACAACATGGTGGCCGCGGCACTCTGGGCCGCTGAACAGCGCTACGGCATTTCTTTTACGGAGATCACCGGAAAAGTGCCCGTCTTCCATCCTGACGTTCTCGTCTGGGAGGTAAAAGACGCTGCCACCGGCAAACACGTCGGCCTGTTCTATTTCGACGGCTTCGCGCGGCCAGGCAAGCGTTCCGGCGCCTGGGCGATGACCTACCGGACCCAGGAGAAGATGGACGGCAGCGTGACGCCGATTGCGTCGAACAACAACAACTTCGTCAAAGGTGCTCCTGGCGCTCCGGCGTTGATCTCCCTGGACGATGCGGAGACGCTGTTTCATGAGTTTGGCCATGCGTTGCACGCGTTGCTGCAGGACGTGACGTATCCCGGTCTGGCATCGACGCCACGGGACTTTGTTGAATTCCCATCACAGGTCAATGAACACTGGGTTCTCACGCGAGAGGTGCTCGATCGATTTGCCCGCCACTATCAGACGGGTCAGCCGATGCCGCAAGCGCTGGTCGAGAAGATCGAGAAGTCGCGCAAATTCAACCAGGGATACGCAACCGTGGAGTATCTGGCGGCTGCGATTCTCGACATGGACCTGCACACGCGTCCAGATGGCGTATTCGACCCGGCCACGTTCGAGCGTGACGCGCTTGCTCGTATCGGGATGCCGCGACAAATCGCGCTGCGCCATCGGCTGCCGCAGTTCGACCACCTCTTTGGCAGCGATAGCTATTCGGCGGGCTACTACAGCTATCTCTGGTCCGACGTGATGGCAGCGGACACGTGGAAGGCGTTTCTCGACGCGGGCGGGCCCTGGGACAAGACCGTTGCGAAGCGCTTCCGCGAGATCATCCTCGCCGAAGGAAATTCCGCTGATCGCGCGGAAGCCTACCGCCGGTTCCGTGGACATGACCCTGACGTGAAGGCGCTGTTCGAGAATCGAGGATTTCCGATCAACTGACAAGTAGCAAGTAGCAAGTGGCAAGTAGCAGCTGACAACTGATCCAGCGATACAATCGGCGCCATGCTGCTGCGACGCCGATTCATCGCCCTCGCGCTCGTTCTTTTCATCGCGTCCCCGGCGTTCGCCCAGGCACGTCGCAATGACAAGTGGGTTGCGACCTGGGCTACCGCTCTCGTCGCACGTGCGCAGCCCGTCGCGGCCGCGCCCACTGCCGCGGCTCCTGCGTTGACGGCTGCTCCACCTCCTCAAGGGCGTGGCGGCGGGCGTGGCGCGGCTGCGCCCATCACGGTTAATAGTCAAACGATTCGTCAGATCGTCCGGGTGAGCGTCGGCGGCAGCCGCCTCCGAGTTGTGTTGAGCAACGCCTTCGGCACCGCGCCCGTGCAGATCGGCGCTGCGCATGCCGCGTTGCGGGACAAGGACTCGGCGGTCGTGGCGGCGTCAGTGAAGCCGCTGACATTCGGTGGCAGCGCCACGGCCACCATTCGCGCCGGGGCCACGCTCGTCAGCGATCCGATCGATCTCGCGGTACCGCCGGTCTCGGATCTGGCCGTCGATCTTTTTCTGCCGGGTGAGCTCGGCGCCAGCCCGTCGCCTGTGACCACGCACAACGGGGCGAGTCAGACCAACTACCTCTCTGAGGCTGGGAACCATTCCGGCTCCGCGACGTTACCTGTCGCCCGCACGACGAACGCGTGGTTCCTGCTCGCGCGGGTGGAGGTCGTTGCGCCTGACGCCACGACGGCGGTAGTCGCGTTTGGCGATTCAATTACCGACGGTGCCGCATCGACGTCGGATACCAACTCACGCTGGCCCGACGTGCTGGCGCGCCGGCTTGCCGCCCGAAAGGGGAGCGCAGTTGCGGTCCTCAATGCCGGGATTAGTGGCAATCAGGTGTTAGGTGATGGTGCCGGAGTCAGTGCCCTGGCGCGGTTCGATCGCGACGTGCTGTTACAGACCGGCGTGACGCACGTCGTCGTGATGGAGGGCATCAACGACATCGGCATCGCACGCGCCAACCCATCACCGAGCGCCGAGGACCTCATTGCCGGGCATAAGCAGCTCATCGAGCGCGCGCACGCGCGCGGGTTACGCATTTACGGCGCCACCCTGACGCCATACGAAGGGGCGGCGTACTACTCGATCGAGGGCGAAGCCAAGCGTCAGGCGCTCAACGAGTGGATCCGGAGCAGCAAGGCATACGACGGCGTCATCGACTTCGACAAGGCCACACGGGACCCGGCTGCGCCGACGAAGTTCCTGCCCGCGTACGATTCCGGTGACCATCTCCATCCGGGCGATGCCGGCTACAAGGCCATGGGCGAGGCTGTCGATCTGGCCCTGTTTGGTCCGCTGAAATGAAAGGTGTCACATGCGCATTTTGACCACCGCGCTCGTCGCGGCGCTCTTGCTGGCGGCCCCAGCGGCGGCACCCGCCGCCACCGTTGACGGCGCAACGATTCATTGGACGTCTTCCGGGAGAGGCGCGCAGACCGTTGTCCTGGTCCACGGGTGGACCTGCGACGAGACGTCCTGGCGCGAGCAGGTGCCCGTCGTCTCAAAGAGTTACCGCGTGATCACGCTCGACCTGCCGGGCCACGGCAAGAGCGGTATGCCGAAGACGTTCACGATGGAGGTCTTCGCGCGCGCCATCGAAGCGGTGCGTGTCGAAGCGGGAGTCGACAAGATCTTCCTCGTCGGACACAGCATGGGAACGCCAGTGATCCGGAAATACGCGCTGATGTTCCCGGGCCGGGTGAAGGGACTGGTGCTCGTCGACGGCCTGGTGCAGTTGCCCGCCAATGGGATTCAACCCGGACAGCCCGGTCGCGGACCGCTCCCGGCGGTGACCATCGCCTCGCGCGAGGCGATGGTGAAAGGGATGTTCGGGCCGGCCACGACTCCCGACCTGCAGCAGCACATCCTCAAGATGATGATGGGCACTCCCGAAGCGACCGCAGCGGGCGCCATGGCTGCGACATGGGATCAATCGCAGTTGTCGGATCAGAAGATCAAAGCTCCCGTCCTGGCCGTCTACGCCGGGACGCGGCCGCTGGCGACCGAGCAGACGGTCAAGACGCTGTATCCGGAGGCGGATTACCACACGATCCCCGAGACGGCGCACTTCCTGATGATGGAGAAGCCAGTCGAGTTCAACCGGATGCTCCTCAAGTTCATGGAGAAGTTCAAGTAACCGCGTGGGAACTCTTTCCAACCGGACACGCATAGGTTTCTACGAAGTCGTGGGCCCGCTTGGCGCGGGCGGGATGGGAGAGGTCTATCGCGCCCACGACACGCGCCTGAATCGTGACGTCGCCCTCAAGGTGCTCCCGGCCTCCTTTGCCGGCGATTCCGAGCGGCTGGCGCGCTTCGCAAGAGAAGCCCAGGTGCTCGCCTCGCTGAATCACCCGCACATTGCCGCGATCTACGGCCTCGAAGAGCACGGCGACGTGCGCGCGCTGGTGCTCGAGCTGGTCGAAGGGGAGACTCTTGCCGCGCGCATTGGCCGCGGGCCAATCCCGGTGCCCGACGCGCTCGAGATCGCCCGCCAGATCGCCGCCGCGCTCGACGCCGCACACGAGCAGGGGATCATCCACCGCGACCTCAAGCCGGCCAACATCAGCCTCACGAAGACTGGAGTCGTCAAAGTGCTCGACTTCGGTCTGGCGAAGCTGACGGAATCGTCCGCGGCTGCTGGATCGCTTCCGGGTTCGTCGCTGTCGCCGACAATTACATCGCCCGCGCTGGCGACGCACGCGGGGATGATGCTCGGGACTGCTGCGTACATGAGTCCTGAACAGGCGCGGGGAAAGGAAGCCGATCGGCGAGCGGATCTGTGGGCCTTCGGCTGCGTGCTCTACGAAATGTTGACGGGCAAGCAGGCATTCCCCGGGGAGACGGTCACGGATGTGATCGCTGCTGTCGTCACGAAAGAGCCGGACGTGTCGAAGCTGCCGCCGGACACGCCGGTTGGCGTTCGCTGGCTGCTGACGCGTTGCTTCCAGAAGGATTCGCGGCTGCGATTCAGCGGTGCGGCTGATGCCGCGCTGCTACTCGATCCGGCTGCGGCACCAGGTGCCACGGCTGCCGCCCCAGCGGAGAGCGGGCGCCGGATGTGGAAGCTGTTCGGCGGCGCCGCCGCTGCAGTTCTGCTGCTGGCTGCCGGCGTTGCCGCCGCCACCTACTGGCGGGCGCCTGTTGACTCGCAGCCCCTCCTGTTCGAGATTCCCGTCGAGAATTCCCCCATCAATCAATCGATCGCAATCTCGCCTGACGGTCGTCGTGTGGTGTACGCAGCAAGCACCGGTAATTCGGTGGGATTGTGGATTCGCTCGCTCGACGACCTCACCCCCCGCCAGCTTCCTGGAACGAATGGCGTCGACAGCTTTTCGGCACCGTTCTGGTCGCCTGACAGCCGATACGTCGCGTTCGTGCTCGACGGAAAACTGAAGCGGGTCGAACCGGGCGGCGGTGTGGTCGAGACGATCGCCGCTGTGGACGGCCAGCATGGCGGCAGCTCGTGGAGTACCACGGGAACGATTCTGATCGCGTCCAACGAGCACGGCCTCCGCTCTGTTCCAGCCGCCGGCGGCACTCTGACGGACGTGACAAAGCGGAACCCGGGCGAGCTGTACCACGACTGCCCCTCGTTCCTGCCGGATGGCAAACACTACATCTATCTGGCGTACGGCGATAAGCCGGAAACGCGCGCCATCTACGCCAGCGAACTCGGCGCGACCGCGCGCACGCGTCTCATGGCGGGGGACACC
>Ga0207691_10004038_pt1 | contig 14226 bp, 13 predicted proteins | sample KBSM13metaG_FD_184327 | JGI IMG/M metagenome (GOLD analysis project Ga0207691, IMG submission 184327) | Miscanthus rhizosphere microbial communities from Kellogg Biological Station, Michigan, USA - KBS M1-3 metaG (SPAdes) (version 2) | ecosystem: Host-associated > Plants > Roots > Rhizosphere >... | reverse complement strand
TTGGGGTTATGGTGCGCGCTCATTACTCAGGAACCGTTTCAACGGTTTGCCAGTATGCGAATGAATCCGAACGCCAATGCAACTTTGGCGGGGAGTTGTTTGGCTCGAAACTCGTAAACCGTTAAAACGGTTCCTCAAAATTACGCCCTACTGTAACCCCAAGCTGAAGCTTGGGGAGAATCAGAGTTTTTGCAAGAGGCTCTAAAGCATATCGGACACAGGCGCAAACCAGCTGCGGACTTTGTGGGTAACCTGGCTGAAGAAGCGAAGAACGCGATGGAACAAGTAGATTGAAATGCCGACACCAACCGCGACGATCACAAACAGCAAGATCGGAAAAAAGACTGAAACGATCGTTGAACCGATAGCCAGGACGTCTTCAATGATACTGGCGGTAACGTTGGTGATTGGTTCTGGAAGAGTGTTGAGCACTGCTCTTGTGGCGGCCTTCGTTCCGTGGGAACTTAAGGCGAGTCCACCACCCAAAAGTAGTGCAATGACTTGTATGCTGCGGTCGAAGTCGCCAAATGCTCCAGCCGCCAGAACTGCTCCGGCTGGGACGCGAATGAACGTATGAATCACATCCCACGTGGTATCGATCCACGGAACTTTGTCCGCGACAAATTCAATGACGTAAAGACCAAGGGCAACGCCAATCACCCACCAACTCGTCACGACCTGGAGTTCGCCAGGCAGCTGCAAGTGGCCAAAGCGACTAAGCAATCCAAGCGTCGCGACACAGGCGTAGAGGTTGATACCCGACACCCAGGCGGAACCCATCGCGATTGCCAGCGTAGAGAGCAGGTTCATAGAGTAAAAACAGAGCTTTGTGCTTTGAACTTCGTTTTAGAGCTTTGTCGCTTCCGACAAGTCTAAGGAACTCCTCGCTTAGCGAATCACAAAGTACAAAATCCAACGTACAAAGTACAAAGTACAAAGTACAAAGCACCTAGCACTCGTTCTTGCGTGCACGTTGCTTCCGCCGAACGTTTTCCTTAGAGTGTCCGGTCATATCGATGTACGCCCCGCAGGGCTGGAGGGTTCATGAGTTTTCCTGAGCCGCAATCAATGCTGTTGCATTATCGCCTGCTTGAGAAAATAGCGGCTGGCGGGATGGGCGATGTTTATAAGGCCGAGGATACTAAACTCGGTCGTACTGTTGCACTGAAACTCCTACCTCAAGCTGTCAACCAGGATCCAAACGCCAGGCGCAGGTTTCTCAACGAGGCCCAGTCAGCTTCAGCTCTCAATCACCCCAACATCGTCATCATCCACGCCATCGAAGAAGCCGGAGGCCTCGACTTCATCGTCATGGAATACGTGGAAGGACAAACGCTCAAGCGGATGATAGTTCAAGACGGTGCGTTACCTTTCATCGGGCTCCTCGATGTTGGAATCCAGATTGCCGAGGCTTTGGAAGCTGCGCACACCGTTAACGTAATTCACCGGGATATCAAATCAGCGAATGTTTTGATTACGCCAAGAGGAATCGCAAAGGTCCTCGACTTTGGTTTGGCGAAAAACATTCGAGGCATGACTGATAAGGTGGACAAGGAAGCCGCAACACTTCTCGACCTCACCGGTGAAGGTGTGGTGATGGGAACCGCGTCTTACATGTCGCCAGAACAGACACGTGGCGAAGTTCTTGATTTGAGATCCGACATCTTTTCACTTGGAACTGTGTTGTATGAAGCGGCAACCAGGTCATTACCGTTTCCCGGACAGAGTGTGCTCGCCATCATGGATTCGATTTCCAGAGTTGCACAGACGCCACCGAGTCAGATTCGTCCGGAATTGCCCCCGGAGTTTGATGCCATCCTTGCTCGGGCCCTGGCAAAAGAGCGTGAGCGTCGCTACGGGTCTGCAGCTGAGATGGCTAACGATTTGAGGAACCTGCGGACCGGCATAACGGACTCGTGGCGCGGCCCTTCCGTCGTTTACGATCGCGATCTCATCGATACGTCTGCAACTTCGTTTGTAGGTCGTGAAGCTGAGTTAGGAAAACTCGAAGGATTCCTGAGACAGGCAATTGAAGGAAAGGGTCGGGTGGTCTTCATCACTGGCGAACCGGGGATCGGCAAAACATCACTCTCCGACGAGTTCCTTCGCCGTGCACGTTCTCAGTCAAAAGGGTTGATGGTTTCTCGTGGGCGATGTATTGAGCAATACGGCACCGGTGAAGCTTACCTTCCGTTTCTTGATGCGCTGGGATCGTTGCTCGACGGACCAAGCCGGGAACGCCTGGGTGCAATCATGCGGAGTTATGCCCCAACGTGGTGCACACAATTACCGGCGGCGTTTTCATCTACCGGCACTGTTGACCACCTTCAGCAGGATACGATTGGCGCTACCAAGGACCGCATGATTCGGGAAATGGGCGACGCGTTGGGGTTGTTTTCAAATACGACGCCAGTCGTGCTCCTCCTCGAAGATCTCCACTGGGCAGACCCTTCGAGTATTGACCTTCTTCGCCATCTTTGTAATCGAATCAATACCCAAAGTGTGTTACTCGTTGGCACCTTCCGTCCGGAAGATGTCGAACGCAGTAATCACCCACTGAAGAGTTACAAAGCTGAAATGCAGATGCATAAGCTCTGCGAAGAGATCGCGCTCGATTCATTGACTCGCGATCATATCGTTGATTACTTGAACGTCACGTTTAAGCCGAACGACTTTCCCGCCAACCTCGCTGATCACCTGCATGAAAAAACTGAAGGACATCCCTTATTCACGACCAACCTGCTTCAGTTTCTGAGTGAACGAGGTGACATCGTCAAAGCGAACGAACACTGGACGTTGGCGCGTCCGCTTTCGCAGGTTGAATTGGAGATCCCCCAAAGCATTCGCAGCATGATCGGAAAGAAGATTGACAGCCTCGACGAAGAGGATCGCAGGACTTTGCAATACGCGAGCGTTGAAGGAGCGGAGTTTTTGTCGACCGTGGTTGCCGATCTGCTCGGCATCGATCAGGTGGATGTGGAAGAGCGTTTGGCGGGCCTGGAAAAAACGCATCGCCTGGTCGTAACACGCGAGGAGGAAGATTTACCCGATGGGTCGCTCGCAACGCGTTATCGTTTTGCTCACGCGCTCTACCAGAATTTTCTGTACGGAAACCTGGTCAACAAACGACGTGTCATGTTGCACAAGCAAGCGGGTGAGCAACTGGAGAAGCATTATGGAAAGCGCGCTCCTCATCTCGCCACGCAACTCGCTTTGCACTTTGAAAGAGGACGCGATTTCCCGCGCGCCGTTGAATACTTGATTCACGCCGGCGACAACGCCACAAAGTTCTATGGAAACGGCGAAGCTGCGGACCACTACACGCACGCACTTGAGTTGGTTGAGAAATTACCTGACGAATTGAAGCAAGAAATGTTTGCCCGCCTCTATATGAAACGCGGTGCTGTGAATTTTGCGTTGAGTCGTTTTAGTCAGTCGGTAGACGACTACGTAAGCGCACTCAAACAGGAAGAAGCTCTGACGCCGGCTAAACAGTCCGCTATTCTGAACGCCTTAACGACCACCCTTTTCTTTTCACACCGTCTTGAAGAAATGGAACAACGCGCTGATGAAGCGCTCAACGCAGCCAGGGCCGCAGGTAGCGAAGAACTCCGGCTGGACACAATGATCCTGATGGGCCTAAAGCACCTGTGCTACGGCGAGTTGGAGATCGGGCGTCCAATAATTGACGACGTAATCAAAAGCGCGCGCGCCATCAATTACAAGCCGGCGCTAATGGCAGGTTTAACCTGGCGAGGCTGCTTGTATTTCTTTCAGTCTGAATACGAGCGCACCATCGAGTTTGAAATCGAGGCGAAGCGATTAGCATCAGAGTGTCGCGATGGATTTTTGCTACTGACAGGGCTGTTCTTCCATGGCCTTTCGCTCGGAAATCTCGGTCGTATTTCTGAAGCGATGGCGGTTCTGGAAGACGCCATCTCCAAGGCTCGCCGGAATGGCGACTTGTTCTGGTTTCCACGAATGCCTAATTGCATAGGCTGGTTGCATCGGGAAATCCAGGACTTCGAAGGTGCATTGAAATACGATCAGGAAGGCTTGCATGTCGGCCGAGAGTTTCACGTATTGGAAGCAGAAGCAAACTCACTGATCAATCTCGGTATCGATCACACGATTGCGAATAAGCCGGCTGAGACTGCTTCAGTGTTCCATGAGGCGCGCGATATTTTTGAACGCGATAAATGGTTTCGCTGGCGTTACAACATTCGCCTTGAAGCAGCGACAGCCGAACACTGGCTGCGCCAGGGAGATCTGACGCAGGCAGCTGAGTTCACTGAGAAGTTAATCCAGATGGCAGATGAATTTAAGTCGCGGAAGTACCTGGCTGTTGGCCACAAATTGAAAGCCGATATTGCTATCGCCGGAAACGACACTGAGACTGCGCGAAAAGAGTTTGAGGTTGCGTTGAAGGTGCTGGCGGAATACCCGGCGCCAGTAGTGAAGTGGAAAGTGCTTGCGGCTTTGGGCCAACTGCTGAAAAGTGCTGGTGAGACGGACGAAGCCCGGCGGGCATTAACAGAGGCGCGTGAAATAGTTGAGTACTGCGCGAGCAACGTCTCAGATGACGATCTGCGCGCAATCTTTTTGAATTCGAAGGCTGTTCAGGAAGTAATGAACGGGTGCTAGGAAGCTAATGTCCCTCGTTCAACACGCGCCTTCCTTCGATGACGCACAAGCGGCAACAATTGCAAATGACGTTTACGGCATTAGCGGCGTTGTAAAAGAGTTACCGAGCGAACGCGATCAGAATTTTCTTTTTACCGCGGACACGGGTGAACGGTTTGTTCTGAAGATTGCAAACTCGCTTGAGCAACGGGCGCTTCTAGAAGCACAAAATGAGGCAATGCGTCATTTGCAAACAAGAGTCGACTTCTGTCCTCGCGTTGTCAGAGCACAGTCGGGTGAGTCGATCGTCCAGGTCTCCACTAAAACTATTCCTCACCATGTTCGCCTGGTTACGTTTATTCCCGGGCTTCCACTGGCCAACGTAAACCAATCCTCAGACGTCTTGGTTGACCTCGGTAAAAAACTTGGACAGTTAACCAGGGCCCTCTCCGACTTCGACCAGGAAGCCTTTCATCGTGACTTTCACTGGGACCTCGCAAATGGTCTCAATGTAATTCGTGAATACGAGCTGCTGGTAACTGATGCTTCTCTACGTTTGCAACTCGACAGTTGTGTTCTGCGTTTTGAGAACGTCGTACTTCCCAGGTTGGCGCGGCTACGCCGGAGCATCATTCATGCCGACGCTAACGACTACAACGTCATAGTTGACGACGAGCGCATCGCCGGCATCATCGATTTCGGCGACATGGTGTATAGCTACACAGTTGGCGAACTAGCGATCTCGCTGGCTTACGTGGTCCTTGGCAAAGAGGATCCTTTGGAGTGCGCTAGTAAAGTAGCGGCAGCGTACCTTTCTGAGTGGATGCTGACTGAAGATGAAATCGATTCGTTGTGGACACTGATGTTGATGCGGCTTTGCATGAGTGTTTGCTTGGCGGCTTTTCAGCAAAGCCAGAAACCCGACAATCAATACCTTGATATCAGTCAACAATCGATCAGGCAGAGTCTTCCGTTGTTGCTTGAAATTGATCTTGATCAGGTATCAAGAGTCTTAAGGGCTTAGCGGAAATGTCCGATATGCTTCAGCTTGTCGGTCCAGTGGTAAGGGTACGCAGCGTCGACTTAACGTAGGGACATCCGATCGGACATCAACTATGTCTGGACAAACAAAATCCGAAACACTAGCGACGCGCCGGCGACTTCTTGGTCGCAATCTCAGTGTCGCCTATAAAGACCCGCTCAAGATCGTTCGCGGGTCAATGCAGTATCTCTATGATGAGCAAGGCAATCAGTATCTCGATGCGTACAACAACGTCGCACATGTTGGACATTGCCATCCGCGAGTTGTGCGCGCGGGGCAAGAACAGATGGCCCTCCTCAACACAAACACTCGTTACCTGAACGATCTAATTAACGAGTATGCGTCACGTTTGACCGCAACATTGCCTGAGTCGCTGAGCGTTTGTTTCTTTGTGAATTCAGGAAGTGAAGCCAACGAACTAGCCTTGCGACTTGCACGTGCACACACAAAAGCTCGAGATCTTATCGTCCTCGATCATGCCTACCATGGAAACACTACAACCTTGATTGATATCAGTCCTTACAAACACAAGGGGCCAGGCGGATCAGGTCCGCCGTCCTGGGTTCACAGTGTGCCGCAGCCTGATGTGTATCGAGGCCAATACCGAGATGGGCAGGCTGGTGAAAGCTATGCAGAGCATGTCATTGAAGTCATCGAAGAGTTAGGCGATGACGGGCTGTGTGGGTTCATCGCCGAGTCGTTGCCGAGCGTCGGCGGTCAGATTGTATTGCCAAAAGATTATTTGGGTCTGGTCTACAAAGCCGTTCGTGGCGCTGGAGGGGTGTGTATCGCTGATGAAGTGCAAACCGGATACGGTCGGATTGGAACTCATTTCTGGGGATTCGAAAGTTACGGAGTGATTCCAGATATCGTTGTGCTGGGTAAGCCGATTGGCAATGGCCATCCGATTGGCGCGGTAGTTACGACGGCTGAAATCGCAGGCTCGTTTGCGAACGGAATGGAGTTCTTCAGTACCTTTGGTGGCAATAATGTTTCCTGTGCGATTGGTTCGGAGGTGCTTGCCACTGTTCTCGACGAACACTTGCAAACGCATGCAAGACAGATCGGCGATCATCTGCTCTCAAGACTGAGTGAGTTGAAGAGCCGTTACAAAATCATCGGTGACGTTCGTGGTTCTGGAATGTTTCTGGGGGTTGAATTGGTAAGGGATCGGGAAACGCTCGAACCAGCAACAGATGAAGCTGACACCATTGTGAATTTGATGCGCGGCGAAGGAATCTTGCTGGGAACTGATGGTCCCTTTCACAATGTTTTAAAGATCCGTCCGCCTATGCCGTTTGATCAAAACGACGCTGAAAGGTTGATCGCTGTACTGGATAGAATCTTGAAAACAAATATCTGAATTGAGGGCGTCTCCTTGGAGTGCGGTTGGCCTGGCACCGCTTTGGCCTAGAGAAACGGGAAGCGATAACAAAGCGGTGCCAGGCCACCGCACTCGAAGGAGACGCGTGAAAAGCGTGGCCCACTTTCAAAAAGTCAGATAGAATCCCCCGCACTCAATCCGACAAGGGAGGACGCACCTCATGAATCGAAATACTCTGGAACGAGATCTCAAGAAGGTTGGCGTAAGTCTCAAAGGTTGGTTACCCGTTTTGCAGTGCGATGTTTGTAAACATCATTGGGAGCCGTTCAGCACTGCGGTTGGGGCTACCGCTCCGACGGTTCGGTTTGACTATTGGCAGTGCAAGAATAACTGTAACGCCGGCAGCCATCCCAGCCATGAATTACAGACTGCTTTACCGAAGTACTTAGTCATCAATGACATTCCGGGAATGCTCTTTGGTGAAGGGGACCTGGAAGAATTTGAGCAGTATGTGCGTTCGATGGATGCGACCGAAGTACCGAATCGAAATCTCTAAGGCTCGACTCAGTCTCGGGAGAGCATGAACGACAGCGAGTGTCCACTCGCGGTCCACCCCTCATTTGAATAGGCGATCGGCAAGTCGACGACGGGAGAGGTTTCGCTTTCGTCTGCCCATACCGAGTCAGACACTTGCTCGCATCTCAGTAGATAGTGTTCCAGGCCAGTGAAGACGCTCCGCCAGTAGCCACCATACAGAGTCTTGTAAACGATACCGCCTACCTCAACATAGACTCGGTTACCGCTGATGATTTTGTAGTTAATGCGACCGAGCAGATCGAGAATTCGGGTTTGTTCACGAATGCCGGGATTTGAACCGTCATGCTCACTGCGAAAGAAGGATTGTTGATTTGATTGGGGGATGGGTGAGCAAACAAGTGCGTCAACTTCCCGCCACATTTCGGGAGTGTATTGGACGCGCCGCTTCTGTTTCTCGCGAACCATCCGACACCTCAGTGAGCTACGAATTGAGGGGTGAAGTGTGCGTAGTTTAGTTCAGGGTGTGTCCCAAAAGCCAGAATTTTGGTGCGAGTTTTTGGGGCTCCAGTTTTCAAGAAGTAGGTGCAAGAATCTGGAGATGATTTCAGCCACAGATAAACGCAGATGGACACAGATCAGAAAAAGGACAAAAAAATTCCTACTCTTACGCTTTGTCTGATCTGTGTCCATCTGCGTTTATCTGTGGCCGATTTCTCTTCATCAACGACATGCTAAAGTGTTTTCGCTAGCTCCTGGGCGCGCTGTGACAGGCGTGGTTCTTCGATCTTTTCGGCAAACGATGCAAAGTCTTTTGTTGGGCCATTCCACCGGAGTTCGTCGATATCATCAAAAAGAGGCGCATTGGTTCTGAGGGTGGCCAAGTCTTTGAAGAGTAATGCTTCATCCTGCTTGCCCTTCAATACATCAGCAGGGAACTCTTCAATGGGCCCGTATCGATTTAATAAAGAGGCCGCAGTCTTTGCGCCGCAGCCGGCAATCCCGGGGTAGCCGTCTGCCGCATCGCCCACGAGCGCGAGATAGTCAGGAATCAGGGCGGGTGCGACGCCAAACTTTGCGCGGACTCCTTCCGCATCTCGAATAATTCCACGTCTTCCATCTACCTGCACAACTCGATCATCAACGACGCACTGAGCCAAATCTTTATCCGGAGTCCAGATGCAGATCTTTTCCACTCGTTCATCCAACGAAGCGAGATGCGCCGCTGATGCGAGAGCGTCATCAGCTTCAAGATCGACCATCGGCCAAACGGTCACACCCATCGCCAGCAGTGCTTCTTCAAGAGGGATGAATTGCGATTTCAGCACAGGTTCGATGCCGGCGCCGGTCTTGTATCCGGCCCACAGTCCATTTCGAAACGACTCGATTACGTGATCCGTTGCTACGCCAATGTGCGTGCCGCCATCGTTGATGAGTTGGAGCACGCCGCGAAGTACACCTGCTACCGCTCCGAATGGTGGATCAGATTTTTTGAAGCGTCTGACGCCGTAGAAGTGGCGAAAGAGTTCGTATGTACCATCGACAAGGTGAACGATCATTTGGTTGCTGTTAATGCAGACTTGATTCAGAGTCAGTTAACGTTGACGTATCCTAACCTCTGTGGCCTCAATCTGGACAACGGATTATTTTCCACGTGACCTTTGACAAGTTTTCAGGTGGCGAGGGAGTCAGTACCACTGCGCGGTAGCGTGTGGCCCGGTTCGTGTGATGCAAGAGACCGATTGTGCCTACCGCGTCCCACTAGTGACTGTTACGAGCCACACGCTACCGCGAAGTGGTACTGACTCCATCGCTACTCGAACGTGAATTACCAAGCGAATAGTGAATGACATCCGAACAATCCCTGAGGCCTGTAAATATTTTTTTCCACAGTTGTCGATTGGGGCCAACGTCGTTCGATTTCTATGTAGAGAACCAAAAATGGCGCTTGGAGGCGCTGGGTAGGTTCCCCAAATTTAGGACAGGAGAAAAAAAGATGCGTGTAATGGTGATGGTCAAAGCTACAGAAGAATCAGAGGCTGGAGTCATGCCCAGCGAACAATTGCTAACTGACATGATGAAATTCAACGAAGAATTGGTAAATGCAGGAGTAATGCTGGCAGGCGAGGGACTGCACCCGAGTTCAAAAGCCAAACGAGTACGGTTTTCAGGGGCTAAGAGAACTGTCATCGATGGACCCTTTCCCGAAACGAAGGAGCTGATTGCCGGTTACTGGATCTGGAAAGTGAAATCTATTGAAGAGGCCGTCGAGTGGGTGAAGCGTTGTCCAAATCCGATGAATAGTGAGTCAGACATTGATATTCGTCCGATATTCGAAGCTGAGGATTTTGGCGCTGAGTTGACTCCGAAACTTAAGGAGCAGGAAGACCGCCTACGATCAAAGATCGACGAACAGGCGAAGTAAGTTCCCTTTAGTAGCTACCTTAGTTTTTTAGGGCGCGCTCTTCTGGGACCGCAGGCGTCCTCGCCTGCTTGCAACGTTTCAAGCTTGTCCCGAACCTCAGCAGGCGAGGACGCCTGCGGTCCCAGAAGAGCGCGCCCGTTATTTTGGAGGGGGTTACTGAAGGGGACGGACTAGGCACTTAGAGGAATCTTGGGTCGTCTGCTGATGGACCGAAGAGAGCCGGGACCTTCGCCTCCATGAGACGTAGGTAGACGGTCATTTGACCACGGTGATGCGACCAATGGCTGATCGTGTCTTGAATCATTTCGTATCGAGGCGCTTCCATGACAACTTTGCCACGAGCCAGCAGCTTCCATGTTGTCCGCAGGTGTTCATCGGTTGTCTTTTCAAAAGCGGCGCGGGCACCCGCTGCAGATTCGTCAAGAGCTTTTAACAGTGCGTCGCTTGTTTCCTTCCGTTCTTGTTTCATTTTGGATGCGCCTTCAGGAGCGACGTCCAATTCGTCCTGATCGATCTGCATCGTGATCCACATGGGAATCGTCGCCACCATGTTTGCGAGATAACCGAAGATCATCGACTTGTCATGTGGTTTCCACTCGAACTTACCGTCTGGAACTTCCTGTAAAGCACGCCGTGAACGTTCCACTTCGCGGTTCATTTCATTCAGCAAGTATTCAGTTATATTCATTGTTGTTCCCCTTCTGTAGTTTGCGACGCAGCGTACATGAAGGGTGTTGCGTCGATGTGGCGATTTTGTAGATGGTAAAGCGGATTGTGATGTGCGAGTGTCGGTTGATTCTTAGCGCGCGCTCTTCTGGGACCGTAGGCGAGGACGCCGGCTGAGGTTCGGGCTAAGCTTGAAACGTTGCAAGCAGGCGAGGAAGCCTGCGGTCCCAGAAGAGCGCGCCCGTTGGTTTGGAAGGGTTTACTGAAGGGGATGATCGACTAACAAAAGCTCAATTTCCAACTTCAATGCGCAGCCATGCTTTAACCATACGCAGGTCGCGCTTGATAGTTGGTTCAGAGACTTCCAGGGCAATTGCGATATCTGAAAGTTTCATTCCACCAAAGACGCGCATCTCGAGAGCTCGTGATTTACGCTCGTCAAGAGCGGCGAGTTTTGTGAGAGCCGCATCGAGCGTGAGAACTCGTTCTGCGTCGTTACATAGAGCCGAAGGTGTTGCGTGGTCAAGTGAGATACGGGTTTGTTCACCGCCACGCTTTGAAGCATGACGCTGTCGAGCATGATCGACGAGTATTTGTCTCATCAGGCGGGCTGCGACACCGTAGAAGTGCGCACGGTTTTGCCACTCGGGCATGCTTTGCCCAACCATTCGCAGGTAGCTTTCATGAATCAACTCCGTAGGCTCGAGAGTGTGCTCGCGCCTTTCGTCTCTGAGGTATCTGGCTGCAACCTTCCGTAGCTCTCGATAAACGAGTGGCATCAACCTATCCAGGGCAAACTCATCGCCGCTTTGCCAATCGACAAGCAGTCGAGTCACATCGGATTGTTGAGTCGGAGGCATTGCCGGTCCTCGATGCAGAACGGGATGGGCCAGATTATAGCAACCAGTCATAAGTTGATCTCCGATCTCAGACTTCAGATCTCAGAGGGACGTTGGAAGCCGTACTTACTCGGACCATGCGTTACGCAATAAATGGACTCGTTAGGCCGTTTTGATCTGAGATCATAAATTTGCGATCTGAGATCAACAACGACTTACCGCAGGAGCACCCCTTCAATCCACTCCTGCGGTTGCGTTGTGTCTGGGGAGAAAACTCCTCCCCTAACAGAATGCGATTGAAACAGTCTCGACTCGCTTTCTGGCCTTTGGACTCAAACTCTCCAGGGTCTCAAGCACCTTCGGATGAGTCATGCCACTACCCAGGTACGTCCAGCGGTTCGCTTGCCTTTGGACGTGCCGGAACTCTTCCTTCTGCGCTTCGGTAAAGTATCGGTCAGTGGCACTCATCAAACTCGCCATGTCGAATTCGACCTGTTGAGTTAGACCACCGTCAATAAACCCGCCGATCGCCAGGTACTCTTCAACGCCGTTAAGAATCTGTTCTTCATTCAGCTCCGCTGCCATCGACTCGACCATCATTGTGTCGAGCTTTGCGTGCTGAACTTCCTCAAGCCAGTGATGCTTGAGCAAACTCTTAAACTGCGGGTCAAGATCCTGATCGTCCTTCACGCTATCAACGTAATGATTCTGCACCATCCATTCAATGTGCAGCGTCGTTAGTGCAATGCCGAGAGGATCGTGTGCGAGGATTGCACTGGCAATGGCTTCAGGTGGTCCGATGACCGGACACTCCGTTCCAAACCCGTCGGCGAACTCCTCGCGAAATTGCTTGAACAGTTGGATGTGCTTGGCTTCTTCACTGGCGAACTGAAGCAGAGCACGAGCACGATAGTCATCGCCATGAAGATGCGGTCTAGTCTGATCAATGACAAAAGGAAGAATGAATTCCTCGACTAGTCCAAAGATGCAGAGGTACGTGTTTCCGCGAATCTGATTCAGGATCCGCTTTTCGTCATCGTTGAGAAACGAGAGCGACTGCACCTGGGCCAGCGCCTCCGGCATAAACGGCCGTGAAAAGTCGAGGCGCTTCTCGCCTCCGATGATGTCTTCGATGCGCCAGTGCACTGCGTCTGACGCGGCTAAAGTTGATTGATATGTATATCCGTGGTTCATCTTGGAACACCTCCTAAGGTTCCAATTCGTTAGTAAATCCGCCCTTACGTAGACATGCGTAGAAAGAGAGGCAAAAGCATCACGGCGGAAAAAGAAAGGGGCAGGAGGCAGGAGGCAGGAGCAGGAGGCAGGAGGCAGGAGAGCAGGAGGCAGGAGCAGGAGCAGGATGCAGGAGCAGGAGGTGGGTGTTCGATGGGTTTGGCGGCTTTGCCGCATTCCGTGCGGAAAGCCTCTGGCTTTCCGTCTGCGCTCTTAAAATTACCAGCGGCTACGCCGCGGGAGGCGAAGCCTCGGTTTGTGGGGTTGACTGGTCGGAAAGCCGGAGGCATTCCGCACGGAGGGCGGCAAAGCCGCCTTTAACGGATCGAAAGCCACCTGCTACCTGCTGCCACCTGCGCCACTTGCTCCTGCCGCCTGCCACCTCCTGCCACCTGCGCCGCTTGCTCCTGCCACCTGCCACCTGCCGCTGCCTCCTGCCGCTGCCTTCTGCCCCCTGTCCCTTCATTCTCCAATTATCTTCACCAACACCCTCTTCCGGCGGCCGCCATCAAATTCGCCGTAGAAAATCTGTTCCCACGGGCCGAAGTCGAGCTTGCCTTTTGTAATCGCGACGACAACTTCACGGCCCATTAGCTGCCGTTTGATGTGGGCGTCGCCGTTGTCCTCGCCGGTGAGGTTGTGTCGATAGTTGCTGGTGGGTTCGTGTGGCGCGAGCTTCTCGAGGAAGACTTCGTAGTCATGATGCAGTCCACTCTCGTCGTCGTTGATGAAGACTGATGCCGTGATGTGCATCGCGTTCACCAGCGCGAGTCCTTCGGTGATCCCGCTCTCGGCCAGGCACGTCAGAACCTCCGGAGTGATGTTGATAAATGACCGACGAGTTGGAATGTTGAACCAGAGTTCTTTGCGATAGCTTTTCATGAGTCTTCCTTATTCAAAGATTCCGCTGAATTCTCTCACTAAAATTGTAACTAGTTTGCAAGGTTCTTCTCTTGTCGAATTCGTAACCATTTTGGACTCCACGTTGTCTATATCAATGGGTATCAAGGAGGGTTTGAAAATGAAAGGAAAATACCTGCGTAGGATTGGCGGCCTCATTCTCGCCACGCTGATGCTTGCTGGAATCGCGTTTGTCTCCCCAAGTTCGGTTCAGGCACAAGGGCGACATCGGCAAATCGTAATCGTTCGTCCATATCCATATCGGTTCTATTCCCCATTCGGTTTCCGACACTGGGGGTATGACCCGTGGTCACCGTACGGTAGCTACTATAGTCAGTACGTCTTCGACAACGCAGACTCCGCTGCGAACCAGGGCTACAGGGATGGCTACAAAACTGGAAAGGACGACGGTAAGAAAGACAAGAGCTTTAATCCCCAACGCTCGCATTACTATCACGACTCTGGCTTCGGAAACTATGCCGAAGTTTACCGCTCGGGATTCTCTCGGGGATACGATGAAGGATACAGAGTAGGAAATAGCAGAGCGGGATAAAGCTTTGCGAAGGACGAGGGGCGGCGTTGTGCCGCCCCCGTTCAGAAGATCGAATTATTGGTCATCTATCATTTGACATTTTTCATT
>Ga0207691_10004031_pt1 | contig 14239 bp, 12 predicted proteins | sample KBSM13metaG_FD_184327 | JGI IMG/M metagenome (GOLD analysis project Ga0207691, IMG submission 184327) | Miscanthus rhizosphere microbial communities from Kellogg Biological Station, Michigan, USA - KBS M1-3 metaG (SPAdes) (version 2) | ecosystem: Host-associated > Plants > Roots > Rhizosphere >... | reverse complement strand
AGCGATCAAGGGCAGTTGATCGACGTGAGCAGCTGGTTCGGCGCTGGCAATAACACCATCCGCGTGCAGAACGCCAATGGGGGTGGTCCCGCTGCATACAAGCTCGAGGTTCTTGTCGATGGTACTGTCGTGCGCACCGACACCTCACCGGGCGCGAATGCTTCCAGCGCCCCTGTCGGTATCGTCTCTGACCGCACGTTCACCGTCTCGACCCCCAACCGTCCCCCTTTTCGGTCGGTTCAGCTGACCAGCGCCGTCTCGGGGAAGATCTATCTCGACGATGCGTACGTGGGTCGCGACACGCCCGCGACGCTCTCGCTGCCGCAGGGGAACTACCGCTTCGGGCTGGGCGTGAGTCAGAACGCTCCGTTCAACTACACCGGGGCGTTCTACCAGCAAACCTTCGACGTTACGAACAGCACCACGTCGGCCAATCTCACCGCCAGCCCTGCTCTCCCCGTGCAGAAGACGAGTCGGGTTGCGGTAGTTCCCGTCAAGTACACGTACAACTACGTCTCAGCGCTGGATCGATCCGATCCGTCGAACGTGGGCGTGTTGACCGACTCGGACCTCGCCTTGTTCAAGGGGCAGATGAGCGCGACGCGTGACGTCTGGTTCGTGCCGTTCTCCTACGGGCTTGCGACCTGGGACATTCAGTTCCAGCCGCTCGTCACTGCCACTCCGCTGATCGAGGACTGGGACGCCGCCCATACCGGCGTGGGCTTCCGGATCGAAGAGTTCTTGAAGAACGCCAACCTCGAACCTCTGAAGCAGCAGTACGATCGAATCGTGCTCTACATGTCGCAGCAACGGCCGGACGACCCAAGAATTAGCGTGGCCGACGCGCTCAACGGGCATTTTGCGTCGGGTCGGCAGATCGTCGTCATCCAAGCCGCTGGCGTAACTCCCTATGCGGTGAACGCGCCTAACCCGTTCGTGCTGCACGAATTCCTGCACAACCACGAGGCCTACAACCAAGACCTTCTCCGCCAGTACAACGGCATCAAGGGACTCCACGGCGCGGGCGTCCACGGGTACCCTGGTGAGGAGCGAGCCGGCGAGACCGACTTCGTCCGCTTCTACCGCGACTACATGCGCGGCCTCGTGGTAGAGATGGACGGGATGACCGCGCTCACAGGCGATCAGATCTGGCCGGGGCCCTTCAGCCCGCCAGACCTCTACGTGGGCCTCTTCAAGACCCTCCGCGTGTTCACCGGCAAGTAGACGAAAAGACGGAGACAGCCGGAACAAGTGGCAAACGACGGCTGCAATCACGAGCAGCCGCTGCCCGGGTTGATGAAACCCGAAGCAGCGAGCTGCTCATCTCCGTAATCGCAAACGTCACCGACGGCGTCTGCGCTCGACTCCTTGCTCGCTCAGCGAAGGCCGTAGTACGATTCGTTACTATCCGGAGAAATTTCGGGATCTGGGTCCGCTGACTCGCGGAGGCGCGGTCTCAAACTAGGAGCCTTGTGGCACATTGCCGGTTTTTTTGGGGGGCGCGCACGAGATGACTCGTGACGAAATGAACGGCGGCTTAACATCGATGTCATGTCCCACCGCGGCTCGAGGCATCCGTCGCCTGCAAGCGTGGAGAGCACCAGCACAGCGCGCGAGCGAATCGCTCAGGCGCTCCGTGAGGCACAGCTCACCGCTGCTGAAATTTCCGCGGCTGCGTCGGTGCGTGAGCACGACGTAGCCGAGCACCTGCGGCATTTGGAGCGCTCCTTGCTTCACGGGGGCGAGCAGCTGCTAACGGAGGCTCCGCACTGCATCCAATGCGGATTCGCATTCGCTCAGCGAGAGCGCCATAGTCGGCCCAGCCGCTGCCCCCGATGCAAGAGCGAGCGCATCTCGCCGCCCCGGTTCAAGATCGCGGGCTGCGGAACGTAACCGCGCGCTGCGTGCGCGCGCTTTGATGCGCACTAGCGGACGAGTCCCTGAGTCACGAAATCGCAGCACGCCCTACACGGAACCAAGCAACTCGAGCTCCGGTATCTTCATTGGCCACCCTCCCGGAGAATCGCACTTTGGTCACGGCGTGGCAATTTGGACCGACCCAGGAGCGCCAAACGTTTGTCGACCGGCGGGGGCGGCAGGCGGGAAAACCGCGCCGCGGAGAAACGCCCTGCGCTTGGCATGCCAGCTGCTTATGGCGTTGACCATGCGAAATCCCTTACTGCTCACATCCGCCATTGCCTGCTTCGCTCTCACCGCCTGCGGTGGCAGCAACGAACCCGCAAAGAGCCCCGATGACAGCGAGCACGCTGCCGAAAAAGCCAGCGACGCCGCGGACAAGGCCGAAGACAAGGCGGACAAAGCTGCTGACAAGGCCGACGAGGCTGCGAGCGACGCGAATAAGGCCGAAGAAAACGCCAAATAAACGGCCACTCACTGCCCGCAGCTCCTGCCCATCTAGACTCGCCTGCTGGGGAATGAGGCAAGCCTCACTGATGCGTGGCTCGCTCTGGCGCGAGTTCTGGAGTGCTGCACCCAAGGCAGCCTCGCCACACTTCGTGGCAGCGTTGCCAAACTCGCTAGAGAGTGACACGAAGAAGAAAGGCAAGCATCCGTGCAAGCATTGCTTGCCGCGCTTCGGCGTCACGGTTACGCAGCGAACGTGGATATCGAAGGCCAAAGACGCTCTAGCAAATTCGAAGATCGCGGCAGTGGCGGGCGCGGAGGCGGCGGTGGGCTGCCGCTGAACGCACTGTCCTCGCTCGTCCGAGTGATCGGCATGAAGGGTGTCTTGGTGATCGGCGCCATCGGCGCGGGCGTTTACTTCCTGGCACCGGCTAGCGTGAAGCAGGCACTGCTCAACGCACTCTCGGGCGGTGCTCAAAGCGGGCAAACGACATCGGGCTCGTCGGGCAGCGCTTGCGAAGCCTCGCCTACCAACGGCAAGGCCTGTGATTTTTCGCGCGCGGTGTTGGCCTCCACGGAGGACGTGTGGGCTGCTCAATTCAAGCAAGGCAGCTTGCCCAAGTATGGCGTCACACCGCCGAGCACCTACACGGACCCCACACTCGTGGTGTTCGGCAACAGCGTGTCGACCGGTTGCGGCAACGCCACCTCGGACGTTGGCCCGTTCTATTGCCCCGGCGACCAAAAGCTGTACATCGATCCCACCTTCTACGACGTGATGGAACAACGCCTCAAAGCACCGGGCGACTTCGCTCAAGCCTACGTCATCGCCCACGAGGTCGGTCATCACGTGCAAAATCTGATTGGCGCGACCAGTGTGAAGCCCGCCGGCGAGACCAACAACCAGACGTCCGTGCGAGTCGAGCTACAAGCCGATTGCCTAGCTGGCGTCTGGGGCCACACCGCGCGCGCCTCACTCAAGATCGACGATTCCGATCTGAAAGAAGCGGTGACCGCCGCTCACGCCATCGGCGATGACGCGCTCGGTCACTCGAAGTCCAGTGACTACACGCACGGCAGCAGTGCCCAGCGCATCCGCTGGTTTCGGCGCGGCTTCGACAGCGGAGATCCGGGTCAATGCGATACCTTCGCCGTTGCGAAGTACGCCGAGCTGTAGGCACGAGTAGTTTCGCGTCAATTGGGCTCCGCGATCGCAGGCCAGAGCAATGTTCTCGAGATCCTGAAACGAGCGACGGTAGCTTCGCAACTCATGACGTAGCGCAAACGTGGAGCCATGATCGCGTTCAGCGTGTTGTTTCCGCCGCAGGTGCTGCGGTGCCGGCCCTTGCTGAACGCGCTCGACGCCATGGGCGACCAGGACACATCGACGATCGCCACGGAAACCCACATCTGCCCGAGCGGCGACACTGGCTCACCACCATGAACCCGATGGAGCCGAGAAACCGATGAAACCAATGGAACCGATGAAACCAATGACGCCCATGCAACCTATGCAAGCGGCCAAACGCTGGTGGCCGGAGGCCTTGGGAGAAAACCCCAGCAGCGCCGGTGGCCAAAATCAGACGCGTTACGCCTTCTTCGCCGAAAAGCAGCGGTTGGCTGTCGACTCCGGCGACGGCAACATCAAGGTGTACGACACGGGAGACCATCGCATTTCCGGTGTGCAGCAGAGCCAAAGCGGCAGCGGAGGCAACGCCACCTTCACGAGTCAGCACGGAGAAGTGGACTTAGCGACGCTCGAGCCGGCCTGATCAAAAAGCATGGAGGCGCGCGCAGGCTGAGATCTCGGCGCCCGTAGACGTCGAAGAGTGCGGCGAGTAACGGACGAGAGACGTCGCGGGCGGCGGCCAGGTGGATGGCTCGCAGTGCGTCGCTACCGAGCAGGCCATGGGCGGCGAGGCGATCATCGGTGCGTGCGCGCTCGCCGTTACGCGCTTCTCTCGAAGTCGGCGAGTTGCTGTGCGGCTTTGCAGGCAAGTTCGTGACGCGCTTCGGGCGACGAGACGGAGAGTGCCCAGCGCAGGAATTGGAAGGCGATCTCGGCGTGGCTGAGCTCGTCGCGGGCGATGCGATTGAGCGCCTGTTTTACGGCAGGATCGCTAACAACTTCGGCGCCGGCGCGCGCCAGCCCGCGAGATCGAGCAGTCGGCTAGCTACGAGTGGTACGCCCCCGCGATCACCAAAGCGTCCCCTGCAACCGAACCGTGGCCACCCCGGGGCCCGCCGCGAAGTGCAGAGTGGTGCCGGTGCTTTGCGGTGTGTTCCCCGACAACAGATAGCTCGTCAGCCCGATGCTGGCACCGAGCACCGCCACCCCGAACCCCGCGTTGGAAATGTTGGCCATGGTCATGGCCGCGTTGAGGTCGTGCTCGGCCTCCGGCGTGCAGAGATTGCCGGTGCAGTGTTCTTTGGCGGCGCGGGTGCGGTTGAGCGACAGGATCCCTGCCACTGTCCCCGCGACGAGCCCGGCGCCTCCTAGACTGAAGCCGACCCACTGGGGCCAGGTCGACGACCGCTCGGGCGGCGGGGCGGGCGAAGCTTCGGGAGGCGGTGGCGGCTGCACCTTCGCCGTCGGCGCGAGGACGAGCTTGACGCGAAGGGTCTTCGTCTCGCCGGGGCGAAGCGTGATGTCTTGCGCCACCGGCCGATACCCAGTTGCCGCGATCTGGACGCGGTGCCGTCCGGGGTTCAGCGCGTATCCGAGGCCGAGGGCCGCGGGGGGGACGCTGCGCTCGTCGATCTCGAGCGACGCCTGATCGGCCGCCGCTTCTGGCGTGAGTTCGAGCCGAAGAGTGGGGATTTGCGTGGCGAGCTCGCGTGCCAGGTCTTCCGCCGCGGCGCGCGCGACCTTGAACGGCTTCGCCTCTCTCGCGGCCGCCGGCATCCGGATGACCTCGAGCGCGACATCTCGAGCCTCGACCAACTTCCCGAGCTTCGCGGAGATCCGCGCGACCTCGAGGCCCGTCGTCGGCACGTGCATGAGCTCGTGCGCCGCCCGATACGAGGCGAGCGCGCCCTCGAGGTCGCCCTGTTCCAGCTGCGCGTCGCCGCGATCGAGCAGCTGCCGCGCGCTCTCTCGGTCCTGCGCGTTTTGGGCCCACGCTACGCTGCTCGGCGCAGAGAGCGCCACGAGGAGCAGGCTAAAAGCCGCGATCCTTGAGCGGCTTTTGCTCCGGCGAGGGGCGGCGCGGGGCGTTCGTTGCAGGAGTGGAGAACGCATTTTTCCCTTTTACCGCGCGACGGGCGGGGTGTGCAGCGGGTTCGGAGCTGACGGTGGGTGGGAGCGACGCTTCGCGTTCTGCGATGAGCGGGTCGGGCTGCGTCGGTGAGGCTTCGGGGAGCGCTCTGCCGTCCCCTAACGTGGGCGACGCCGCCGCGCGCGACGGCACCGTCGTCTTCGTGGCCTCGAACGGGCGCCAAGGGGCGTTCCGCACCACCGCAAACCCCGCCACGAGGCCCACGGCAATGACCGAGAGCGCTGCCAGGAACTTGCGCAGCCGAGGTGATTTTTGCCATGGCAAAAGCTCGGGGTCTGATGCCTCGGCCGAGACGCCCTGGATGAGAGTGCGAGCGAGGCTAGTCGCCACCGGGGCGCCCGGGACGTCCGATGCACCCGGCATGAGCAGGGCACGCCGAAACTCACTCAGCAGTTCATCGGCGGACGTGAAGCGCGCCTCGATGTCACGGTTGAGCGCCTTCTTGAACCAGGTGTCGACAGCGCGTGGCAGTCCTGGCCGCAGTTCGCTGGGCAGACCGAACTCGCCCGCCTGAATTTTCATGCCGACGGCCGCGGGCGTCGGCCCAACGAACGGGCACGCCCCTGTCAGCATCTGAAACGTGACGACCGCGAGCGCCCAGAGATCGGCTCGGTGGTCGACGCTGCCTGCGCTGAGGGTTTGTTCGGGGCTCATGTAGAGGGGCGTCCCGAACACCAAGTTCACGTCGGTAATGTTCGGCCGCTTCGGCCTCTGATTCTTGGCGATTCCAAAGTCGAGCAGCTTGACGAAGAGCTCGGCCCCCTCCGCCGTCAGGAAGATGTTCTCGGGCTTGAGGTCTCGGTGGACGATCCCGAGCGCGTGGGCCCGGCTGAGGGCCTTGCAGGTCTGGGAGACGATGTGCACGATCTCGTCGAGCGGTAGACCGTTCGTGCGCTCGATTCGGCGCAGCAGGTCTTCTCCGCGCAGGAGCTCCATGACGATGAACGGCTCGCGGCTCAGCGTCGTTCCACAGTCGAACACGCGCACGACGTGCACGCTGTCGATCTTGGCAACCGCGCGCGCTTCCTCGCGGAACCGCGCCAACCATTGCCCGTCCTGCGCGAGCTCCGGGTTGAGCAGTTTCACCGCCACTTCAATCTCAAGGGTCCGGTGCTCCGCCAACCAGAGACGCCCCATCCCGCCTTCACCGATGGGGCGCACTAACTTGAGGTATGGGGTTATCTGTTCTCCGGCGACGGACATAGCCTGTGCAGTTTCTGCAACGAAAGGGGGCACTGCGACGACAGTTCCTGGGTCTGCGGGCCCCCTCATACTCTCCCGACTGCAGCGCCCGTTCAAGAGGGGACAGACGGGGAAGGTGCGGGATCCGCGGTACAACGGGCCGGGCCGCGCCGAGCAAGTCTGGACTTTGACTCGGCGAACTCACGCGACACTTCTTGGAAACGTTCCGGAGGGTTGTTTGAGGAATCCAGCCACGCAGGCAGCAAAACAACACGTTGAGCCGCGCAGGCAGCAAACAACACGTTGAGCCGCGCAGGCAGCAAACCGCACGTTGAGCCACGCAGGCAGCAAGCAACACGTTGACCTGCGCAAGCAGCTGGCGACCCGTGTGCCAGCTCATGGAGCGCCCCGTTTTGGCGATGGTCGTCGAAGCAGGCCACGCGAGCACGAGAGATTGGGCGCGCGACCCGAGAATGTGGCAGCCGAAACGCAGGTTCGCGAGGTAAAAGAACGCATGCCTATCCCCGGGGCGCCCCGCGTCTGTCTCTCCCAGCTGCCACGACGAGCCCAGGCCGACCTGCCCGGCCGATGTCGATCGGCGCTGGTCTGCGTGGCGTCACTCGCCTTCGGCGGATGTCAGTACGTTTCCGGCGCCGCCAACCTCGAAATTGGGCCAAGTGACGCCGCCACGGCGGGCGCGGGGGGGGCGGGCCAAGCGGGGAGCTCAGGCGCGCAGGGTGGTTCGACGGGGGGCGAACCTGAAACGCCCGACGTTGGTGGCGCCGGTGGCGCCGGTGGCGCCGGTGGCGCCGGTGGCGCCGGTGGCGCCGGTGGCGCCGGTGGCGCCGGACCCTGGGACTGCGTCGGAGCAACGCTGAGCGATCCCGGCTCCGCGGACTACCAGACGTCTGGAATGGTCACCAAGCTCAATACGAGCGTCCCTGTCTTGAATGCGACCGTGAGCGCCTGCTTGAGTTCGGACGTGAATTGCAGCACACCGCTCGCCACCGCGGTCACCCCCGACGGCTCCTTCAGTATGATCGTTCCCCGGGCTTTCCAAGGCTATTTCCGCGTCGAACCGCCGGCGCCGTTCGTGCCCGCCTTCGTGCAGATGACGATGCCCATCAGCAAGATGAGGGGGCGTCCTGATATCGAGCTCTTCGACAAGAGCGGGCTCGACGGCCTGGCCGGGGTCTTGGGGACGAAGATCGACGAGGCGGCCGGACACGCTTTTTTCTCCGTCGGTGACTGCAACGGCGAGCCTGCCCGGAACATCAGCGTGACGGTAGCGTCCCCCAACGCGGGCACCTACGCGCAGTTTTACCTTTCCGACAACTCCATTCCGACCACCGGCGGAACGTACACCAGTCAACAAGGCGGGGGCGGCTTCGTGAACCTGGCTCCGGGCCTCACCACCTTTCAGGTCATCAAGACCGACACGGACATTCGACTCGCCAACGTGGTCGCGCCGATCAAAGCGGGCGTGACGACGTTCTTCAAGGTTCAGCCACACTGAGCCTGGATGGGCAGCATGTTGGACGGCAAGGAGGTGACGGTGATGCGCCGGCCAGACTACCGCATCGGGCTAAGCCCTTGCTTCGCAATCGAAGCGCCGCGCGGTCTGCGCTCGAGCACGCCAACCGCGACGCCTCACGCGCGGAGCAACAAAAGCGAAAACCCGGCTTCGGGTGCCGGGTTTTCATTCTGCGTTGTCAGTCTGTCGGGGCGGGCAGATTCGAACTGCCGACCTCTCGGACCCGAACCGAGCGCGCTACCAAACTGCGCTACGCCCCGAAAGGAGGCGGCGGACAATGGTCCGAGGGGAGTGATCTGTCAAGGATGAGAAGCGCGTGGAGTGCGATTTTTGTTCAGCTAAAGTGCCGGGGCCAGGCGGGTGCGTCGGCCCCGATCTGAGACGGCCTGATGCCGCGCGGGACATGAAAAAGGAGTTCGAATTCGAACTCCTTTTTCGGCGGACGAAGGGTCGCCCGGCATCGAGCGCGGGCATCGAGCGCGGGCATCGAGCGCGGGCATCGAGCGCGGGCATCGAGCCGGCGTCGAGCCCCGACGCGCGGTCGCTAGGCGCGCTTCTTCAGCTCCGTCACCAGTGCTGGCACGGCCGTGAATAGATCGGCCACGAGGCCGTAGTCGGCGAGTTGGAAGATGGGGGCTTCGGGGTCCTTGTTGATCGCGACGATCACCTTGGAGCCCTTCATGCCGGCGATGTGTTGGATGGCGCCCGAGATACCGATCGCGAAGTACAGCTGGGGGGCGACGATTTTGCCGGTTTGCCCGACTTGGTAGTCACCGGGGGCGTAGCCCGCGTCGACCGCGGCGCGGCTGGCGCCCAGGGCGGCGCCCAGGGCGTCGGCGAGGGGCTCGAGCACCTCCATGAACTTCTCTTTCAGGGCGCGGCCGCCGCTGACGATCACGCTGGCTTCGCCGAGCTCCGGGCGGGCGCTCTTGACCGCTTCGAGTGACACGAACTCGACGCGAGCCGAGGAGGGGGACGGAGCGACCTTGGCGACGGCTTCGACGGGGGAGCTGCCGCCAGTTGGAGCGGCGGGATCGAGCTCGCTTTGGCGCGCCGTCGCGACTTGGATGGGCGTGCCGAGCGTGCAGTAGCCGTAGGCGTTGCCCGCGAACATCGGGCGCTTGTACACGAGCTTGCCGCCTTCGGCGGAGACGCCCGCGCAATCACCGGCGTAGGCGGCGTCCAAGCGCGAGGCCACGCGCGGCAAGAGATCTTTGCCGAAGCTCGTCGCGGTGGCGACGATCAGGCCGAAGCCTTTGCCGACCGCGGCGACCGTGGCGGTGAATTGCTCGGCGGTATATTTGCCGAACGCGGCGTCGCTGCAGGTGAGGACTTTGGCGGCACCGTAGCCGGTGAGGTCAGCTGCAGCGGTTGTCGCGTTCGCCCCCAAAACCAAGATCGAGAAGCTGCCGCCCAAGGCGGGCAGTGCGAGCTTGGCGAAGCTGATCGCGGAGAGCGTGGATTTTCGGAGTTTGCCGTCTTCGGACAGTTCGGCAATCACGAGTGCGTCGGACATGCTTCAAATCACCTTCGAAACGGTGGTGAGCTTTTCGACCAGCTCGGCCACGTCTTTGACTTTGGCGCCGCCGGCGCGTTGCGGGGGACGCTCGAATTTGAGGTACTTGGTGGCAAGCGTGGTGCCGCCTGCGACGTCGGCCAGCGCTTTGACTTCGAGCGGCTTCTTCTTGGCGGCCATGATTGCGGGCAGGGGTGCGAAGCGCACGCCGTCGCCGTGTTTGAAGCCGGCCTCGGCTTGCGTCAGCTTGGAGTAAACGCTGGTCGGCGAGATGATGCGCAGGTCGACCGTGACCACGGCGGGCAGCGTCACGCGCAGCGTGAGCACGCCGCCGTCGACTTCGCGGCCAACGAGCAGCGCGCCCGTTTCTTCCTTGATGGTGGCGGCGAAGGTGGCCATCGGATAGTCGATCAGCTCGGCCAAGCGCTGGCCGACTTGGTTGCTATCGCCATCGACGGCTTGCTTGCCGAGCAGGATCAGATCCGGCTTTTCGACGTCGACGATGGCTTTGAGCGCGGCCGCGACCAGCCGACCGTCGAGCTCGTTGTCGTTGGCTTCGATGCGGATTGCGCGGTCGGCGCCGGTGGCGAGGGCGGCGCGCAGCATGGTCTCGCACTCCTTGGGACCCAGGGTGACCACCACCACTTCACCTTCGCGCTTTTTCGGTGTCTTGCCGTTTTCGGTCAAGCGCAGCGCGGCCTCGAGCGCGTATTCGTCGAACGGGTTCGTCTTCCATTCGAGCCCCGTCGTATCGATCGCATCACCCGCTGGGCTGATTTTGAGCTTGTTGGCGTTGTCGGGATCCGCAACGCGCTTCAGAGCAACCAAGACTTTCACTGCATGTTCTCCTCTCGGCCTTTTGGCCGAGGAACGTGTGTCTGCTGAGTCGGGAAGTAGTGCGATGGGCGCGATGCGTCAACGCTCGGGGGCGTTATTTCCCGTGGCTTTATCGGCGCGGCCCTTGCAGCCATGGCGCTTTTGTACGACATCACACAGCGGAGCTAATGGCACTCACGACCGATTTCTTGGTTCTCGGCAGCGGAATTGCAGGCCTGACGTTCGCGCTACGCGCTGCGGAGCTGGGTGAAGTGCTGCTGGTCACCAAGCGCGAATGCGATGACGCAGCGACCAATTGGGCACAGGGCGGCGTGGCCGCCGTGCTCTCGCCGGATGACTCCTTCGAGAAGCACGCGGAAGACACGCGCCTGGCGGGTGCCGGGCTGTGCCACGACGTGGTGGTCGACATCTGCGTGCGCGAAGCGCCCGAGAACATTCGCTGGTTGAGTGACATCGGCGCGCAGTTTTCGCGTAACCAGGTCGGTGATTTCGATCTCGGGCTCGAAGCGGCGCACACCGAGCGTCGCATCGTGCACGCGGGTGACATCACTGGCCGCGAAATCCAGCGCGCGCTGCTCGAGGCAGTGAGGAGCTCGCCCAACGTGCGCGTGCTCGAGTGGCACATGGGTGTGGACTTGATCATGATGAGCAAGTTTGGCGGCCCCGATCAATGTGTGGGCGCGTACGTGTTCGACGAAAAGGCCGGCAAGGTCGAGACCGTGCTGGCGCGGGCCACGATTTTGGCCACGGGCGGCGCGGGCAAGGTGTACCTGTACACCTCGAACCCGGACGTGGCCTCGGGCGACGGCGTGGCCATGGCGTCGCGCGCGGGCGCCGAGATCGCGAACATGGAGTTTTATCAATTCCATCCCACGGTCTTGTTCGAGCCCAAGGCCAAGGGCTTCTTGCTGAGTGAGGCTTTGCGCGGTGAAGGCGCGGTGCTGCGCTTGCCGGATGGCGACGCGTTCATGGCCCGTCACCACGCGCTCGAAGACTTGGCTCCGCGTGACGTGGTGGCCCGCGCCATCGACTACGAGATGAAGCGCACCGGCTCCGAGCACGTGCTGCTCGACATCACGCACCGCCCGGCTGATTTCGTGCGCACGCGCTTTCCCAACATTTACGCCGAGATCAAAGCGTACGGCTTCGACATGGCGACCACGCCCATCCCGGTCGTGCCGGCGGCCCACTACATGTGTGGCGGCGTGACTTCGGATTTGCATGGCCGGAGCTCGCTGCCAGGCTTGTGGGTGCTGGGTGAGACCGCGTGCACGGGCCTGCATGGCGCCAATCGCTTGGCCTCGAACTCGCTGCTCGAGGGCTTGGTCTTCGCGCGCCGGGCGGCCGAAAAGCTGGCGCAGCAAATTGCCGAGCTTCGCACCTTGCCGCGACCGAGCGTGCCTGAGTGGCAAACCGGTTCGGCCGCGCCCAGCGATGAAGCAGTGGTGGTGTCTCACAACTGGGAAGAGATCCGGCGCTTGATGTGGAACTACGTGGGCATCGTGCGCAGCGATGCGCGTTTGCGCCGCGCGGCGCGCCGTATCGCGCTGCTCGAAGAGGAAATTCGCGAGTACTACTGGAAGCACTTGGTCACTCGTGATCTGCTCGAGCTGCGCAACTTGAAAGACGTGGCCGAGTTGATCATCGCGTCTGCGTCCAGTCGCAAGGAAAGCCGAGGCCTGCATTTCACCATCGATCACGAACTGACGCTGGACAGCTGGGCCGAAGACACGGTGACCAAGCGCGGTGTGCTGCCGCACCTGCGCGGCCGCTGAATGCGGCGTCATGCCTGAGCGGTTCGCGGTCTGGCAGGCAGTGGCTTGGACCGTCGCGGCCACGGCCGGCTTGTCGTGCGCGCTGACCCTGGTCGTAATCGGCTTCGGGCGGCGGGTCGACATCGTGCCGCTCGGGCTGGCTCAGGTCGGCGTGTACGGGGCGGCCTCGATCTTGTTTGCTTCCTGGCAGAAAAGGCCGCTCCGCGAGCTGCTCGCGCTGCGCGTCGTGCCCTTTCGCTCGTGCTTGGTGGCAGCCGCGCTCGGAGTCGTGCTGCAGTTTCCGTCGACGCTCTTGGCGAACGTGATCGAGCGGTTCTTCCCCGTGCCCGACAGCGTGCTCGAGCATCGCCTCGCGCTGATCACGCCGCACTCGATCGCGCATGGCGTCGCGATCGTGCTGATCGTGAGCCTCGTGGGGCCCTGCGTGGAAGAGTTTTTCTTTAGGGGAGTTTTGTTCGGCGCGCTGCGCCGAGGCCACAGCGCGCTTTTGACCATGGCCGTGGTCTCGTTCTGCTTCGTCGTGGCGCACATGGACTTGCGTTTGCTTCTGCCGCTCCTGCCAGCGGCCTGGGTGATGGCTGAAGTGCGCGAGCACAGCGGCTCGATCTGGCCTGGCCTCGCGCTGCACTCCGGCTTCAACTCGCTGACTCTGCTGGGTGTCTTCAGTGGCCTTTCGCCCACCGGCAAAGCGCCGCCCGTGCCGCCCTTGCTCGCTTTCTTGGCTTGCCTATGCGCGGCGGCGCTTTTTCGGCTGATTCGGCTGATCGCCGCCGAGAGGCGCCCGTAGGGCGCTCGAACGCCGCCGGCGGGCGAGGCTTCACTCCCCAGAATTTTGCACTAAGGTGGCGCCGCAGAAGCGAGCCCCATGCCAGCCGACACCGAAACCAAGATCGCGCTTTGCCTCCCGGGCGGGGGCGCGACCAGCGCCATGTTCCAAATCGGAGCCCTGGCCGCGTTCGAAGATTCGGTCGACGCCCTTTCGGTGAACCGCCTCGACTATTACGTCGGCAGCTCGGGTGGCGCGAGCGTGGCCGCGGCGCTCGCCGGAGGATTACCCGTGCAACGCATCTATCGCGCGTTCCTCGATCCGGCAGACGTGTACTTCGGTCTCGAGCGCAAGCACCTGCTGCGGGTCGACTTGGGCGAATGGCGACGTACTTTGGTGTCGGCCTTCAGCGCGCTCCGTCATGGCGCTTCCTCGCTCTTGTCGCGCGCCTCCGCGCCCGCGCCGGCCGCACTTTGGGAAGAGCTCGATCGCCTATACGACTCATTACCCGCCGGCCTGTTCACGCTCGACAGCTACGAACGCTTTTTGGAAGATTTTTTCGTGCGTCGGGGCGTGCCCAACAGTTTTTACGGCATGCCGCGCCCCTTGCGGATCGTGGCGCACGATCTGGACTCGGGACAGCTGGCGGTGTTCGGGCAAGGGGACGCGGCCGAGGCTTCGGTCACCCGCGCCTGTATTGCGTCCATGGCCGTTCCGCCGTTCTTTTCGCCCGTTCGCATCGGTGAGCGGCATTTCATCAACGCCGGCGCGGGCCAAGTGGCACACCTCGAGATCGCGGTCGAAATGGGGGCCAACGTGCTGATCGTGGTAAACCCGATGGTGGCCTCGTCGGTCGCCACCGTGCCCACGGGCCACGGCCACCGGGACAGCTTGCGCGACAAGGGCATGATGTGGGTGCTCAACCAGGCGATCCGTATCGGCATGCACAAGATCGTGCGCGAAGAATGTGCGCGCATCGAAAGTGAG
>Ga0207691_10004030_pt1 | contig 14242 bp, 12 predicted proteins | sample KBSM13metaG_FD_184327 | JGI IMG/M metagenome (GOLD analysis project Ga0207691, IMG submission 184327) | Miscanthus rhizosphere microbial communities from Kellogg Biological Station, Michigan, USA - KBS M1-3 metaG (SPAdes) (version 2) | ecosystem: Host-associated > Plants > Roots > Rhizosphere >... | reverse complement strand
CCGGCCACCTTGCGCTGCAACGCGGCATGCTCCGCGTCGTCGAGCAGCCCCGGCAGCTGCAGCAGCCAGATCGGCGCATGGCGCCGCAACAACGCGACGACGTCTTGCCCTCCGGCTTGCCGGCACAACCGGCCTACCGCCTCGAGTACCGGCAGGTACGGTTCGCCCGCGCCGTGCTGCTCGACGCATTCGCCGCGCGCGATGCGCGAAGGCGGCAGCTGCGCAAGGAAAGCGTCGACCAGCGCGCTCTTGCCGATCCCCGCTTCGCCGCCGATGAAGACGAGCTGGCGTTGTCCCGCCGCGGCGCTGGAGAACACGCCGTTCAGCCGGGCCAATTCCGCGCCGCGCCCGACGACTGGAGACGGCGGCTCCCCCGCGCGCGACGCCAACGCCGACGCCTCGCCCGCGCCAACACCGCCCTGCGCGCCGCCGCCGCGCAGCGCAATGTCGCCAATGAAGCGGTAGCCGCGGCCGCGCACCGTCTCGATGAAGCGCGGCGCCAGCGGATCGTCGGAGAGCAGCCGGCGCAACTCGCCGATGAACTGACGCACCTGCCCCTCCTCGACGACGACGCCGCTCCACCCGGTAGCCAGCAGCTCCTCCTTCGTCAGCAGCTGGTTCGGCCGCTCGACCAGCGCGCGCAGAAGAAGGAACGCCTTCGGCGTCAGCGTGATCGCGCGCTGCCCCCACAGCAGTCGCTCGTTCGGCACGTCCAGCTCAATGCGCGCCAGCGGCGACTTCTCAGGTGCGGGCAATACAACATCTCCACGGCTCGAGGCCGCTCGACACTCTATCCGCCACGCAATGGCCATGCGCAGGCCACGGTGAGACCACGGCGTGCCCGCGGGATGCGCGCTGTACTGGCATTTGTGCATCGCGCGGTGACGGAACGTTCATAGGCAACGCCGGCGCGCAGCAGCGGAGACATCAGAAGGGCAATCCGGTTCCTCGACTGTTCTGTGCGGCACGGCTGGCTGGACCCGGCCGGATCTGCCCCATTGCAGGAGTTGGCATTCACGACAACCAGGAGGGTCGATATGGAGGTCGCAATCGCCCGAACGCAAGGGCGTGAAGCTCACGCCGTCTGTGACAGGCAAACGGGAAGCCTGAGAACCTTGACCATCGCTGTGGCACTCGCCGCGCTCTGTCTGGTGGGCGGATGCGGGGACTCTGACCGGCCTCACAGCCAAGCCGTCTACGAGGCGGCATCGTGTCCGAAGCCGAACATCGCCGGCTTCCCGACACTCGAGTTTCCGGCCAACGTCCAATGTGGCTACCTCAGCGTCCTCGAGGACCGGGCCAAGCCCGAGGGGCGACGCATCCGCATCTTCGTGGCGCGTGTACCCGCCGTCTCGGCCATGCCCAAGCCCGACCCGATCGTGTACCTGTCGGGCGGGCCCGGCGGGGCCGGATCCTTCGAAGTGGCCTTCATGGTCGGGCACGGCATCAATGCCGAGCGAGATGTCATCTTCGTCGACCAACGCGGCACGCTCCACGCCGACCCCTTGCTGGACTGCCGGGAATTCGACCAGTACATCTACGACGGAGTCAGTATTCCTTTCGCGGCGGCGTCGACCACCGCGATCGCTGCCGCGTCGGCCAAGGCGTGCCGCGACCGTCTGGCGGCCACGGGAGTCGACGTCGCGGCCTACAACAGCACCGAGAACGCCGCCGACATCGCCGAGCTGCGAGTGGCGCTGGGCATCGACAGCTGGAATGTGTACGGCGTCTCCTACGGGTCGAAACTCGCGCTGACCCTGCTGCGCAATCACCCGCAGGGCATCCGCAGCGTCGTGCTCGATTCGGTATCGCCCCCCAATAACAACATCGTAGAGACCTGGTGGTCGGCACCGGCCAGCTCGTTCAAGGCGATCTTCGCCGCCTGCGCGGCACAGCCCGCCTGCGCCGCGGCTTACCCAACCCTCGCAGCCGACTTCACGGCCACGGTGAACCGCCTCGATGCGACGCCGGCCATCACTCAGCTCACCGACCTGTCCGGCGCGCCGGTGACGGTCAACGTCGACGGCTACGCATTCCTGTACACGCTGATCATGTCGAGCGAGCGCGGCCATGTCTCGGGCCTTCCTAAGATGATGGCCGACATTGCGCGAGGCGACGCCGCCTCGGTCGCTGCCGCGTACCTGGAGTTGCGTGGGCCGCCGGAGATCATCGGCCTGGGCGGCCTCGGCCTGGCGTTCACCGTGTTCTGCGCGGAGCACGCCAATCTGACGACCGAGGCCGCCACGCTGGCTCACTCGAAGGCCGTGCTGCCCGGATTCCCGGAGCGGGTGCTGCGGATCCAGCCCAAGCAGGGACGTCTCTTCACCGAGTGTCCGATCTGGAACGTCGGCAAGGCATCCCCTTCGGTGGGCGCCCCGGCCGTCAGTGATTTGCCAGTGCTGATTCTGGAAGGCAGCTTCGACGCCGCCACCGCACCCGAGTGGGTCGGCGTGGTCACGCCGCATCTGAAGAACTCGCAGCTCGTGAGCTTCCCGTTCACGGGTCACTCGGTCCTCGGAAAGTCCCAGTGCGCGCCCTCGATCATGAATGCCTTTCTCAACAGCCCGATGAGCCCGGTCGATCCAACTTGCGCCGCCCAAACCACCGTGACGTTCGACTGACAAGCCGTGAACGAAACGCCGATCAGACGAGCTCTCGTCTCACTGACTTCCACTCACCCAGGACTTCCCATGATGCTCACGACGAAATCCAAGGGCCTTCGCAAGGCGGCAGTCGCATTCACGCTGCTGCTGATCTTCGGTATCGACGGCTCGGCCCAAACCAACCGGTTCGACGAACGGGTCGGAAGCGCCGTCGACAAGGCGGAGCGGGGCCGAGGAGATCCGCCGGCTGCATGCCGGGATACCACGCCGCACAAGACGAAGTTCGTCCGAGTGGAGCCCGGCGTGTGGCTCGAGGTGGTGGACTGGGGCGGCGAGCACAAGCCGCAGACGATGGTGCTGCTCACCGGCTTGGGTGACAACGCGCATGTCTTCGACCAGTTCGCGCAGCAGTTCACCGACAGCTTTCATGTGATCGGAATCACCCGCCGCGGGTTCGTGCCGTCCAGCCAGCCGAGGAACGGCTACGACGTCGAAACCCGGGCGCGCGACGATATTGCGGTACTCGATGCCTTGCGCATCGGCAGGGCGACCTTCGTCGGCCATTCGCTCGCGGGCTCTGAGCTCGCCAAGCTCGGCGAGGTCCACGGCAATCGTGTCGACAAGCTGGTCTTTCTCGATGCGACTGACCTGGCGGATCGCTTCTCGCCTTCGCGCGCCGAGCCGCCAGGCCAAGAGGACTTGTTTGTGGGCGATGCCCTCAAGTCCTTGTGGGCCTTCCAGGCGGCATCGGCGAGGTACAGCGCACTGCGCAAACCGGACGCAGCGGTGTGCATCGACACCGTGTTCGGCCCCAAGGGCGAGCTCTTGGACTCCAAAACGCCCGACTGGGTCTCGGACAAGCTGCAGCAAGGCGTCACGGGAGCAGAGAACCCGCGCGTCAACTGGGCCCGCATCGTCGCTCCACGGCTTGGCATCTTTGCCCAGTACACACCCGAGGGAAGACAGGCCTGGTACTGGTACCTGAGCGCTGCGAAGCAGGCTGAGTTCGACCGCGCCTGGCCATCGATCGTGGCCTGGCACAAGGACACCATCGACAGGTTCGCGGACGGCAATCCAACCCCGACGGTGCGGCTGTTCGGGGTTCCGCACTACGTCTACATCAACAACGAGACCGAGGTCGTTCGGGAAATGCGCAAGTTTCTCGGACTGCCTGTCGGTGGGAATTGAGAGCGCCCGGGGCGGCACGCTTGTCGACGCTCCCAGCGGATGCCAAAGCAGTAGCCGACGATGTGCGTGCGCGGGATCAGCTTCGGATCGACCGAGGGTCGACCAATAACCCAGATCTATCGGAGACAACCATGATCGATCTAGGCCTGTTTCAATACAAAACGGCGGCTCGTATTCTTGGCGTCCTCGCTGCGGCTGCCTTTCTGGTTGCGTGCGGTGGCAGCGATGACCATTCGCCGCCGCAGCAGGCAGTCCGGCAAATCGGCAGCCTTGATAGCACCATCGCCGCCGACGTACTGAAACAGGTGAACGCCGTCCCCTTTACCCTGCGGCAGGACACGCCAATTCTGCTTCAAGGCAAGACGATGTCGAGCCTGACGCAGAGCCACAGGGAGGAACTGAAAGCGACCTATCGGGCCGGACATACCATCGTGCTGCTCGACGCCACGATGGAGGATGTCGCGGCCTTGCACGGGATCGTCGAGGCAGGTGTGACCTACAGTTCAAAAGATGGTGAGGGAGTATTGGCCTATTCCCTGCGCCAGGAGAACCGCATCCCCACAGCCACACTGCTGTCGAAGGTGCAGCTCAGCCCCCTGCGAACTCCACAGGGCGAACCCGATCCAGTGGGCCTGCAGGACAATGAACGGGCACACAAAAAGGCCGCGGAACTCACGGTAGCCGAATTGGCTCGCCTGCCGATTGCGAGTATCCGGGGGCCGCGGGATGCGAACCAGGACGTCGACTGGAAGTCCAGCCCCGTGCAATCAACTACCTTCAAGCAAAATGGGGCGGCCGGGGTGTACAACACCACTGTCAACGTCTACGCGCTGCATAGCTGTGACAAGGACATCAGAACGGGCCTCGCATCGGACTACTACATGGTGACGGCGCTGGCCGACTGGACTGCGACCAACGCCAGATTCCAGAGTGCCGCGACTGAGCTGGGTCCAACATCCATGTATTACGACGCCGACCGCGACGTATACGTGGTTGCGAATTGGCAGGATGACCCCCAACGGACCTACTGCAGCTCACCTTCTTCGTGGTCGTCGAATGCGGATATCTGTCGATATATAAATTACCCGCTTACATACAGCGTATCGATGGAGCCGCTCAATAGCGGCTCCGTTTCTCAGGTTGACGCAAAACCGTCCGCCCAGCAGGGTCAGGCAACAACCTACACATCCGGCTTCAGTTTCAGTCTGGGCGGTACCGTGAATGTGAACGGAATGGGTCCGGGTGCAGGCCTTTCTGCGGGCCTGACGTGGAACAATTCGATAACGACCACGGTGGCCCCCGTCCAACTCGACCTCAGCCAGACCGCCAATCAGGGCGCAATGTGGACCTACAGGTACTGTACCCAGGGCGAGGAACCGGATGCGGGTGGCCGTTGCACGAGTCACGTGCAAACGGCAAGAGACGTGTGCCGGGCTCAGCTCGGGGACACGACCGGTGCCAATCCACAACAAGGGCAAACGCCTGTCGGTGCATTTACCGATGCGGTTCATACCGCACTTTGGCAGGCGGGCTCGGATACGCGCACGGGAAAATCAACGTTCGACATCGAAGTAACTGTCACACCGACTATCGGAAACACAACCGCTAATCTTTGGGGAGCAGGGAGGGACTTGACCAATGCCGGCTGCGATTATAATAATTGTGATTGCGCCTCGAAAACAATCAAGAAGCCGTTGACCGACGGCAGCTACATTTTCAAAATCCCATTGCCCTCGACTACATGTCAATAATGCGCTTAACGAATCAAGAATCATTTTGCGCCTTGGTCTTGACGGGTAGTTGGAAGCTTCCCCGTGTCAAATAGCTGTCGCCCCGACACACCCACAACCACCGGGGCGGCGATGAAGGAAGACATTGGCGCGATACGCATAGGCATGCAAAGACAGAGCGGTAGGGCAGATGCTCCGCCGGAGAGTGCGGCGTTGGATCTGGTTGCATCGAAGTTCGGATGAGCGGGAATCCTTGAGCGCTGGCGCGAGGATGCACAGTCCAAGCCCGCCCGGCTCGAGGCCGCGGTGACAGCCGCGGCCAGAGTGCGATGCTCGGCCAGTCTCGGCGTAGATGCTGCTGAACTGACCGTTCATCCCGTTGAGCGCTGCGTTGACCAACGCCGCGATCGAGCGCAGCGGGTGATCGCTCGGCACGAAGTCCTCAGGCTTGGAGAGCGTGAAGATGCCTTCCTGCATCCGTCCGATCCTCGCATCGCGCTCACCCCGCCTCGGCCATCAACAGGTTCGTCTCAACGAACAAGTCGCATGCGCCGTTCACGCAGTGGGGAACTTCAACAGCCTGGTAGGCCTTTTTCAGATCGTTTTCGAGCAGCGTTTGGTCAGCGTTGGATTTCAGCCAGCGCACGCTGAAGTGGAGCTGACGAGATGCTGATGCTTCCTGTGAACGGGGCGTCCAAGTCGAGGATGAGATCCAGGGCCGCCGCAATCATCGCAGCCGCCAGCAGCAGACTCAGGATCACTGTCGCATTGCGCGGTGCGCCGTATCCGAAGCTGCCGAAGATAAGGACCAGCCAACAAATCACCATCACGAGCAACAGCAAGGGAATCGATCCGTCGGCTTGCTCGATCAGGGCCCATCGCAGTTCCAGAATCTTGCGATATTGCTGTTGCGCATCGGTCCGCATGGCAACGCGTTGGTCGTCGCTCAGCGAAATGGAACGCAGTGCTGCACCGACGGCTGTCAGCAATTGCTCCGAGGTCACATCAGAAACAAGCAGCGGATCGGAACTCGTAAAGCTGCCTTGGACGGCAGCGCGAGCCACATAGGCCCGCAACCGTTCCCGCACCACCATGGTTTCTGGGCCGATGTCCACCAGCGATCGATCAAGCAGGATCAGGTTGGTGGCGTAGGCGTGGAGGTCGCGATTGATGCCGTCGAACCTGTTCTTTGCAGTGTTGATCATGAGACCCATTACCAATGAGGTCATCACAACAAAGATGTTCGCGATCAGCCTGATCACATTGCGCGTTTCTTCGCTGCGATGGTGGGGCGGAACGAATTCAAACAGCAGGAGCCCGACCATCGCTGACCCGAACAGGCAGACGAGGGTGGTGATGAAAACAATAGTGGGGTCCATGCGCTTGAACCGAAGAGTCGAAACGCCTCAATGTGAGCGAATGCAACCTTACTACCGGTTCAGATAATCTGGTGTTCTGCAACCCGTCAACGTTGAGCTGATCTTCGAAAACACGGCCTTGGTCGCTTCACGAGCGACACCCGGAGCCGACAAAGCGCGCGAAGCTACTCGGCACGGTTTTGGCTTAGCCGTCGCCCGTCGCGGGCGCCCGCAGCGCGGATGTCTGCTTCGGAAAGGTTCGCTCGACCACGCGAAAGGCCGCTTGGGTCCTGCGCCAGCAGGCTCGCTGATCCTGGCGGAGGGAAGCGGTCGTCTGAATCGAGCAGCCTCGAAGCTGTCCCTCGATCACGCTGCGATCGGCCACAAGCACGTGGCCGCCGTTATGGTGAGCTAAGGACAGACCGGGTCAGTCGGATAGGGGAAAGCAGATCCGACACATTCGATGTGAAACTACGCAGGGTGACGCGCTCATGGTGTCCCGTGCGCGTACTGCTCATCGCTGACCTTCTCCATCCAGGTCACGTTCTTGCCTTCGAGCGTGCCCGTGACTGCCAAGTGCGTCATCGCGGTAGTCGACGTCGCGCCGTGCCAATGCTTGACGCCGGGCGGGCACCAGACCACGTCGCCAGCGCGGATCTGCTCCACCTGCTTGCCCCACTCCTGTGTGAGGCCCGCGCCGGACATGACCACCAGACGCTGCCCGAGAGGGTGTGTGTGCCAGGCCGAGCGAGCACCGGGCTCGAAAGTAACGAGCCCGCCGGAGGCGTTGATGCCGCCTTCCGCCGGCCAGACGGGCTCGACCCGGACCCGGCCCGTGAAATAGTCGGACGGCCCTGCGGTGGACGCCTGAGAGCCGGCGCGCGTGACTTGCTGCTGGGCGGTCGGTGCAACGGTTTGCGCCGGCTCCCTCAACTCGCCACGCAGGCGAGCAGCGGCATCGCCCTGACCGGCTTGCGCCAGAGCGTCAGCCACAGCCAGCAGCTGCGCTGCGGTCAGACCCACGTTCATGCTTATCCGGATGTGGGAGCGCAACTGCGATTCCACGCCTGTAAGGGCGGCGAGCGCGCCCACCGTCGCGAGCTCACGGCTCTGCCAGTCGAGGTTGTTGCGAGCAAAGATGTCGCCGAACAGGTGCGTCTTGAGGTACTCGTCGATCGTCGGAGCGAACTCGAACAACGGTCCTTTCACCGGCCCGCCAGACAGCTTGGTCTGGTTGGCTGTGCCTAGCGAGCGCAGTTCAGCGCCAATCGGTACTGGGCCCGGTTCACTGCCGGGCGCGTCGTTGATCCCGCGCTGCTTGCGCGAATCGACAACCTTCATCAACTCACCAAGAGCGTTGAGGCTGCGCGGGAAACCCGTGTATGCGTAGAGTTGGACCAGGATCTCTTTCGCGTCGCTCACGCTGAGTCCAGCGTCAAGCCCGGCATTCAGCGTCGCGTTCAGCTTCGGCATGTCGCCGGCGGCAGTTGCCGCCGCGATCGGTCCGATGGCACGTTGCTTGTTGGAAAGTGTCTGCTCGGCGGTCATGGATTTCTCTTTGTTGTCGATGGGCGTGTCAGCGAGAGCCGCGTGCCCGAAAGAGATCGAGAGGAACGCGGCAAGGGCCGCGACCGTCGGGATCGAGGCGTGTCTCATGGCGTGGCGCCGGGCTTGGTGGCGAGCGAGAGCGGCGTCGCATCCATGAGCTTCCGCGAGGTCACCATGGCGTTCGTTGTGTCGCGGAACTTCCTGAAGTGCGGCGTCTGCAGATGCGCCTGATAGGCCGCCGGGTCGCGATAGATCTCGAAGACGCGCACGAAGGCAGGGTTGTCCTTGTCGGCGACCGCGTACAGCGCAATGCAGCCTTCTTCAAGATTCACGGAAGCCTGCCCGATTTCGCGGGCGGCTACTGCGAACGCGTCGAGCTGTGCCGGGTCGATCTGCAGCTCAGCGATCCGAACGAAACGAGTCAAGGGTGTTTGGGCCATGGTCGCTCCAGAACAAAGCGCGATGACGATGGCGAGGATGAGGCGTCTGATAGTCATGGTGGTGATGTGCTCGCGTCAGTTTGGCAGCGCGCCCAGGATGAAGACGCGGGACGTCGCGGACCGGTGCCGGATCGGCCGGATCGCGCGGTAATTCTCCGAGTCGTACCAAGCCTGTGCACGTTCCATGCTGGGGAAGGCGATCATGATGAATCGCTGCGTCGGCGCGCCCTCGAGCGAAGTCACCTTGCCTCCCCGAACCACATACCAGCCCCCGTACGGTCGAAACGTGGACTCGACAGCGGCGCTGTAGGGACGGATGCCTTCGGCATCCGTGAGCTCGAACTCGGAGAGGTAGTAGGCGCCCGGCTGCGCGGTGTTGGCCGTGGCGGCGCCCGCGGTCGATTGTGCTTGCGCTGGAGCGAGAACAAGCACGACCGCGGCACAGAGTGCGAGCGTGCAACTGAGGACGAAGTTCTTCACAGAGTCGATCCTTCCGTCGCTGCCCCCATCCACAGCGGATGAGCGCGACAACGCAGGTGAAGATGGTCGTCGCCGCTGCCCTAAACTGGAAGTAGGGTGCTGGTTGATCCAGCCACAACTCCAGGTTGGCAGTCGCCCGGTCCAGGATGGATTCAGCTCATCGAGTGCGCGCCATCGTCTCCTTCGTGCACGCTGCGGACACGGGAAGCTTCGCCGCGGCCGGGCGCGCTCTCGGGCTGACTTCAGCGGCGGTCAGCAAGAACGTCGCTACGCTCGAGAAGGCGCTCGGCGTGCGCCTCATGAACCGGACGACGCGGGCGCTGAGCCTCACGGATGAGGGAACCGCCTTTTTGGGTCAGGCGCGGGTTGGGATCGAGGCGCTCGACGCCGCGGTCGACATGGTCGCCGCGCAGCGCGCCGCCCCGACCGGGCGGGTACGCATCTCCACGAGCGTGGCGTTCGGACGAGAGCAGCTCATGCCGACGCTGCCGAGGCTCCTGTCACGCTACCCAGGCGTCTCCGTCGAGGTGGACTTCGACGACCACGTCGTCGACCTCGTTGCCGGCGGCTACGACATGGCTGTACGCGGCGGAAACATTCGTGATTCCGCGTTGGTGTCGCGCTCCGTCTGCCGTCTCAACCTGGTGGTGGTCGCGTCGCCCGGCTATCTCGCGCAGCACGGCGTACCGCGAGCAATCGAAGATTTGACCGAGCACCGCGTCATCGCTCGCCGTTTCCTCTTGGGCGCGGTAGGCTCGTGGGGCTTTCGGTTGGGGGACGGCAGCCCAGCGACCTTCAACCCGATCGGCAGCGCTGTACTGACGCTCTCGGAACCGGAGGCGATTGTCCACGCTGCCCGGACCGGCGTTGGGGTTGCCCAAGTCGCCGTGCATCTCGCCTGGAAGCACATCGTGTCCGGAGAACTGAAGGTGCTGTTGCACTCGCAGCATGACCCTGGAAGCTATGAGATGGTGATCCAGTACCCTCATCGCGCGCTGCTCGCGTCACGCGTGCGCGCCACCGTCGATTACCTGCTCGAGGCCTTCTCGCAGGACAACTCACTGCACGTACCGATCGAGTCGCTTGCTGACTACGTTGCGTGAACAAGCGCCTCGCGGAGCAAGGCGAACAGCGCGTGACCGCATGTGCGTCCGCTCGCCCAAGCGCAAGCACGCTATCGAAGTAGCGCTGGCTGCCAGTGGCCTCGACTGGGTCGTGCTACGTCCGACTGCCTCCATGGAGCAGCACGTGTATGCTTTCAACGGGGCGCGTTTTCTTGCCGAAGGCTGCTCGCAGCTGATCGGGCCGGGTACAAAGAAGCGCAACTTCGTCGCTGCTGAAGACGTGGCCGACTTTGCCGTGCGAGCGTTGCTCGACGAAAAGCCGTTGCGCGCCCTCGAAATTGGTGGCCCCGGCAACTACTCCAACCTCGACGTGATGAAACTGTATGCGCGCATTGCGGGCCTCGAGCCTCGCGCAAAGCATCTGCCGGTTGGCGTGGCGCGCTTGTTGTCTCTTGCCATCGCATCGCCAACCCCGGTCGAGCTCGTATCCTGAAGTTGATGAGTCTCGGGGACGACGCTCATCCGGAGCAATTCTTCGGGTCTGCCCAGTTGGAGCGGACCTATGGCGTGCGCATGACGACAGTAGAGGCGTTCGTCCGCACCAGCGTTGAAAAGTATCTGCAGTCGTGAGTCGAATAGCGCCCGACAACCATCCGGCCCGGTGCGCTTCGACAGGTTTCGGTCCGCTCCGAAACATGGCTACGGCAACCGTGCGCCCCATGTAACCCAGCACTTCCCCTTGCCGGTCTACCAAAGCGTGCCTCGCACGTTGACGCCTTGTCAGCGCCACCCGCATTTCAGATGTTCGAGCAAGGAGTGCCATGAGCGAGCTAGACGCGTCATCGCAGTAATTGCGGCCATGGCGGTCATACTGACAGGCGGAGCGCCCGGCAACAGGTGAGCGATGCTGCCAACTGCTCAGAGAATTCCAAACTGAAACGCCCGTACGGCCGCTTGGGTCGGGCACGTATAGCTGACCCCTCAGCCTCGCTGCGCTAAAGCTGCCGATCGGGAGCGTGATGGCGCCAAGCTGACGGTCGCTACTGGCATTCGCGGCCAACAGCGGCCGCTGGCGACCGTCTGCTTTACGGATCGGCGATGGGGACGGGAGTCGGACGTTTTGCTGACTGCGTTCGCTTCCCGCGTCGGTGGTCACTGTGAAGTCAAGGGGACGTCGGGAGGGCCAGCTTTGTGGCGCACCGGATCTAGGGCGATAAATCGTCCGAATTACCGTCAGTGCAGCTTCACGAGCGGCGACGTGCGTCGGGTGATCAAACGCGCGAGCGTGTTCAGCGTGACCTTGCCCGGCCCGTGCAGCGCCAGCTCGTGCAGCTTGTACAGCGACAGGTACATCAGGCGGGCAAACGTCCCTTCGACCATGAGGTTGCCGCCGACGAGACGGCCCATCATGTTGCCGACGGTGCTGAACTCGCCGAGCGACACGAGCGAGCCGAAGTCGCGATAGGTGTAGTCCTGCAAGGGCTTGCCCGCGAGCCGTCGTTGGATCTGCCCGTACAGGTGCGTGGCCTGCTGGTGCGCGGCCTGGGCGCGCGGCGGCACCGTGCCGCGCCCGGGCCACGGGCAGGCCGCGCAGTCGCCCAGGGCAAACACGTCGTCGTCCAGCGTGGTCTGCATCGTCGGGCGCACGACCAGTTGCTGGGCACGGTTCGTCTCCAGTCCGGCGAGCCCGTTGAGGACGTCCGGGGCCTTCACACCGGCGGCCCACACCACCAGCTCGGCGGGCAGCACACGGCCGTCGACCAGGCGCACGCCGTTCGGCAACACTTCGGCAACGCGAGAGCTCGCGTGCACCAGCACGCCGATCATGGCAAGCTGACGTTCGGTGGCGTGCGACAGCCGCGCCGGCAGGGCGGGAAGCAGGCGCTCGGCGGCCTCTATCACGCAGACCTGAAGGTCCTTGTCGGCGTCGACGCCGTCGAGCCCATAGGCCAGCATCTGGCGCGTGGTTCGGTGCAGCTCCGCGGCGAGCTCGACCCCCGTGGCGCCGCCGCCGATGATCGCGACCTTCAGCTGTTCCGGACGCAATGGCGTGGTCTGCGCGTGCGCGCGCATGCAGGCGTTCACCATGCAGACATGGAATCGCCGCGCGTCGTCAGGCGTCTCCAGCTTCATCGCGTGGTCGCGCACGCCCGGGGTTCCGAAATCGTTGCTTCGGCTACCGACCGCGATCACCAGCGTGTCGTAGCCGAAAGCACGCCGCGGCGTGACCTCGCGGCCCGTGGGGTCCAGTGAAGCGGCCACATGCACCTCGCGTCGTTGCCGATCGAGCCCGGTCATTTCCCCGATGCGATAGCGGAAGCCGTTCCAGTGCGCCTGAGCGAGGTAGTCGACCTCGTGCGCCCCCGGGTCCATGCTGCCCGCAGCGATCTCGTGCAGCTTCGGCTTCCAAACGTGGGCGCGATGGCGGTCGACGAGCGTAACGTCGACGGCGCGACCCAGCCGATTGCCCAGCCGGGTGGCGAGCTCCAGGCCGCCGGCGCCGCCGCCGACGATCACGACCCGATGGCGCACGGAGCTCATCCGTCGAGCGTCTGAGCGCCGAAGGCAGCCGATTGGGTCAGCCGCGCCGGCACCAGCAGCGCCTGCGTCTCGGCGAGGCTCATGACACCGAGCGCGTGCGCCGTGCTGGCGATCGTCGCGCCGCTGGCCAGCGCGGTCTTGGACACCAGAGCGGCCATGTCGTAGCCGATGAGCGGGCCGAGCGCGGTCGCGAGGGTCGCCGATTCCGCGACGCGGCGCGCCAGCAGCTCGCGGTTGGCACGGATGCCCTCGACGCAGTGCAGCCGCAGAGTCAGGCACGCCTGACGCAGGTGGCGCACGCTCTTGTGCAGCGACCAGGCGATGATCGGCTCGAACGCATTGAGCTGCAGCTGGCCCGCCTCGGCCGCCATCGTGATCGTGATGTCGTTGCCGATGACCTCGAACGCCACCTGGTTCATCACCTCCGGGATGACCGGGTTGACCTTGCCCGGCATGATCGAAGAACCTGCCTGCCGTGGCGGCAGCAGGATGTCGCCGAACCCGGCCTGCGGCCCGGACGACAACAGCCGCAGGTCGTGGCAGGTCTTCGACAGCTTGCAGGCGACGCGCTTTAGCACGCCCGAGACCTGGATGAACGCGCCGGTGTCCTGCGTGGCCTCGACGAGATTTGGCGCCCGAACCAGCGGAACGCCGCTGACCTCTGCGAGCAGCGCCACGACCGCCTCGGCGTAGCCGGCCGGCGCATTGATGCCGGTGCCGACCGCGGTCGCACCGAGGTTCACCTCAGTGAGCAGCGCCCGAGCTTCGTCGAGGCGTGTCTCGTCCTCGCCGATCATCACTGCGTAAGCCATGAACTCCTGGCCCAGCGTCATCGGCACGGCGTCCTGAAGCTGGGTGCGGCCGATCTTCAGCACATCGGCGAACTCGGCGGCCTTGGCCTCGAACGCCGCGCGCAGCGAAGCCAGCTCCCGCATCAGTTCGCCGATGCCTGTCCATGCAGCGAGACGCAGCGCAGTCGGGTAGACGTCGTTCGTGCTCTGCGACGCATTGACGTGGTCGTTCGGGTGAAGCAGGTCGTAGCGCCCGCGTTCGTCGCTCCTGAAGGGGTGGGGTCGCCGGAAGTCGACGCCGCGGCGATGCCAGAGGCCTATCGCAGTCCCTACTCGGTGTCCTACGAATTCTATTCCAGCGTGCTCGCTTACAGCCAGAAGACGTTCCCGAAGGACGCGCCGAACAGCTGGATCGATTTCTGGGACGTCAAGAAATTCCCCGGCCGCCGCGCGCTGCGCAATCACCCCATCGCCACGCTGGAAGCCGCGCTGATGGCCG
>Ga0207691_10004029_pt1 | contig 14244 bp, 9 predicted proteins | sample KBSM13metaG_FD_184327 | JGI IMG/M metagenome (GOLD analysis project Ga0207691, IMG submission 184327) | Miscanthus rhizosphere microbial communities from Kellogg Biological Station, Michigan, USA - KBS M1-3 metaG (SPAdes) (version 2) | ecosystem: Host-associated > Plants > Roots > Rhizosphere >... | reverse complement strand
AACCTTCGAGAGTGACGAACGCAACAATCGCTGAACCTTTCAGATCGTCTGGCCGTGCAACTACAGCTGCTTCGGCAACAGCGCCATGCGATACCAGCGCGCTTTCTATCTCAGCCGTTCCCAGCCTGTGACCGCTCACGTTAATAACATCGTCGATGCGGCCCATGATCCAGAAATAACCGTCTTTGTCGCGGCGTGCACCATCGCCGGCAAAGTAAATTCCATCGATCTGTGACCAGTATTGCTCCCGATACCGCGCATCGTCGCCCCAGATTGTCCGCAGCATCGACGGCCACGGTTTCTTGATAACGAGATAGCCTCCCTGGTTAGCGTCAACAGCTTTGCCGCTGCGAGTCATTATGTCAGCTTCAATTCCCGGGAAAGGTTTTGTGCCGGAACCAGGTTTGGTAGGCGTGGCGCCCGGTAAAGGAGTGATCATGATCGCGCCGGTTTCCGTTTGCCACCACGTATCGACGATTGGACAACGACCTTTTCCGATCAATTCCCGATACCACATCCATGCTTCAGGATTGATTGGTTCTCCTACTGTTCCGAGCAGACGCAAACTCGACAGGTCGTGCTTCAGTGGCCACTGTTCGCCCCACTTGATGAATGCTCTGATCGCAGTCGGAGCGGTGTAGAAAATGTTTACACGGTGGTTTTCAATAATCTTCCAAAAGCGATCTGGCTCAGGAAAATTTGGCGCGCCTTCATACATCAAGACCGTCGCGCCGTTTGAGAGCGGACCGTAGACAACATAGCTGTGTCCGGTGACCCATCCGATGTCCGCGGTACACCAGTAAATGTCTTCGTCTTTGAGATCAAAAACCCACTTGGTGGTCAGATGTGATTGCAAGAGGTAGCCCGCGGTTGTATGCAGAATGCCTTTTGGTTTTCCCGTCGTTCCAGAGGTGTAGAGAATGTAGTGCGGGTGTTCACTGTCCAACTCCTCAGCCGCACAGTTTGTGTCGACAGTCTCCATTAGTTCATGCCACCAGAAATCACGCCCCGGCTGCATGCTGAGTTGTGAGCCGGTACGCCTGACGACTATGCACGCCTTTACTGATGGCGTTTGTTTGAGTGCTTCGTCGACAGCCGGCTTTAACTTCACTTCACTACCACGTCGCCAACCACCGTCAGCCGTAACCACTACTTTGCAACTGGCGTCGTTGATTCGATCGATCAGGGCTGAGCTTGAAAAGCCGCCGAACACGACCGAGTGTGTCGCGCCAATCCGTGCGCAGGCGAGCATCGCAATCGCGAGCTCGGGAATTAACGGCATATACAACGCAACGCGATCGCCACGCTGAACGTTTGCGTGTTTGAGTACGTTCGCAAACTTGCAGACTTCGGTATGAAGTTGCTGATAAGTGAATGTGCGTGTGTCGCCCGGTTCACCTTCCCAAATCAGCGCGGCCTTGTTGCGCCGCCACGTCGGAAGATGTCGATCGAGACAGTTGTAAGAGATATTGATCTTGCCACCACCGAACCATTCCGCGTGTGGCGGTTCCCACTTAAGAACCGTATCCCATTTCTTGAACCAATGAAGCTCTTGTTCAGCGAGTCGGGCCCAGAAGGCTTCAGGGTCGTCGCTGGCCTCCTTGCGCAACTGCTCGAGTTCCTCCATCGACTTGATGTGTGCAGCTTGTGAAAACGAAGCAGGTGGTGGGAAAACGCGCTCTTCATGGAGCACGGAATCAATGTTGGTAGTAACAGTCGACACGAACCCTCGTTAAGTTGCTATTCGGTTTTATTCAGGACTTGCTTGCGTGCCTGTGTACCATAGAATCGCTTGACGCGACAACAGGTTAGCAACAGTATTTGCGGGGATTTTCGGAATGGGAATGCGCAGTTGCGCATAGTTCGTTCGAACGTCGCATCGCTAGCCGACATTAATAAGCGGGATCAGGCACTGGCAATATCAGAATTCAAATTCTAGAATCAGCTTTATGGACGTTTCAACCTGTCGAAATTGTGGCGCTGAACTCGTGCCGCAGACGAGCTTTTGTAGACAATGCGGTGTGCCGATCGCGCTCGGCAATGCGTTGGCAAGTGATGAACGACCAACAGCGCTATTTGACGAGGCACATGTCGTCGCAACTCAAAGATTGGATCCGCGTCAGACCACACCTCAGCCCTCTGACCTAAACGTCTCACCTTCCCCAGTTTCTCCCGCGGTGAAGCCGGCAAATAAGGCAGTTCTGATAGGCATAGTTCTTCTCCTGGTTCTTGCCGCCATCGTTTCGACTGTAGCTGTTGTCAGAAACCGGAGTCGCCGCCACAGCCACAGTGCCTCATCGGAGGGCTTAATTTACCCAAGCGCCCGCCAGATCATGGACGTTGTAGCCGATGGCGGCGGAAGGGCAGTCACACTGGAAACGTCCGAATCGTTTCAGAAAGTAGATGCGTGGTACCGTTCAACGCTAAAGCCGGAGAAAGTTGTTCAGCTAACGGCGGGTAGTGTTGTGATGAAGAACGAGAAGATAACTGCCACGATCATCGGCGACAACGAAAAGACGTTGATCCTGCTAAAGATCGTCCCGTGATGAAAAACCTTTACGTCGGCACGAGTGGCTACAGCTACAAAGAGTGGAAGGGAAGTTTTTATCCGGAGAAACTTGCCGCCAAGGACATGCTGCATTATTACGCTGAGCGGCTGAAGGCGGTCGAACTCAACAACACGTTCTATCGAATGCCTCAACCAGGCATGGTGGAGAGTTGGAGAGCACAGGTGCCTGACGACTTTCGCTTCTCTGTAAAAGCGTCTCAGAGAATTACTCACTTCAAGCGATTGAAAGAAGCCGGCGACGAAACGAAGTTTATGCTCGAAACTATCGCGGTCCTGGAAAATCGGCTGGGGGTGGTTTTGTTTCAGCTTCCTCCGAATATGAAAAAGGACATCGAAAGACTTGAGTCGTTTCTCCCTCATCTACCGACGCAGATTCGGGCGGCGTTTGAGTTTCGCCACCCAACCTGGTTTGAAGATGATGTGCTCGAGTTGTTGCGGCATCACAACCGGGCTCTTTGTGTTTCAGACACGGACGACTTACCTGTTAGTCGGATCGAGCCAACGGCTGACTGGGGATACTTGCGATTGCGCAGAGTGAATTACACCGACGCCGCGTTAAAAGAATGGGTTAAGCGTGTGAAGGCGCAGAAGTGGGATACAACCTTTGTGTTTTTCAAGCACGAAGATGAAGGCACTGGTCCGAAGCTAGCTGCGAACTTTCTTGGCCTTTGTAAATAGATCGGGATAGGCTGACACAAAAACGCCTCTGAATTACAACGACTGTTAAACTAAATCTGGTCTACATTGCCTTTGTGATTTAAGTGCGGGATTACTGAAGTTTAGTCCAACAGTTTCTCAACTTTAATCAAGTTCGAATCGTCTAAGATGTGTTAGGTCTCGAAACGCTTCGAACATGGCCCCAAAGGTTCGTCTCCTCAAAACTGCCCCGCCCAAAATTGAAAGGTCTCAGCATGTCGTCTGAATTTGTGTCTATTCGTGTGTTCTTACTGTATGCCGACCCTGGCTCCGGAATGCTGCTCTGGCAGTTGATTACCGCAACCGCACTCGGCTTGCTGTTCTACGCTCGAACCATTATCCGAAAGATTCGCGCGCGTATGGGCCATGCGCAAGACGAAACGAGATCAACTTCTGCTCGAGACTAAGCCTGCGCCACATCGAACATCGATGAATTCCCGATTGCTGAATGAGGGCGCGGAAAATTCACTCCCATTAGTTTCCTTTCGCGATCCTTCAGGACAGCTCATTATTACCAATGACCGAGTTCTGCGAGTCGTCAGCGATGACTCACAAGCCACAGTCAGGCGATTTTTAGACTCACCACTCAAAGCTGCGCTCGTTGCGGAACAGATTCTCATACCGACAACTGAAATAATGGATGGCGCTGTTGGCTCAGAGTTGCGCGAACTGTCTTTCTTTCAAACAGAAACGCCGCTGGTCCTGGAACATGAACCGATTGTTTTTGCGAGCTATCCTTACGAATGGCCGCCAGAGATGTTGTATGCGGCAGGTGAGTTAACTCTGAACTTGATGGAGAGATTGCTTGTCGGAGGTTTTGGGTTAAAGGATGCGACTCCTTACAACGTTTTGTTTCGCGGACCGAAACCGATCTTCGTAGACTTCTTGTCGATTGAAGAACGTGATCCACTCAATCCAACCTGGCTGGCTTATGCGCAGTTTGCCCGGACCTTTATCCGACCGCTCTTGGCAAACAAATATTTTGGTTTAGGTCTCGACCAGGTATTCAGAGTTTATCGCGATGGATTACAACCTGATCAAGTGTTTCGCATGTGTAGTCTGCGCCAAAAGTTTCATCCACTGTTCTTAAGTTCAGTATCACTGCCCGCGCTTCTCTCACGGATGAATCCGAACCGCTACGAGAAGATATATCGTCCCAGGCAGTCCAGGTCCAAGGAAGAAGCGCATTTCGTTCTGCACCGGCAAATCAAAGGCCTCCGAAGAAAGCTCGATGCCTCAAAACCCAATCCCGGTAGAAGTTCGGCTTGGAGCGAATACGAAGAAAGTCACCAGCAGGATAAGTACCTGGAGTTGAAATCCACATTTGTGGGGACGGTGCTTAAACAGATGGAACCTGCATCGGTCCTCGACATCGGCTGTAATCGAGGTCACTTCAGTCTACTTGCGGCCAGCTTTGGGTGTTCAGTAGTTTCTATCGATCAGGATGCAACTGTCGTGGGCGGATTGTGGCGGGAGGCATTTGAAAAGGATCTTGATATTTTGCCTCTCGTGATCGATATCACCAGGCCCACGGCGGGACTGGGTTGGCGTAACAAAGAAACGCGAGGCTTTTTAGATCGAGCGCTGGGGAGGTTCGATTGCGTTTTCATGTTGGCGATCATTCACCACATGCTGGTAACGGAACGGATCCCGTTGCCGGAGATTTTGCAGTTGGCCTGGGAACTAACAACAGATCGTCTGATTATCGAATGGATCGATGCAAAAGAGGCAATGTTTCATCTATTGGCTAGAGGCAATGACCATCTGTATGAATACCTCACGAGAGACTTGTTCGAAAAAGTTAGCCTCAAATACTTCTACCTTGAACGACGCGAAATGCTCAACGATGGATCCCGCTGTCTTTACGAAATGAGGAGGCGGGACCAAATTGCCTGAGTCCTTGCGAGATACCCAGCTCGCTGGTCTCGCTTGCGAATCTTTGCTTCCTTTCACCCTGGCTGGTTCTACTCAATCCTAATGCTTAACGGGAGACCGGATCACCGTATCCCATTTCTATTGAAGTTGGCGGATCAGAAAGCGAGGTTAGACTGTGATGGTCTATTCAATACTGTTCTGACCCGCGAACTGCTGTTGAAATTGCTAAGAGGTGAGATGAAAACACCTTCTGAGGTGGCGGAGTGGATCGAGCGGAATTCACCCTTGGGCGAGAGTTCTCTTACGGTCAACGCACCCTAAAACTCAAAAGCTAAAAATTTCCACCGCACTCATCGTGACCGCAATCACAATCAAGTTCAATTGTTTTGCCTGCACCTTCACATGACGCACTACAATATTTGCCGTCAGGTTGTGGTGGACAGGTACACACAGGGTTCTTGCACTGTTTCGGTTCGTCAGCCATTGGGAGCCTCCTAAGTTTTCTAAGCCTGAGTGAATAGAGTAGCACAAGAGTTTAGGATTTCGGATTGCGGAACCGGCTGATTGACTTATTGGGCTTATGAAGTCAGTACCACTCCGCGGTAGCGTGTGGCTTGTTCTTTCAATCAAAAACGCACCAGCCTGAGCCACACGCTACCGCATTGTGGTACTGACTTCATGACACTGCCTCTGCAAGTCAGTCGACATCAGAGCAGCCGAGACTACCCAAGAAGTCAAACGGTTACGGTTCTTCTTTTAGTGCGAATTCAAGCGCACCAAATGAAGTCAACAATCGCACTGCTGCTGGATGATCATTTTCTTTTGCATACGTCAGCGCGCTTTTCCCACGCTTGTCCCGTTGATTGACGTCGCCACCGGCCTGGATAAGAATCCTAATGTTGTTGACCAGGCCTTCGGAGGCGGCTTTCATGAGTGAAGTTTCGCCATTGTTATTGGCGAGACTCACTTTGGCTCCAGCGTCCAGGAGTGTTCGCAGCGCCTCAGTGTTGTTTACAGCTGCAGCCTCTAGTAGCGCAGTATCGCCATCGTGGTCCCGTAAGTTTATTTTTGCGCCAGCGTTTAGAAGATCCCAAACGAGGTCACTCGTAACGTCTTCACCGATCATCATCAATACGGTCTGCCCACTTCTATCCCGGGCGTTTACATCTGCCTTTGAGGCAAGCAGGACTTGAACCATCTCACGATTTCCGTTACGCACCGCGCACTCAAGCGCGGTCCAATCAGTAACCTTATCGCGAATGTTAGCCTCGAATTTCAGTAGATTCTCCTTGACTGCTTCAAGGTTGTCAGACAGGGCGGCTTTTACGAGCGGCTCTTCGGGCATCGCTACCATCGCGCCGCCCATCATCACTTGCTCGGGAGCGGTGATTTCCACCACCTCGTTAATGCTCGCAATGCTCAAGGTTTGGTCCACTCGATTGTTGTCGTTTGCGTTGAGTGTGATCATCGAAACCTGGCTGGTTGCGAATCCGCGTGCTTCTATCTTCAAACTGTAGGTGCCAACTTCAATTCCGTTGAACTCGTAACTTCCTTCGCCATCGGATACCACACTCGAAATTTGTCGGGTCTCTGAATTGATCAACGTGACGGTAGCCCCCGGAATCGCGGCGCCATTGGGATCGAAGATCACACCGTGAAGTGAACCAGTACTTCCGTGCAGCGTGGGCTCAATTAGATGCTGTGTCGCGGCGATCGCGATCTGGGATGGTCCGCTTGCTTGCCGAGAATGAGTTCCTCCGACAGCGCTCGAAAGACCAAGGCTTGCAGAGAAGGCGCCAGCGACAATCATTGATGTCCTTCTACCAATCTTATAGAGAGCCTTTGTTGGTGTGATCGGCGGTCTCGGTGTCACACTTGAATACCTGACGCACAGCCGTCCTTTTGATTTTGCGACGAGCCTTCGAATCTGCTTTCTACTCATCTGTGAAAAATCGTGAACCGAGCTTTGGCAATGATTACAGAAACGGATCTGATGATTACCAACCATCGAATCCCAGTCTTGAGTGCATGGGGAGGTAATTTCGAAACGACTTGCGAAATCTTTGTCTGACATTTCGAACTCCTTTCGATAAAGGCCTTTGGTCTTTGGCCTTGGGTCTTTGAAGTGGTTCTTGTTTACAAAGACCAAAGACCAAAGACCGGCTTCCTACCTAACAACGAATACTCCCGGCGCAACGACAGCTTTCGCCTCCGGGTTGTAGTAGTCGTAGACAGACGAAGCGGCAGCCTTTGCAGTCATGGCTATCCGGGGACGAAACTTAAATGTGAACTCCGAACCACCGGCTCGTGGCCACAAATACAGGACGACGCGATCGGGTAACACGTCATACTGGCTAATCGACCAATCAGATTCCCGCATCGCTGTTTCCAACGACGCTCGATCGACGTCAGCGCCCGGTGGCAAACCGATCTCAGCCAGCAACATTCCATAGCCTCGGAAGCCGATCCGTTCAGCTTTCACGTGGCACGTGATCTCATCCATCACACGTGACTCCAGTTTGTCGAAGCGCGTTTCGAGTCGGAGCGCTTCGGAATCTCCGGACTCAACTCGAGCACTCTCGTTGTTCGCTGCCGGCTTCCAGGGCACGTAGTAGTTGGTCACAACTTCAACACTCGCTGTTTTGTTTTCACCTGCGGCGCGGAGTTCGATGCGGTTGACACCCGTAGATAACGCAGGCGAAAGATCGACGAGTTGCGGAGCGCGCATCTCGTCATCGGCAGGAAGAGTCAGGGTTTTTAAGACCCGACCATTGGCGATCACATCGACGCTCGACGACTGCGGTGAGATAGCATTCGAGCGCCGTTCGGTAAGGAACGACAACATTGCTTCGAGCACGTTCACTGTCGCCTGGGTTGAATACCAAACTCCGTAACGATCCTTGTTTCGCAGTAAAAACAACAACGCACCTTTTCGGAGCGCCAGGTCATCAGGCTCAGCATTGTTCAGTAACGCTTGAAGTGCGATCGCGGTCGTCTCAACCCGACCTGCCGTTCCCCAGCCGTAGAACGGTGTGTTTGTTTCCAACGCCCAGTAACTAACACCTGAATCCGAGTGGGCGAGCTTTCGTAAACGATCGTTTGCTGCTTTTGATTCGGAAGCGCGTCCGGCGAGCGACGCCGCCAGCGAGTATGAGGCGATCAGGTACGGCTCATCGATGCTTCGGCTCTGTTCGTTCAAGTACGCCAACGCACGACTCATTGCATTTTTGAAAGCGGAGTCTTCGTTTGCGGAAAGCGTGGGAACCAGAGACCTCGCGACCAGCGCCGTGACCATCGCGCTTCGTCTCGGATCTTCTTTGTTATTCCAAAGCCACGCCGGCCAGCTTCCGTCCAATCGTTGCTTCTTCAGCAACCACGATTCAGCCTTTTCAATGACCGACTTATCGACCGAAATTAAGCGCGCTGAATCCTGAAGAAATCTCAAAGCATAGGCAGTCAATGCAATATCGGGTTCGCCACGCCCCCAGTAAGTGAAACCACCATCACCAGACTGATAACCAAGGAGCTTTTGATATCCAGCTTCTACATACCGACGAGCTCTTGCTGCGAGCGGGGAAGTCTTGTCGCTCTCCTTCATGAATTGCAGAACCAACAGACTCGGGTAACTAGAAGAAATCGTTTGTTCGGCACAGCCGTACGGACGCTGCATGATTCCTTCGACACTTTCCCAGACATGCGCTGCCAGATTCGGATAGATCTTCAATTCAGTATGTACAGAACCAGGCACAACATCGGCCGGAATATTTACGGCTAACGAGGTCGTCGACTGAAGAATGTCGCTGGTGGTATCGGTTTTTTCTTCGCCATCTGGATGGACTGTTACTACTTTCTCAATTGCGTCGCTCGAATCGGAACCAATTGCTGTTACGCGTTGCTTTCCATTTTCAATCGAAGAGATGGCGCGTAGATCAAAAGTCTGCCTGCTTGAATCACCCGCGGGCACGTCAGCCCGCCTGCGATTCCCGGCGAGCAACGTGAACCACGTTTCAGGTTGGATTTCGAGATCGACTGTCTGTTTCCGTTCGAGATAATTTCGTAAGACGACCGGAAGTGAGATCCGGTCGCCTTCGGTCAATACACGCGGCGGGTCGAGTTCAGCAAAGAAGGGCTGAAATGCGCGTATCTCTGTTTGGGCGGTCCCAACTTCACCATTTTCATTCGAACCAATTACTGACAGTTTCCAGGTAGTGATGTTGTCAGCGAGTTTGAAATCAAGGTGAGCTCGCCCTTGTTTGTCGGTTGTGAGTTCGGGTTGCCAGAGTAGGGTTTCGGGAAAGTATTCCCGAAGGCGTGGGGTGAAGAACGGTTCATTAGTTCCAGACTTGGTAACGACGTTAACGGACCTCGGATTCAGCGCTTGAAGTTGTCGGCCGCTGATTGGCAGGTCCTCAATTTGGCGAGTTGTGATTGTCGGGGCTGAAGAAGTCACGGTAACTGTTTCGGTGGTGGCTCCAACCTCCAGGACAATATTGACTGTGGTCGCAGTCGATGTGGTTACAGCAACATTTGTAACGATGTGTTTCTTGAAACCCGGCGCTTCAGCTTGGATCGTGTAGCTACCGGGCTCAACGTTAGAAATGATGTAGCTTCCATTGTCAGTACTGGACGCAACGAATGATTTCGAATCGGAGGTTGCCGACACTTGTGCACCGGCAATGGCGGCCCCATTCGGATCGGTGATGAATCCAGCGATCGCCCCAGCGTTGTCGGCCATGACGATGGAACTGATCAATTGAGTCTTTACCGCTTTCGTCGCCGCTTCTTCAGAAATCACTCCACTAAAACTTGCAACCTCAAAGTCATCCTTTGTGTGTGACTGGCCATCAGCCCCCGTGCTGTTGAGGCTAACCACTCTCAACGTTTGGGTGACCGGTGTTGCGGTAACCTGCGTCGCACCTAAAGGCCCGCTACTTTCAAGCTTCACCTTGTCGGTGTAGACCGTCTGCATCCGAAACATCACTTCATAGGGATGTCCAAAAGGGTCGAGAATCTTTGCGAGGTCGATGCGAGATTCCCGTAACGCAGCAGTGAATTCAGACTGATCGATCGGAAATGGATGTTGTTGAGTTGTCCAACGGTTCAGTGCGGAAGCAGTGCCCGCGCGAGTTTCGGCGAAGTAATCAATTGAGCTGCTGCTGAGTAAGAAGTCGTCGTCATACCTGGACGGTTGTTCTCTGAATATGCGATCGGGTCCGGCGCTTTGAACATCAATTGTGTATCGACTGGCAGCAACACCGAATTTGAACCGATAGGGTGTACCCCATGGATCTCGCAGATCTGGTAACGAGATTCCGGCTTTCGCTACTTCGGCATTTAGAGTTGTTTGGTCGCGAATGAATCCATGAGTTTTGTCGTGATACCTGAAAATCGCGCCGTTGATAGCTTCGCCTACGGGTAAAAAGTATGGCCATTCAAACTGCTCAGCGATGAAGTCGTCGTCGGTATCAAGACGTTTATCGGGCCCAGCGCTCGTGAGCGTTAGCAGGTTCTTATCCTTGTTGACTGCGAAGGTTGTCTCGAAGGGCACACCCCACGGATCCCGCACCTCAGTGAAATCGATTCCAGCGTTGCTCAGGATACGTCTGAAAGTTGTTTCTTCACGCGGGTAGTCCCTGGTTACGAGGTAACGCCGGGCAAGCGCATCTTTTACTGGCAGCAGAGTTCGCGAAACCGTGTTTCTGAAAATTGCCGCCTCACCAGTTTCGTATGTATCGCCATTGAGAAAGCGCGGAACGTATTCAGCATTGCCGTTGAGCAGCATCTCGGCGGCAAGCTCCACATCACGTGGAACAGGCTTCGACATGTTCAAACGTCGCAGCGCGTTGAGGGTGACACCAGCGATCTGTTCGTCATCTTCAAAGAAAGCCTGATATGAACTGGAGTGGTTCCTACCAAACTCTCGATCGGTTTTGACTCGTTCATCAACAGCCTGATCGATAACGACTACACCAAGAGCGCTTTCCGACAACGACGAGTTTGGTGTTTTCACTTGCAAGGCGACCTGCGCAGTTTCGCCCGGGCGATAGGTCGTCTTGACGGGTTGAACTTCAACTTTCAGATCGCGATTGCGTGGATAAAGGATCGTGTGGGTAGCGATCGAGGTATTGGAAGTTGGAAAATCGGGATAAGCAGCAATGGTCAGTTTGTCTTTGAACTGCGGTGAGAAGGGGAAGGTGATCTGTGCTCGACCGTTTCGAAGTTTGATTCGTTCCGACTTAAACACCTGGTTTGAGTTGGCAAGGTCAACGATGATGTAGGAATCGTCAAAGTTCGCATCGATGACGGCGGTAATTGATTCACCCTGTCGGTAAAGACTCTTGGCTGTTTGAATACTCAGCTGCTCATCGTCATCACTGCTAACTTCGTCCTTGGCCGTGCCTTTGTTTCCACGCGAATCTCTTGCTGATAATGCAATGTCAACTTCACTTCCTTCCCAAGCTGGCGAGGGTTTAATCGGCGGGACCTTGCCGAGACCGAGCCTGTTCGTTCTTAGCTTCACGTGTCGACCTTCCACTTCATCATCCGGGTAGACGTTTAAGTCGACAGCACATTCAGCGGGTGATCCGTCCGCATAAAACGTCGAGACATACCACTGAACTGGCAGCCGGCATTTCTCGTCGTAGTAGTAACTATTCTGAATGAGGTAAACGTGGATGGGTTCTCGCGTGACCCGCAAGTCGAACCTGCGTTGTTCAGTCCGATTGGTGGATAGATCGGTTACGTAAGCAGCGTAGTTACTGTCGTCAAAACGATCTGAGTCGTAACTGTCGGACAATTGCTTATGCTGTTCTTTTAGGTCAATTGATGCAGTAAAGTTTCCATTTGCGTCTGTGTTGCCCTCGAAAGTTTCTCCTTCGTCCGCCACCCATTTTTGTTCGTCAGAGTCCCAATGGCGATCACTCTCACGAACGACGCGCACGTGAGCACGCGTCACCGGCCGTCCGAACAAGTAGTCAGCGCGGACCTGCACCTTTGCGTTCTGCCCGGCCAGGTAATACTTCCGATCCGGTTGGACATTCACGGTGAAATTCGGCAACTCGTAACGGGTGACCATTACCAGCGACGTGGCATACCAGTCGTCATCCTCGTTCGAGAGACTGAGACGTATCGAATATCGACCCAACCTCGTATTAGTAGAAATTGGCCACTCAGTACTAATAACTCCGAAGCGCGAACTGGTAAGCGTGCTCTGGAAGACGACGATGTCGTTGTTGTCATAGATCTTCAGAGTCACCTGCTCGTTGGCCATTACCTTTCGAGAAGGAGTCAACACCAGCGCTCGCACATGCAGCGTCTGTCCGGGTTGATATATTGGTTTGTCAGTAGTGATCAGAATCCTTGGAAACTGATCGACGAGCACCTCGCCGCCTGTTTCAGCCACTAAAGCGCCATAACGCGCGATAACTTTAATTTCACCCCCAGCCGGGCGAAGCTCATGAGGAAACTGGGGGAAGGGAGAAGGGACGCGGAAACTTAGAATCGCGTAACCGTTTGCGTCGGTGTTGCCGAACGCCTTCAAGTGAACATCCCCGTTGTCGTTTTCGAGAACAACCTCGCCCTGAACATTGACGCCTGGTACCGCTTGATTGGTTACGGGGTTGACTGTTTGCACACGCGCTCGATAGTCGCTGCCTTCGCGCGCGAAGTAAGAGGTTGCGAGCCTTACATCAAAGAGCTCAGGAGCGATTTGCGAAAGCGCAAGCGTTCCAGTCGAAAGTAGACTCGACGAGTTTTCGTTTGTTAGACGGTAACGCAGGCGTAGCCATGGGAGTTGACTGCGATCCTTTGTTTTTAGTCTGGAAGCAAAGAAAGGTATAGACGCTGAAATCGTTCTGGTGCCGGTGATGTCCTCAATTCGATCCGCTTGCGCGACGATCTTATCAAGCGGATCAATCAGCTCGAGATAAATATGAGTGCGCAGTTCACCACTGGTGAGGTTTTCAATCGGGAGTGAGACCTCAGCCGGTTCCCTGGCTAGTAAAACTTTGATCTCGGACTCGTCAACCTTAAGAGTTCCTTGCGCTCCACTATGAGGCGCAAGCAAGAGGGCGACGACGCACGCGGTAAGCAGTAGAAATAGACGCACATGCCAACCACTAAGACCAATCGGAGCGAAGAGCCATCTACGGCTCATGACAGGCCTCCAGCGAATCCCGCTGGGAATCGGGTTCGAGATCAACGGACAGACTTCGACATCGGGGAGAAATCCGCTTTCACCACTTGGTACTGCTCAATTGTTTTTTGTTTGCGTGAGTCCTGGGGAGGTACTCACTTTGAATTCGACTCTGAGATGCAGTGGTGCGTACGATTGGTTGTTGAGGTCTACAAAAAAATGTAGTTGCCTCAGTGTAAAAGTAGTCCGAACCACAACGCGGTAGCGTGTGGCTCGCGGCTTTGCCGCTCTCTGTGCGGAAAGCCTCTGGCTTTCCGATCAACCTTCTGAACTTTGCGGCTATGCCGCCGAGGCGAAGCCTCCAAAGTCATTCAACCGATCGCGGAAAGTCAGAGGCTTTCCGCACGGAGAGCGGCAAAGCCGCCAAGTAGGCCCACCTCAAGACTGCCGGACGCGCAACATCTGTTTGAGGAATCGCTCAGCGACTTTGCCCGCCACAGTGCCGCCGAGTGAACTCAACTTTCCACTGGCTACCACAACATTCGATTTCGGGTCGAATGCCGTGTAAACATACTTAGTGAACAGATCGTGGTGAAGTTCCAGCACGATGTCAGCAGATTCAAAGTCGCGCGTGACCATCAATCCCATCAACTGAAACTCAGGGCGCCTCTGAAGTTTCTCCTCGATCACAGAAACCCCGACCAGGAGTGAACTTGATTTCACGTAGATGAGTTTTCCGGAGCGGAGTGCGTCTAGTGGGTTGGGCGGAGGTTGAGGCGCCGCTTGCGCGCGCGCGATCACAATCGGTTTGCCAATGAAGTCGACCGAACCAGCGGACTTGTCGGTTGTTTGCGCCAGAGCGGGAACCGAACTCAGAACTAATACGGCGAGTGCGAAGGAAAGGAGATGGCTTCTCATACTTACCAGCTTCGCACGCTCAACTCAGATCAGGTGTGGATGATGTGACGGT
>Ga0207691_10004028_pt1 | contig 14244 bp, 10 predicted proteins | sample KBSM13metaG_FD_184327 | JGI IMG/M metagenome (GOLD analysis project Ga0207691, IMG submission 184327) | Miscanthus rhizosphere microbial communities from Kellogg Biological Station, Michigan, USA - KBS M1-3 metaG (SPAdes) (version 2) | ecosystem: Host-associated > Plants > Roots > Rhizosphere >... | reverse complement strand
ATCCTTATCCTTTCCGCCATCGTTTCCTGCGTTATTCCCGTTGTCTCCGCTAGCCGCGCGGTTTACAGTGACGCGGTAGGTCTTGGCGTTTTCATTCGGCGGGTTAACACCAATGGTAATGTTCGTGCTCGATCCCTCCGGCCCAAGCGAGATTTCCTGCCCCTGGCCTGAGGCGATTCCCTGTCCATTGATCTCCACATTGGCATTTGCATCTTGAGGGGCTGCGGTCACGATGACGCTCGTCACGCTGCTGCCAACGTTCACCGTATAATTCGTTCTGTTCGCATCAAAGTCAGGCGATATCGCACTTTGGCAACAGGCAAAGTTTCCTGCACGATGGTATGGACAGGGATTGATGCTGATGCCGGGTGAAGACAGCAGTTATATGTGGCAGGGTTTTATACCGCAAAGGGAAAATCCACATGTAATCAATCCACTTAACGGTTATATCGTCAGCGCCAATCAACGACCGGTTGATACTTCTTATCCTTATTTTATTCCGGGAAGTTATAATACGATACGCAGCATAAGTATTAATAAGCGTCTGGCGGCGATGCAAAATATATCAGCCATTGATATGAAGAAACTGCAAACGGATAACTATAATTTTTTTGCTGAATATGCCAAACCGCTATTATTAAAACATGTAAAGGAAAATGAACTTGGTGATCCTGCTAAAAAATATCTCGGCATATTTCGCCACTGGAACCAGCAGGCTGATGCAGATGAAACAGGTCAAACAATTTTTCAATCCTGGTGGGATAACCTGAGAGCAGCAATATGGGAGGATGAGTTTGGAAAAATAAAATCAAAAACAGTTTTGCCGGATGACATGACATTACTCGAAGCATTATTAAGAGATTCTTCATTCAGGTACGTAGACAATGTCAATACAACTAAAAAGGAAACATTATCGGATGATGTTACCATGTCATTGGAAAAAGCAGCAGCACAACTGGTGACTGAAGAAGCAGCCGGAAGATTGTCATGGAGCAAACACAAGAACAGTTCTATCTTTCATTTGTTAAAAACGATCAAACCTTTCGGGCGAACAGGCTTATCAGTGGGTGGTTGGGAAAATATCATTAACGCAATTACAATCAGTCACGGTCCCAGTTGGCGGATGGTGGTTCACCTGGATAGTACAACGGAAGCGTATGGTATTTATCCGGGCGGGCAAAACGGAAACCCGGGAAGTATTTTTTACGACAACTTCGTGGATAACTGGGCGAAAGGACAATATTATAATTTGTGGATGATGACTGTATCGGACAAAACTGATAAACGGGTGAAGTGGACAATGCGGTTGGGAAGTCAATAGCGAATAGTGAATGGTGAATAAAATTTGATAGTTAACAATAGTAATCAAAAATTGATCCTGGTAATGGGTATGCGCTTTCTAATAAGTCTTTTATTAACGATAATACTTGCATTTGTTTTCGGTTTGTGGTTACCGTGGTGGAGCATTGCTGTTGCGTCATTTGCGACAGCAGTGTTGCTGCGACAATCTTCCGTTAAGTCATTTTTGGTTGGTTTCATTAGTCTTTTTATCCTTTGGGGAGTACTTGCCTGGTGGATCGACATAAAAAATCAAAGCATATTATCAAAAAAAATAGCAATGGTTTTGCCATTGGGCGGAAGCAGCTTTCTATTAATTCTTGTTACCGCGTTTATAGGAGCGCTGGTGGCCGGATGTGCTGCATTAAGCGGCAGTTTTTTGCGTTCAGCAAAGTAATACCTGTTATTTTGTTAATTGACGTTGGCATAAACAGTGGCATGCTATTTTTGCAGTACCTGTTTTATGAGACGATCCATCTTTTTTCTTTTATTCAGTTGTTATACTCTTATTTGTTTTGCAGGAAAAATTTCCGGTATTATTACAGATAACAGGGGCGAGCCGCTGTCCTATGCATCCGTGCTTGTAAAGGGCACGAGTAAAGGAACAACAGCAAACAGCGAAGGCAAATACTCGTTAAACCTTGCGCCCGGTGACTATACGATCATGTGCCAGCATGTGGGCTATAAAAGGGAAGAAAAACAAGTAACCATCACCGATGCCGACATTCATCTCGATTTTTCATTGTCTATCCAGGAATTGACATTAGGCGAAGTAATTGTAAAAAAAGGAGAGGATCCGGCCTACGAGATCATCAGGCAGGCCATCAAAAAGCGTTCATTTTATAATACACAGGTCGATTCACTTGCGGTGGATGTTTATATAAAAGGCTTACTGCGTTCAAGAGGTTTTCCCGACAGGATCTTGGGCCGGAAAGTAGATAAAAAGGATTTTGAGAAAAGCGGTCTCGATACGGCAGGCAGAGGGATTCTTTTTCTTTCAGAATCGTATACAAAAGTATTTTTCAAACAACCGGATAAAATCAAGTTTGAAGTTGTTTCAGCCCGGCAAAGTGGTGGTGGACCGGGATTAAGCTTCCCGTTTTTTATAAACTTCTACGAAAGCAATGTTTCTGTATTTAACAACAACCTCAATCCACGCGGGTTTATTTCACCCATTGCCGATAATGCGCTTCATTTTTATAAATACAAATACGAAGGAAGTTATACGGAGGATAATAAACTGGTAAATAAAATAGAAGTAATTCCGAAACGGAAGAATGAGCCTTTGTTCAGTGGCCATATCGAAATTATCGAAGACGACTGGCGCATACATAGTCTCGACCTGCTCACGACCAGCCAGTATCAACTTGAATTGATTGATACATTGCGCATCAGCCAGATTCATGTACCGGTTGCCGCGGATATATGGCGTACAAAAGACCAGGTGGTATATGTAGCGATGAAAAAGCTGGGACTCGATTTTGCCGGCAATTTTGTGAATGTATATTCCAATTATAATCTTGCGCCTGCTTTTACAAAAAAATTCTTCAACAGGATATTGATGAAGTATGATTCTACGTACGATAAAAAGGATACAAGCTACTGGAATATCGTTCGGCCGGTGCCGTTGGAAAAAGACGAAAAAAGAGATTTTGTATTCAAAGACAGTATCGCCCGGCTGGCCAATGATTCTATGTATTCGAAAAGTAATATCGATACACTGCGGAAAAATCAGAAGCCGGTAAAAATTATGAATGTGCTCTGGTCTGATGCCCATCATACTTTTTATACACAAAAAAGATTTACAACATACACGCTTCGTGGCTTACTGCAACAACTGGAATACAATTCGGTTGAGGGATTATCGGTGAACGTTGAACAAATCCTCGATATACAACCGGCAAAGGGGAAAAACAATTATTCCATTGGCTGGTTTAATCGGTACGGCTTCAGCAATACGCATTTTAATTCCTATGCAGAATTTACCATACGGCCAAAGGAAGAGAATTACCGTAACCGTTATTTATTTATATCGGGAGGTAAAAGAGTATCTCAATTTAACCATGATAATCCCATAACCCCATTGCCGAACGAGATCAGCACTTTATTATTTAAAAAGAATTATATAAAGTTGTATGAAAACTGGTTTGGCACTGTTGAGTATAATAATCGTTTTGAAAATGGCATACGATGGAATGTTCAGGCGACCTATGAAGATCGCATCCCGCTGGAGAACACCACGGATTTTTCAATTTTTTATAAAGACCGCGTGTTATTGCCGAATCATCCGTATGAACTGGCGTCCATTCCGTTTAATAAACACCAGGCATTATCGGCAGGAATAACGTTAACGTATCAGCCGGGACAGCGGTATATTCAATTTCCAAACTCTAAAATGCCGATTGGTTCAAAATATCCCACGCTCGAACTTGAATATACAAAAGGCATTAAGAATGTTTTCGGCAGTGATGTAGACTATGATAAATGGAAATTTTCGGTATTTGATAACATGAACTTTAAAATGCTGGGTGAATTCCGTTATAAATTTATAGTGGGCGGTTTTTTAAATGATAAGCATGTTGAGATTCCTGACCTGCAGCATTTCAATGGCAACCTGACTATTTACAATTTCAAATACCTTAACAGTTTTCAACTTGCACCTTATTATCAATACAGCAATTCGGCAAGAATCTTTGGCGTGTATCATGTAGAACATCATTTCAATGGTTTGCTTACCAACAAAGTGCCATTGCTCAATTCACTTAAATGGAACCTGGTGATCGGGTCCAATGCATTTTACGTAAACAGGAATACATATTATCTTGAAGGGTTTGCGGGTATTGAAAACATCCTGAAATTACTTCGTATTGATTTTGTAATTGCCAACCAGCATTCGGATGCTGAAACTGATCTCCACAGATATGGAGTACGGATCGGTTTGGGTGGCATTTTTGGAGGAAGAATCCAGCTGAATAATAACAGGAGGAATTAATTTAAGTCGAAAACTAAAAGAAATCCTCTCTTGTAAGATATTTTCCTATTCCACAGAACTGTCGGTTGAAAGAACATTCAACGTTTACCCTTTAACATCAATAGGGTTTTACAATCAACATAACGTGTTATCTTTGCGGCGAAATTTGGTTCAGCCTGCAACTGTCCAATTCAACTTTTAGTAATTAAAAGAACAAATTTCCCGGTGATACGGGATCAAATTTCAACTATGGCTCCATTACATAACCGGGTCAATTCGGAGGAACTGAAGAAGCGCCTGCACGAAGAAAAAGAACCCCGTACAACAATTTCCTTTTACAAATACTTTTCAATCGGCGATCCGCAGCAATTCAGGGATGATCTGTATAAGGAACTATTCAAATTGCATGTGTTTGGCCGCATCTATGTGGCACACGAGGGTATCAATGCACAAATAAGTGTGCCCACTATCCATCTTGAGGCTTTTAAAACTTATCTCTATTCCATTCCGCCATTGGACGGGGTACGATTAAATACAGCCGTTGATGATGGCAAATCTTTTTGGGTATTAAAAGTGAAAGTGCGGGAAAAAATTGTTGCCGACGGTATTACTGATCCGGGTTTTGACATGAATAAAAAGGGAAAATATGTTACCGCTGCGCAAATGAATGAACTCATGAAGGATCCCGATACAATTGTGATTGATATGCGCAATCATTATGAATATGAAGTAGGGCATTTTGAAAATGCGCTGGAAATACCGAGCGATACCTTCCGTCAGCAATTACCGATGGCGGTTGATATGATGAAGGAAAAGAAAGATAAGAACATCATCATGTATTGCACGGGCGGCATCCGATGCGAAAAAGCATCTGCTTTTATGCTTCATAATGGTTTTAATAACGTATTTCACCTTGAAGGCGGGATTATCAACTATGCCAGAGAAATAAGGAGCGAAGGGCTGGAAAGCAAGTTCATTGGTAAAAACTTTGTGTTTGATGAGAGGCTGGGGGAACGGATTACAGACGATATCATTTCACATTGCCATCAATGCGGCAAACCGGCGGATATCCACGTAAATTGTGCCAATAGCGGCTGTCACCTGTTATTTATTCAATGCGATGAATGCAAAGAAAAGTTTGAAGGCTGCTGCAGTAAAGAATGCAGGGACATTATTCATATGCCTGAGGAAGAACAGATGAAAATCAGGCGGGGCATAGATAAGGGAAGAAATATATTCAACAAATCAAAGGCCCGTCTTCGACCCAAATTGAACAACCCGGGGGTATAATAAATTCAGCTTCAGCGATTTCTTTTGAATTTTCCACAGTCTCTATTTGCGGGTGTGGATAAATTTTTCTATTTTGCTTCCATAAGCTATTAATCCTTTGTCCCAATTGAAGAATAAATGATGAATTCTCTTCAGCATCAATCTGTCTTTGTCGAGAAACAACCAACACCAGCGGCTTCGAAAGAATCCGGATCTCCACTATATCATGGGAAACTAATTGCCGTTTCTGAAAAGATAAAACTCCTCCAAAAAAAGCTTATTCAATTTTTCAGTGTTGTACAGTCCATGGGTATCACTGTATCCATGACCGACTATGAACGAAGAAAGCTCCAGATTTTTAACCTGCTGAATTTCCTGAATCTTATTGCCGGCATCATTGTGCCGATAACGGGGCTTATACAAGACCGGAACCTGCCGCCGTCTGCATGGATCATGGCTTTTCTTCCGCCCACGATCAGTGTTATTGTTCTTGTGCTCAACGTTTTTAAACGACATGAAGCAGGGATGATTGCCTACTTCGTGATGTACCCCGTTATTACAAGCGTTGTTTATATCAACGGGATCAATCTTGGTGTAGACCTGTTCTTTATACTTTATGGTATTCTGGCCGTATTTTTTATATCCCGCATCAGCGATATGCTGTTTTCTATAGGGCTTTCTATGGTGAGTTATTTCATGCTTTCGGTTGTACTAAAAAGTTATATCTATAAGCTGGAAACAGCCAATTTCGGTCTATACCTTTTTAACCAGGGCCTTGCTATATTGCTTATTTTTTACGGATTGTTCCTGATAAAAAAAGAAAATGCCGATTACGAAAAGAAACTGCTGAATTCAAATAATGAGCTCGGCCATATAAACAGTGAGATAAAACAACAACAGGCCGTCATTGCTGAAAAAGCAATGTTGCTGGAGCAGCAAACTAAAAAATTAGAGGAGCTGAATTCGCTGAAGAATAAACTGTTTTCCGTCATATCACACGATCTCAAAGCGCCGATGTATGCTTTGCGCAACCTGTTTCAAAGCGTACAGCAACTCGATGTACCCGGCGATGAGGTAAAAGCGATGCTGCCCGAGGTGGTAAACGACCTGAATTATACCACCGGGTTAATGGAAAACCTGCTGCAATGGGCCAAAAGCCAGATGCAGGCCAATACCATTTTTCCGCAGCGCTTTGATTTAGCCGAAACATTTGATGAAGTAATGCATGCTTTGCGTTTATCTGCGAAGGCTAAGCGTCTCGATATTAAAAGCAATCTTACAACGCCTGCTTTTGTTTATGCAGATAAGGACATGATCAACCTGGTTTTGCGTAACCTGATTTCAAATGCAATAAAATTTACCCCCGAAAAAGGACAGGTTTTTATCCGCGCCAAACAACATGAAACATATACCGAAATTTCTGTGGAAGATACAGGTGTCGGTATCAGCAGGGAGACATTGGATAAACTGTTTAAAGAATTCTATTCAAGCAATGGAACCTCCAATGAGTCCGGTACCGGTCTTGGGCTCATGCTTTGCAAAGAGTTTATCGCAAAAAATAATGGTACTATCTCCGTAAGAAGTATAGAGAAAAAAGGAAGCACGTTTGCTTTTACATTACCAGTGGCTGAAGGGGGAAAATAGTCTTTACTTTTATTTTAATATTCTCCAGGTATTTCACGTAAGGATAAATTGTCAAACCCAACATAAGTGAATCTCTTTCGATCCCCGGTATTGAATAGCCTGAAGCATGAGGACTCAAAAAGTTATTGCAATAGATCTACTGATATATCGCCTGCACGTGCGAACATCTCATTGACTATAACTCCTTACACAAAGAAATCATCAAATCATTTTCATTTAACCCATTTAATACAAACCGGGTTGCCCACTTCAATTTTTTTGCCCGTATCAGAAAGAAGTCCCGTTTGTTTATCTCTTTTGAAAATAATGATGTCATCGCTGTTCTGGTTGGCAACTAATAAAAAATTGCCGGAAGGATCGAAGTTAAAATTCCTCGGCGTTTTGCCCATTGTTGACTGATGACCTGCGAGCATAAGCTCCCCGCTTTGCGGATTGATTTTGAAGATCGCGATCGTATTCGACTCACCACGATTGGAAGCGTATAGGAATTTGCCATCAGGACTAACATGAATATCTGCACTACCTACTGATCCTGTATACTCCGGTGGCAATGCAGAAATGTTTTGTATTAAATCGAGTTGCCCATTGCCTCTATATGCATAAGCCGAAATACTTCCCGTTAATTCTTCGATGAGGTAAGCAAATTTATTATTCGGATGAAAATCGAAATGACGTGGACCGGCACCCGGCTCTGTCTCAACATAAGGAGTAGAGGCGGGGGTGAGTTTACCCGTTTTATTATTAAATGAATAGATCATTATTTTATCAAGGCCCAGATCGCAGATGAATGCATAATTGTTGTCTTTTGATAAAACGGCGGAATGTGCATGCGGACCTTCCTGCCGGTCGGAATTAACACCGGATCCTTCATGCTGAATAAAAGAAACGGCCGAATCGAGCGAACCATCTTTTTTAACCGGAAGTACGCTTGCTGTTCCACTGGAGTAATTGGCGATAACGACCCATTTGCCTGTTTTATCAACAGAAATATAGCAGGGATCATTCCCTTCAGATGGCTTTTGATTTATCGGCGTCAGTGTACCCTCTTTTTTATTAAATGAAAACGATGATACCATGCCACCAAACTTTTCTTTCGCATGATTTTCATTTACGGCATATACAAACTTTTCATCCGGGGATACAGTAAGATAAGATGGGTTTGAAACATTTTTTGCGGTACTCACATGGTTGAATTCACCCGTCTTGCTATTGAACTTGTAAACATATATACCTTCGCTTTTACCAGATGTGTACGTACCAACGATCATGTAATGCTCATCGGCACTGGTTTGAGAAAAAGCAAAAACCGAAACGTAAAGAAGGGCGATCAGAAGAATTATCTTTTTCATATTGCAGGTTGTATTGACTCCGGAGCCGTTTAAATTGTATTGATATTATTTGTGAATTATACAGGAACATAGAACACATTCGCAAATAAGAATTTATAATCTATGTGTTCTATATTTCAATCACTTTAATTTCTTCAAACTATCTATTACCAGTTGATAGGTTTCCTCATCACTCAATTGCTTCGGTACAAATTTTTCACCGATCACCTTTTCATACAATTCAATATACCGTTGTGAAATCGTATTCACCCATTCGTCACTCATTGCGGGTACTGTTTGTCCTTCTTTACCCATAAAATTGTTGGCAATGAGCCATTCCCTGACAAACTCTTTACTTAATTGTTGCTGCCGTTCACCTTTTGATTGTCTTTCTTCAAAACCATCTGCATAGAAATAACGCGAAGAATCAGGCGTATGTATTTCATCCATGAGGTAGATCGTATTTCCTATTTTTCCAAATTCATATTTTGTATCTACCAGTATCAATCCACGTTTAGCTGCAATTTCTCTTCCTCTTGCAAACAGCTCCAATGTATATTCTTCCAGTTTCGCCCAATCATCGGCGGTAGCGATACCATTTGCCATTATTTCTTCTTTGGAAATATCTTCATCATGGCCTGCTTCTGCTTTTGTGGATGGTGTGATGATCGGGGAAGGGAAATAGTCATTTTCTTTCATTCCTTCAGGCAGCGGTACCCCGCAAAGCATTCTTTTGCCGGCAGCATACGTTCTCCAGGCATGACCGGTGAGGTTTCCTCTTACCACCATTTCAATACGAAAGGGAACACATTTTTTTCCTATTGAAACATTTGGCGCCGGTGTATCCAGCAACCAGTTGGGGCAAATATCCTGTGTGGCACGCAGCATATACGCGGCGATCTGGTTCAGCACCTGTCCCTTGTAAGGTATCGGTCGCGGTAATATCACATCAAAGGCAGAAATGCGGTTGCTCGCAATCATAACGAGGTATTGATCGCCAATGGTAAAAACATCGCGAACCTTACCGCGGTAAAAAGCTGTTTGTTCAGGAAAAGAAAAGGATGACATGAGCGGGAAAATAGTCAGTTAAATACTTGAAAAGCAAATATAGAAGATTAAAAATCTTAGTGTTCCGGAGGTAAAATTAAATTTCCACATAAAATCCTGAATTCTTACTTTTCCATAAGAATTCCAACCAAAAACCTCTATTTATGAGAAAATCAACGATTGCTTTATTGATCGCATGCGTCATTTCTATAGTTGGTTTTGCACAATCCGTTACAATAACAGGAAATGTCCACAACAGCACAAACCAGGTACCGGTAACATCCGTATCGGTAATCGCAAAAGGTACTTCGTCCGGAACCTACACCGACGCCTCCGGTAATTTCAAACTGGCAGTAGATAACTTACCCGTTGTTCTTGTATTTACTTCCGTGAATTATGAATCCAAAGAAGTGACCGTAACATCTGCCGCATCGCCTTTGCAGGTTGATTTTACACCTGTCATTCAACTGGGGCAGGAAGTTGTTGTATCAGCTTCACGTGTATCAGAAAGGATACTTGAATCTCCCGTATCTATTGAGCGGGTAAGCGCCGCTACGATTAAAACTGCAGCTGCATCTTCTTACTATGATATTGTCACCAACCTGAAAGGAGTAGATGTTATTGCATCATCAATGACGTTTAAAACACCGACGACCCGTGGTTTTGCCGGAAGCGGCAGCACGAGAGTAAACCAGTTGGTAGATGGAATGGACAACCAGGCACCCGGTCTCAACTTCTCTGTAGGCAGTGTGATTGGTCTTACAGAACTGGATGTTGAAAGTATGGAATTGCTTCCGGGAGCATCTTCCGCGCTTTACGGTCCGGGTGGTATGAATGGTACATTACTGATTAACAGCAAAAGCCCTTTTAAATACCCGGGTCTTTCGTTCCAGGTAAAAACGGGTATGATGCATGTGGACAAACGGGAGAGAGATGTATCGCCTTATTACAACTGGTCGTTGCGTTGGGCTGAAAAAGTATCGAATAAGTTTGCTTTTAAGATCGGCGCCGAGTTAATACAGGCGAAAGACTGGCTGGCTGATGATTACCGGAACTATGACCGGCTTGGCATTGCCAATGGACAAATAATTAAAGGCACGCGTTCTACGGATCCTAACTACGATGGCATAAATACATATGGTGACGAAACAAGTGCGAATCTTAAAAGCCTGTTGGATGGCCTGGCAGGTCAAATTCCTTTCTGGGCAGATTATATAAAAACATTACCGGCCAATATACCTGTTTCCCGTACGGGTTATACAGAAAAGGAAGTTGCAAATCCAAATACATTAAACTTTAAATTTTCCGGTGCACTTCATTGGAAAATAACGCCAAAGATTGAAGCGGTATTGGCGGGTCATCTTGGAGCAGGTAATACCGTGTATACCGGAAGCCAGCGCTATTCATTGAGAGATTTGCGGATGGCGCAATATAAACTGGAATTAAATCACAAGAATTGGTTTGTGCGTGCCTATACCACACAGGAAAATTCAGGAGAATCGCATAACCTCACGGTAACAACCCAATTATTTAATGAAGCATGGAAACCCACTGTAACGCGGGATGGAAACGGTAACCCAACGCCGCAGGGAACAGACTGGCTCGTACAGTATGCGTTTGCCTATATGAATGCAAAACTCGCGGGTCGTCCCGATCTTGAAGCGCACAACGTTGCACGATCTGTTGCTGACCAGGGAAGACCGGCTGCCGGTTCACAACAATTTAAAACACTCTTTGACGAAGTAAGAAAAAAACCTATTCCGCAGGGCGGATTGTTTCTTGATAGAACAGATTTATGGATGACCGAAGGACAATACAATTTTTCAGATGTGATAAAATTCGCTGAAGTATTGGTAGGGGGTAACTGGAAACAATATGTATTGAATAGCCAGGGTACTTTGTTTGCAGATAAACCCGGTGAGCCTATTAAAATAAATGAAGTAGGCGCTTATGTTCAGATCGGCAAATACATTGTGAAAGATGTAGTGAAGCTGACTGCTTCCGGCCGCTACGATAAAAATGAAAATTTTAAAGGTCGTTTCACACCAAGAGTAACGGCTGTTATAAAAGTGGCAAAGGATAATAATATCCGTCTTTCGTTTCAGACAGCGTATCGTTTTCCCAGTACGCAACAGCAATGGATCGATCTCGATGTGGGTTCGGGCCGTTTGCTCGGAGCAAATAAAGCACTTTGGGATAAATATGACCTGATTGAAAATCCGGGTTATGATCCTGCATCTGTACAGGCGGGCAATCCGCAGCATGTAAATTATATTGAAGTAAAACCGGAATCGGTAGTGAGTTACGAGGCAGGTTATAAAGCGCTTATTACAAGAAACCTGCTGGTTGATGTGTATGGCTATTATGGTACCTATGAAAATTTTATCAGCCGCAGGGATGTTATTCAGTATGATGATGGAGTGCCCGGCGCGAATAAACCGTACAAAGGATTCTCTGTCGTGGTGAACTCGCCGGAAAAAGTAAAAACGTACGGTTGGGGTGCCAGTCTTGAATGGAAACTGGCGTACGGATTTATAGTGGGAGGAAATATTTCTTCTGATAAAATAAGAGATGTGCCTCAAGGTTTCCAGGCTTCTTTTAATGCACCGCCGTTAAGAACTGTTTTATCGCTTTCAAATACCGGTATTGATAAACATCGCCTGGTTGGTTTTAATGTTTCCTGGCGCTGGCAAAAAGGTTTCTTTTATGAAAACGATTTTGCGCAAGGTGATCTGCCAATGTTTAACGTAGTAGATGCATCGGTGAATTTGAAATGTCCTAAAATAAACAGCTTGTTTAAAATTGGTGCGAATAATCTTTTGAATTCTTACTATCGCACAGCAGTAGGTAATCCAAGCATCGGCGGATTGTATTATGTAAGTTTTGCTTACAATGTTCTTTAAACATTTACCAAAACGAATTAAAAGAAACTGTATGAAACTCTATATAGTCAAATCCATAAGAAATATAGTAACGATCGCTGCGCTGTTTGTCACCGGCGCTTCGTGTAATAAAACGTTGCCCGACGCTGAACCGAATACAACAACGCCGCCAAGCGGATCATCCATCAATACATTATTAAACGATCCCGACTTCAGTATTTTAAAAGCAGCGGTAACCCGTGCCGGTGCAGGAATTAAAACACTTTTGTCGGATAGTTCTGCTGTCTTTACTTTTTTTGCTCCCGATAATGCTGCGTTTCAATTATCCGGCATTCCCAGTGAAGCGGCTGTAGGCGTATTCCGGCCGGGACAACTGGATACTTTATTGAAGTATCATCTCATTGGTGGTGTTAAGATAAAAGCAGCAGACATTACAGCAGATTTTCCAAACATGTACCTGCAAAGTGATTTTGTACTGGCACCACCGTCAACAACTTTACCTCCGGGATTACGTATGCCCATCTTTCCCGCAAAAACAGGAAGTATTGCATGGGTAAATAATATACCGGTAACACAACCTGATATTGAAGCATCAAACGGCGTTGTGCATAAAGTAGCTGCTATTGTTGCACCACCCAGCCAGGTATTATTGCAACGGATCGCGACCGATCCTGATCTTACTTATTTATATGCAGCGGTACAACGGGCCGATAGTGGTGATGCTGCGAAAACATTGCAGGCTGCCTTGCAAAATCCAGCTGCCAATCTCACCGTATTTGCACCAACGAATGCAGCCTTCCAGGCCATACTAACGGGACAGATCACACTGGGATTGATGGCACAGGGAATGGACCCGGCAACTGCTGCTGCCACTGCGGCTTTTCTCGCTTCATCACCTACCGTATTTCAAAACCCTGCTTTATATCCCGTATTAACAGCAACCGTTGTGAAAGGAATTATTGTTTATCACCTCATGGGCGAGCGGGCATTTTCTGTAAACATTCCGCCGGTGCCCACAGCAGAGCCAACGTTATTGAACAGCGCTATTGCTGCACATCCGGGTGTGACGATACAAGCAACATTCGGATTAACGGGTGTAACCGCAGCTACGGTAAAAGGATTGGGAAATGCTTCTGCATCCAATATATTAATCAATCCGACACCGGCACCCGGTGGTACAAGCGATCAGCATTATATCAATGGAGTGTTGCATAAGATTGACCAGGTGTTGATACCGCAGTAGTGGTTGAATGTTATTCTTAAGAAACAGGTATTCATTCAATGGCATTGTAACGTCTGTCTTTAAAAATAAAAAAAGGCTGCCTGGCCAGGGCAGCCTTGAAAATGGTATGAAGCCTGTCATAGCGGTATTACGCCGACACAACAAATGAACCCGTATACATACTGTCTGAAATCATCTTCAGGTCTTCGGAAATAAATCCGAACCAGGTATGTACAGTAAGTCCGGCGAAAGCGGCGACCGCAAGCGTATCCGTCTGCGTCCTGCGTGCAACACCATAATCGAAGATGGTTTGCTTTCTCTCCGGGCAATACACTACTTTAACCGTTTTATCGGTCGGTAGCCTCCTATCAGGTTAAGAACGCCTCATCTTATATTACCTGAATAGTCCGCTTTTAAATTTTTCTAAATCTTTTTAAAAAAATATTGTGCAATCAATCGGTTGCCTTATATTTGCAACCGAACAGTTGCGTAAAAATAACGAGTATGAGACGAGACGTATTCCAGGCAATAGCCGATCCGACA
>Ga0207691_10004026_pt1 | contig 14246 bp, 10 predicted proteins | sample KBSM13metaG_FD_184327 | JGI IMG/M metagenome (GOLD analysis project Ga0207691, IMG submission 184327) | Miscanthus rhizosphere microbial communities from Kellogg Biological Station, Michigan, USA - KBS M1-3 metaG (SPAdes) (version 2) | ecosystem: Host-associated > Plants > Roots > Rhizosphere >... | reverse complement strand
GCATCTGATCTTCGCCCAGCGGTTCGAGCGGCTCTCCTCCGGGAGCCTCCTCTCCGGATACGACGTAGTGGTTTGCGACAACTGCGGCCTGGGATACGCCGATCGGATTCCCGCTCAGGCGGAGTTCGATACGTATTATCGGCAGATGTCGAAGTACGAGAACCAGCACCACGGCGGGGCTCCAGCAGCGTACCTCGAGGCGACGTACGGGTCGATTGCCCGCTTCGTGAGCGACGCCGTGCCCGACAAGAACGCACGGCTGCTCGACGTAGGCTGCGCGACCGGAGCGCTGCTCGCCGCGTTCAAGCGCCTTGGCTACACGAGTCTGCTCGGCCTCGACCCGTCTCCCGTGTGTGCGAGGTCCGCCGCCGACCTATATGGTATCGAGGTCCGCGCGCAGACCATCACCGACTTGGCGGATTCGACGGAGCGGTTCGATTGCGTGATGCTCTCGAGCGTGCTGGAGCACGTCCACGATGCGCGCGAGTCCGTCTCCCAACTCGTGAACCTGCTGCGCCCTGGTGGCATGCTCTTCATCGAGGTGCCCGACGCGACGAGATTCACCGAACATCTGTCGGCTCCATACCAGCAGTTCAGCATGGAGCATATCAACTTCTTCACGCCGTATACGCTGGCTCGCCTGTGCGAGACGGGCGGCCTGGGCCTCATCGCGCTGGAGCAGCCGACCCGCATTCTCGACACTGCAGAGGAGCCGGCGATCACGTCGATCTTCGGCCGCGACCGTCCATCCGCCGTAACGCTTCAAGACGTTCCCACCACCGACGCTTCCCTGCGCGGGTACGTCGAAGAGTCTCGTCTGCTCGACCAGCAGGTGCGCTCCCGGATCGAGACGCTGCAGGCGAGCGACGAGAAGTTCCTCGTGTGGGGGGCGGGCACGCACACACTTCGTCTCCTGGCCTCGAAGATCCTCCGCACGGAGCACGTCGAGGCGTTCATCGACTCCAATCCGCGCTACCAGGACAAGCTGCTCGCCGGCGTTCCGGTTCGCTCGCCCAGTACGCTCGACCGACACAAGACATCGATCGTCGTGTCGTCGCGGGTATTCCAGGAGGAGATCGTGAAGACGCTGCGCGACGAGCTCCGGTACCAGGGCGAAGTGGTGACGCTGTACTGAGCGGTCGGCCGGCCTGAGCGTCAGCCTCGACTGGCTCCGGTCACGCGATCATAGGCAGCGATCAAGCGTCGCACGTTCATCTGCCAGTCGGCACGCGTCACCGCGACACGACGATTTCGTTCACGCATGGATTCGCGCTCGGGAGCGGTCAGCGATGCGGCGCGCAGCAAAGAGGCCGCGAACGACTGCGGATCGCCCGATCGGGCGCGCCAGCCGTTGACGTCGTCGACGATCCATTCGGCGTTGCTCTCGATGTCCGTGACGACGCAGGCCAGGCCCGTCGCGAGCGCCTCCAGCAGCGAGACCGACGACCCGTCGGATTCGGACGCGCTGAGGTACACGTCGGCGGCACGGAACCAGGCAGGGAGCTCGGCGTTCGCGATCCGCCCCGGCAGCAGCACGTGCTCGTCGAGCCCGCGCGACGCGACGAAGCTGCGCACTTCGGGCCCAAGGCTCCCATCGCCGGCGAGCACGAACCGGAGCGACGGTTCACTCCGGCGCGCGACATCGCACGCTTCCAGCACGACCTCCAGACCGTAACCCGGCTCCCACGACCGCGTGTGGAGGACGATCCTGGCGTCCCGCCAGCCTGGACGCTCGCGCAATGGCACGCACGCTCCGCTCGGGCGGAAGTTGTCGGGATCCGTCCCCCATGGCAGTTGCACGATGTGGTCGTCCGGCACGTCGGCGAGGGACTGCACGACCCGCCGCACCGCGTCGCAGTCGCACACCACCAGATCCGCACGCGACAGGGCGACCCGCGCACGATCGCCGGATTGCGCGCTGCGATACGCCTCGACCAACAGATCGGACCCCCAGGACACCACGGACAGCGGCGCACCACCGGCCAATGCGGCCGGATAGCCGCATGCCTGTACCGGTCCGGCGTGGACGAGTGCGGGCCGTACCTCCCGCACGACCGATGCGAGCGCCTCGCTTACCGAATGCTCCCGATCGGGATCGTTCCCTCCTGACGGGGGAACCGCCAACGAGATCTCCCGCACGCCCAGCGGCAGCGCCGATGACTCGAGCGCCCGTAGCTGCGGCGCGATCCGGCAGAAGAGCACCGGATACCCTGCCTCGACGAACGCCTGCAGAAACCGGCGGTCATGCGTCGTGTAGCCCAGACCGACGTAGAGGATCGGCGCCCTGCTCAGACTTCCTCCATCGCATCCCAGCTCAGGGCTTCGCCGCGCGCGATCGCCTTGGCGAGCCGGCGACCGACGACGTCGTCCATCGCGTACGGCGGGACCGTGCCCGCGGGGGATGGGCGGAGCGGCTCGAGATCGTCGCGCGTCAGCGTCGCTCCGACCTCGAGATCGCGGGTCGCTCGCAGGGACCTGCGCTGCACGACGACCGTCTGGCGCTCGTTCTCCGCCACGTACTTGGTCGAATCGCCCAGCGCCAGCTCGAGCTCGCGCGTCCGGTCGACCATGTCACGCCAGCTCTCGGGGGTCATCGAGAAGGGATGATCGGGTCCCTCGCGCCCCGTATCGTCCGTGAAGTGCTTTTCCACCACGCGCGCCCCGAGGGTGACCGCGCCGAGCACGGTCGCGTGCCCAGGCGTGTGATCGGACAGCCCGAGCACCGCATCCGGAAACGCATCGCCGAAGGTGCGCAACACATTCAGATGAATGTGGCGGAAGTTCTCCAGGCTTCCCGTGTAGTTGGTATTGCACTGCATCAGCCCGTACGGCACGCCCGCATCGCGGATCGCCGCGACTGCGCGCTCGACGTCCCGCATGTCGGAGGCTCCCGTCGCGAGCAGCACGGCCTTACGCGTTCGGGCAACGGCACGCACCATCTCGAGCCATGTGATGTCGCCGGAGCCGATCTTGAAGATCTCCACGTATGGCGCGAGCATCTCGACCGCTTCGAGATCGTAGGGCGTGGAGAAGTAGTCGATCCCCGCCCGATCGCATTCGGCCTTCAACGTCGGCGTCCACTCCCACGGCAGCGAGGCGTCCTGGTACACCTCGGTCACCGATCGCTTCCACTTCGCCTGGTGCGACACCTGATCACCGAGATCCCGGAACCCTCTGTCGCTGACGATGTGGGCCGCGCGGAAGTTCTGGAACTTCGCCGCCGAAGCACCCGATTCCGCGGCGAGATGGATCAGATCCACCGCGCGCGCGAGCTGGCCGTCATGGTTCGCCGATATGTCCGCGATGAAGTAGGTCGGCGCGTCGCCGCCGACCATGCGCTGGCCGACACGGAATGATGTCATCGTGAATACTGGTCTCGAGTTGGTCTACGTCTGCGGTGCATCACGGAGCATGCTTGCGATGCCTTCGCGAACCGTGGGCATCGCCCATCCCGTGTCGCGTGATATCTTGGCCGTCGTCAGCGATACGTTCAACGGCCGCTTCGCGCGAAACGCGTGGTCCAGGATCGAGGCAGCGCGCACATTGCCCGGTCGAAGGTCCGCCGCAGAGGCGAGCGTGCACGCGAACTCATACTTGCTCATCGCGTCGCGACTTCCGAGGTGGTAGACCCCGGTGCGCTCGGGGGCCCGCACCAGCGCAAGGAGTGAGCGCGCCACGTCGCCAGTGTACATCGGCGTGAAGACAGCGTCCACGAATCCGGCGATCGCTCGACCCTCCCTGAGCTCGCACAGCACCCACTCGGCGAGACTGCGCTTGTCCGGCCGCGCGCTCCACCCGAACGGCGCGAGCCGCACGACGACAGCCGACGCATGCTCCGCCAGGCTGCCTTCCTCACCGCGCAGCTTGCTCGCCGAGTACACATTCACCGGTCGGCATTCGTCGGTTTCCTCGTACCATCCGCGAGTGCCGTCGAACACGGCATCCGTCGATACGTAGAGGAACCGTGCCCCGCAAGCTGCCGCAGCGCGGGCCATGACCGCCGTCGCCTCCGCGTTGATCGCGAAGGCTTCATCGGCGTTCTCCTCGCAGTAGTCGACGTTCGTCAGCGCCGCACAGTGAATCACCGCCGACGGTGCGATCCGCTTGACGATCGACTCGAGCTCCGCCGCGTCTTCGAGAGGCAGCCGAACAGTCTCCTGCCCCGCTACCGTGATCGGCGCCTGATGATGCGTGCCGACCACACGGGTTCCCTGCGCCATCGCCAACCGAATCACTGCGCTGCCGAGCATGCCGGACGCACCGGTGACCAAGAGGGTGCCGGACGTCCGGCGGTCGTCACTCATCGCGGGAGATGGCCATGTTCGCCGCCACTTCCTCGCGCGGGAGGAACGGGAACATGTCTTCCAGCGGCCGCGATTCGAGCTCACCACGCTCGTTGCGATAGGAGCTCGTCTTTGGGGTGCGCGTCTGCGTTCGCGAGAGATTCACCTCGCACAACACTGGTCCGTCGGTCGCAAGCGCCGACGAGACCACGGACGGAACGTCGTCGTTCGTGCGGATGTACGCGTACCCAAGCCCGTACGCCTCGGCGAGCAATCGGAAGTTCGGATTGCTCACTCCGGACGCCGGGTCCGCACCGACGAGATGACCGGCGAAGAAGTTGTTCTGCGTGGCGCGGATCGATTCGTACCCGTCGTTGTTCAGCACGAAGATCTTCACGTCGAGACGGTTGTGACCGATGGTCAACAGCTCCTGGACGTTGAACTGAAAGCTGCCGTCGCCCGTGACGAGCACGACACGATTGCGTCGACGTGCCACCGCGGCGCCGACGGCGGCGGGCAGGTCCCACCCCATCGCGCCGAAGTTCACGTTCGTGAACACGCGCTGTCCTCGGCGGACCTTGAACGTCTGGTACACCGACCAGGCGTCGAGCCCATTGCCGGTCAGCACGACCTCGCCACCCGTGAGCGCGTCGGACAGCCGGTCCACGAACACGTAGCTGTTCACGTGCTCGGCGTCCTCGAAGTAGTCGCTCACGAGCGGAGGATAGCGCCGCCGCCACTCGGCGCACGCCTCGAGCCACGCATCTGGAGCGCCGATCGACGCGCCTGCCGTCTGACGCTCGAACTCCGCGAAGAAGCGAGACGGTGTCGATACGATGCCGAGGTCGATCGGTACAGTGCCCTTCTCGATCTCGGCCGGGTCGACGTTCACCATGATCTTGGTCGCCCGCGGCGCGAATCCTTTCAGATTGAAGCCCGTCGTCGACACGTTCATGCTCGCGCCGACGCTGAGCACGAGATCCGCATTCTGCAACGCGAAATTGCCGCGACGCTGCCCGAGCGGCCCGAACTTGCCCTGGTAGCTCGGATGATCCTCCGGAAGGAGGTCCATGGCACCAATCGTCAGCAGGACAGGGATCCGTAGCTTGCCGACGAATCGCTCGAACGCCGCCTCCGCGCAGTCCAGTCGGATCCCATTGCCGCCGATCAGCACCGGCCGGCGCGCATGGCGCAACTGTTCGATGAGCGCCGAGACGTTGGCGCGCATCGTCGTGTCGTCGGCCGGCGGCTCCGGTGCGGGGGTCCACGGAGCCAGTGTCGATTCGTCGATCTCGGATCCTTGCACATCCAGCGGGATCGTCAGCCACACCGGGCCCGGCCTGCCATCCCGCGCGATCGCAAATGCACGATCCAACTCCTGCCGAATGCTCTGCGGATCGCGAACGAGCGCCGAGTACTTCGTTACAGGTCGCACCATCGCGTCGATGTCGATCTCCTGCGGACCGAGCTGCCGGAGCCTTCCGTAATCCGCGATGAGGTCACGACGGACCTGCCCGGAGAGCACGACGACGGGAATGGAATCCACCCAGGCGCCACCCAACGCCGACAGCGCGTTCGTTCCACCAGGCCCCGTGGTGACCAGGCAGACGCCGACGCCTCCGCGAACGCGCGAGTACGACTCCGCGGCAATCGCGCACGCCTGCTCGTGAAAGTTGCATACGACGCGAAGGCGCTCGTCGCGGCCGACGGAGTCCAACAGGTGCATGATGCCACCTCCCGACACGGTGAACACCGAGTCGACGCCGTGGTCGGCGAGATAGGCAGCGACGTAGTCCGACAGCTTCGTCATGTAGAGGGGCAGTCCTCGATGCAGGATCGTGCGGTGTTCATTCGGAGGCGCGAAACCCGGCGCGTCGATGCCAGGACGCGGTCCGTCGTACAGCGTCGTCGAGCGCTACCGTGGCCGTGAGCCCAAGTTGCTCGCGCGCCTTCCGCGTGCACGGAACATAGCGCTGGGGCGGTACGCCCTCGGCTGGCTCTCGAGCGCGTACCACGGCGACGTGGGGAGCGACGACATCGGCGACTCGGTGGGCCACGTCCAGGATGGAGTAGTCGTCTTCCGCTCCGACGTTGTACGCCTCGCCAGGCACCCCACGCGCGAGAATCGTCCAGAGCCACTCCGCAAGGTCTGCGGCGTAGAGATACGAGCGTCGGGGAGTTCCGTCGCCATTCACGGCGATCTTCCGATCTGCCAGCGCATCGGCGATGAAGTTCCCGATGGCGAAGCCCGAGTCGAGAGGCAGATACGGGCCCACGAATGCGAAGCACCGCGCGATCCTGGCGCGGATTCCATAGCGCTGCTGATAGGCGACAGAAAGGAACTCGGCAGCGCGTTTGCCATTGCCGTAGCCGGCTTGCACGTCGAGGGACGACGCGGCACTCGGGTAGTGCTCCGCAATCCGCGGCACGTCCGCCGGCTGTCGCCCGTACACCGCGCCCGAGCTGACGAGCAGAAAGTCGTTCACGTTGCCTTTCCGCGCGAACTCCAGCACGTGCCTCGTGCCGTCCGCGCTCGCCGAATAGAGCGCGAGCGCGTCCGGATTGCTCAGGTCCGTGTTCGTCTCGGTCGCCGCGTGGATGATGTGCGAGTAGTCACCCGAGGGCCACGTGAAGCTCTTCACGTCCCCTTCGTGCAGCCTCACTCGTGACGAGCCGGCAAGATGCGGAACGCGGCGGCGAAAGACGTCCGGCGAGCGGGTCAACACCGTGACCTGCACGCCGAGATCGAAGCGTGCGTCCGCCCACAGGATCGACTCGAGCAACCAGCAACCGACGAAGCCTGTCCCTCCAGTGACGAAGAGGCGCGCGCCGCGCAGCAGCGGCCAGACGTCGGATGCTCCCAGCAGCTCGTCCAGCTCTTCGCCGAGCGAGCTAGCTGGCGTGAGCGACACGACAGAATTCCCCGATGCTCTCGAGCATGTACGCGAGCATCTCCTCGGTGAGTCCGGGATGCACGCCGATCCAGAACGCCCCGTGCATCACGCGGTCGCTGTTCGCCAGGTCGCCGACGACGCGGTACGTCACGTCCTGGTACGCCGGCTGACGCACGAGGTTGCCCCCGAACAGCAGCCGCGTGGCGATCCGTCGCGACTCGAGGAACCGCGTCAGTGCGTCGCGCGTGAACGGCGCGTCCTCGCGCACCATGATCGGGAACCCGAACCAGCTCGGCTCCGAGTTCGGCGTCGGCTCGGGCAGGACGAGCACGTCGTCCAGCTCACGCAGGCCGGTATGCAGCGTCGCGAAGTTGCGGCGTCTGGCGTCGATGAAGGCAGGCAGTCGCTCGAGCTGCGCCACGCCCACCGCGGCCTGCATGTCGGTGAGCTTGAGGTTGTAGCCGACGTGCGTGTAGGTGTACTTGTGGTCGTACCCGCACGGCAGGTTGCCGAGCTGCCACTCGAAGCGCTTGCCGCAGGTGTTGTCCTTCCCCGTCTCGCACCAGCAGTCGCGGCCCCAGTCGCGGAACGACTCGACCAGACGCTTCATCGCCGGCTTGTGCGCCAGGACGCACCCACCTTCGCCCATCGTGATGTGGTGCGCCGGATAGAAGCTCACGGTGGCGAGGTCGCCGAAGCTCCCCACCGACCGCCCTCGATACGTCGCACCGACGGCGTCGCAGCAGTCCTCGATCAGATAGAGATCGTGCTTCTTCACGAGCGCGGTCACCGCGTCCAGGTCGAACGGGTTGCCGAGCGTGTGCGCGATCATCACGGCGCGCGTGCGCTCGCTCACGGCCTCCTCGAGCTGCGCCACGACGGGGCCGTACGTCCCGGGCTCCACGTCGACGAACACGGGCACGAGCCCGTTCTGGACGATGGGATTGACGGTCGTGGGAAAGCCAGCGGCGACCGTGATGACCTCGTCGCCGGGCTTCAGCCGATCGTCGCCCAGCGAAGGCGAGGTGAGCGACGACAGCGCCAGCAGGTTCGCCGACGAGCCGGAGTTCACGAGCATCGCGTGCCGGGCCTGCATCACCTTGGCAAAGCGGCGCTCGAACTCGATCGCGAAGCGTCCGGCCGTGAGCCAGAAGTCGAGCCCGGCCTCCACGACGTGCTGCACCTCTTCGGCGCCGAACACCTTTCCGGAGACGGGGACCGCCGACTCGCCGGGCACGAACTCGCGCGGCGGGAAGGCGACCTCGTGGTACTCGGCGACGAGATCGAGAATCTGTCGCCGCAGCTCCTCGGCGCTACGCGGCATGATACAGGAAGTCGCGATACCAGGTGACGGTGCGCTCCAGCCCTGCGTCGAGCTCGAAGCTCGGCGCCCAGTCGAGCAGGCGGCGCGCCTTCGCCGCGCTGAGGTACTGGTGCTTGATCTCGTGCGTCGCCTCGTTGCGCACGTCGGGCTCGAGCGACGAGCCCATGTGCGAGAGGATCCGGCGGACCAGGTCGAGCACGGTCACCTGGATCTCGTTCGAGAAGTTGAACCCTTCGCCGGCCAGCTCGGGGCGCGCACGCAGCGCCTCGGCGAGACGGATGTTCGCGCCGACGCCGTCCTCGACGTAGAAGTAGTCGCGCACGAGCGTTCCGTCGGAGCGGATGACCGGACGCTCGCCGTGCAGCACGGAGCGGATGGTGCCGGGCACGAGCCGGTTCCAGTTGAGGTCACCGCCGCCATAGAAGTTGCCGCAGCGGGTGATCGCGACCGGCAGCCCGTACGACACGGCGTAGCTGTGGGCGATGAGATCAGCGCACGACTTGCTCACGTCGTACGGATGCTTGCCCTGGAGCGGGGTCTCCTCGTCGTAGGGGAGCCGCTCCTGGTCGCCGTAGGCCTTGTCGCTGCTCGCGACGACGATGGACTTCACCCGGGGCGACCGGCGGCACGCCTCGAGCAGCGACCAGGTGCCCTGGATGTTCGACTCGAACGTCGAGACGGGATTCCGCTGCGCCACGCCCACGATGGTCTGCGCGGCGAGATGGAACACGGTGTCGATCTCGTACTCGCCAAGGATCCGCTCGAGCAGCGCCTGGTCGCGCACGTCTCCACGCACCGTGCGCACGCGCGCCAAGGAGCCGCTCGCCACCAGCTCACTCTGCGGCACCCAGTCGCGCACGAGACACACGACGTCCGCGCCGTCGTCCAGCAGTCGCCGCGTGAGCCAGCCACCGAGCAGTCCGGTTCCCCCAGTGACGAGGGTCGGACGCGCGCGCCAGAAGCCGGGAGCGGTCACTCCCATACCTTCCACGGCGCATTGCCGCTCTGCCACAGGGATTCGAGAAGACTGCGATCGCGTACGGTGTCCATCGGTTGCCAGAAGCCCTCGTGGCGATATGCCTGAAGCTGGTCCATCTCCGCGAGCGTCTCGAGCGGGCCACGTTCCCAGAGCACGTCGTCACCGCTGATGTAATCGAGCACCTGCGGCTGCAGCACGAAGAAGCCGCCGTTGATCCACCCCTCGCCGATCTGCGGCTTCTCCTGGAACCGCTCGACACGGCCACCGTCCAGTGCGAGTCCACCGAAGCGCGACGGAGGACGCACGGCGGTCACGGTGGCGAGCCTGCCGTGCTGCTGGTGAAAACGGACCAGCGCGCCGAGGTCGACATCGGCGACACCATCGCCGTACGTCATGAGAAACGGCGCGTCGCCCAGCCATCCCCGCAGCCGGCGAAGCCGGCCGCCGGTCTGGGTATCTCCGCCGGTGTATACGAGGTGCACCAGCCAGTCCTCGCTGCCCTGGCCGTGCATGGTCGTGGCGCCGTCCGCGAGGTTGATCGAGAAATCGCGTCCCAGGTAGTGATAGTGCAGGAAGTAGCTGCGCACGACTTCCGCCTTGTAGCCTAGCGCGATGACGAACTCCCGGAAACCGTGCGCCGCGTAGATGTGCATGATGTGCCAGAGGATCGGACGTCCTCCGATCTCCACCATCGGCTTCGGGCGCGATACGGTCTCTTCCTGGAGACGGGTACCGAGACCACCGGCGAGGATCACGACTTTCATGCTGGAGCTAGTGGGCGGAAAGGGCGGGCTCGGCGGCCGAGCACGGCGAAGCGCCGGCGATGTCGCTCGTCGGGTGTGCCGCGTTCGATGGACGGGCAGCCGCGCTCGAGCGTAACCGCATCTCGCGCACGGCGAGCGAGTAGCCGCCAAGTACGATACGGCAGGGCTCGCCGACGTCGAACCGCCGCGCCAGCAGCACGCGGAACACCGTGTCCTTGATGTACGGCATCTCGACGTACCATGCGCGCGCCGCCTCGAGGTCGTACGCGTTCGGCGCCTCGATCACGCGAGGCCACACCGCCCCCTCCGAGCGCAGGGTCCGGCGGTGCGTCGCACCGTCCAGCGACAGCACGGTGTACCAGTCCCCGAACGGTGGCAGGACGAGCACCGTGCTGTCCGTCGGCCGGAGCCGCTCGTACAGCGCGTCCTGCAGCGACGCGAAGTGGGTGAACTCGAGGTTGTACCCCAGTTGATCGCGCCCATGGCCGCAGCACTCGTTCCGCAGTGAGGTGATGCTCAGGAGCGAGTGCTCCCCGACGGAGAACGTTCCCCAGATCGCTCGCGAGACGGGATCGACCGTCCGGACGGCGGAGACCGCGAGCAGCACGGTGGTCGCCGCAATCAGGGCGCCACGAGCCAGCGGGCGCGCGCCGAGCCGCGCGAGCGCGGCGTAGGCGGCGATGAGGGCCAGGGGAAACACCGGCAGGTAGTAGCGCGCGTTGCTGTACGTCTCGAAGCGGCTCAGCAGCCAGGCTTCGGCCAGCAGCACGACGACGACGAACGCGAGCGCCGGCCGGTCCACTCCAGGGAGCGGACGCGCGGGCTGGTTGCGCACGTGACGAACGGCTCCGATGGCCAGATCCGCCAGCATCCACACCGTCGGTACCCAGAGAAATCCGACGACGAACATCAGCGCCAGCGACGAACGGGTCGACGGATCGAGGATGCCGCCTCGCAGCAAGGTACCGACGAGGACGATCACGCCACCCTCGCCCCCCCACACCACGGGCGCCGCATTCTGCGCACCCGCCGCGCGCATCCTGTAGTAGACGAGATAGCCGAGCAGGAGCAGCACGGGAATCGCGAGCGGCCACTCGCGCAGCACCGCGCCGGCGAGCCCCTTCCCCGCCGGCAGCGCCGGCTGGCGGGGACGCAGCAGGACCACTCCCGCGGCCGCTAGGAAGAAGAGCGCCGACGGCATCTGGTGCTGGAGCAGACAGAGGAAGCCGAGGAAGACGAGCGCGGCGATGCCGACCCGCGACGCATCGTCGGGCGACAGCATGCCCGAACACCGGCGCCAGAGCCACACGGCCGCGATCGCGCCGTACAGCAGGACACCCGGCTCCTTGGAGAAGATCAGGAGGGTGCCGAAGAGCACCAGCGTCCAGCGGCGGCCCTCGATCGCGGCCGCGAGCGCGCACAGCGAGAAGACGAGCAGGCCGAGGTCGAGCCCCGGTTGCACGACGGCGGCGAGCACGACGGGGTGCACGAGAAACGCGCCCACGACGAGCGCCCGGCCGGCACGATGCTCCTCGCCGGGGAAAACGCTGCTCGCGAGACGCCACAACGCCACCGCGCCGACGAGGAACAGCAGCGTGTTCGCCAGCAGCAGCGCCACCGGACTCTCGGGTACGAGGCGCGCCGCAGCGGCGAGAATGGTGACGTAGCTCTCCGCGATGTGCCCGGCGCAGCGGTACTGGGCGATGTAGCCCGGATCCGCCGCGACTCGCTCGATGCAGTCGGCGTAGATGCGCCCGTCGAAGAGCGGTACGTAGTCGCGGCGCGACCACAGCAGCAGCGCGGAGACCGTCCCGGCCGCGAGCAGCACGATCGCGGGCAGCCAGCGCGAGCCCTTCGTCGTCTCGATCGCTGGCGCCGTCATCGCTCCGTCGACGCGGTACGCAGGGGGGCGACGTCGGTTGGGCGCGACACGCAGGGCGAGGTGAAGCCGCCGTCGCTCTCCGGAGGTGTCACCGTCGATGGAGTGGGGGCCGCAACCGGGCGTAACCGCATCTCTCGGGCGGAGAGCCTGTACGGTCCATGGCTCACTGTGCAGCGCTCGCCGAGCTCGAACCGTCGGGTGATGAGCGCGATGGCGCTGGTGTCGTCGCTGAACGGCATCTCGATGTACCACGCGCGTGCCGCCCGCAGGGTATCCGTCTCGCGCACCGTCAGCACCTTCGGACGGACCACCCCGGTCGAGCGCAGCGTCCTGCGATGCGTGACGCTGTCCAGCACCCCGACCGTGTACCAGTCCGTGCCGCGTGGCAGGACGAGCACTGTACTGTCCGACGGTTTGAGACGCGTGAACAGCAGATCCTGCAGTGACGCGAGCTCGGTGAACTGGAGGTTGTAGGCGAGTTGGTCGCGCGCGAGGCCGCAGCACTCGTCCCGGCGCACATTGATGCTGAGGAGCGAGCGATCGCCGAACGGAAACGTGCCCCAAACCTTCCGCGAGACGGGATCGAGGGTGCGGACGGTGGAGACGGCGAGCAGGAGCGTCACCGTCATCAGCAGAGCCTCGCGGCCAAACGCGGGAACCCGAAGCCGCACGAGCGAGGCGTAGGCGACGATGAGGGCCAACGGAAAGACGGCGAGGTAGTAGCGAGTGTTGCTGTACGTCACGTAACGGCTGAGAAGCCAGACGTCGGCGAGCAGCACGACGACGACGAAGGCGAGCGCTGGGCGGTCGGTTCCAGGAAGCGGACGCACGGGCTGGTCGCGCACGTGGCGCACGGCCCCGATGGCCAGGTCGATCAGCACCCAGACCGACGGCACCCAGAGGAACCCGATGACGAACATCAGCAGCAGCGCGGACCGCGTCGACTCATCAAAGAGTCCACCGCGGAAGAGCATGCCGATGGCGCCAGTGCCGCCGCCCCACACCACCGCGCTGCCATCGCTCAGGGCGGAAGGACGCAGACGGTAGTAAACGAGATACCCGAGCAGCAGCACCACCGGCACGACGAGCGGCCATTCGTGGAGCACGGTGCGCGCGAGTCCCTCCAGCGAAGGCAACGCCGACCGGCGCGGCCGAAGCGCGGCCAAGCCCGCCGCGGAAAGGAAGAAGAGAGCCGACGGAGTATCATGGTCGGTCAGCGCCAGCACTCCGAGGATGATAAGGGCCGCTATACCGACACGTGTCGCATCGTCCGGCGAGAGCATGCGCCCGATTCGGCGCCACATCCACACCGCCACGATCGCTCCGTACAGCAGAACGCCGGGCTCCTTCGAGAAGATCAATAGGACACCGAATGAGGCCAGTATCCAACGCCGCCCCTCCAACGCGGCCGCAAGCGCGCAGAGCGAGAAAACGAGGAGGCCGAAATCCAGCCCTGGCTGCACCACGGCGGCGAGCACGGGGGGATGGATGAGAAACGTGCCGACGACCAGGGCGCGACCGACGCCATGCTGTTCGTCCGGGAAGGCGCTTCGCAGAACGCGCCGCAACGCCGCCACTGCGAGGAGAAGCAGCAGGGCGTTCACCGCGAGCAGCGTCTTGGGCTCCTCCGGGACCAGTCGCGCGGCGAAGGAGAGGATCGTGACGGAGGCCTCATCGATGTGGCCGGCGCATCGGTACCCGGCGATGTAGCCCGGGTCAGCCGCCACGCTCTCGATGCATTCGGTGTACAAGCGGCCGTCGAACAGGGGCACGTAGTCGCGGCGCGACCACAGCAGCAGCGCCGAGACCGTACCGGTCGCGAGCAGGACGAGTGCCGGCAGCCAACGGACATCTCTCGTCGTCGCGACCGACGGTGCCGTCATCGCTCCGTCGACGCGGTGACGACCGGTCGGTACGGATCGATCGTGTGCCGCTCCTCGTCGAACAGGTACGCCGTCCGCCCCTCCGATCGCCGCAGCAGCTCCCGGTTCAGCGAGTCGCCCCGATCGTAGGCGATCCACGTGCGCGCCGCGGCGAAGTCGGGCTCGTTCGTCACGAGGCTCCAATGCCCCTCGTGCCACTTCGCGTGGCGCACGAAGAGGATCGATCGCGGCGGCATC
>Ga0207691_10004024_pt1 | contig 14248 bp, 6 predicted proteins | sample KBSM13metaG_FD_184327 | JGI IMG/M metagenome (GOLD analysis project Ga0207691, IMG submission 184327) | Miscanthus rhizosphere microbial communities from Kellogg Biological Station, Michigan, USA - KBS M1-3 metaG (SPAdes) (version 2) | ecosystem: Host-associated > Plants > Roots > Rhizosphere >... | reverse complement strand
CGTAGAAGTAGCCGTCCTTCTCGGTGAGCGCGTACGGGTCCATGCTCCAGTCCTCGCGCTTCGCTTCCACGACATCGGTGTGCGCGAGCAGGAGGATGGGACGCCGCCGCCCGGTGCCGTGATACCGCACGACGAGATTCGCCTTCGTCGGACTCGCGCCACCGACGAAGATGTCCGCCGCTGGGAATCCAGCGGCCTTCAATCGCCGAGCGACGGCTTCCGCGAGGGGCGTGGTGGCGCCCGTCGTGTAGCCGGTCTTGATCTCGATCATCTCCTTGTAGATCGCGCGCGCCAACTGGCGCTCGCTCTCGGGCGGCATGGTGCGATCCTGCGCGGCCGCGGCGGTGGCGGAGAGCACGGCGCAAAGGGCAGCGCGGGCGACGATGCGGGGAATCATGGAGCGTCCTGGTAAGGGGCCGGTCGGGAACAGTCTGGCACGTCTGGGCGACATGGTGGCAGCACGGCGGGGGATAGCGGGAGCATAGCATAGCGCTTTCGGCGGGGCATGGCCAGTCGTTAGGCATCCCCTCTCATCACCAAGGGGGGGCTAATGGTGGAGCCAGCCGTGCGACACCGCGCCTCCCCACGTGCGGTTCAGTCATACCCGGCTTGGTTTGGTTGACACATCCATCCGGACGGGGTATTCGTAGCGCCCCGGATCGGTGATCCGCGAAGCAGCAGGAGCAGGAGAGCGTGCAATGGGTCGACCCACTCGTCCCCATCTGTCAGTACCAAACGCTTCGTTGGTGTGCCCGCACGTGCGCGCGCTCATCGCGCCGTGTGGCCGGAGCCCACCTACCCGTGAAAGCGGACTCGACGGGCCACAGGCAAACGGCCCGTGTCCGACGCGAGCGTCCGGACGACACCCCGACGTTCGTGCCTAACGTGGACAAGGCATCGCCACTGACGACCGGTACGTGTACGCGAACGAGGGATGCAGGTGCAGTTGAGAAACCCCATTCCCAGTTGTGTGGAAGGAGGATGTGATGCACGATCGCGGTCATTCGGGATTGATAGTCAGAACGGCGGTAGTACTCCTTGCTTGCGTGGCGCCACCCGCACTCGCCCAGACGGGATCCGTCACCGGCACCGTGGTAGAGGCCAGCGGCGGCCGCCCCATCGTGGGTGCACAAGTATCCGTGAGAGGCACCGGTCTCGCGACACAAGCCGGTGAAGGCGGCAGGTTCACGATCGCGAACATCCCGGCGGGGGCGCACGTCATTGCGGTTCGTCAGATCGGGTTCGCCGCCGGGGAGAAGCCGGTCACGATCGTAGCCGGCCAACGAGACACGGTCGACTTCGCCCTCGCCGCGCAGGCGGTGTCATTGCACGAGGTCGTCGTCACGGGGACAGCGACGGCGACGGAAGTTCGCAAAGTCGGAAACTCGGTGGCGAGCCTGAACGTGACCGACATCGCCGAGAAGGCACCGATTCTCAGCGTCGATCAGTTGCTCAAGGGACGCACCGCCGGCGTGATCATGAACGTCACGCAGGGGTCGGTCGGCACATCGGGACAGATCAAGATTCGCGGTACGAAGTCGATCTCGCTGCCGAGCGATCCCGCGCTCTACATCGATGGCGTGAAGGTCAACAACGCCGAAGACCGCGCGTTCTTCATCGGCGGCGCCGGGATCAACCGCATCGGGGACATCAACCCCTCCGACATCGACCGCATCGAGGTGGTACGCGGTGCGGCGGCCGCAACGCTCTATGGGACGCAGGGCTCGAACGGGGTGATCCAGATCTTCACGAAGAGGGGGCGCACCGGAAAGCCGGAGTGGCTCTTCGAAGGAGAAGGCGGCTTCGAGCGGGCACCAACGAATCGCTTCCCGGGGCGGCTCTGGACGCAGTTCACCGGGCCGAACGGGTTCCAGGCTCACGACCCGAAGGAGATCGTGGGCAACGGCCGCTACGAACGCTATCTGGCGCAGGTGTCCGGGGGCGGGGAAGCCGTCACCTACTTCACTTCGCTGAACTATCAGGGCCAGGAGGCGTCGATCGCGCCTGACGCGAACTGGAGCCACGTGCTCGGATCGCGCGTCAATCTGAATGCGATCCTGACGCCGAAGTTGTCGCTGTCGGCGCGGACCGCCTTCACGTTCAACAAGCTCCGTATCAACGACACCGACAATGCGCTGCACGGTCTCTACTCGCAGGTCGTGGCCGGCCTGCCCTATAGCGCGGCGCCGGACCGGCTGTGGGGGGAACGGTTCGGCAATTTCTACGCGAATCAGACCGTCGAGAACATCCGGCACACGCTGCGGAACACGACCGGCATCACGGGCGAGTGGCGGCCGCGCACGAACTTCACGCATTCGGCCACGTTAGGCATCGACTGGTTCGACGATGAGTTCCTGAAGTACTTCCCGTACGCCTATCAGGGGTCGGGGAACAAGCTCGGCTCCAAGACCAACGCCACCCGCTCGTTCCGCGAGGTCACGTTCGACTACAAGACGTCGCTCAGCAACACGCTCGCGCAGTGGGCGACGTCCGAGCTGTCGGTGGGTGCGCAGGGCGACTTCCAGTCGCAGAACCGCGTGACGGGGATAGGGACGGACTTCCCGGCTCCCGGCGTGCGCACCGTTTCCGCCGCGGCGACGCGAACCGCCACGGAGGATCGTCTCGAGACGACGAACGCCGGCCTGTTCCTTCAGGAGACGGTCGGACTGTGGGACAAGGTGTTCGTCACGGGCGGACTGCGGATCGATGGCAACTCGGCGTTCGGAAACGATTTCACGTACCAGACGTACCCGAAGGCGTCGCTCGCGTACTCGATCTCGGACGAGCGCTTCTGGCCCACCTCGGTGGTGCCCACAATGAAGTTGCGCGTGGCGTACGGCACGTCGGGGCAGGCGCCCGCGCAGTTCGCCGCCGACCGCACCTACACACCGACGTCGGCCCAAAACGGCCAGCCCGCTGTCACTCCCAACAACCTCGGCGATCCGAACCTCGGGCCGGAAACATCGAGCGAGCTCGAGTTCGGCTTCGACGCGGGATTTCTGGGTGATCGCGTCGGTATCGAGTTCACTGGATACTACCAGACCACTAACGACGCGCTGATTCGCAAGCCGGAGCCGCCGTCGCTCGGCTTCCTGAATTCGCAGCTGACGAACATCGGTCAGACGAAGAGCCACGGGATCGAGCTCGCCGTTAACGGGTTCCTCCTCCGCCGAAAGGACATGGAGTGGAGCTCGCGCGTGAACTTCGCGACGTTCACGAGTGAGATCACCGACATGGGCGGAGTCGCGCCGTTCTTCGTGAACGATGCGCGCATCGTCCAGGGCTACCCGGTCAACGCGATCTGGCGCATCCCACTGCAGAGTTGGGACCCCGTCACGCGACGGCACACCGCCGCGATCGACCGTGTGTTCGCCGGTTCCATCGATCCGAAGTGGTTCGGTTCACTCTCGACCAACTACCGGCTCGGCCGCTTCACGGTCACCGGCATGGCCGACTTCCAGGGCGGCAACAAGAAGATCGACTTCTCGCACTACTGGGACACGCGGGTCCGATCCGGCGACCACTACCTGTCGCTCGTCGAGAAGCCGACGGGAAAGCCGACGCCCGCTGCGGACTCGCTCGTCGACTACGTGAACACGATCGGCAGCACGGTATTCGTCGAACCGGGGGACTTCATCTCGCTGAGCGAGCTGGCGCTGAGCTACAGCATCCCTGATGGGTTGATCCGCAGCACCGGATTCCGGGGAGCGAGCCTGCGCCTCTCCGGCCGCAACCTCTACCTCTGGACGAAGTTCCCCGGCGTGGATCCGCGGTTGGCCTGGCAGGGCAACGTCCCGGTGGGCGGTAGCTCGGACTTCGATTCTCCGCCGGTACCGCGAGTCTTCCTCATCACCGTGCGGGCGTCCCGATGATGATCAATCACTCAACGAGCCCTCGCTGCACAGAGGATCACGTCATGACGCTTGAATCCCCGATTCGATCCCCGATTCGATCTCCGAAGGTCGTGCGACGCCTGCTTGGCTTCCTCTCGCTGGCGCTCACGTTAGGCGCCTGCAAGGATATCCTCGAGGTGAGCAACGAGCAGGACATTCTCGACCAGAACCTCGACTCGCCCGAAGCGGTGACGCCGCTCATGAACGGCGTGATCGGCGACTATGCGCTCGCCTACGCGTATACGATCGACATCGTCGGGCTGTTCGGGCAGGAGCTCATTCATACCGGCTCGTTCCCGACGTGGCGTGAGGTGGAGAGCGGGATCGGCACGCGCCCCAGCGCGGAGGCCAACACGGTCTACCGGAACGCCTCGCGTGCGGTCTGGGTGGCTGACACCGCCGCGGTCCGCTTTCGCAAGGCGCTGCCTGATGCCGAGAAGCGCTTCGAGCTGGCGACCGTGCTGGTGTGGGGCGGATTCGCCCACTTCCAGCTGGCCGACAACTTCTGCGAGGTCACGTTCCACGGCGGTCCACCGGTCACGCCGAAGGCCGCGTACGAGCGCGCCAGGGGAATCTTCGACGACGCGCTCACGGTGGCCACCGCGGCCAACCGGGCCGAGTTGCGGAGCGCGGCGTTAGGCGGCCGGGCCAGGGTGAAGCTCATGCTCGGCGACTTCGCCGGGGCGCGCGCCGACGCACAGCAGGTCCCGGTGGGCTTCGTGCTCCGCGCACTGTACGGCAATAACACGCGCGAGAACAATGCGGTGGCGATCAATGCCACCACGCTGATTCGCCGGGAGGCCGGCGTGAACCCGCGTTTCTACAAGGGCGATCCGCGTTACAAGACGGACCCGCGCACGTCGTTCCGCGACAAGGGCGATACGGCGAAGGGGCCCGATCCGACGCGACAGTTCGTGGAGCAGCTCAAGTACCCGGCCCGGGATACGCCGATTCCGGTGTTCACGTGGCAGGAGGCGCGCTTGATCGAGGCCGAGGCGGAGATCCGGTTGAACAACCCGACGCGCGCGGTGACGTTGATCAACCTGGTGCGGGCCGCGGCGAACCTTCCGGCGTACACTGGGCCGGCGACCCAACAGGCGGTGCTGGACCAGCTCATCTACGAGCGATCAGCGGAGCTGTGGCTTCAGGCGCAGAGTCTCAACGACTGGCGGAGGTTCAATCTCACGTTCACGCCGCAGCCGAGAGACAAGTGCTTCGAGATCGGCCAGTCGGAGTGGGAGACCAACCCGAACCTCGGCGCGAAGTAGCCGCTGCGACGGGAATTGGGGAATTGGGGTCAGACTCGAGTCTGACCCCAATTACGTAGCAACGGAATGATACAGACGGGGTCAGACTCGAGTCTGACCCCAACTCGCACGGTCGCCTCGGCACATACCATAAGGGTGCGGTCCGCGGCGGCCGACGCCTAACGTTTGGCGCCGGGCCGCTGGCTGGGCGGGAGCACAGCCGCCCGCAGGGTCGGCAGGACCAGTGACGTCCGATGCGCGAGGGCGTCGGAGACAGTATGTTCTCGTCTCCGACGCCCCACCGCCATCGATGATGCCAGGACACCCGCCATGAGCGCCGTACTGCCGACCCAACTGCAGAAGACGCTCGGCGACGCGTACCGACTGGAGCGCGAGCTCGGGGGCGGCGGCATGAGCCGCGTCTTCGTCGCGGAGGAGGTGCGGCTCGAGCGAAAGGTCGTGGTAAAAGTGCTGTCGCCGGATCTGGCGCAAGGGCTGAGCGCGGAGCGGTTCGAGCGCGAGATCAGAACGGTTGCGGGCCTCCAGCAGGCGAACATCGTCCCGGTGCTCACCGCGGGCGAGACGGACGGGCTCCCGTTCTACACGATGCCGTTCGTCGAAGGCGAATCGCTCCGTGCGCATCTTGCCCGGGGTCCGCTCGCCATCGGCGAGGTCGTCAGCGTGCTGAAGGACGTGACGAAGGCGCTCTCGTACGCGCACCAGCGCGGCGTGGTCCACCGCGACATCAAGCCCGACAACGTGCTGCTCTCGGGCGGCACGGCGGTCGTGACCGATTTCGGAATTGCCAAGGCGATCGCCGCCGCGAAGCAAGGCGTTGGTCCTGACGGCGACCTCCCGACAGGCGTGCTGACCCAGCTGGGCACATCGATCGGGACGCCCGCGTACATGGCGCCGGAACAGGCCGCGGGCGACGCGAACGTAGATCATCGCGCCGACATCTACGCACTCGGCGCGATGGCGTACGAGCTCCTCTCGGGCCATCTCGTTTTTCCTGACCGAACGCCGCAGCGGATGCTCGCCGCCCACATGAGCGAGCAGCCACGCGCGATCACCGCCCTCCGCGCAGACGTTCCCGCGCCGATCGCGGAGCTCGTGATGCGCTGCCTGGCCAAGGATCCGTCGGACCGGCCACAGTCGGCGAGCGACATCGTGCGTGCGCTGGACGGGATGTCGAGCGGAGGCGGGACCGTGGCGATGCCGCCGATCCTGCTCGGCGGTCAGGCAATGTTTGCGAAGGCTCTCGCGGTCTACGCGGCGGCGTTCGTGGTGGTGGCCATCATCGCGAAGGCGGCGATCGTCGGTATCGGACTGCCCGACTGGGTGTTCCCCGGCTCGCTCTTCGTGATGGCGCTCGGACTGCCGGTGGTGCTGTGGACCGGGTACGTGCAGCGGGTCACGCGACGCGCGATGACGGCGACGCCGACGTATACGCCCGGCGGTACGCCGTCGACGACGCACGGCACGATGGCGAACATCGCGCTCAAGGCCGCGCCACACGTGAGCTGGTACCAGACAGCGCGGGGCGGGATGTACGCCGTGGGCGCGTTCGTCCTGATGATCGCCGCCTTCATGATATTGCGCGCGTCAGGCGTCGGACCGTTCGGGTCACTGCTCGCGGCGGGCCAGCTGAACCGGCGCGATCGGATTCTGCTCACGGACTTCCGCACGACGAACGTGGACTCCGCGCTCGGTCGCGTGGTGAGTGACGCGGTTCGCGCCGGGCTCTCGGGCTCTTCCGCGTTCACGCTCGTGCAACCCGCGCAGATCGTGTCGGCGCTCACGCTCATGAAGCGTGCGCCGGGCACGCGCGTGGACTCCGGCGTCGCTCGGGAGATCGCCCAGCGCGAGGGGATGAAGGCCATCATCGATGGCGACGTCACTGGCGTGCCGGGCGGCTACATCGTCGCGATCCGCCTCGTGCGCGCCGATTCCGGCATCGAGCTCGCTTCGTTTCGCGAAACGGGCGACGGGCCGCGAGGGCTGATCGACGCGGCCGACAAGCTCGCGCGCGCGCTGCGGAGCAAAGCGGGTGAGTCGCTGCGCGCAGTGAACGCGACGCCATCACTCGCCGAGGCCACCACGAGCTCTCTCGACGCGCTCCGAAAATACAGTGAGGCAGTGAGGCTCAACTCCCTAGGCGGCTCGCGATCGGTCGCGGTCGCGCGCGAGGCCGTCGCGCTCGATTCCACGTTCGCGTCGGCGTGGAGCCTGCTCGGCGCGACGTTGTCGAACAAGGGCGCACCCCGCTCGTCCATCGACTCGGCGCTCACACAGGCGTATCGGTACCGGGAGCGACTTCCAGCCGGCGAGCGCGATAGGGTCACCGCGCGGTACTTCGCCCTGGGCCCTGGGCGAGACCGCGCGAAGGCGGGCGCCGCCTACGAGGCCATCCTCCAGCGCGGCGACAGCAATCCGGCCGTGATGGTCAACCTCGGCGAGCAGCTTCGAAGCCGCCGCGAGTACGCGCGCGCCGAGTCGCTGAACGTCATCGCGGCGAGTCGCGATCCGGGCTCTGCGAGCGCGCTCGGGAACGCCATCGAAATGCAGATCGACCAGGGGAAGTTCGACGACGCCGCAGCGACAATCGCCCGACTCGAGCAATTATCGCGGGGGTATGGCGTAGATCGCCGGAAATCCCTGGCGTTCGCGCGAGGAGACTACCGGACATTTCGATGGCTCATCGATAGCACGATGAGCGCAGGGCCCGAGGCGCGAGCGCGCATCGGGTTGGGCGGAGCCCGGTCCCTGGCGCGCCTCGAGGGACGGCTACGCGACTATGCGGTGCTCACGAAGGAAGACAGCGCAGGTTGGGGAGCGCATGAGTCGGATGGGAAGCTTCGCGAGATCTCGATCGACATGGTGATCAAGGGCCCATCGGCCGCCGGGGTCGCGGAGCTCGACAGCGCAATCGCGCGCGTGCCGTTTCGCGAGCTTCCGGTGATCGACCGTCCGTATCTCTCATCGGCGACCGCGCTCGCCCGCGCCGGCAACGCGGCCAAGGCGCGCGCAATGCTCGCCCGCTATCGAACCGAGATGACGGACACGTCGATCCGCCGCGAGCAGGAACCGGAGCTTCATCGCACGCTGGCCGAGATCGCGCTCGCCGAGGGGAAGCCGCGCGACGCATTGGATGAGTTTCGACGCGGCGACGTGACGTACGACGGAGGGCCCGCGGACGAATGCGGAGCGTGCCTGGCGCTCGACCTCGCGCGCGCCTACGACGCAGCGGGAAAACCTGACTCCGCGGCCGCGTATTTCGAGAAGTATCTGGCGACCCCGTACTGGCTCAAGGCGGACCCGGACATGGACCCCGTCCGGCTACCTGCGATTCGTGAACGGCTGGGCCAGTTGTACGAATCGATGGGCAATACGCAGAAGGCGGCCGATGAGTACCGCGCATTCATCGAGCTCTGGAAGAACGCGGACCCGGAGCTTCAGCCGCGCGTCGCCGATGCACGGCAGCGGCTTGCGAAGCTGACGCCGGTAGAGAGGCCGCGGCCCTGATCAGGTGCTCAGTCAGAACCGAGGAGCGCAAACGAAATGACGACGCGCAGAGAAGCCATTGGCATCCTTGGATCGATCTCGGTCGGATCGCTGTTGGCAGTACCGAAGCTCGGACTCGCGTCATTGATCGCGCCGCAATCGGGCGCGTCATCGTTACAGCGCGATTCCACGCCACCGCTCGCGCCGGGCGCGCCGTCGTCCCCAGAGCGGCTCGCACTCATCGACGCCTTCAAGAAGTCGTCTGACGGAATCCCGCAGAAGTTCGAGGCGCGAACTCACAAGAGCGAGTGGACGATGCCGTACCGCCTGTTCCGGCCTAACGTGACCGGCAGGCTGCCGCTCGTGCTGTACCTGCACGGCAGCGGCGGATCCGGCGACGACAACCAGAAGCAGCTGGGACTCGGCAACATCTTCGGCACGCGCGTGTGGGCGCTTCCGGAAAACCAGAAGACGTTCCCGTGCTACGTCGTCGCCCCGCAGACCGACCGGGGCTGGATGAACTACGGCCCACCCAGCCCCGGCGACTCGGTGGCGAGGCTCATCCCCGGGTTGGGCGACGGCGCCCGCGTCGCGTTCGAGCTCGTGGACGCGCTGCGCAGGGAGCTCGACATCGACGAGCGGCGCATCTACATCACCGGACAGTCGATGGGCGGCGGCGGTGTGTGGCACATGACCGCGCATCGCCCGCGCTTTTTCGCCGCGGCGGTGACCTGCTGCGGCAGTGCGACGCGCGAGGACGCCACGCAATCAGCTGCGACGCCGGTGTGGAACTTCCACGGCGACGCCGACAAGACCGTTCCTCTCGCCGTGTCGCGCGACCGCATCGCCGCACTGAAGAAGGCGGGCAGCCACCCACTGCACACGGAGTACGCCGGCGTCGGCCACAATTCCTGGGAGTGGGCGTACACCGAGCCAGCGCTGGTGAGATGGATGTTCTCCAACCGCCGGCCAGCCTGATCGCGCGACGAGGATGACGCGCGATCGGCGTCGCGTGCGATCGGCCGAACGCAGGCCGTGCCTAACGCGGACGACGCTCCGCCACGACGATCCGCATGATTCGCCCCGCTCGCGTGTTCACTGGGCCCGTCGCGTAACGCCTTGCCCAATCCTCGACGCCGCAATCATCGGCCACCTGGAACCCGGCGGCGCGGAGGTCCGCCGCCATCTCCTCGGCTGACCACTTGCTCTTCGCCGGCTCGCCCAGCAGACGCAGCAGCAATGCCGCGAAGCCCCGCCGCATTTCCGTATGGTAGTTCACGATCAGCGTCGACCCCTCGGCGCTTCGCGACGCGACATTGGCGAGCGTCGACTTCATCGCGTCGTGCGTGAGATACATGACGACGCCTTCCCAGATCCAGCACGTTGGACGCGCCGCATCGTGGCCGGCACGCGCGAGCGCGGTGTCCAGCGACTCACGCTCGAAGTCCACCGGCACGAACGTCACCTCGGCGATCGCGGGCGGAAGCCTGTCGAGATGCGCGCGCTTCACCGCCTGCGTCGCGGGGTGATCGACCTCGAACACGCGGACGCCCGCGAGCTCGCTCATACGCCAGGCACGCCCGTCCAATCCCGCGCCGAGGATGACCAGCTGCGCCGTACCGCGTGTAACCGCCGCCTGCACGGCTGCATCAATGGTTGCCGTCCGCAGGGCCATCATGTCCGCCGATACACGCGCGGCCGCGAGCGTCACGCTCTCGCGACCGCTCCGTACCTGCTGCTCGATCTTCTCCAGTCGCCTTAGCCACTTCGCGTTCAGAAAGACCCGCGCGGTGGGATCGCGGAAATCGCGCACATGCGACGCGCCCACATCCGCGACGGCGCGCATGTAGGCGACCATCATCGCAGTCCTGCTGGCGCGCTCCGCGATCACGGTCGGATCACTGCTCAGCCTCCGGAGCGGCCGCGACCACACTTGGTCCGCGCATCGTGGCCGATGAGAACACGAACAACGCGGCGGCCGAGAGTCCGAGGACGAACATCGTCGTCCATGTCGTTGGCGCCCCGACGCGGTCGAGCAGGAACGCGCCGAGCCACGGGCCGACGATCAGCGCCAACGACATCGAGCTGCTGAACATGCCCATGTACTCGCCCGTCTTTCCGGGCGGCGCCAGCGCGGCCACGTAGGCGACGCTCGTCGGGAAGAAGATCATCTCCCCGAACGTCCAGATGATGACGGTGATCGCGATCGGGATCGTGGTGGTGGCTATCGCGAGTCCGCCGAATCCGATGGCGAACAGTCCCGTCGCGAGCGCGATGGCGAGGCGCGTCGTCCAGTGCGACATCGCGATGTTGAGCGGAACCTCGATTGCGACGATGACGAGCGTGTTCAGCACGAACAGCCCGCCGTAAAACGACTCGCGGTAGTGCAGGTCGCGCACGAGGTACAGCGGCATCGCGCCCTGGTGCTGCGAGAACACGATGTTCACGAGAAACGCCGTCGCGAAGAACAGCATCGCGGTGCGGTCGTGCCAGACGAGCGATCGCGCGAAGCGACCCTGTTTATTCGTCGGATGCTCGGCGCTGTGCGCACGCGGTGGGGCGAGCAGGTGGCGGTTCCTCGAGAGCAGCACCGTGAGAACGGTGGCCGCGGCCAGGGAAGTGAGCCCATCCACGACGAAGAGCAGCGGGAACGACACGACGGCGAGAAACCCGCCCACGGCCGGTCCGATGCTCATGCCGAGATTGACCGCGAGTCGATTCACGGCGATCGCGGCCTTTCGGCGATCGGGCGTCGTCGATCCGGTAAGAATGGACATCGTCGCCGGACGAGCGGCATCGGCGACCACCGCCCAGAGAAACGTGAGTCCGACGACGACGATGAAGTCCTTCGCGAGCGGTATGATGAGTAGGACGACGCCTGTGAGCGCGAGCGACGCCCGGAGGACAACGAAGGGCCCCACGCGGTCCGCGAGCCGCCCGGCGATCGGAGCGGTGACGAGTCCGCCGACGCCGTACGCGCTGACGGCGAGCCCGGCGACCGATGCGGAGATCCCCAGGTATCTCGTGAGATAGAGCACGAGAAACGGCACGGCCATCATCCCCGCGCGATTGACGAACGTCGTCGCGGCGATGATCCAGACTTCGGCCGGGAGTCCGCGAAGACCGCGGTACGGATTCGGGAGTGCCAGGGTCAGCCTAACGCCGTGAGTCCGGAAGGAGTGTGCCCACGCCATCACTCGCTGCCGGCGACGGGAGGCCGAGACTCGTCGTTGGTCTCAACGTCCAAGATCTCGATGGTGCTGCTGGCAATCAAGCGTGGCGAATCACTCCACCACGCCGTCCACTACTCCGTGGCGAGGGCACGCGCGGGCGTCACGCGCATCGCGCGCCGCGCCGGAACGAAGGTGGCGACCAACGCGACGCCAAGCAACGTCGCCACGACCATCAACAGGGTCGCCGGGTCCTGCGTCGCCACGCCGTACAGCTGATCGCGCAGGAGGCGCGCGGTCCCCAGCGAGAGCAGGCTCCCCACCAGCGCGCCCCACACGATCGGCCTCAGCCCTCGGCTCAGCACGAGGCGCCAGATGTCGCCCGGTGTTGCCCCGAGTGCCATCCGGACGCCGATCTCTCGAGTCCGTTGGCTCACGAAATAGCCGACCACGCTGTAGACCCCGACGCTCGCCAGCGCTAGCGCCAGCACACCGAGTGTCGTGAGCAACAGCGTGTTGAACCGCGTGGTTGCCACGGATTTCGAGAGCACGTCTTCCATCGTGCTCTGGTCGACGAGCGGGAGCGACGGGTCGATTCGCATCACGGCCGCCTGCAGCGCGCGCGTCAGAGTCTCTGGCGGTGGCACTGTTCGCGCGACGAGGACCAGCGAGCGCGATGTCGCGCGCCACATGCCTGGCGAGGTCTGCGTGAACGGCATGTACAGTGTTGGTGTCGCGGCCAGGTTCAACCCCGCGCTGTGCACGTCCGCCACCACGCCGACGACTGTCATCCAGTTCGGCGTGTTGCGGTCGTCGCGCATGGCGTCGAACCGCTTGCCGACGGCTCGCTGGCCGGGCCACAGTGCCCGCGCCAGTGACGTGCTCACGATCGCGACCGGAATGGCGCCGGCGTCGTCCGTGCGCGCGAAGTCGCGTCCATCGAGGAGCGACATGCCCATCACCGTGAAGTAGTCCGGCGACGCGTACCGTATGTCCACGTCCACCTGTTCGTCCGGTAGTTGCTTCCCGTCCGGCAGGATGCGCGTGGAGAGGATGCCACCCGCCAGCGGCACCGCCGACACCAGCGCCGCGCGCTGAACGCCCGGGACTTCCGCAGCCGCGTCCCGGATCTGCTGGTACGTCTGCGTCGTGCGCGCCGCGTCGGCGTAGCGAACCGAAGGCAACACGAGACGTCCCGTCATGACGTGCGACGCCGTGAACCCTGGATCGACACGCTGCAGGTGCCACGCGGTCCGGATCAGGAGACCGGATCCAACGAGCAGCGTCATGGCCAGCGCCACCTCGGCCGCCACGAGCAGGGCGCGGAGCCCCTCGCGTGCCGCGCCGGCACTCGAACCGCGGGCGCCGTCACGCAGCGCTGATTGCAGAGCGGGGCTCGCGCTGCGGACCGCCGGCACGAGCCCGACGAGCACGCTGCTCACGAGCGCCACGCCTAACGTGAACAGCAGGACGACGCCGTTCACCCGCGCCTGATCGACGCGCGGCACGTCCTCCGGCGCGAGCGCGACGAGCCCTTTCACCAGACCGAACGCGATGATCACACCGAGCACGGCGCCGCCGAGCGCGAGGACGAGGCTCTCGACGAACAGTTGACGGACGATGCGGCCGCGCCCGGCACCTAACGCCGCACGGATCGCCAGCTCGCGCGACCGGACGGTGCCGCGCGCCAGCAGGAGATTCGCGACGTTCACGCAGGCGATGAGCAGCACGAACCCCACGGCGCCGGACAGCACGAGCAGTCGTTCGCGGAAGCCGCCCACCACGCCGTCGATGTAGCGTCTCACCACGGCGCCCATCGCGGGCGAGGCGCCGGGCGTCCGCGTCGCCACGAGCTGAATGGCGGCCCGTGCCGCGTCGGTGGCCTGGGCGAGCGTCACGCCTGGCGCCAGGCGCGCCGTCAGGCGCAGCCAACGCCCGCCTTCCGTGGTCAACTGCTGGGTGGTCAGCCGTCTCGGCGCCCACAGATCGTTGTCGGTACCCGTCGCGTCGAACGCCGCGGGCATCACGCCGATCACCGTGTACTGCTCGTCATTGAGTCGGATCGTGCGTCCGACGACGGACGTGTCCGAGTTGAAGTGACGTGTCCAGAGCCGGTGGCTCATGAGCACGACATGCGGCGCACCCGGCACATCGTCGCTCGGAAGGAAGCCGCGACCGAGCACCGGAGGGACACCGATCACGCGAAAGAAGTCGCCGGTGACGAGAACGCCATTGACGAGCTGCGGCGCTCCCATCCCGGTGAGCGTGAACCCTCCACCGCCACTAGCGGCGGCGACGTACGCGAACGCGTCGCGCCGATCACGGAGCGCCGCGAACTCGGCGCCTGACGCGATCTCTTCGATTACGCCGCGCCGCGTCGGCTGCACCTGAACGACGCGATCCGCGTCGGCGAACGGCAGCGGATGCAGCACGA
>Ga0207691_10004023_pt1 | contig 14250 bp, 15 predicted proteins | sample KBSM13metaG_FD_184327 | JGI IMG/M metagenome (GOLD analysis project Ga0207691, IMG submission 184327) | Miscanthus rhizosphere microbial communities from Kellogg Biological Station, Michigan, USA - KBS M1-3 metaG (SPAdes) (version 2) | ecosystem: Host-associated > Plants > Roots > Rhizosphere >... | reverse complement strand
GCCCAAGCCGGGGACGGGTTGGTGGGTGATGACGTGTCCTACGTTGTTACCCCATGGTCTCGTGGACCGCCCGGCGCGTCGCCCTCACCGCGGTGGCGACCGCGCTGGCGCTGTTCATCGGCGCCGTGGTGGCCCTGGGCGCCCTGGCCGTCAACCGCCAGGTGCCGCCCCGGATCGCCGTGCTCCTCGGCGGCGGCACGGTGCCGATCACCTGGGTCCTGTCCACGGTCCTGATCTGGCGAGAAACCCCCGCCGAGCGCCTGACCCGCCTCACCGCCCACGGCCAACCCGCCCTCGCCTGCCCCCTCTGCGGCTACAACCTCGCCGGCCTGACGGAAGCCAAGTGCCCCGAGTGCGGGGCGAGCTTTACGCTGGAGCAGATCGTGCTGGCGCGGCCGAGGCCGGGGGCGCAGCTGGCGGAACTCTGATGCAGCGTCCACCCCTGCATCACCGACCGTGGGGCGACCCGCGCTGTCGAACACAGGGGCCTTGGGCTTGCGGCGAATAACGCTGCTATTCGCCGCACATTGTGCGGCGAATGTATTGCCGGGCGGTGAATAGCCGATACAATCACCGCAGAACATGCGGGGAAACGAAGTTTACATCCACGAGAAGACGGGCTGGCCCCGCCTGACTTGGGACGGCGAGAGGCTCGCTGGATTACTGGCTGCGGTGCGCCACAAGCAGGGCCGATTGCTGGGAAAGATGGAGGGACTCGGGTTCGACCTCCGGGCCGAGGCGAACCTCACCGTCCTCACCAGCGATGTCGTGAAGTCGTCGGCCATCGAAGGGGAAGCGCTCCCGCCCGACGAGGTGCGGTCTTCGATCGCCGGCCGGCTCGGCTTGGACATCGCCGGGCTGCCGAAGGCCGGCAGGAACGTGGAGGGCGTCGTCGACATGATGCTCGACGCCACGCGGCACTTCGACGCGCCATTGACCCCCCAGCGCATGTTCGACTGGCATGCCTCGCTGTTTCCAACCGGCCGTTCCGGAATCAGCCCGATCACCGTCGGCGCCTGGCGGACCCACGAATCGGGCAGGATGCGCGTCGTGTCCGGGCCCGTCGGCAACGAGACCGTGCACTTCGAGGCCCCGGCGGCTCAGCGGCTCGCGTCGGAAATGGACGCCTTTCTGCAGTGGTTCAATGCGCCCTCCGAGTTCGATCCGGTGCTCAAGGCCGGCGTCGCGCACTTGTGGTTCGTGACCGTTCACCCGTTCGATGACGGCAACGGACGCATCGCACGGGCCATCGCGGACATGGCCCTGGCGCGGGCCGACGGCACCCCCGACCGGTTCTACAGCATGTCGTCGCAAATCGAGGCCGAACGCAAGGACTACTACCTCCAGCTGGAATTCGCCCAGAAGGGCGACACGGACATTACCAACTGGCTGGCGTGGTTCCTCGCGTGCCTGGGCCGGGCGATCGACGGCGCCGGCGAGACGCTGGGCGCGGTGCTTCGAAAGGCGCGGCTGTGGCAGCGCATCAACCGCCGCCCGGTCAGCGACCGCCAGCGGCTGGTCATCAACCGGATGCTCGGCCAATTCGAGGGATTCCTCTCGACCTCGAAATACGCCAAGCTCGCCAAGTGTTCGGCCGACACGGCCCTGCGCGACATCCGCGAGCTGCTGGAGCGCGGCATCCTCGTCCAAAACCCCAGCGGCGGCAGGAGCACCAGCTACCGGTTGGCGGACTTGGAAGACATCGCGGGCGATTCGTAGGAACACGATATAGGCACCGATCGCCCAGGGTCAGATATGGTCAGATGAGGGTTCCTCCCGCTATGCGCCCCTGGCAGAACTGGCTGCACTGCACCGGCAGCACCTACGGCTCCTAGCTCCGCGGCGACCCGCGGGGCTGGCGGGCGCGGCATCACCGGGAGCACGTCGAAGGGGATTACCGCGCTCCGCCCGCCGCGGGGACCTTTGACGCGCTGCACCAGCGATCCAGGCGGCTCATGAAGTGGCCGGGCGTGACGCTGGAGTGGGCGGCGCGGGTGGTGGCCTGCGAGGTGATGGTGCGGGCGCTGCGGTTTCACGAGGTGCAGGTTGCGGATTTCTGCGTCGGGGCTCGGCACTGGCACGCGCTGGCCCGGTTCGTCCCGCTGGACCGGGAGTCGTGGTTCATCATCGAGATGGAAGACGACACCGACCGCGACCCGCGCCGGCTCATGGGCATCGCCAAGAAGGAGAGCGCGCGGGAGTTGAGTCGGCAGAAGCTCGCGGCGCCAGGAGGCGTGTGGGCGGGCGGATGTGGGCGCAGGTTCATCCGCGACGAAAGGCACTTCGAGACGGTGCGGAAGTACATCCCCGACCACGCAAAGCAGGGGGCGGCGGTTTATTCGTTGCTGTTTGGTCGGTAAAAAGCCCGGGGATTGCAATCCCGGTGGGTGCCCGGGGATCGCAATCCCCGGGCTTGTGCCCGACGGAGGAGGGGCGGTCGGGCCCCGTGCCTTTCGGATACTGAAGAGCTTTGCCCAATCTGCGCCAGAGATGCTCTTTAGTCGGGGGAGGCGACTGCGGCCGGCTCAGGTCGCGGCGGCGTTGGGGCGGGGACGCCGCCGAGACTTTTGAACGGCATTCGGTCGCCGATGCCGGCGAGGAGTTCCTGCAACACGAACGGCTTGCCCAGCAACTGCGAGTAGCCCGCCTCACGGCACCGCTGTTCGTATTCTTCGCCGATGAAGCCCGAGATGGCGATGCCGCGCACCGCCGGGTGCTGGAGTCGGATGCGCCGCAGCAACTCGCACCCGTCGCCGTCGGGCAGGTCGAGGTCGCCGATGAGCAGGTCCGGCGGTTCGTTGATGGCGAGTCGAAACGCTTCGGCGACGGACCTCGCGCCCAGCACGTCGTGGCCCTCGTGCCGGAGGAGCCGGGACAACGCGGACAGGGAGATGGCGTCGTCGTCCACAATGAGGATGCGCAACGGGAGCGTGATATACAGCCTTTGTTGTGTCGAACGCCCCCAGCCCGGCCCGCAGCGTAACCGATTCCCCCGCCCGGCACGCGAAAACTCGAAAGAACGTTTACTCGGCGACGCAAGGTGCTATTCGAGACCGAGCGTCTGCATGAGGGCAGCCGTCGAGGCGTCGAGGTCGCACGACTCCCACTGGCGGTCGGGGTCGGGCCGGCCGTTGCGGTAGATGCCGCAGCGGCGGTCGCCGTAGCCGACGAGATCCACACGGTCGCCGTTGGGGGCGGTCCCGGTCAGCAGCACTCTTTCTCGCGTCTCTGCGAGCATGGGCGTTCCAACTCCGGCGAGAGAGGATCGCTGAGTCGCCGCATCGCCCGCGGCAACAAAGACCCATGTTTTAGAGGCTATCCATCGCGCGGGGCGGGTGTGGGTTCAACCCGCCGAGTCGAGCCACTTTATCAGTACGTTCATGTCGTATGGCTTCCGTAAAATCAGGTCGGGCCGGAGCCGCTCGGCGTCCGCAATCAGCGCGGCGTCGGTGGTGCCGGTCGCCACCGCCACCCGGATGGGCCGCCGGTCCGCCCGGATCTGTTCGAGGATGGCCGTGCCCAGGCCGTCCGGGAGGTTGAGGTCGAGGATGGCGAAGCCCTGGCCGTCCAGTTCCGCCAGCCCGTTGGCGACCGTCCCGACCGCGACCGTGGGGTGACCCCGGCGATTCAGAATCCTCGACAGTGCGCCGCTGACCAGCGCATCGTCATCAACGATCAGGATGCTGCACCGCGTTTGTTGCTTCTGCGGCACTTGGCCTACAGCAAAGATCAGGTGGGACGACCAACGCGGCTTGCACCCTAGGCCTTTGATCGGGGAATAGATACGAGAATTGTCCGGGAATCCCTAGTCCCGCCGCGACACCCGTCGTTAACCCCAGCGAATACCCGCCCTTAACGCGGGCCGAGGTCGGGCAGGAAAGTAGATCCGCCAGCCTCATCCGATCTGCGCCAGGTCAAGCGTCCCCTCGAACTGCTTCGCCAGCGCCTCCCGCAATGCCCGGTGCTCGGGCTTTGCGAGGTTGGGATCGTTTGCCAGCAGCGCCAAAGCATCTTCCTTGGCTTGTTGGAGCAGTTCCATCTCGTTGGTCACGTCGGCGAGTTTGAACTCGGGCAGTCCGTGCTGTCTCGTGCCGAAGAATTCGCCGGGGCCTCGCAGGGCCAGATCCATTTCGGCGATCTGGAAGCCGTCGTTGGTTGACGTCATGGCCTTGAGTCGCGCGGCGGCGGTCTCGCCCGTCGCGTCGCTGACCAAGATGCAGTGCGACAGCTCGCTGCCCCGGCCGACCCGGCCCCTGAGCTGGTGGAGCTGGCTCAGGCCGAACCGCTCGGCGTTATCGATTAGCATCACCGTGGCGTTGGGCACGTCGATGCCCACCTCGATCACCGTGGTGGCCACCAGAACGTCGAGCTGACGGTCGCGGAACTGCGTCATCGTCGCGTGCTTTTCGTCGGTGGACATCTGCCCGTGCAGCACGCCGAGGCGGAGGCCCTTGAGTGGGCCTTCTGACAACCGTGTGTGTTCAACGATCACGCTCTTGGCGTCGTCGAGGCCGTTGTCGTCGATCTGCGGGAGCACGACGTACGCCTGCCGGCCGGCCCCGACTTCCTTGCGGACGAAGTCGTAGGCCTTGTCCGCCTGCGCGGGGCGGACCCACGTCGTGCGGATGGGCTGCCGGCCCGGCGGCAGCTCGTCGATCACGCTGACGTCGAAGTCGGCGAAGTAGCTCAGCGCCAGCGTGCGCGGGATGGGCGTGGCCGTCATCACCAGGTAGTGCGGCGACATGCCCTTGCCCTTGAGCACCGCGCGCTGGCGCACGCCGAGCTTGTGCTGCTCGTCGACGACGACTAGGCCGAGGTTGGCGAAGCCCACGTCCTGCTGGATCAGCGCCTGCGTGCCGACGGCGATGTGTACCTGTCCGTCGGCCAGGCGCTTCAATGCTGCCGCGCCTTGTTTCGCGCCGCCCTGTTTTTTTGTGCGGCCGGTGAACAGCTCGACCGTGACACTGGACTCGCGGAGGAGGTTGGAGAGCGTGAGGTAGTGCTGCTCGGCCAGGACTTCGGTGGGGGCCAGCAGGGTGGACTGGAGCTTGTTGGCGACGCCGACGAGCATGGCGTAGAGGGCGACGACGGTCTTGCCGCTGCCGACGTCGCCCTGGAGCAGCCGGTTCATCGGCCGGCCGGACTGGAGGTCGCGGGCGATTTCCCACACCGCATTTTGCTGGGCGCCGGTGAGGTGGAACGGGAAGCGCTTGCGGATGCGCTCGTCGAGCAGCTTGTCGAGGCGCATCATCGGAGCCGTGAGCTGCCCGTCGCGCAGGCGCTTGCCGAAGCCCAGGCCGAGCTGCATGAGCATCAGCTCGTCGTAGATGATGCGCCGGCGGGCGCGCATGGCCTCGGGTTCGTCGGCGGGGCGGTGGATGGCGCGATACGCTTCACGCCGGCCGAGCAACTTGTGCTTGCGGAGCAGTTCCGCGGGGAACCACTCGACGACCTCGGCCAGGGCCGACTCAAGGTGGTCTTCGATGATGCGCTGGATTGCTTCACTCGGCAGTTTTCCCGTGGCCGGGTAGACCGGCCGGAAGCGGCTCTCCTCGATGCGCTCGGTGGTTTCCTCCACCGCCCACCAGCGCGGGTTGGTGAACTTGGGGATGTTCCGGAAGAAGCTCACCTTCCCCTGCACGCGCAGGTTCATCCCCGGGTGGATCCGCGTGCGCAGGTACGCCCCGTGAAACCATACGAGCCCGGCCTTGCCGGTGCCGTCGTCGATGGTGGCTTCGAAGCGCGGACGCGGGCGCGAGGGGACGTAATCGACGGCGACGACCTGGCCGCGCGCGGTCTGGATGTCGTTGGGGACGAGCTGGGAGATGACGCGCTCGGACGATTCGAACTGGTAGGCGCGGGGGAAGTATTCGAGCAGGTCGCCGAGGGTTTTGACGCCCAGCGCGCGGAACGCCTTGGCGCGGGTAGGGCCGACGCCGTCGAGCGACTCGACGGGGCGGGACAGGGCCGACCCCGCTCCGGCGGCGGGGGTCGCGTTGGTGTTCGCCAGGGTCCGGGTCATGCCTGGATCCGCTTGGTGCGGTACGCGTACTGGTACGTCTCGCGGAAGCCGAGTTTGGCGTAGAGGGCTTGCGCGGGGGCGTTGTCGATCATGACCTGAAGGTAAGCGGCCGAGGCGCCGTTGTCGCGGGCCCAGGCCACGATCGAGTTGACGACCCGCGCGGCGTGGCCGCGGCGGCGGGCGTCGTCGCGGGTGGTGATGTCGTACAGCCCGACCCACTCGCCCTCGAGCACGCCCAAGCCGCAGGCGGCGACGCCGGTCGAATCGAGCGCGACGACGAACCGGCAGGGCAGCGCGATCGCGGCAAGGATGGCGAGAAGCGTCGCGGCGTCGCCGGGCGGGAGCGAGCGCGTCGACACGACGGATTGGATCCACGCCGGCCACGGGCCGGGGCGCGCTTCGATCGCGCCCGCGCCGTCGTCAACGTCACGCGGCAGTTGGTGGAGGACCTGCACGCTCGCCCGCCGGCTCTCGCGGTAGCCGCGGGCGGTCAACAATTCGTCAAGACCGGCGGGTCGGCAGGGGGTGGTCAGCTTGAAGGTGGCGGGCAGGCCGTGGGCGGCGTAGAGGCGCTCGAAGAACTCGACTTTTTCCAGCGGGCGAAGCGCCCCTTTGTCGAGCGGCACCACGCTGTTGGCGCGGCCAGTGAACCCGCGGGCGAGCGACGCCACCCACCCGTCGCGGACCACGCGCTTCAGCCCGGGCCAGGCGTTGAGGGTCAGCTCTTCGAGCCGCCGGATCGAGGCGCTGTCGGTGTTGGCGTCGCCGGGTGCGGTGTTGGCGTCGGTGGATTCGGCGTTCACTCTCGCATTCACTCTTCGGTCTTGTCCCAGCCCTCGCGCCCGACCAGTTTCACGAACCGGCACGGGCAGCCCAGATCGGTGGTGCGGAGCTGGTCCTTCTCGCGGCGCACCTCGATGAGCATCTGCTCCTCGTGCGGGCCGACCGGCAGGATGGCGAGGCCGCCGTCTTTCAGGTGCGACAGCAGCAGGTCGTGCGGCACCTGCGGCGCGCCCGCGGTGATCAGGATGCGGTCGAACGGGGCGGCTTCGGGCCAGCCGACGGTGCCGTCGCCGAAACGGAAGTGGGCGTTGCGGTATCCCAGCGAGAGGACGCGCTCGAAGGCGGCGTCGAGCAGGGGCTTGACGCGCTCGACGGTGTACACCTGCCCGCTCGCCACGAGCTGAGCCAGCACCGCCGTCTGGTAGCCGCTGCCGGTGCCGATCTCCAGGACCTTTTGCCCCTCGCGCACGTCGAGCTTGTGGGTCATCAGCGCGACCATGTAAGGCTGGCTGATGGTCTGGCCGTGGCCGATGGGGGAGGCGCGGTCGGCGAAGGCGCTCTTGCGCGACTCCTCGGGGAAGAACAGCTCGCGCGGGACGTGCCGCAGGGCGTCGAGGACCCGCTCGTCGCGGATGCCGCGTTCGACCACCTGCTGCTGGATCATCCGCTCGAGCGGGGACAGCTCTTTCAACTGCTGGCTTCGCATCGTCGAAACACTCCCATTCGCCTCCCTGCCCGCTCCTGGTGCGGCGTCGTGCTCGAAACGTCGCGCTGCAATCCTTTGCAACGCCGCCGCCTAATCATTCTATCGGAAAACCGGGCCGCCACCGAAGCGCCGCGCCGTTATCGGGCACGAATTCTTGGTCCCGGGGAAAACGCCGCCCGAGGGCGGCCGCTAAACGGCGGACGTGTAGGGTCTCGTCCGGTGGGTAACCGGAACGTGAGCTACCGTACCGACGCCGGATTGACCCGGCATGTCGCCGACGGATACGCTGGCGTTTATGCCTCCCGTCCCGGGGACGCCGGCGCCCGCGCCGGCCCTGCCGGCGTCGTACACCGGCCGGCCGATCATCACCCTCACCACCGACTTCGGCACGTCCGACTTTTACGTCGCGGCCATGAAGGCGGTGCTGCTGCGGGCCTGCCCGGAGGCTCGGCTGATCGACGTCACCCACGCCGTCCCGCGGCACGACATTCTATGCGGGTCGATCACCCTGGAACGCGCCGTCGACGGCTTTCCGCCCGGCACAACGCACTTGGCCGTCATCGACCCCGGCGTCGGCACCACCCGGCCGCTGCTCGTCGCTGAGATCAACCAGCAGCGCGTCGTCTGCCCCGACAATGGGCTGATCACTTGGTCCTGGCGGAGGCACGGCGGCGGGAAGGCCTACGAGCTCACGTGGCGTCCGGCTCGGGAGCCGAGCAACACGTTCCACGGCCGCGATATCATGGCGCCGGCTGCCGGGATGCTGGCGGCGGGTGTTGCACTCGAAGGGCTGACGCGCCCGATCGAAGCACCTGTCCTGTTACAGGTCTCACCCACCGACGGCGCCGCGGGCACGGCGCGTATCATTCATGTCGACGCCTTCGGCAATGCCACGACCGACCTCAGCCACGAACTGCTGGGCGAGCGGAGAATCAAAGCAGTGCGTATTAAAGGCCGCGACCTGGGCCGGCTGAAACGAACGTATTGGGACGTGCCCCCCGGCAAGCCGCTCGCCTTGATCGGCAGCAGCGGGTTGTTGGAGATTGCCGTCCGTGACGGCTCCGCGGCGCAGGACCTGGGGCTGCGGGTGGGGGACGAAGTCAACGTGGAGTGAGGACCGGGGGAGCGGCCGGGGCGCGCCATCACGATGCGGTACGGACTCGCGTTCTTGCTCTTCGCCCTGATTCTTGCGCTGCGGGCTGTCCGTCTCGGCGGATGGTGGCTGCTGTTGTTGTGGCCCGCGGGGAGTTTCCTGTTCGTCGCGGCGGCCTACGCGTTCCGCAGGCCCCGGTTGCTCGGCAAGCGCGCCGACGGCCGGCTGGCGCCGCACGCGCTCGTCCCCCTCGCCCCGTTCACGGCCCTGTCATGGGTCATCTGGCAGACGCACCGGCTCCTTCGCGGGGGGCCCGCGGCCGACGAGATCGCGCCGGGCGTTTGGCTGGGCCGGCGGGCGGGCTTGCGGGAGTTGCCGCCCGGCACCAAGACCGTCGTCGACTTCACGGCCGAGTTCTGGGAGCCGGCGGCGGTGCGTGGGCTGGCGCGGTACGTCTGCTTCCCGACGCTCGACGCGACGGCGTCGGACGACGCCTCGTTCGATGCGGCACTGGACTGCGTCGCCAGCGCCGACAGGCCCGTGTACATTCACTGCGCCCAGGGCTTCGGCCGCGCGGCGGCGCTCGCCGCCGCACTGCTCGTCCGCCTCGGCGCCGCCCCCGACGCGGCCGGGGCGATCGCGATGCTGAAGGCGATTCGGCCCGGCGTGCGCCTGACGGGGCGGCAGCGAGACTTGGTGTGCCGCGCGTGCCGCAACTCGGAAATCCGCACCGCGCCCGACCCCACCAACGCCACGTCATGACTTACACCACGCAGCAGCTTAGCGCGCTCGACAAGCAGCACCTCTGGCACCCGTTCACGCCGATGAAGCTCTGGCTCGAATCCGAGCCGCTGGTCATCACCGCGGCCGAGGGGATGCACCTGATCGACTCCGAGGGGAGGCGCTACCTCGACGGCGTCAGCAGCCTGTGGTGCAACGTCCACGGCCACCGCGTGCCGGAGATCGACGCGGCTGTTCGCGCGCAGCTCGACAAGGTCGCGCACACCACGATGCTGGGCCTGGCGAGCGAACCGGCGATCCTGCTCGCCGAACGGCTGATGAAGATCGTGCCGAAGAATCTGAACAAAGTGTTCTACAGCGACGCCGGCGCCACCGCGACCGAGGTGGCGTTCAAGATGGCGGCGCAGTTCTGGTTCAACTCGGGCAAGCCGGAGAAGAACGAGTTCGTCGGACTCGCCGAGGCGTACCACGGGGACACGGTCGGGGCGATGTCGATCGGCCGCGTGCCGGCCTTTCACAAGCCGTATTTCCCGCTGTTGTTCAAAGTCCATTTCGCGCCCACGCCGTACGTCTACCGGAGCGAAACGCCGGGCGACCCGGAGGCGGTGAAACGCCAGTGCCTGGGGGCCTTGCAGGCGATCCTGAAGGAGCACGGCCGGCGGATCGCGGCGATTGCAATAGAACCGATCGTGCAGGGAGCCGCCGGGATGATCGTCCAGCCGGCGGGATTTCTGCGGGAGGTGCGACGACTCGCCTCCGAGTACGACGTGCTGCTGATCGCCGACGAAGTCGCAACCGGTTTCGGCCGCACCGGGCGCATGTTCGCCTGCGAGCACGAGGGCGTCGAGCCCGACCTGATGTGCGTCGCCAAGGGCATCACCGGCGGCTACCTGCCGCTGGCGGCGACGTTCGCCACGCGGAAGATCTTCGACGCCTTTCTCGGCGAGCCGTGGGAGGGCCGGACGTTTTTCCATGGACACACGTACACAGGCAACCCGCTCGCGTGCGCCGCGGCGCTGGCGTCGCTGGACCTGTTCGAGCGCAACGACCTAATCGCCGCGGTCGCGCAAAAGGCCGAATCGTTGCGGCGGATGCTCGACGGCGTGAAGGACCTCCCACACGTCGGCGACATCCGGCAGCGCGGGTTCATGGCGGGGATCGAACTGGTCGAGGACCCGCAGACCCGTCGCCCGTTTGACGCCACGAAGCGCATCGGCGCCGCCGTCTGCGCCCGCCTTCGCCGCCACGGCGTCATCCTGCGCCCGCTGGGGGATGTGATCGTCCTCATGCCCCCGTTGGCGATGGGGTTGGCGGACCTGAAGACGATTGTGACCGCGTTGAAGGCGGAGCTGGCGGCGCTGCGGCCCGACGGCACGTTCCACGGCTGAGGCGCTCACTTCCGGCGTCCCGTTTACCGATGAACCAGCCATCGGGGGGCGTCTCGGATGATCGTCTACTTTGGTACGAACTATACGTCGACATCGGCTGGCGACGCCCTGCGCGGGGTCCGCTGCGAGCAGTGCGGCGGGGAGTATTTCTACACCGCCTGCCGGATCACGACCGGCCACGGCACCAGCCCGTACAACCTGAACAATGCGGGCGCCGCGGAGCAGGCCGACGCCCAGGCGATGGCCCGGCTGGACGAGGCGCTGCGGAACACCACCGACCCGGTCCCCTGCCCGCATTGCGGCTGGGTCCAGTCGTCGATGGTGGCCGACGTGCGCCGCCGCCGGTACGGCTGGCTTAAGGCGGTCGCCGTGCTGGTCGCCGCCTCGGGCGTCGCGGCAATCGCCGTCTCGCTGCTCTGGAACAGCCACGCGACGGCGAACGACCAGATCCAACTGAGTCGCTTCCTTGTCATGGTTGTGTTGTTCGCGGTCGGCGCGGCGGGGTGGGTCGGCGTGGACTGGATTCTCAACGAAACCGTGGGCGGGATTCCCGCCGGCCGGCGGCGCTTTGCGGCCCGCCGGCACTCGTGAAAGCGCCTCGGGCCGAGACGTCAGATCCCTTATCGGTCCAACTGCCTGGCGGCACCTTGCTCGCCCCGGCGCCGGCGGCGCTCGTGGCAGGGGGCCGCATCCTCAACAGGGGTTGGGTGACGCTTCAACTTCAGAAGGTGAAGCTTCCGGCCGCTTGCGCCTGTTGCCTGGCCGCGCCCGAGGTCACCTATGGACAGGTCATGCAAAGCAGGATCGCCTTGGGCGACGCTCTGCCGCAGGTACCCTTGTGCCGCGGCTGCGCCGAGTCCCTCCGGCTCCGCTGGTGGGTGAACGCGGCGGTGATCGGATTCGGGATCTTCATTGTTTCGGTCGTGGTGGCCTATTCCCTCCCCCGCGGGGCGAGCGCGAAGTCGGGGGCGATGCTGGTGGTGGGCGCCGTCCTCGGCGCGTTGTTCGGGCCGTTCACCGCGGCGCGGATCACGCCGCCGCACCGGTGCCACGCCGTCGATGCCGGCCGGGGTTTTTTCCGCATTCGATTCTCGAACCCCGAGTACAGTCGGCGCCTGGTTGCGGCGTGGACGGCGCCTGCGACCCACGCGCGGGTCGTGTCGAACGAGGAATTACGATCCCTCATCGAGACGTCCGATGCGAGCCGACGTGCCGCGTGACGCGGAGAGTGGTGGGGACGGCTGTTCTCCCGTCTAGAATCATGTCGTGACCGCACTGCTTTCCCGTTCCCCCCTGCCCGGCCTGTTCATTACGGGCACCGACACGGGCGTGGGCAAAACACTCGTTGCCGGCGCTATCGCAAGCTGGTTTCACCAGAGGGGCGCCCGCGTCGCGGTGCTCAAGCCCGCGGCGACCGGGTGCGTCCGGCGGCGGGAGGGGCTGGTCAGTGAGGACGCCGAATTCCTTGCCCATTGTGCCGACGCCCGCCACCCGCTCGACCTGATCTGCCCGCAGCGATACGCCGAGCCGTTGGCGCCCGCGGTGGCGGCCGACCGTGCGGGGCAGCCTCTCGACTGGACCGCGATCCAGCGGTCGATCGACCTCATGAGCCGCGACAGTGACGTCCTGATCGTCGAGGGCGTGGGCGGCGTCATGGTGCCGATGGACGAGCGGCACACGGTTCTCGACATGATTCACTGGCTCGCACTGCCGACCGTTGTCGTCGCCCGGCCGGGATTGGGGACCATTAACCACACGCTGATGACTTTGGCGGCGCTTCGGGGCGGTCCGAAAGTGGCGGGCATCGTAATCAACCGTTACCCGGCCGAGAATCCCGGAGTGGCCGAAGAGACGAACCTGCGTGTCCTGGAAAAGTGGGGCCGGGTGCCCCTGCTGAGCGTCATTCCCGACGAGCCAGTGCCTAAAACGAACATTCCAGCGAATATCGCGGGCGTCTTGGCCGGTGTGGATTGGGCAGCCGTTGCGGGTTTTGGTTGATCTTCACCCCCGACGTGCGTAGATTGTGACCATGGGTGACACCGCACCGCTTAACTATCAGGCGAATCCGGCCCGGACTGATCACGAACTGTCCACGCTGATCGATATTGGGAGGATTCTCTCCTCGACGTTCGAGCTGCGCGCGGCGTTCGGTCAGATCATGCAAATCATTTCGGACAAATTAGATATGCACCGCGGGGCCTTGGTGCTGCTGGACGAGTCCGCCGGCCGGCTGCGCACGGAGGCGGCAGTCGGAATGACGCCCGATGAAATCGAGCGAGGTAAATATGCCCTCGGCGAGGGAATCACGGGAAACGTCGTCGCGACCGGCCGGCCACGCGTCATCGCCGACGTGCGGGCGGAGCCCGATTTTTTGAACCGGACGGGGCGGCTCAACGCACTCACGGCGGACATCCCCGTCAGCTTCATCTGCGTCCCGATTCGCGTCGAAGGGCGGACGGCAGGCGCCTTGTCGGTCGACAAGCCCTTCGTTAGCGAGGAGCAGCTCCTCAGCGACCACAAATTCCTGGACATCATCGCCGCGTTTCTCGCGCAGGCGATCCAGATCAACCGGATGGTGATGCGGCAGAAGGAAGAGCTGCTGGAAGAAAACGCGCAGCTCCGCGCTCAGGTGCGCGACCGCTACCGGTTCGAAAACATCATCGGCGACTCCCCCGCGATGCACGAAGTGTTTGCCATCGTGGGTCAGGTGGCCAACTCGCGCGCCACCGTGCTGCTGCTGGGCGAAACCGGCACGGGCAAGGAGATGATCGCCAAGGCGATCCATTACAATTCGCCGCGGAAGGAAAAGCCGTTCGTGCGGGTCAACTGCGGCGCGCTGACGGGCACCCTGCTGGAGTCGGAGATTTTCGGACACGTGAAGGGCTCGTTCACCGGCGCCATCCGCGACAAGATCGGGCGGTTCGAGGCGGCCGACGGGGGGACGATTTTTCTCGACGAGATCGGGACACTGGAGCCGCAACTGCAGGTGAAGCTGCTGCGGGTGCTGCAGGAGCGCGAGTTCGAGCGGGTAGGCGACACGCAGACGGTGAAGGTGGACGTGCGCGTCATCGCCGCCACCAACGTCGACCTCCAGGAGGAGGTGGCCAAGAGCAACTTCCGCGAGGACTTGTTCTACCGGCTGAACGTGGTGAGCGTGTATCTGCCGCCGCTGCGCAACCGGCGCGAGGACATCCCGCGGCTGATCGACTACTTCCTCGACAAGTACAACGCCCTCAACGACCGCCGCCTGCGGCGCATCAGCCGGGACATGCTCAACGTACTGCTCCGCTACGCCTGGCCGGGCAACGTGCGCGAGCTGGAAAACGCGATCGAGCGCGCCGTGGTGCTGAGCAACGACGAGGATTTCACCGAGGACCTGCTGCCCCTTGCGGTTCGAATGTTCGCGCAGCAGCGCCGGATGAACCAGTCGTCCGAGTCGATCGAGCAACTCACCAAGCGCTTGGCCGAGCAGGCGATTGGCGACTACGAGCTGCGCGAAGGGGAGATCTATCAGCTC
>Ga0207691_10004022_pt1 | contig 14250 bp, 14 predicted proteins | sample KBSM13metaG_FD_184327 | JGI IMG/M metagenome (GOLD analysis project Ga0207691, IMG submission 184327) | Miscanthus rhizosphere microbial communities from Kellogg Biological Station, Michigan, USA - KBS M1-3 metaG (SPAdes) (version 2) | ecosystem: Host-associated > Plants > Roots > Rhizosphere >... | reverse complement strand
TCGATGCGCCGCTTGACTCCTGCCAACTCAGAGTCTGTCGCTCCGGGAGTGCGAGCTTCGTCTTCAATATGCCAGAGGTCGAAGTTGGCTCGGTGGTGGCGCGCGACGCGTTGCAGCCAGTCAGTATTTGTCGGCTCGCCGACACTCGGATTCGTGTGCCAAGTCTTGGTCAGCTCGTCGTGCGTATTAAGTATCGCGTCTGCCGAAAGCATTGGTTCGATTCCCTTACGTGTTCAGGACTGGTTGGATGCAGCGTCTATGGTAGAACTATCCTCACCGCTGGGTCCACCTGCGGAGCGCAAATGAAGGATCGCATGGAGCGGTTTCTCTGCATATCGAGCTACGAGAAGGGGCAGGACTTCATGCGTCAGTGTGCGGAGATGGGTGTGAAGCCCACGCTGCTCACAGTGGAGAAGCTCCGCGACGCACCATGGCCGCGCGATGTGCTCGAAGATGTTGCGTTGCTGCCCAATGAGTACACCAAGGAAGAACTGATCAAGACGGTGTGCTGGATGGCGAGAGGTCGCCGCTTCGACCGCGTGGTTGCGCTTGATGAATTCGACCTGGATGTTACGGCGCAGATTCGCGAGCACACGCGGATACCCGGCATGGGCGTCACCTCGACGGCGTACTATCGCGACAAATTGGCCATGCGCACCGGGGCAAGGGAGTCGGGCTTTCTGGTGCCTCGGTTTTGCCGTGTTTTGAACTACGACGAACTGCGCACCTACATGGAGGCAGTGCCCGCGCCGTGGCTGCTGAAACCGCGCGCAGAGGCGTCGGCGCTGGGAATCCGCAAGATTCATTACCCCGAGGAGCTTTGGCGCGTACTCGATGAGCTTGGCGATTTGCAAACGAATTATCTGCTTGAAGAGTTCGTGCCGGGGGACATTTTTCACGTCGACTCGATCCTGAGTGAAGGCAAGGTCGTGTTTGCGGTGGCTCACCAGTATGGGCGCCCGCCGATGCAGGTGATGCATGAAGGCGGTGTGTTTACGACTCGCACGGTGGATCGGGAGAGCGCCGACCGGCGAGAATTGACCATGCTGAACGCTCGTCTCGTGCCGGCTCTCGGCATGGCTCGCGGCGTGACTCATGCGGAATACATTCGCGCGCACGCCGATGGACGGTTCTACTTTCTCGAAATCGCGGCACGGGTCGGAGGAGCATTCATCTCCGATCTGGTTGAGGTTTCCTCGGGTGTAAATCTGTGGCGCGAATGGGCACGGCTTGAAGTGGCAGATGTGCGCGGCGAGGCGTATGTTCTTCCCAGAACTTTCGAGAAGTATGCAGGCAGCGTGCTGTGTCTTGCCAAGACCGCAGAGCCCGATACGACGGGCTTCGATGCGCCCGAAATTGTGGTGCGTATGAAGAAGCATCATCATGCCGGCCTGATCGTGTGCTCCGAAAAGTCGGAACGGGTGAGGGAATTGCTTGACCAGTACAGCACTGAGTTTGCGCAGCGGTTTCTCGCGTCGATGCCTCCGCCCGACAAACCGACGGCGTGACAGTGCTCCCGCTTGCAGCGACTATCTGCGCCGAAACTGGAGATACCCCAGCGGCATCCAAAAATGGGAACAAGGAAAACCTGAACTGGAGACGCTATGAACCTGAATGAACATCCAGAAAGCGTGACCTGGCCGGCAACCCATTATGTTTTTGTGGAGAAGATCGGGCCCTTCAAGGACACCGCTCAGCAAGCGTGGCAGGAAGTGCGGAGTTTTTCGCGGGAGATCGCCACGAACAACAAGATCACAGGGGCCATGAGCCTCTACAAAATGGGGCCCAAGATCTATCGCGCCGGATATATACTTTCTGCGCCGCCGGTCCAATTGCCGGAAGGGCTCTTGTACGAATCGTTTGCGGGTGGAAAATATATTCGCTTCGTTTTGACCGGATCTTACTCGAATCTTCCTGAGGCGTCGGGGCGAGCGTGGGCGATTGCGGCGGAAATGAAGATTCAGCTTCGCGATGACTTTGCCATTGAGAACTACGTTAATGATCCGGATTCCACGCCCGAAGATAAGTTGGTAACCGAGATTCTTATTCCCACAGCCTGAAGCCTGGCTTCCCCGCCGCCGATGGCAAACCTCAAGGAGGTCCAACATGTCGATCGCAAACACAAAGAGCCGACCTTCTCTGGTCGAGAATTCCGCCCAAAGCGACAGCACCCAATCAAACCCGCAGGCAGCCCGATCGAGAGGCGGTTCAAAGGGACTGCTGTGGACTGGGCGCATCCTGACAACGCTAGCCACGCTGTTTCTGCTCTTCGATGCTTTTGGAAAGTTTGCGGTACCTCGTCCAGTTGTGGACGCGTTTGCGCGGCTCGGCATCCCGATCACACTGAGCGTCAGCATTGGCGTCCTCTTGCTGGTCTCTACGGTACTTTATGCGATTCCGCGCACAACAGTATTGGGAGCAGTGCTGGTCACCGGGTACCTTGGAGGCGCGGTTGCGATTCAGATGCGTGCCGGCAGCACCACATTTGAGACGGTCTTTCCGGTTATTTTGGGCATAGTGGCCTGGGCGGGAATTTATCTTCGCAGCTGCCGTTTGCGCGAAATCTTTCCGGTGTGGCGATAATTCATTCCTCGGTCTGCATGAGGAAGCCGTGCCGTTACAATTGCTCCTGAACTTCTGGAGCAAGCATGGACAAGAGCTGGCAATTTCCGCATCGGAGGTGGAATCCGCTGCGGCAGGCGTGGGTGATGGTTTCGCCGCATCGCACGCAGAGGCCATGGCAGGGTGAAGTAAGTTCGAAGACCACGCCGAGCGGGATCAGCTACGATCCGGCGTGCTATCTCTGCCCCGGAAATGCGCGCGCCGGAGGAGCGGTCAATCCCGCATACGAATCGATTTTCACCTTTGTAAATGACTATGCAGCGCTGCTGCCCGATGTGCCTGGTGCGACGGAGAGGCCAGCGTCGCCGCTGCTCGTCGCGGAGCCAGCGCGCGGACTTTGCAAGGTACTATGCTTTCACCCCGATCACAGCCTGACCCTGGCGCGGATGACGCGCCCGGAGATTCGCCGCGTTGTGGATGCGTGGACACGCGAATACGAGGAACTGGGCGGAATAGATTGGATCAAGTACGTGCAGATCTTCGAGAACCGGGGCGCGATGATGGGCGCAAGCAATCCGCACCCTCACGGGCAGATCTGGTCTACGGGCTTTGTGCCTGACGAGCCCGCGGCTGAGACGATTGCGCAGCGGGAACATCTCGCTCGCACCGGGCACTGCCTGCTGTGCGATTACCTTGATGCGGAACACGCGGCCGGCGAGCGCGTGATCTTTGAGAACAACCATTTCGCAGCGCTGGTGCCGTGGTGGGCAGTATGGCCGTTTGAGGTTCTTCTTGTGAGCCGCCGTCATGCGAGCGCGATGCCGGAGTTTACAGCCGATGAGCGGGATGGCCTGGCGGATGCGCTGAAACGGCTGACCACTCGCTACGACAATCTCTTCGAGACGAGCTTTCCCTACACAATGGGATTCCACCAGGCGCCGACGGATGGTGACGAGCATCCGGAGTGGCATTTTCACGCTCACTTTTACCCGCCTCTGCTGAGATCGGCAACGGTTCGGAAATTCATGGTCGGCTTTGAAATGCTTGGCATGCCGCAGCGCGATATCACTCCCGAGAGCGCGGCGGAACGCCTTCGCGCCTGCCCGGAAGAACATTTCTGGCCCCGTGACTAAGGGCTGGCTCGCCGACTCGCGGGCTGGATCGCCTATACTCGTGCCCATGAAATCTGCACGGGTTTGTGGGCTCTTTCTGTGGCTGTCTGTTCTGATCTTCGCGAGTGCGGCATCACGTAGCCAGCAACGGGCCATCGCGCCGCCACTCCACACCGAAGGTTATCGGATTGTGGACGCCTCCGGTCATCCTGTGCGTCTCACGTCTGTCAATTGGTATGGATTCGATCAGAAGGAGTATGTGGTTGGAGGCCTGGATCACGCGCCCCTGGAGACGATTGTCGAACAGATTCGGCAGATCGGCGTGAATTCCGTGCGGCTACCGTGGGCCAATGAGACGCTGGAACACGATCCATTGGTATCCGACTACGCCGTTGCTGCGAATCCGCAGCTCAAAGGTAAGCACGCAATGGCGGTGATGGATGCGGTGATCGCTGCGCTGGCTCGTGCGCACATCATGGTCATTCTCGATAACCATATGAGCCGAGCGGATTGGTGCTGCAGCGAAACCGACGACAACGGGCTCTGGTATAACCGCGAGTACCCTGAGACGAACTGGCTCGCGGACTGGCAGACGATCGCGCGCCGCTATCGCAAGCAGGCGTGGGTTGTGGGCGCCGATCTGCGAAATGAACTACGAAGTGGTGCGGCCTGGGGTGGCACCGATCCGAAACTTGACTGGCACGCTGCGGCTGAACGCGGTGGCAAGGCGGTTCTTTCCGCCAATCCCCGACTGCTGATTATGGTGGAAAGCCCCGAGTACTCCACGAACTTTGCAGGCTTCGACAAGCTGCCCGTGAAACTTCCTGTTGCGCATCGGCTCGTCTACTCGCCGCACGCGTACTATGTCGAAGGCCAAAACCTGTCGAGCGTCGATGAATTGGCGAAGGTCTACGATGCGCGCGCCACGTTCCTGCTTCGCACCAAGCCCGAGACTCCGCTATGGGTTGGTGAATTTGGCGCGTGCCAGAACCTCGATTGCGGGGCAAACGCCGAGTGGTTGAAGCTCTTCATTCAATTTCTCAAGCAGAATCCGCTGGTCTCGTGGAGCTATTGGCCGCTCAACGGTACGCAATCCACCGGGGTGGGACGCAAATACGATTCGGTTGAGACCTATGGGCTCTTGTCGACGGACTATCGAAGCATCGCGGCGCCGAAGATTGTCGAACTCTTTCGGACGATAGAAAGCCAGCCGTAGGGCCGGACGAATACAGAGCATTCAGCATTCGAGGGAAAGAATTGCGATCTTGTGGCGTGGAGGCTTCTCAAGGGGAGAAGGAAAGGACCGAGAGCGATTCCTGAGAACCAAGGGAGTGGTGAGCTCGCTGGGACTCGAACCCAGGACCCACGCCTTAAAAGGGCGTTGCTCTACCAACTGAGCTACGAGCTCTCACCTTGATGAATTTACTCGGGATGAACCGATTTTGCTTGCGACCTCTTCGGGCATTTGGTGTCAAATTTCCTCGAAAGAATAACCGAGAACCGGAAGAAGACCGCTCCTTAACTGTAACAGATTCCTGAGTCTGAGGTTGGCTTCTGGCAGGCATAGAGGAGATCGAAGATGACAGGCTTCGATCAGATTGAGTTCAAAGAACGATAGACTTGTGCAACCCACGGCATTGAGCAAAGAGAACGCTCAGATCAAAAGGACAAAAGTGAAATGACTGTTGGAAACCAAGCGTCCGTTCCCAATGAGACGCCACTCGCAATTCGTCGTGCCACGGCCGCAGATGCGGAAATCTGCGGGAAGATTTGTTTCGACGCATTCGGAACCATTGCCAGGCAGCACAATTTCCCAGTTGATTTCCCGTCTCCTGATTTTCCAGTTGGGGTGTTGTCGTGGATGTTTTCGCATCCGGGGTACTACTGCGTTGTTGCGGAGCACGACGGGAAGATCATCGGCAGCAACTGCCTCGATGAGCGGACACCGATAGCGGGCGTCGGGCCTATCACGATTGATCCGGCGGCGCAGAATCACAGCGCGGGCCGCCAGTTGATGGAAACGGTGATGGCGCGATCCGCAGAGCGCAACTTCGCGGGTATCCGGCTGGTGCAGGCGGGGTATCACAATCGCTCGCTTGCACTCTACGCGAAACTTGGCTTCGTGGTTCGCGAACCTCTCGTGTGCATTCAAGGGACACCGCTCAAGAAGACTCCGGCGGGTTACACGGTTCGAGCCGCAACTGCGGAAGACATTGCAGCCTGCAACGCCCTGTGCATTCGCGTTCACGGGCACGATCGCGGAGGGGAATTGAAGGACGGAATCCAACAGGGAAATGCAGTAGTGGCTGAGTCGGAGGGACGCCTGAAAGCCTACGCTTCAGCAATCGGCTTCTTTGGCCACGCGGTTGGAGAAACGGATCAGGACCTGATCGCGCTGCTCTCGGCGTCGTCGCAGTTTTCTGGTCCCGGCATTCTTGTTCCTTCACGGAATGCGGCGTTGTTTCGCTGGTGCCTGGAAAATGGGCTGCGGGTGGTCCAGACGATGACCCTGATGACGATGGGACTCTACAACGAACCCGCTGGCGCATATCTGCCTTCCGTCGTCTTTTAGTGTCGGGAGCAAAGCGGGATTTGGGAAACTGCCCGACCTTCAAGGACTTCTCCTTGTCGCCAAGGCCCCTTGTACTTCGTCGGATCGGTGTATCTTCAGCGACTTAACCCGTTTTTCGACATTTGAAACGACTGCGCCAAGGCCCTATTTGGAGTCTTTTGATCCAATTTATTAAATAAATCAATTTTTACTATTGATATTTTAAACAAAATTGATTATTGTTCTTCTCGTGAGCGATAAACAGGATCTCCGAATGGCTTCCGATCCCAAACCCGCTTCTGACTGGCAAGACCTGCTACGCATGGCTCAAGGTTCACCGATGGTGATTGAGCGGGTCAGAATCCCTGAGAAGCAGATTGCGATCGAGGGGGCCTTTACCTTGCCGGAGCTGGCCCGGATCAGCCTTGAGGACCAGGTATTCATCACGGCGTTCCTCCGGTCGCACGGCTCGATCAAGGAGATGGAGCAGATTTTCGGGGTAAGTTACCCGACCATCAAGGCACGCCTCAACCGTATCGCGGGTCTGCTGGAATTCGTCGATACCAACCCCTCACCGTCCCGTTCTGACGTGCTCGAGCGGCTCAAGAACGGGGAGATCACAGCCGCTGAGGCCATCAGCGAACTGGAGGCTTTGAAATGACTCCGAACATTGCAATTGTTCAAATCGACAACCCCCACTGGCGGAGAATCCGGCTCTGGCTTCCGCTGTTCCTGCTTTGGATTCCCTCGCTCGTTCTGGCGCCGATCGCGCTGATTGTCTTGTTGATCGTGTGCATTGTCACCGGCATCCCATTTGGCCGGTCCATTGCCGCTTTCTGGAACGTACTTTGCAGCCTGCCGGGAACAGATGTTCGCGTTTCGACCGAAGGAAACAAAGTATTGGTTCGCATTCTGTAGAGGTTGCTATGCAAACTGATCGCCGCACAATTCTGTCTCTTGTAGCCTCAGGTCGCATCACTTCGGCCGAGGCGGAACGACTCCTGGTTCTTTCGAATGAGAGGACCGAAACGATCTTGACTCTCGCGGCTTGCCTTGTGGCTGCGCTGCTGCTGAAGAACCCTTCAGACCATTTGCTATCGGGTATTTTCGATATGTTCCGGATGCTGCCAACAGCCATTCCTGGAGCAATTCACCAAGCTCAGGTTGCCCTGACGCAAGTAATAGGAGGAATTTTATGAACGAGAATCGCCGTCAAATATTGGACATGCTGGCAGGGGGCAAGATCACCGCGGATGAAGCAGAGCGGCTGCTCGCTGCGCTGGAGCCAGATTCGGGCACCAAGGCGGGGCAGTTTGGTAGCAGCAGCGCGAACGGCAACGGAACGAAATCGGCATCCGCTCCTTCTCGACCCAAGTACCTGCGCGTGCTCGTTGAAGCCGATGAGTCTATGACGGGGAACAAGGGCCTGACCACTGTCAACGTTCGCGTGCCGATGCAACTGCTGCGCGCGGGTGTGCGGTTGGCAGCCCTGATTCCGCAGCAAGCGCACGACCAGGTCGACGCGGCGCTCAGCAGCCACGGTGTTCCGTTAACGCTTTCGCAGATCAAGCCGGAAAACCTTGAGGAACTGATCGACAACCTCGAAGATCTTACCGTTGATGTCGACGGCAAAGAAGGAAACTCGACCAAGGTGCGCGTGTTCTGCGAATGAGCGCGATGAGATTGTGCCGCGAACTCTGAGCCACATGCGAGGACGTGTGCTCGAAAGGGACGTAGACAGGAAATAACGAAACGGTCTAGCAAAGCGCGTCACCCGTTCTGGGAGACCGCGCCAGGTCAAACAACAAACAGGGAAGAGTGAACCGTGCGCAGCGGGGACGCTGCACACGCAGGGACAGTGCGCCCAAAAAAAGGAGAAACGATATGACCACGATGACGATGAGGAAACCGCATGCGGACAGGCCGATAGAAGGCATGATGGCAAAGTGGTACGCGTCCAACACGGCCGAGATGATGAAGGAATACGTGGATCTTGCACGGCGGATATCGAAAGAGATTCCGCAGGGGAGCGCTGTTCTTGAGGTTGCGCCGGGGCCCGGTTACTTCTGCATTGAGCTGGCAAAGCTTGGCTCGTATGCCATTACGGGCATGGACCTGAGCCGCACGTTCGTGAAGATGGCTGCGGAGAAGGCGGAGCAGGCAGGTGTGCGCGTGGAATTCAAGGAGGGCTCGGCATCGAACATGCCGTTCCCGAAGAACAGCTTCGATTTTCTGCTGTGCCGGGCAGCCTTCAAGAATTTTGCCGATCCGGTCGGGGCGTTGCAGGAGATGTGCCGGGTGCTGCGGCCTGGCGGACGTGCGTTGTTGATCGACCTGAGCAGGGATGCGCGGCCGGAAGTGGTGAGCCGCGCGGTAGACGAAATGGGCCTGACGACGGTGAACCGGCTTCTGACGAAGATGGCTTTCCGGACGATGCTGATTCGAAGTGCCTACACGCGGGCGGAGTTTGAACAGATGCTGGCGGAGACGGAGTTTGCGCAGGCCGAGATCGTCGAAGAAGGGATGGGATTCGAGATCAGCATGCGGAAGTAGCGCGTTAAACCTTGCGCAGGGGCTTGGCCATTGGAACCACTTGAACCGTGACGTCGCGTACTTCAGCGAGAAAGCGGTTCAACACAGAGCCCCGCAGGAGAATATCGAAGCGCGAGCGCGCAGATTGTCCGAAGATCACGTGCGAAATGCTCTCCTGCTGGGCGAAACGAATCAATGCGTCTGAGACGTTCTTGTCTGTGAGATTGACGACCTGCGCGCCGAGATCGCGCGCCATGCGCCGATACTCTTCAAGGCGCTGGAATGCCTCGGGGTCGCCGTGGCCCTTGTCATCGTCGGGACGGGTTACGTAGACGGCGTACCAGTTGGTCGCAAGCCGACCGGCCACGCGGGCGCCCACACGCAAAAGGCGCTCGGTACCCGGGCGAGTGCTGAGGCATACCATGACTTTTTCAGGAATCGGGGCCTGCTCAAGACCCTGGGTCCGGCGATAGTCAGCGGCACGCTTGCCTACCTGCTCGGCCGTCGTGCGCAACGACAGCTCGCGCAGCATGTTGAGATTGCCTTTGCGGAAAAAGTTGGCAAGCGACTGCTCGACTTTTTCCGGCGCGTAGATTTTGCCCTGCCGCAGGCGCAGGCGTAGTTCATCGATCGGAATATCGACGTTCAACACCTCATCGGCCCGCTTGAAAAAGCTGTCAGGAACGGTTTCGCGAATGACCGTGTTTGCGGAGCGATTCACCGCGTCATTGAGTGTCTCCAAATGCTGAATATTGACGGAGGTCCATACATCGATTCCCGCGTCCAGCAACTCAAGCACGTCTTCGTAGCGCTTGCGGTTTTTGCTGCCGGGAACATTGGTGTGGGCAAGTTCATCGACGACAACGGTGTGAGGGCGCCGGGCCAGAATGGCGTCCACGTCCATTTCTTTTAATTCGACACCGCGATAGGGAATTACACGCAGGGGAACAATTTCCAGATCGCGGATCTGCTCGGCGGTCTCTTTGCGGCCGTGCGTTTCCACCAGCCCAATGACCACATCTTCGCCCTGCTCGCGCTTAAGATGGGCATCGTTGAGCATGTGATATGTCTTGCCGACGCCGGGGGCCGCTCCGATGTAGACACGAAGGCGAGCGGGCTCCTGTTGGCGTTCGAGTTGGAGTTCTGCCATGGCTCAGCCCACCTCGACCGGATGCGGGATTGTTTCCGCTACCGCGACGGGAAGAGTGAAGCGAAAAGTGGTGCCATTTCCCAGGCGGCTCTCGACAGCGATCTGACCGCCGAGTGACTCGACAAGCCGTCGTACAAGCGCCAGTCCCATGCCGGTGCCGCTCTCTGAGAAAGGGTTGAACCGGTCAAAAATCGTACTCAATCTATCGGCCTCGATTCCGCGGCCGCTATCGCGGACGGTGAACTGCACGTAATCCTTGATCTCTTCGGCAGCCAGCAGAATCTCTCCATCCGGAGGTGTATACCGCAAAGCATTCGAGACCAGGTTGTCGAGAACGGTGCGAACGGCGCGACGGTCTGCGCGCACCACAGACAGGTCTGCAAATGCCCTGACCTCTACGCGAACCTGCTTTGCCGCGGCCGCGTCGACGTAACGATTGCGTGCCTCATCCAATACGGCCAGGGGACGCAGACGCTCCAATTGCAGTTCGCGTTTCCCGGTATCGAGTTCGGCAACCTCAATGAGATCCGACATCAGATCGTTGAGTTTTTCTGATTCGTTGCTGGCCGAAGTTACAAGTTCAGATTGCAGCGGGAGCAGGTCGCCTCCGAAGCCTTGACTCAGCGCATAGAGGCCGCGCCGCAATTGCAGCAGCGGGTCGCGCAGCTTTTTGCTGGCGATGGAGATGAACTGCGTCTTGAAGCGGTCGGTGTCCTGTAATGTGGTGACATCTTCAAGCGTGGTGACCGTGCCCAGGAGGCGGCCTTCAGAGTCGCGCATTGGCGTGGTGCGCAATCGATAGCTGCGCGATTGCTTGCCGATGCGCATGGGCAGCATGGCGGCGTCTCCCTCGGCGGCCACGGCTTTCTGCATGGAGATGGCATCTCGAATCGCGCTCAAAATCTTGTCGCCGCCCGGAGTATTGGTCAGGGCCATGCGGTCGCCTGCGGCTTCACCCAGAACCTCGGCAGCAGCCTGATTCAGTTTGAGTATGTGCCCCTTGGCATCGGTCACAATGATGGGTTCGAAGATGGATTGGAGAACCGCGTCGGAAAGCTGAAACTCCATCTGCCTGCGGCCCGCCTCGGAGTCGCGAAGGTCGCGGAGCCGTACGGCGATGCGATTCATCTCTCCGGCGATCACGCCGAAGTCGTCGCGGCTGCTCCACTCAACGCGATGTTCCAAATTGCCGCTCGCGATCTTTTTTGCATCGTCCGCGAGCATCTTGATTGGGTGAAGTACGAGGATGACTGTTGCTATCTCGACTAGGACAATAGAGACAATGAAGGCTACCGAAATGAAGGAATCCCCGGCTGCGGCCAGGGCGCGATGGGTGATAGCCACCAGGCCCACTGCCAAGGCGGCAATCACAACACAGCCGAGCAAGAGACGCTGCGTAAGATTCAGCATGAACCGGACTCCGCGCCGGAAGAACTCTCTTCCATTCTGGCGTATCGAGCCTCAACGCGCAAAACTGCTGCGCGCAGACTCTTCCACGCTGTCAGGATTTCAGGGAATATGGCAGACCACGAGAGTGTCATTGTGCCACGGGCAGTCCAGTCCTGCCGTCTGTGGATAGGAAACAAGCACCCAGTCAACTCCGAAATCGGCCTTCAGTCGTTTGAAGTCCGAAATCTTGAATTCCTTCCACCCGGCTTGAGCTGTGACCTGGCGATCCCAATCCGGCCCGAGATCGGGCACCTGCGTAACGACCGCGGTGTCTTTGAGAGCGTCTGCCATCTGGCTGCGCTCGGCCAACGCGCGGAAGCTGTGATAGTCCTCGCCAGGAGCTTCGAGGTAGCGGGGGTCCATCGCGAAATAGGCGTCGGCGGGTGTGTTGTTGCGAATCCATGCAAACGACTGCAGCCATGGATTGGCTGAGCGCCTTCCAGGCAATTCAAGATGCAGACTGCCCGGATAGAGTGCGCGTTGAGAAGCGTACATTCCGGCATTGATCACGACCAGGAACAGGGCCCATCGCCACGCGCTGGCCTTCAGAAAGTATTTGCCAATCAGGCATCCGCCCACCAGCGTCATGCAGAAATAGATCAGATGGAGAAAGCGCATCGGTTGGAGCGGCGTCAATCTTATAAATGACGGAGTTTCCTGAATGATGAGGGCAACTCCAAACTGAAATATCCCATAGGCAAAGATAGCGAGTCCAAACCTCGCCAGCACTGTCTTGCCGCGCTTCAACGCAATGCGCCATAGGATGCAAAACAGGGCCAATGGTGCAAGCGCGCCGAGCCACTCATACCACGTCCAGCGATAGAGGAAGAAGTAAGTGCGTGTTTGAAGCGCCTTATGCCATATCGGCGTCGGCGATTCGAATATCCATCCCAGCGGCACCGTGGAGGCGAGCGAGTCGCGCAAAGATCGAAGCCAGACGTGCACCGGGTCCAGCATGGAGATGGCGAGGAAACAGCAGAAGGAGATGCCCAGGGATGCCATGATCGGATGGAGCACAAACGATAACATCAGAAGCGGCACGGCCTGCCACATCTTCTTTTCAAGAATGCGTGACACTGCGAACAGGATGATTGCAGTGGAGACGTTGCGCGGATGCAGATGCTGGTCTGCCAGGTAAAGGGCCGTACCCGCAACTGGCAGCGTCATCATGGCTGCTGTGAGGGCGACGCCGGCCCATCGAGCACGCTCCTCGGTGAACAGGACGCGAGCAATGCTCCAGCATCCGACAATGATCAGCAATATCGATGCGAACTGCAGAAGGAGTTCGGTGACATCGACGGGAATGTGAGTGAATTGGATGAAACCTGCGACCCACTTGTCGAAGAGTGTTGCCTCAAGTTGTACACGGAAGAACTGGGCGTCATGCTGGTAGAGGACTGGGTTCAGGTCGCCTTTTACGGCCGTCAAATAAACGCCATCATCTTCGATGCCCGGGTGATAGCCCATCACCGCCACGGCAATGAGCGAAAAGGCTAGAATCAGCAGGATGTTGCGCTTCCGAAGTTTCTCCACCTTGTTGAACCCTTACGCTCCTAAATATGAATGACCGCAAAAACGGGGGACCTGCGATCCGCTTGCGTCCAGGGGGTAGGTAAGTGAACAACCCATGGCGTAAACTGGAGGCCACTGCATCGCCAGCTGGATTAGACGGATCGCAAGCGCGAAAGTCTTACTCGATAGGCATTCAGGGGGCCCTTCTAAAACTATAATCTAATCTATACAAAGCGGACTGGTTTTATCCATTTCTACTGGATGGTAGTAATCGAATCTTTGGGTCATTATGACCTTTCAATCTGCCCATCATCGAGCAGATCATTAAATCAATGGGCCCGATCTCGGCATTAAGGACGTCTAAGGCTTTTAGTCGATGAAACTCAAGACAATGCGGGCGGTGGACTACTGGATAGGGATTCCGCTCTGTTTTTTGTGCACCCAGGTGGTCCGGTTATTTGGGCAGCCCAAAGGCCCTGAAAAGCCACGAAAAGTCCTATTCATTGAGCTGTCTGAGATGGGTAGCACCGTCATCGCGAATCCCGCCCTGGAAAAGGCCAAGCGCGAGCTAGACGCAGAGATCTTCTTCCTGATCTTCGAGCGGAATGTCGACTGCCTTCGCCTGCTGCCTACCGTTCCCGAGGCCAACATTGTCACAATCCGCGAGACAAGCGTCTGGAATCTGGCTCTCGATTCGCTTCGTTTCCTGCGCTGGGCGCGAAAAGCCAAGATCGACACCGTTGTGGATCTGGAGCTGTTTTCACGGTTCTCTGCGCTTCTCACGGGCCTTTGCGGCGCACGCAGGCGGGTGGGCTTTCATCGCTTTCACAGCGAGGGGCTTTACCGCGGCGAGATGATGACTCATCGCGTGAGTTACAACGGCCATATTCATATGGCCAAGAATTTCATCTGCATGATCAATGCGCTACTGGCGCCTCAGGCAGAAGTCCCTTACTCCAAAACCAACGTTTCCGACGCGGAGATTCGCGTTCCAATTCAGCCGGTCACTGAAGCAGAAAAAGAGCACGTGCGCGAGTTAGTGCGCGAGGTTTATCCCGACTATCTACCCGACTACCATCGCATCGTTCTCATCAATCCCAACAGTTCAGAACTGCTGCCGCAGAGGCGCTGGGCACGTGAGAACTTCAGCGCATTGGCCCGCATGGTTGTGAATGAGTGGGAAGACGCACTGGTACTTATTACAGGTTCTCGCGGCGAGCGTGAAGAAGCTCTCAACATGCAGGAGAAGGTTGGGCATCCGCGTTTCCGGAGCTTTGCGGGCATGCACCAGTTGACGGCGATTACGGCGCTCTACAACATCGCGACTGTGCTGGTGACCAATGACAGTGGGCCCGCGCATTTTTCGGCGATCACGCCTATTC
>Ga0207691_10004020_pt1 | contig 14252 bp, 9 predicted proteins | sample KBSM13metaG_FD_184327 | JGI IMG/M metagenome (GOLD analysis project Ga0207691, IMG submission 184327) | Miscanthus rhizosphere microbial communities from Kellogg Biological Station, Michigan, USA - KBS M1-3 metaG (SPAdes) (version 2) | ecosystem: Host-associated > Plants > Roots > Rhizosphere >... | reverse complement strand
TGACGCTGTTCGGCGGATTCGCGAGCACGGTCTTCTGGCCGCTGTCGCAATACCTGCTCGAGCAGCGGGGCTGGCGCTTCGCATTCGGCGTGCATGCGGTATTGAACGCGTGCGTGTGCCTGCCGCTGCATCTGGTGTTCATTCGATCGGCGCTGCCGGCGCGCGACGTGCCGCCGGCGAGCCGCGACAGGGCGCGCGCTGATGCGACGCCAGGTGCGTTCTTCTGGCTCGCGACAGCATTCTCGCTCGCTGCGTTCCTCGCGGCGGCGATATCGGCGCATCTCGTCGTCCTGCTCGCCGCCGGCGGGCTCGCCGCGCGCGATGCGGTGATCGTCGGCGCGCTGATCGGTCCGATGCAGGTCGCCGGGCGCGCGATGGAATTCGCGTTCGCGCATCGGTTCACGCCGCTCGCCGTCGGGACGTTCGCGTTCGCGCTGTTCGCGACGGCGTTGATGCTGCTGTCGTTCGTCCATGGCGTCTGGCTGTTTGCGCTCGCGTTCGCGTTGCTGTACGGCTGGGCAAACGGGCTGATGACGATCGTCCGCGGCACGGTGCCTGGCGTGCTGTTCGGATCGCGCGAATTCGGCACCTTGCTCGGGCGCCTCGCGCAACCGCAGTTCATCCTGAAGGCCCTTGCGCCCGTCGCCGTGACGCTGCTGTTTGCCGCCGACGAGTCACACCGCGTTGCGCTCGCGGCACTTGCATCGGGCGCGATTCTGGCGCTGGCTGCGTATCGGATGGCGATCCGAAAGGGTTGAACAAACCCGCGCGACGGCGGTCCGTAAGGACATCGGCGTCGTGGCACTTCAGATCGGGCTTCATCGCCCGTTCGCTGACAAGCGTGGCCGGCCCTTCCGCTCGATCTCTCGGAGACTTCATGCAGCGTTCAACATTGCGCATCGACCCCCGTTTTCGCACGCCGGCGCCGCGAGCTTTCAATCTGGACGCCGATGTCGTCGATCGTCGCTTGACGGACTCCGCGGCGGAACGGCGGGCGCTTGTTACCGGATTGCTCGCTACGCCGGCAACGATCGCACCGAAATACTTTTACGACGCGATCGGATGCGCGCTGTTTTGCAAGATTTGCAATCTGCCCGAGTACTACCCGACGCGCACGGAAGCGCGCATCTTCGATCGCGAGCGTGAGGCGATCGTCGCGGCGATCGGTACAGGCAAGCAACTCATCGATCTGGGCGCAGGCGATTGCGCGAAGGCCGCGATGTGGCTCCCATGGCTGCAGCCCTCTACCTACGTCGCCGTTGACATCGCCGTCGACGCGCTCGAGCAGGCCTTGCCGAAGCTCGCGCTCGCATATCCGGAAATCGACATCCGCGGGGTGCTTGTCGATTTCACACGCGGGCTCGACCTCGACCTCGACGTTGCCGACGGTCCCACGACGTTCTTCTATCCCGGTTCGTCGATCGGCAATTTCACGCCTGCAGACGCGCTGGAATTCCTGAATGGCATCAGGCGGCATTGCGCCGCCGACGGCGGACTGCTGATCGGCGTCGATACCAAGAAGGATCCGGCGCGATTGCGCGCGGCTTACGACGACGCGGCGGGTGTCACGGCGGCCTTCAACCGCAACGTGCTGCTGCACGTGAACCGGGTTCTCGGCACGCGCTTTCGCCCGGATGGATTCAAGCATGTCGCGCTGTACAACGAAGCGCTGTCGCGCGTGGAGATGCACCTCGAGGCAATCGACGCGCAAACGGTGACGATCGACGGCATTGGCAGGATCTTTCGCGCCGGCGAACGGATCCATACCGAGAGTTCGTACAAGTACGCGCCCGCCGAGTTCGTCGCGATGCTCCAGCGCGCCGGGTTCGCGAACGTGCGCGTCTGGCAGGACGACGCACGCGACTTCGCCGTGTGCTACGCGACCACCCACAGCGCCGGCTGACCGGGGCGCGCCTTTTTTCCGCTTTCGCATCGCTAACCGCGCGCAGCGGCCCGTTGAGCCCGTTCAAGACCGCGTGTCGGCTGCCCGGGGCATGCGCGTTTCGCTATGCTAATGTCATAACTCGCGCAACAGCAACCGAGGTTTCGATGCAAGCACGTATCCTTCGAATCGTCCTCGCCGTCCTCGCAGTCGTCGCGACGATTCCCGTCGTTTCAGCCCAGCAGTGTCCGGCGACGGTACCGGTGGAGGGTGCAACTCCCCCTGCGCCGCTGCCGCTGTTCCCTTCCGACAACTGGTGGAACGCCGACATCTCGGCAGCACCTGTCGACGGCGGCTCGGCCAGCTACATCGCGTTCATCAACAACGGCGGCACGCGGCGGCTGCATCCTGATTTCGGTGGCGAGGCATCGCCTGGCAGCGTCGACGTGTACGGAATGCCGTACGCCATCGTCAACGGGTCGCAGCCGAAGCAGGCAGTGACGTTCGACTACTGGGACGAGAGCGACGGCGTCGACATGGCCACTGGCCAGGGCATTCCGTTCTACCCGATTCCGTCCCAGGCCGCGACACAGCAGCACTGGGTCGAGGGTGGTGCTGCGGGCAACGTCGACCAGCGGACGCAGGGCGATCGCCACCTGTTCGTCATCGATTGCACGAACCGCTATCTGTACGAGCTCTACAACGTCTACTTCAATTCGTCGCAGGCGAAATGGTATGCGGGATCGGGTGCGTTTTTCGACCTGAACGCCAACAATCGGCGGCCTGACGGATGGACGTCGGCGGATGCTGCCGGGCTTGCGATCTTCCCCGGTCTCGTCCGCTACGACGAGGCGTGGAACGGCGCGATCGCCGACATCGGTCACGCGTTTCGTGTCACCGTCCGTGCAACCAACGGCTACGTCTACCCCGCGTCGCATCGCGCCGGATCGACGGCCGGAGCGCTGCCGATGGGCGCGCGGTTGCGACTGAAAACCAGCGTCAACGGCCTCGACCCGGCGTTGCGCACCAGCGATCCGAACGTGCGCAAGATCTTTCGCGCGATGCAGAAGTACGGCCTGATCGTCGCCGACAACGGCAGCGACATGTACATCAGCGGCACGTTCGACACGCGCTGGAACAACGACGTCCTCAACCCCGCGTTCTCGACGCTGAGCGCGAGCGACTTCGATGTCGTCCAGCTTGGATGGAAACCCACCGCGGCAGGCGTTGCCGTTGCAGCCGTCTCGGCAAGTCCGTCATCGGTCGTTGGCGGCGGTGGCGCGACGGGCACGGTTTCGCTGTCCGCGTCAGCACCGGCAGGCGGCGCGTCGGTCCTGTTATCGAGCGCAAGCAGCGCCGTGACGGTACCGGCTGCCGTCACCGTTGCGCAGGGAATGACATCGGCGACGTTCGGCATCGCGACGTCCGCCGTGACGATGCCGACGTCGACGACGATTTCCGCGTCCTACGGCGGCGTCACCAAGGCGACGACGTTCACGGTGACGCCGGCGAGCGCACCTGCACTCGCTAGCGTGGCGCTGACGAGCACGAGCATCGTCGGCGGCACATCGACGACCGGACGCGCAACGCTGACGGCGCCGGCAGGCAGCGGCGGTGCGGTGGTGACGCTGCGCAGCTCGAATCCGACGCTGGTCGGCGTTCCCGCGAGCGTCGTCGTGCCGGCCGGCGCGACATCGGCGACGTTCACCGTGACGACGACGGTGACGAAGCGCAACGCCACCGCGGCGGTGTACGCGACTTACGCCAGTGTGACGAAGACGGCCTCGCTGACGGTTAAACGCAAGTAGTCGGTGCGCGCGCGGCGCCGCACTCAGCGTATGTCGCGCGCGAGTCGCACGCCGCTCCACTGCCAGCGCGCGTCGGGGGGAAAGAAATTTCGGTACGTGAGCCGTGAATGCCCCGGCGCGGTGGCAACCGAAGCGCCGCGCAGCACGTACTGATTGCACATGAACTTGCCGTTGTACTCGCCGATCGCACCGATGGCCGGACGAAAACCGGGGTAGGGCGCGTAGCTCGACGACGTCCACTCCCATATGCTGCCGGCGCCGATGTCCGAGCGGACGCCGCTGACCGTGCGGGGAGCTAGAAGCGCATCGGACGAATACGGCGTAGCGTGCGCTGAAGGTCCGTCCGCCGGTTCGCTTTCCGCGCGTCCCGCGACGACCTCCCATTCGCATTCGGTGGGTAGCCGCGCATCGGCCCACCGCGCGTACGCATCGGCTTCGAAGAAGCTGATGTGACAGACCGGCGCGTGCGGATCGAGATCGCGGAATCCGCGCGCTCCGAACGCTCGCCAGCGACCCTCGACGAATCGCCAATAGAGCGGCGCCGTCCACCCGCGTACGTTGACGGCATCCCAGCCGAGCGAAAGCCACAGTTCGGGTCGCCGATAGCCGCCGTCGTCGATGAATACCTGGTATTCGCCGTTGGTCACCGGCCGCGCGGCAAGCTCGAAGCGCTCCAGCCATACGCGGTGACGCGGACCCTCGTTATCGAACGCAAACCCGTCGCCCGCATGACCGATGTGCCCGATGCCCGCCGGGCAATCGATCCAGCGCAGCGGCATTGCATCGCGCGGCGCGTCGTCGCCGACGAAGCTGGCCGGATGGGCGGGATTGTGCGAGAACAGGTGTGTCAGATCGGTGACGATCAGTTCCTGGTGCTGCTCCTCGTGGTTGAGGCCGAGCTCGATCAATGCGGCGAGTGTCGCATCGTCGCGCGCGTCGTCGCAGCACGCGCGCATTGCGTCATCCACATGATGGCGGTAGGCGAGGACTTCGTCGCGCGACGGTCGAGAGATCAAACCGCGTTCGGCGCGCGGATGCTGGTCGCCGATTCCGTTGTAGTACGAATTGAACAACACCCTGAACGCCGGATCGAACGGCCGGTAACGCGGATTGCGTGGTGCCACGACGAACGTCTCGAAGAACCACGTCGTATGCGCGAGATGCCATTTGACAGGGCTGGCATCGGGCATCGATTGCAGCGCGCAATCCTCCGCCGACAGCGAGGCCGTCAGCGCGACGGTGCGCGCGCGGACGTCGCGGTAGCGTTCGCACCAAGGCGACAGGGCGTGCCGGATTCGAGTTGCTGGGTGAGTCATCAAATTCCCGTTCACGTGACGTTGACGTGCGCGCGACCACCGACAAAACGACCGATCGGCGCCACCGCGGCGAAGCCTTCGCGCCTGAAGACGTCGAGAACGGCCGTGACCGTTTCAGGCGCGCAGGCGACGAGCAGGCCGCCGGAGGTTTGAGGGTCGGTCAGCAGCGCGCGTTCCCCGTTTTCGATCGCTTTTCCCAGCGTGACCTCCTTGCCGTAGCCGTCCCAGTTCCGGCCCGACGCGCCCGTGACGAAGCCGCCGCGCGCGAGATCCAGCACGCCGGGATGCAGGGGCAACCGCAGGAATTCGATGTCGGCGCCGACATTGGCGCCCCGGCACATTTCGAGCAGGTGTCCAACGAGGCCAAAGCCGGTGACATCGGTCAACGCGTGCACGCCGGGCATCGCGGCCAGCGCCATGCCCGGCGTATTGAGTTGCGTCGTGCTGCCGAGCATCGCACGATAGGCATCGTCGGCGAGCGCGCCTCGCTTCAGCGCCGCGCTGTAGATGCCGATGCCAAGCGGCTTGCCGAGAATGATGACGTCGCCGTCGCGCGCGTCCGCATTGCGCTTCAGCCGCTCGGGATCGACCACGCCGATCGCGACGAGGCCGTAGATCGGTTCGACGGTGTCGATCGTGTGGCCGCCGGCCACGGGAATACCGGCTTTGGCGCAGATCGACTGCCCGCCATCCAGGATGCGCCGGATCGCCTCGAGTGGCAGCGTCGCGACCGGCATGCCGACGATGGCCAGCGCAAAGAGCGGCGTACCTCCCATCGCATAGACGTCGGACAGTGCGTTAGCAGCGGCGATTGCCCCGAAGTCGAACGGGTCGTCGACGACCGGCGTGAAGAAGTCGGTTGTCGCGACGATCGCCTGGCGGTCGTTGAGTCGATAGACGGCGGCATCGTCCGACGTCTCGATGCCGACCAGCAGCGTGGCGGGAACCGGCAAATGCGGCGCGTTGTCCAGGATCTGGCGGAGCACGCCGGGTGCGATCTTGCAGCCGCAGCCACCGCCGTGCGAAAACTGCGTCAGCCGGATCGGTGGATGCTCGGGTGCATTCATGCAGGGATTGGGACGCTCGCCGACGGGTGGCGACGGTGACGCGCCAAACGGCATTCTAGCGTAGCGGAGCGCCGCACCACGTGCGTCGGCGAACGGCGACTGTTGCAAAAAATCGACCTGTTTCAACTGGTTGCATCCGCGGCGCTTTTCTTGCTCCTCCGGCTGGCGTAGCATCATGCGGCGGTAGCGGTCCCCGTCGCCCGGTCGTTGCGATCGGACGGGAAAAAACCAGAACCGACCGCGTCGAGCAGTCACGAGGAGACGGATTGAAACCGACGGACATCGTACATCCCGACTATTTCCACAAAGTCGTCGATTGTCAGTGGGCATGTCCGGCCCACACACCGGTTCCCGAGTACATCCGCCTGATCGCCGCAGGGCGCTATGGCGACGCGTACCTCGTCAACTGGAAATCGAACGTATTCCCGGGAATTCTCGGACGCACGTGCGATCGACCGTGCGAGCCCGCGTGCCGTCGCGTCCGTGTCGAGGAAGGCTCGCCCGAGCACCGGAAAGTCGAGGCAAAGCCCGAGCCGGTCGCGATCTGCCGGTTGAAGCGCGTTGCGGCCGACTACAAGGAAGACATCAGGCCACGGCTGCCGAAGCCGCCGCGCGCGACGAACGGCAAGCGCATCGCACTCGTGGGCGCCGGTCCCGCATCACTGACCGTCGCGCGCGATCTCGCGCCGCTCGGCTACGAATGCGTCGTTTTCGACGGCGACCCGCAGGCCGGCGGCATGATGCGCACGCAGATCCCCAAGTTCCGGCTCCCCGATCGCGTCATCGACGAGGAAGTGGGTTACATCCTCGACGGCGGCATCGAGTTCCGCGGTGGCGCCCGCATCGATTCGTTGGCGAAGCTGATCGCGCCCGATGCAACGGAAAAGTGGGACGCGGTATTCATCGGCAGCGGCGCGCCGCGCGGCCGTGACCTGGACATCCCCGGGCGCGCCGAGGCTGCGGCCAATATCCATATCGGCATCGACTGGCTGTCGTCGGTGTCGTTCGGCCACACGACGCGGATCGGCAAGCGCGTCGTCGTGCTCGGCGGCGGCAACACGGCGATGGATTGCTGCCGCAGCTCCCGGCGGCTCGGCGGAGCCGACGTGCAGGTCGTCGTGCGCTCCGGGTTCGACGAAATGAAGGCGTCTCCGTGGGAAAAGGAAGACGCGATGCACGAGGGAATACCGATCCACAATTACCTCGTTCCCGTCGAGTTCACGCACGAGCGCGGGCGGTTGACCGGCGTGGTGTTCGAGAAGGTTGCAGCGCAGCGCGACGCGCGCGGCCGGCGCCAGTTGCTGCCCACCGGCGAGCCGCACGTGCACATTCCCTGCGACGACGTTCTCGTCGCGATCGGCCAGGAAAATGCGTTTCCGTGGATCGAGCGCGATATTGGGGTGGCGTTCGACGATTCGGGCATGCCGATCGTCGACCGGACGACGATGGCATCCACCCGGCCCGGCATCTACTTCGGCGGCGATTCCGCGTTCGGGCCGAAGAACATCATCTGGGCCGTCGCTCACGGCCACGACGCGGCGATCTCGATCGACCTCCATTGCCGCGGCGAGGCGCTGACGAAGCGGCCGGCGCCGCACGTGAACCTGCTGTCGCAGAAGATGGGCATTCACGAGTGGAGCTACGACAACGGCATCCACGGCGATCGCCGCTATCGCGTGCCGCTGAAGGACACGGTCATTGCGCTGAAGGACATCCGCACGGAAGTCGAGCTCGGGTTCGATCCGAAGCTTGCGTACGCGGAAGCGCAACGCTGTCTCAATTGCGACGTGCAGACGGTGTTCGCCGACAAGCTGTGCATCGAGTGCGATGCATGCGTCGACATCTGCCCGATGGACTGCATCACGTTCACCGAGAACGGCGACGAATCCGACCTTCGTCAGCGGCTGATGGCGCCGGCGCTGAACGTCGAGCAGTCGCTGTATGTCTCGGTGCCGGTGAAGACGGGCCGCATCATGGCCAAGGACGAGGATGTTTGCCTGCACTGCGGGCTGTGCGCCGAGCGCTGCCCGACCGGTGCGTGGGACATGCAGAAATTCCTGCTCGACATGGCGCAGGCGGACGATCGCGCGCATGTCGGGACCTCGCCGCCGCAGCCGGCCGAAGTCGGCATGGCGGCCGATTGATGAACATTCCCAACACGCTCGCTGCGCTCGCTGCCCCCGAGGGGGCTGGTCAGTCGCTCGGGGCGGCCCTGCGCGATTGATGGACATCCGCCCACGCTCGCTGCGCTCGCTGCCCCCGAGGGGGCTGATCAGTCGCTCGGGGCCCTGCGCGACTGATGGTGCGATGGATAAGGTACGATGGACAACCGTGTGAATTCCCTTGTTCGCGTCAACGACTTCGTCGTCAAGTTCGCGAACGTCAACGGCTCGGGCTCGGCGTCGGCAAACGGCCTCTTCGCGCGGGCAGTCCTGCGGATGGGTGTCCCGGTGGCGGCGCGCAACATCTTTCCGTCGAACATCCAGGGCCTGCCGACGTGGTACGAGGTGCGCATCGTCGAAGCGGGATGGCGGGGACGCCGCGGCGGCGTGGACCTGATGGTCGCGATGAATCCGCAGACGTGGGACAAGGACGTCGCCGAGATCGAGGCGGGCGGCTACCTGTTCTACGACTCGACGAAGCCGCTGCCGCCTTCGAAGTTCCGCGACGACGTCGTAGCACTCGGCGTACCGCTGACGGCGATCTGCAACGAGACCTATAGCGACGTTCGCCAGCGGCAGTTGTTCAAGAACATCGTCTATCTGGGTTCGTTGTCGGCGCTGCTGGACCTCGATCCCCAAGAGATCGAGCGCCTCTTCGCCGAGCAGTACCGCGGCAAGGAAGCGCTCCTCGAATCGAACCGCAAGGCACTGCATCTCGGACGTGATTACGCGCTCGCGAACTTCGAGTGCCCGATCGGCCTGTCCGTCGCGCGGCGCGACGCCGTGGGCGAGCGGATCTTCATCGACGGCAATTCGGCGGCGGCGCTCGGCGCCGTGTACGGCGGCGCGACGGTTGCCGCGTGGTATCCGATCACGCCGTCGTCGTCGCTGGCCGAGAGCTTCGCCAGCTGGTGCCGGAAGCTTCGCGCCGAGCCCGGGACGGGCAAGCAGCGATATGCGATCGTGCAGGCCGAGGACGAGCTGTCGTCGATCGGCATGGTCATTGGCGCGGCGTGGAACGGAGCGCGCGCGTTCACCGCGACGTCGGGCCCCGGCGTTTCGCTGATGCAGGAATTCCTGGGGCTCGCCTATTTCGCGGAGATTCCGGCGGTGCTGTTCGACGTGCAGCGCGGCAGCCCGTCGACCGGCATGCCGACGCGCACGCAGCAGGCGGATCTCATCTCGTGCGCGTACGCGTCGCACGGCGACACGAAGCACGTGCTGCTGCTGCCGGAAGACCCGGCCGAGTGCTTCGAATTCGGGGCGCTGGCGTTCGATCTCGCCGACCGCTTGCAGACGCCGGTGTTCGTCATGCTCGACCTCGACATCGGCATGCAGGACTGGCTGACCGAGCCGCTGGCGTGGGATGACAGCCGCAGGCTCGATCGCGGCAAGGTGATGACGGCGCAGGATCTCGACGCCGGCCGCGACTTCGGCCGCTATCTCGACGTCGACGGTGACGGCATTCCCTATCGGACCTATCCGGGCACGCACGCGGTGAAAGGCAGCTATTTCACGCGCGGCACGACCAAGGACCGCTACGCGCGCTACACGGAAGAGGGACCCGCGTACGTCGACAACATGCAGCGGCTGCAGCGCAAGTTCGAGACCGCGCGGTCACTGGTGCCGAAGCCCGTCATGACGCGCGCGGCACAGCCGACGAATGCCGGCGTCATCTGGTTCGGTTCGACGGGCGCCGCGATGGCCGAGTCGCTTGCCGAGCTCGAGCGGCAGGACGTCCACCTCGACCGGCTGCGCATTCGCGCGTTCCCGTTCGACGACGCGATTCCCGACTTCGTCGCCGCGCACGACCACGTGTTCGTCGTCGAGCAGAACCGCGACGCGCAGCTCAAGATGCTGCTCGTCAACGAATGCGGCATCGATCCTGCGAAGCTGACGTCGGTGCTGCACTACGACGGCACGCCGATCACCGAGCGTTTCATCACGCGCGAGATCGGCGAGAAGGCGCGGTTCTACAACGTGACGCCGCTCACGGGCCGTCGTCCCGGCGTGCGCAACGGAAAGGCGGCCTGACCCGTGACCTATCTCGCGAAACCGAAGCTGCACCACCCGGGCCTGCCCAAGAACGCGCTCGGCTACACGCGCCGTGACTACGAAGGCGCGATCTCAACGCTCTGCGCCGGATGCGGCCACGATTCGATTTCCGCTGCAATCATCCAGGCGTTCTTCGAGCTCGACATCGCGCCGCATCGCGTCGCGAAGCTGTCCGGTATCGGCTGCTCGTCGAAGACGCCGACGTATTTCCTCGGCAATTCGCACGGCTTCAACAGCGTGCACGGCCGGATGCCTTCGGTGCTCACGGGTGCGGCACTCGCGAATCGCGACCTCATCTATCTCGGCGTTTCCGGCGACGGCGATTCGGCGTCGATCGGGCTCGGCCAGTTCGCGCACGTGCTGCGCCGCGGCGTGAACATGGTGTACATCGTCGAGAACAACGGCGTGTACGGACTGACGAAGGGCCAGTTCTCCGCGACGGCCGACAAGGGCAGCAAGAGCAAGCGCGGCGCCGTGAACAACGACGAGCCGATCGACCTCGTGCTGCTCGCGCTGGCGCTCGGCGCGACGTTCGTCGCGCGCGGCTTCTCCGGCGACAAGGCGCAGCTCGTGCCGCTGATCCGGGCCGCTGTCGCCCATCGGGGTGCTGCGTTCATCGACGTCGTCAGTCCGTGCGTCGCGTTCAACAACCATCCGGGTTCGACGAAGAGCTACGACTACGTCCGCGAGCACAACGAAGCGGTCAATCGTCTCGATTTCATGCCTGACCGTGCGCCCATCACGACCGACTACGCCGAAGGCAGCGTTCGCGACGTGATGCTGCACGACGGCGGGACCGTTCGGCTGCGCAAGCTGCACGCCGAGTACGATCCGTCGGACAAGGTCGGCGCGATGGCGTATCTCGAGTCGCGTCGTGCGCAAGGCGAGGTCGTAACCGGCCTGCTGTACGTGGATACGGAGAGCGACGACATGCATGCGTCGTTGCACACCGTCGACGCGCCGCTCAACTCGCTCGGCGACGCGGAGCTCGTTCCCGGGAATGCGGCCCTCGTCGCGGTGAACGCATCGCTGCGCTGACGATCGCGCACAGGCGGCGTTCACGGGACGTAAGCGCCATTCGTCGCGGGCGGCTGGCTTGTCACCCGCGCGCGCGGACGTGACCACACCTTCGCTTACGTTCGAAAGCATTCGCGCGCGGCCGGTGCTGCTGAAGCTGCAGCGGCCGATCGTCGCGCGCATCGCCACGATCACCGAATGGCCACTGATCCTGATCGACTTGACGACGTGCGAGGGAATCGTCGGCCGTGCCTATCTGGAGCCGTACACGGCGCGGACCATGCGCTATCTCGTGCAGGCGCTGCACGACCTGGGCGACGTGCTGAAGGGGCGCCGGGTTGCGCCAGTCGAGCTCCATGCGGCTGCCCGGAAGTCGCTGCATTTCGTCGGCTATCAAGGCCTGTCGGCGATTGCGGTGTCGGGCATCGACATGGCCGCGTGGGATGCGCTGGCGAAGGCTGCCGGCGTTCCGCTGTGCGTGCTGCTCGGCGGGTCCATCGGTGACATCGCCGCCTACAATAGCACCGGCTGTGGCTGCGGCCGCCAGACGTCGTCGCCGAGGAGGCGCTCGAGCTTCGTGACGAGGGCGGATTCACCGGCCTGAAACTGCGTCTTGGTCGCGACCGGTTGCGCGACGACGTCGCGGCCCTCGAAGCGATTCGCCGTGCCGTCGGCGACGACATGCACCTAATGGCGGACTTCAACCAGGGACTCGACCTCGGCGAGGCGTTGCAGCGTTGCCACCGGATCGACGACATGGGACTCGCGTGGATCGAGGAGCCGCTGGTTTACGACAACCTGCATGGCCACGCGCAGCTTGCAGCCGAATTGTCGACGCCGATCCAGATCGGGGAGAATTTCTACGGCCCGAAGGACATGCAGGCGGCACTCGACGCAAAGGCGTGCGACTTCGTGATGCCGGACTTCATGCGCATCGGCGGCGTTACCGGCTGGCTGCGTGCCGCGGCAATCGCCGGCACGGCCGGCGTGCCGATGTCCACGCACCTGTATCCCGAAGTGGCCGCGCACGTGATGCGCGTGACCGAGACTGCGCACTGGCTCGAGTGGCAGAACTGGGCCGACCCGATCCTGCAGGCACCGTACGCCGTAAGCGGCGGTCGGTTGCACATTCCGGACGTTCCGGGCGTAGGTCTCGAATGGAACGAGCACGCGGTCGCCGCAAACGCGTGGAACGGCTAGCGACGCCTGCGCGCTGACGCAGGATACGCGGGCGGGACACGGCGTTCCCCGGGTGGGCAGCGCGCCGGTCAGCGACTAGAATGGCTGACATGCGTCGCACCGCCTTCATCATCCTGGGCGCCACGGCGGCCATCGTCGCGGTGTTGCTGATCGGCGCAGCGATCGCCATCAAGACGCTCGACCCCAACCGGTTCGTCGCGCCGCTCGCTGCGCGCGTGAAGGCCGCGACCGGACGCGAACTCGCGGTTCGCGGGCCGATCGACGTCAAGGTATCGCTGACGCCGAAGGTCGTGCTGCCCGACGTCGCGTTCGAGAACGCGCCGTGGTCGAAGACGCGGCAGATGCTGACGGCAAAGCGCGTCGAAGCGCAGATCGCGTTGCTGCCGTTGCTGTCGCGCCGTTTCGAAGTGATCGAGTTCGTCCTGATCGAGCCGGTGATCACGCTCGAAACCGATGCCGGCGGACGTGGCAACTGGGAGTTCGCAACGGCGACCGCACCCGCGGCTCCGCCGGGCGCACCCGCGTCGACGTCTGCGACGGCGACCGCGATCGGCATCGGCAATTTCGAGATCCGCCAAGGCACGCTCACGTACCGCGACGGTGCAAGCGGCAAGGTCACGTCCGCAGCGATCGAGCGGATGTCGATGCGCGCCCGCGACATGAGCGCGCCGGTAGCTGTCGATTTCCGCGGCACGATCGACGCGGTGCCGGTCGCAGTTTCCGGTGACCTCGGCCCGCCCGCGCAATGGCTCGCGCAACAATGGCCGTATCCGCTGGCGTTGAAGGGCCAGATCGACGGCAACGACGTCAAGCTGACGACCAAGCTCGTGAAGGCGGGATCGACGACCACACTCGACGACATCGACCTGCACTACGGCAAGATCGCCGGAACGGGCCGTGTGCGCAGCACCGTCGACGGCGGGAAGACTCGTTACGCGATCGAGCTCAACGTGCCGTCACTGGCGCTCGCCGACCTGCCGCAGACGCCCTCGCCACCGACCGCGCCCGCGCCGACGACGCCTGCGCCGGCACCCGCACCGGCCGTATCGCACTGGATCGTCGCCGACACACCGCTCCCTCTCGGCGCGCTCGGAGCGATCGACGGCGACGTGTCGGTGTCGATCGGCGAGCTCAAGCTGCGCAGCGGCCAGGCGCTGTCGCGCGTGACGGCGCAGGTCGCGTCGCGCGACGCGGTCGTCGACGCCAAGTTCGCCGCCGATGCGGTCCTCGGCGGATCGGTGCGCGGCAATATACAGATCGACGGCCGGCGCACCGATGCTCCCGCCGTGCGGCTGCAGGCGGATGCGCAGGGGCTGGATCTGCCGAAGCTCGCGGCCGCGGCGGGGGTGACGCGGGAAATCCGCGGCGGCAAGGTGCGCGCGAACATCGACATCAGCGGCCGCGGTACTACACCGCACCGCGTCGCGAGCACGATGAGCGGAACGATGGTCGTGGTGTCGGGCCCGGCGACTCTCGCGCGGGCGACGACGCAAGGCGAGTCGGCGGCCTCGCAGGTCGCGGGCGCGCTCGACCCGTTCCGTACGGTCGATGCCGCTACCGAGCTCCGCTGCGCGGTCGTTCGCCTGCCACTTGCCAATGGCGTTGCGCGCGTCGACCGGTCGATTGCGATCGAGACCGGCAAGATTGATGCGTCGGCGAGCGGCACGCTCGATTTTCGCGACGAGACGCTCGACTTGTCGGTGCAGCCGCAGGTCCGTGCGGGAATCCAGTTCGACGTGTCGCAA
>Ga0207691_10004019_pt1 | contig 14255 bp, 14 predicted proteins | sample KBSM13metaG_FD_184327 | JGI IMG/M metagenome (GOLD analysis project Ga0207691, IMG submission 184327) | Miscanthus rhizosphere microbial communities from Kellogg Biological Station, Michigan, USA - KBS M1-3 metaG (SPAdes) (version 2) | ecosystem: Host-associated > Plants > Roots > Rhizosphere >... | reverse complement strand
AGGAGCAGCGTGCGCGCCAGCCGTTTCTCGCTGGAGTTGAACAGCTGATCGATCAGGTCCTCTTCGATTCGGATGTTGCGGGTCAACATGTGCGAGATGAATCGATCGGACATGGTGCTCTGCTTGTGCAGCAGGTCCGCCATCTGTCGCTTGCGGACACGCAGGATGGCGCTCGGCGTGATCGCTGTTGCGCTTCCCATGCGAAGCGCTTGACCCGCCAGGCAGCCTTCGCCGAAGAAGTCTCCGGGGCCGAGCATCGCCACGACCGCCTCTTTGCCGGTTTTTGACAGCACCGACAGTTTTACGCCGCCCGACTGAATGTACAGGACGTGGTCGCAGGCCTCGCCCTGCGTGAAGATGGCCTCGCCACGCCCGTATTTCATGACGGTCTTGGCGATGCCAGCCGAATCGAGAAATACCTGTGCGTTGAACTCGGGGAGCGTCACAGCCGCCTTCGCCACCTTTGGCTTCGTCAGCTTCACGTCGACACCGCCACGGCGTTGGTTCTCCATGCCATGGATCGTGCCACCGTGCCAGACGTGGGATTGTGCACAACAGCACAGGCCCGAATGGAGAGCACCCAACTCCTAGGCTAGCTGCGTCGAGCAGTGCAGAATGGTTCAACTCGCCTCTTGCCGGCTGTTCAGAACAGCGCACCCACCGCGCACCGGCGGGGATACGATGCGGCTGTCCGGGCTGCTCGAAAGAGAGGCGAAAACCGTGTGGATGTGGATCAGGAGATGGCAAGCGCAGCGAGATAACCCCGCGGTGCCGCGGCCTGCCCCGACGCCGCGGCCACTTGGCCGGGTGTCAGGCAAGTACCGATTCCTTTACGAGTACCTGGAGAACAGGTACGCCGACGTCGTGGTGCTGACCTTCTCGCAGATTGAAGATCTCCTCGGCTTCGCGTTACCCGATCTCGCACGCTCGCAGAACGAGTGGTGGACACGGGCAGGTGTACAGACCGAGAAGTCGCCGTGTTCAGATGCGTGGGTCCTCGCCGGCCGGACAGCGGCTCCGAACCTCACAGCCCGGACGGTTGCTTTCGAACGCGTCGGCTAGAATCATGAACCTCGTCGCGCGAGGGCGCAGGAGGGAATCACGATGACACGGGCAATCGCCGTGGCCGCGGCGTTCGCTGCGGCGGCAATCATGTCAGCAACAAGCTCCGCGCAGGCGCCTGCAACTGCGGCTCGAGGCTCGTCGCCTCCCGGCGACGTCGTCGTCGGCTCCGGCAACTACAGCCCGATCGTCTCGGACCTGGACAAGGCCATTGAGTTCTACGGCAATCTGCTCGGGCTCACCGTTCCTCCCGCACAGGCGCCGGGCCCACGACCGTTCAGCACGGATCCGGCCATCCGGAACATGTTCGGCATTCCATCGGCGCAGCTTCGCTGGGTGGTCGCGAGAGTGCCGGGCCCGAATCTCGGCGTCGAGATGGTCGAGGCGAAAGACATCGAGCGGAAGCCGGTGAATCCGCGTCCGCAGGATCCGGGCAGCATGACGCTCGTGCTCATCGTTCGCGACATCGACAAGGCGTTCGCGCCGCTCAAGGCTGCCGGTGTTCCCGTGGTGACTCCGGGTGGAGCGCCGTTGACCTTCGGTGCGAACAACGCGCGCGGTGTGATCGTGCGCGATCCAGACGGACACTTCGTCGAGCTGCTGCAGCCGTCGCCACTGCCCGAGACGATTGCGCCCCCCGAGAGCAACATCATCGACGCTCGCGTGCGCATCACCGTCGCCGACACCGATCGTGCGATGCAGCTCTATCGCGATCAGTTTCAGTTCCAGCCGCAGGTGGGATCCTTCGGCACGATTCCGCTGCTCGATCTGATGGGGCTTAAGGGCTCGCAGGTTCGACTGACGACGGCACAGGTGCCGGGCTCGGCGCTCAGGATGGAATTTGTCGAGATCAAAGGTGCGGATCGTTCGCCGATTCGTCCGCGCATTCAGGATCCCGGCGCGACCCGGCTGCAGATTCGCGTCAAAGATCTGGACTCCACGATTGACAAGCTGAAGGCGTCAGGCTCGAGCGTGGTGTCGGCTGGCGGGGCGCCGGTGTCGTTGCAGGGTGGCGTACGGGCGGCCATCATGCCCGATCCCGACGGGCTGTACTTCGTCCTGATTCAGGCTGCGCCTTCGCGCCCAGAGCAGGCCAAGTAGGGGCGGTCGGTGTGCCATTCAAGTTTCAGCCAACGCTCACGGGAGAACTGATCGAGCTCAGGCCTCTGCGCGCTGAGGATCACGACGCTCTCTACGCGGTCGCGTGCGATCCGCTCATCTGGGAGCAGCATCCCGCGAAGGAGCGCAGCGAAGTGGAGGGCTTCCGGCGTTTCTTCGACGAGGCGATGGCGTCCGGCGGTGCGTTTCTCGTTATCGATCGAAAGACCGGGAAGGCGATTGGTTCGTCGCGCTATTTTGCCTATGACGAGGCGGCGAGCGAGGTCGAGGTCGGATGGACGTTCCTCGCGCGTGCCTATTGGGGCGGCCGCTACAACGGGGAGATGAAGCGGTTGATGTTGCGCCACGCATTCCGCTTCGTGAACCACGTCGTCCTTCTGATTGCACCCACCAACATTCGGTCGCAGCGGGCGGCGGAACGGATCGGCGGCGTGCACAAGGGATCCCGTCACGTTCGCGGCACCGAGCAATACGTGTTCGAGATTACTGCTCCAGCTCTGGAGGCACTATGACGACGATGTCTCGGCGCAATTTCGTGTGGGCGGGTGTCGCGACGATGATGGGGGCGGAGTTCGGCGTTGGTCGCGCGCTCGCCGCTGGTGTGGCGCAGAGCGCTGTACGTTCCACAGTGGAGTTCACAGCTGTGAAAGCACTCGTCTTTGACACGTTCGGCACGGTCGTCGACTGGCGGACATCGGTATCGCAGGAAGTCGCGCAGCTCGCGACGAAGAAGGGGCTGAAGGTCGACGCCGAGAAGTTCGCCGAGGCCTGGCGTGCTGGCTATGGTCCGAGCATGAATCGCGTGCGGACCGGTGAGCTGCCGTGGACCAAGCTCGATGTGCTGCATCGGATGATCCTCGACAAGATCCTCGTTGACTTCGGGATGAAAGGGCTGTCCGAGGATGAGATCAGCACCCTCAATCACGCGTGGCACCGGCTGCGGCCGTGGCCCGATTCGGTGACCGGCCTGACGCGACTGAAGACACGATTCATCATCGCGCCGCTCTCGAACGGGAACATCTCGCTGATGACGGACCTTGCGAAGTTCGCGGGCTTGCCGTGGGACTGCATCCTCGGAGCGGAGCTGGCGCGGCACTACAAGCCGGACCCTGAGGTCTACAGGTCGGCTGCGGAATTCCTGGACTTGAAGGTCGGCGACATCATGATGGTTGCCGCGCATCTCGGCGATCTGAAGGCGGCGAAGGGCGTCGGGCTGAAGACCGCCTTTGTCCCGCGGCCGCTCGAGTTGGGTCCGCAGGGGAAGCCTGATCTGAAAGCCGACGCGAGCGTCGATCTTCCAGCGGCGGACTTCAACGATCTCGCGAAGCAACTGGGAGCGTAGGGCATCAACTCCCAACGCCCAACTTCCAACTCCCAAGGGCTCGGTGTTTTTTGGGAGTTGGGAATTGGGAATTGGAAGTTGACTAAGCGGGTTGTCTCGTAGACATCGCCGCCGTCACGGCGCGCGTCATATCGACCGTCGTCGAGCGGCCGCCCAGGTCGGGCGTCTTCACCCGTTCATCGGCAAGCACGCCTTCGATCGCAGACAGAATGCGATCGTGCGATGCACGCTCACCGAGGTGATCGAGCATCATCGCTCCCGCCCAGATCGCAGCGATCGGATTGGCGATGCCCTTGCCCGCGATGTCGGGCGCCGAGCCATGGATCGGTTCGAACATCGACGGCGTGGTGCGGTCGGGGTTGATATTCCCGCCCGGCGCGACCCCGAGGCTGCCCGAGATCGCCGAGCCGATATCCGTGAGGATGTCGCCGAACAGATTCGACGCGACGATCACGTCGAGCGTGTGCGGATGTGTCACCATCCGCGCGCACAATGCATCCACGTGGTACTTCTTCAGCTCGACCTCGGGGAACTCTTTGGCGACTCCGGCGACGACTTCATCCCACATCACCATCGCGTGCTGAAGCGCGTTCGACTTCGTTGCGCTCGCCAGCATCCTGCGTGGCCGCGCCGCGGCCAGCTTGAACGCATAGCGCGCAATGCGCTCGATGCCGTGCCGCGTGAAGACGCCCGTCTGTTCAGCGACCTCCTGCGGCGTGCCGCGATGAAGACGTCCGCCGATTCCGCAATACTCGCCCTCCGAGTTTTCGCGGACGCAGATCATGTCGATGTCTTTCGCGCTGCGGCCACCGAGTGGCGATGAGATGCCGGGCAGCAGCCGCATCGGACGCAGGTTGACCCACTGTCCGAGCCGCTGGCGCAACGGCAGGATCAACTCGCGGGCGGAGATGTGGTCCGCCACCCTCGGATCGCCGATGGCTCCGAGGTAGATCGCGTCGAACTTCATCAGGCGATCGACGCCGTCTTCGTCCATCATGCGTCCGTGTTCGAGGTAGTAGTCGCATCCCCACGGAACCGGCGTGAACTCGCACCGGAAGCCGCCCTGCTCGGCGGCCAGGTTCAGGACCTCGATGCCGGCGGGCACGACTTCCTTGCCGATGCCGTCGCCAGCGATGACTGCGATTCGATAGTTCTTCATGCTGATTGACCCGCCCTACGGGTTGCCATCATTACGATCAGAAACGCGATCGCCGCGGCGATGAGCCCGCTCAGCGTCGGGTCCAGCCACAGGTAGCGTCCGGCAACCCCAAAGCGTACCACGAGCAGCACGGTGACGCCCGCGACGATGGCCGCCAGCGCCTCGGCTTGTCCGGCGCGCCGCGAGTACAGGCCGCCAAGCACCGGGACGAACAGGCTGACGCCCAGCAACGAGTAGAAGACCGTCATCGCCTGGACGATCGTGCTCAGGTAGATGGACAGCAGCACGCCGAGTACGCCGCCCGCGACGGCCGACATGCGGGCGACGAGCAGGAGTTCCCGGTCGGACGCGTCGGGCTTCACGTAGCGCTGAAACAGATCCTTCGAGACCGACGTGGAGATCATGAAGAGGATCGCGTCGCAGGTATCGACTTCGGTGGAGAAGACCGCGGCAAGTGCAAGCGCTCCGAGCCACGGGGGCAGCAGTTCTGTCAGCACCGTCGGCAGCACGAGATCTGGAGCGCTCGTCTGAGGAAGGGCCACGCGACCAACCATCCCGATCAACACAGGCAGGAACGCGAACAGCATCAACCCGATGCCGTTGAGGGCGACTCCCAGTCGAAGTGCGCGCGCGCTTTTCGCGCCGTACGATTTCTGGATCAGGCCGGGCGAGATCACGAACGCTGGTCCGGTGAGCGCGAGTAGCGTCCAGCCTGATCCCGGACCGGACGAGTAGGTGAGGTCCACGAAGGTCGACGGCAGCGACGCAGACATGAACGCGGACGGACCGCCCACGCCTGCGACCGCAAATGGCACCGCCACGGCGAAGCCCACCAGCATGACGATGAGCTGAAGCGTGTTGACCCACGCCGTCCCGAGCAGCCCGCCAGCGGTGAAGTAGATCGTCATGATGCCGCCGCCGATCACCGAGCCCACCCACCGGGGTGCGCCGGTGAGGACGCTGATGATCGCAGCGCCTGCGATGAGCTGCGCGGCAAGAATCCACAGGCTGCCGAAACACACGAGGCCTGTAATCACCGCGCGGACGGTGGGACCGTACCGGAACTCCAGGAAGTCACCGGTGGTGTAGAAGTCATGCTCCTTTGCGAGCGTCCAGAGTCGTGGTCCCACCCAGAACGCCAGTGCGAGTGAAGCAAGACCCGCCGAACCGCTCCACCACCACGCATTCAACCCTTCACGATAGGCAAGTCCAGCAACGTTGACCGTCGCCCCGGCACCAATGTTCGCTGCCAGCATCGATGCGAACACGAGGCCCGGTCCAAGGCTACGGCCCGCGACGAAGAACGCGCTGCTCGTTCGTACGAATCGAGCGGTCCACAGGCCCATCGTGACAACGGCCAGGGAGTACACGACGAGGAGAATGAGATGGAGGCTCATCTCTGTAATTCAGAATTCAAAATGCAGAATGCAGACAATGTCCACAGTCTTCTGCCTTCTGAATTCTGCATTCTGAATTACAAGGATCACTTGAACCGCGAGGGCACCGTGCCGAGATCGCGCGCGGCCGGGAGGCCTCCAGACGATGTGGCGTGGACAGCGGCGCGTACGATGGCTTCGGAGAGCGCGTCGGCCGCGAGCGCGCCGATCGTTGTGACGTCTGCCTGCCCCTGCCAGGTCGCGGTGGCGAGTGAGAACACCGTGTCGCCATCGCCTGTCGTATGAGACGGCGACACCGCTCTCGACAGGCCATCGTCGGCCATCAGCGCAACTCGGTTGATCTCTGATTTCGTCAGGCCCGCGTTCGTCGCGACGATCGCAAGCGTCGTGTTGCCACCGGGTCGAGGTGCGTTGCGGGAAGGTAGCGGCGATCGAAGGAGCATGCGTGCATCAGCGAGCGTTTTGCCGTCGGCGGTTCGTACGCCCGCGACCACCGTGCCGGTTGACGGATCGATCACGTCACCGACGGCGTTCACGGCAGCGATTGCGCTGACGACGAGGCCGCCCGGAAGGGAGATCGAGGCCGAGCCAAGTCCGGCCTTCATCGCGCGGTCTCGGCTACCGAGCAGCTTGCCAACAGTGGCTCCAGCTCCTGCGCCGATATTGCCTTCGGCGACCGGGCCATCGGTTGCAGACGTGGCCGCGCGATATCCGCAGTCTGCGGTCGGCCTGATCGACGAGCTGCCGCCAAAACCCAGATCCATCAACACCGCGGCCGGCACGATCGGGACAACCGTGCCGGCGATTGGATAGCCGGTCTTGTGTTCTTCGAGATAACGAACGACGCCCTGCGCCGCGTCGAGTCCATAGGCGCTGCCGCCCGTGAGCACGATGGCGTTGACGCGCTCCACCATGTTCAGTGGATCGAGAAGGTCTGTTTCGCGGGTGCCAGGTGCGGCGCCACGTTGCGAGATGCCGCCCACTGCACCGGCGCCGTCGAGGAGGACGACCGTGCATCCGGTCGGCCGTTCGCTGAGCGTGAAGTGACCGACCTTGAGACCGGCCACCTGCGTTAGGCCCTTCTCACCTGGGGTGGCTTTCGGCGTTGAGAGAACCTGTGTTGAAACCGTGGCGGCGGTCGCGAGCGTGGCGACGATCACCGCCAGTTTCCAGGTCATGTGCACTCCTGTGAAGGGTCTATCCAACAGCTCGCTTGTGTTGGAAGCTTCAGCGTCCAAGGGTGCGCAACATCCGCCGTTCCGCCTGGGCCGAGCATTGCCAACATTGCCGAACACAAGCGAGGTCTGTGGTGAACCCCAATCATATGCCCGGGACGCAGCGTATGTTGTCGATCAGTCTCGTCGTTCCCACCCAGAGAGCGCCTGCCGCAACGATCGGACCGGTCACGTGCTCGACCGGCTGGAAGTTGATCGGCTCGACAATCTCGAAGTACTCCAGCCTGAGGCGCGCGTCGGACGGAATCTGCTCGGACGCAAGGCGCTTCAGATCGCTCGCGCTCGTCACACCAGATTCGATCGCGTGCTCCACGCGCTGAAGCGCATGGTAGAGGGCAGGCGCAAGCTGCCGCTCGCTCGCATCGAGACGCTGATTGCGCGAACTCATCGCCAGGCCGTCGGGCTCGCGCACAGTAGGCACCCCGACGATCGTCGTCGGAACGTTGAAGTCGGCGACGAGTCGCCGAATGACTGCCAGTTGCTGCGCGTCCTTTTCGCCGAAGTACGACCTGTCTGCCTGGACGATCTCGAACAACTTCAGGACCACGGTCGCCACGGCACTGAAGTGTCCGGGACGAAACCGGCCACACAGATGATCAGCGAGGCGTCCGACTTCCACTTTGCATTCGAGCGCGACCGGATACATCTCCGCGACGGCTGGCGCGAAGATGAAATCAACGCCGAGCGACTCGCACAACCGGGCGTCAACATCGAGCGACCGTGGATACCGTTCCAGGTCTTCCGGCCGATCGAACTGAATGGGGTTCACGAAGATCGTCACGACGATCGTCGCGCATTCGGCGCGCGCCTGCCGAATGAGACTGGCGTGGCCATCATGCAGCGCGCCCATCGTCGGCACGAGCCCGAGCGGGCCTGCGGATCGTCTCGCCGCGACACGCGTCCGGAGATCGGCGATCGTTTCGACGATCGATGCCATGCGGCGTTACCGGTTGGGGACTCCGGAAATCTTCGAGAGTGAGAGCGGGTAGCGCCCCTCGTGGACGTCGTCCACATAAGCTCTGGTCGCCGCTCTGACCGTTTCCGCCATGGTGGCGTACTGCTTCACGAAGGAAGGAACGAAGCGGTCGAACAAGCCAAGCATGTCGTGGCTCACGAGCACCTGGCCGTCGCAATACGGACCGGCGCCGATGCCGATCGTCGGGATGTCGAGCGCGGCGGTCGTTGTCTTCGCGACCTCTTCGGGAATCGATTCGAGCACTATCGCAAACGCGCCGGCATCCTGTAATGCGAGCGCGTCGGCGACGAGCGCGTCCGCGTCCTGCGGTCGCGTGGCCTGTTTGAGGTAGCCGCCAACCTGATTCACCGATTGCGGCTGCAATCCCAGATGTCCCATCACGGGGATGCCGACGTCCACTATCCGGCGCACCGCGTCGAGGACAGGACGTCCTCCCTCGAGCTTGACGGCGGATGCTCCTCCCTCCTGGAGCAACCGGCCTGCGTTGCGCACCGCCTCTTCGACGCTGACCTGATACGAGAGGAACGGCATGTCGGTAACGACGAGTGCGCGCGCGGCGCCTCGCATGACGGCGCGTGTGTGATGGAGCATGTCGTCGAGCGTCACCGCGAGCGTGTTCTCGTAGCCGAGGACGACCATGCCCACAGAATCACCGACCAGAATCGCGTCCACGCCTGCCTGATCCATCAGGCGCGCCATCGTCGCGTCGTAGGCCGTCAGCATGGCGATCTTCTCGCCGCGCGACTTCTTCTCTTTGAGATCAGGGGCGTGGATTTTTGGGGGGCTCATGCTGCGCCGGTTTCATCGAATCGCTGCGAACGTCTTCTTCAGCCAGTCGGTCGTCGCCATCGTGACGTCCTTGCTGACGTTGCGATCCGGAAGCGTGCCGTACTCGTTGGCCTCGCCTGTGATCGCCGGCACGAGCAGGTGATTGACGCCGCGAACGACGACGACTTCGACTGCGTTCGACTTGCTTTCCTTACGGGCGATATCCGCCAGGCGCTCGACGTGCTCGACCGGAACCTGACGGTCGAGCGCGCCATGCACGAACAACATCGGCTGCCGCACATCGTCTAGAACCTTTGTGGGATCGAATGTGAGCAGGCTCTGGAACCAGGGCGTGTCGGCCTCTTTGCGAACCTGCGGGGGCACATTCTCCCAGCCCTTCCCCGTGAGCACCGCTGAGTTGACCTGCTGCTGGAGGGCAATTCTCTTTTCGCGCTCCTCGGCCGGCAGCTTGAGTCCCTCGAGTTCGAGACGCTGTTGCTCGAGCACGGTCTCAACACCGGTCGTCGAGGGGCCGGCGATTGAGACCACCGCTGCGATGCGCTTCTCTCTCGACGCGGCCAGCAAGCCGATCCAGGCGCCCTCACCGTGACCGGCCACCGCGATGCGCTTGGGATCGACGTCCGGTCGTTTCTCGAGCCACCTGACGATCGCGCGCACGTCTTCAGCGAAGTCGCTGATCGTCGCGGATTCAGAGCGACCGCCGCTCTGTCCGTTTCCACGCTTGTCGAAGCGGACCGCCAGCATGCCGGACTCGGAGACTGCTCCTGCCAGGTTCGCCAGCGTCGGTACACCCTGGATGACGCCGTCGCGATCGCCGACGCCCGCCGCGGCGAGCAGAATGACGACGGGGAGTTTGGTGTTGGCGGCGGCGTTTGCCGGGCGCGTCAGCGTCGCGCCAAGGTTGAAACCGGCGGCAGGGATGGTGATCGCTTCGTCACCCTTGTTCGAATAGATCTGGGTACGCGACGTGGAGGACGCGACATCTTCGCGAACGACGTCCAGTGAATCGGCAGGGATGTTGACGCTGATGAGTTCGCCGTTGCTGGCGACCGTGACGTTGGTTGTGACCTCGCCTGACGGGTTGACGTAGACCAGCTCGTAGCGACGCACGTCGAGCACCGTCGTCCCAATCTGGATCTGCTCCGAGCGGATCGTATTCACGCGCACGGTGACTTCCGCTTGCGGCACGACATAGACCTTGAATTCAGCGCCCTGCTCGGAGTTCTCGGCGAGGCGCATCGCGAGCGCGACGTACGAGGCGAAGACGCCGTTGGCGTGAATGAGGGTCTTCCTCGCAACGTCGTGTGCTGCCGACACTGATTGCCCGGGTCCGACGCCTTCCGTGGACGCCTTCCCGTCAGCGAAGGTCGTGCGGAGCTGCAGCAGACCGCCGTTCACTGTCGCGTCGAGGTTGAAACTGACTGGCGTCCAGTCGGGCTGGTACTTGAATTCGCCGGCGCGAATTGTGACGTTGAGCGGCGCCAGCATCCGCCCCTGTGTCGTGAAAGTGATGCCTGATTGATCGCGGCGGGGCGTGACGAGTTCGCGCCCGATCGCCGTGCCACGCAGGAAGACAGCGTAGCCGATGGCCTTGTTCGTGGCCGCCTGCGGCTGGGCTGCGGCCAGGACTGGAAGACCCAGCAGAAATACGCAAGTACAATGTACGAGGTACTTGGAGCGACGCACTTCGTCGATCGTATCAGGTCTTTACACTGCAGCTCGCTTGAAGCCCCGGCCAAAGTCGGGCTGTCAAACCGCCGGTAGTGTTCATCACGAGTGTTGGGGAAATCACCGACACACGCGAGTTCCTGGAGTAAGCCGATGACTCTCGCGGATGGCTACCGGGCGATTCAGGAGCAAGCGGCCATTGGCGCCGTGGCCCCGCGGTTACAGATCGCGGTTGCCGGGCAGGACCGCGCAGCCTATCTGCAGGGTCTCCTTACCAACGACATTCAGGCATTGATTCCAGGGACGGGCTGCTACTCCGCGTGGCTGTCGCCGCAGGGGCGCATGCACACGGATATGCACGTGCTGGAATCGGGCGGCATGATCCTGCTCGATGTTCCGGCCGAGACCATCGACGCGACGATCCAGCGGCTCGAGCAGTTCATCTTCACCGAGGACGTTCGCGTGGGCTCGCTTGCCGAGAGTCTCACCGGAGTGTGGCTGCACGGTCCGCGGGCCGCTTCCGTCCTCGAGCAGGTGATCGACGGCGCGCGAGGCTTGAGCGAGTGGGCTGAGTACCGTCACACGCAGTTCGAGTTTGGCGAGTCGCCCGTGTCGGTCGTGCGCATCAGTCAACTCGGTGTGCCTGGCTTCTGCGTGTACGTGGAACGCGCGCGGGAACGGGCGCTCGTCGAGGCACTCAATGCTGCCGGTGCTGTGCTAGTCACCGACGAGGTGATCGCTGCGGCGCGGATCGAAGTGGGGTATCCCGTCTTCGGGATCGACATGACCGACGACACGATCCCGCTCGAGGCCGGCATCGAGTCGCGCGCGGTCTCTTTCACGAAGGGCTGCTACGTCGGGCAGGAAGTCATCATCCGGGTGCTGCATCGCGGTCACGGCCGCGTGGTGAGAAAGCTGGTCTCGCTCCGCATCAACGGTCAGCGACCCGAGCAGGGCGCGAAGCTCTACGCGGGTGATCGCGAGGCCGGGTTCGTGACGAGTGCTGGCGAGTCGCCGCGTTCAGGCACGATCGCGCTGGGCTACGCGCATCGCGATTTCATCGTCGCCGGTACTGAGCTGGAAGTCGAGACTCCATCGGGACGAGCACCTGCCATCGTCACCGACGTGCCGGTTCCGTCAGCAGTCTGACCTTTCCAGGCAGAGCTGCGCCTCCGCCGGGTGAGCGCTCGCGAAGAAATCAAGGAATCTTCGTGGTTCATGACAAGAGTCGAATGAGGTCCTTGTCCGCAGGCGGGAAGTCGAGTGCCCGGAGTTCGGCACGCGGCACCCACTTCATCTGCTGGCCGAGCAGCGGCCGTGGAGTCCCACGCAGCGAGCACCGGTAGAAGTGGAGCGAGACTCTGCGCTCCGTGTAGTCGAACTGGCTCTCCAATAGCAGTTCGCTGACGTCCACGCCCGCATCGAGCTCTTCGCGAATTTCGCGCTCGAGCGCCTGGACGTGGGTCTCGCCGCTCGCGACCTTGCCGCCCGGGAACTCCCACAGACCTGCCAGGTGCGTGCCTTCGAGCCTGCGCGTGACGAGGAACAATCCGTCCTGTTCGATCACGGCGGCGACGACGGTGATCACGATTCGGCTCGCAGCTTGGGAAACGAACGGCACATCCGCGTCATCGGGCACGCAGCGCACTTTGGCTTGCGCGCCACGCAGACGGTTGCGCCGAAGTCCATCAACCCCTGGTTGAAGTCGAAGACGTGCTTGTGAGGCACGAGTGCTTCGGATACGGCCCAGAGCTGCTTGCGCATCGCGTGCGTCTTGGGGTCGCCGCGTCCGATGAAGATGCGGAAGAGCACCCGCGCGACATTCGTGTCGAGGATCGCGGCGCGTTGCCCGAACGCAAAGCTTCTGATCGCGCCCGCGGTGTAGGCGCCGATGCCCTTGAAGGAGAGTAGCGTCGCTTCGTCTGAAGGAAGCTCGCCGCCGTAGCGCTCCACTGACTCTCGCGCAATCGATTGAAGCCGGCGTGGCCGGATGTTGTATCCAAGCGGCCGCCACGTCTGCGTGACGTCGCCCTCGTCCGCCGTCGCAAGAGCCGCGAGCGAAGGATAGCGATCAAGCCACTCGTGATACTTCGGCAGCACGCGGTCGACCTGTGTCTGCTGCAGCATCACCTCAGACACGAGGATGTGATACGGATCGCTCGTCCGCCGCCACGGTAGATCGCGTCCGTGAGCGCGGTACCAGGCAAGGAGTTGCCGGCGAAAGCGCTGCCGGGCAGGAGGTTTCGGCAGAGAAGGCGAAGGCATCGAGCCCATATAATTTCACGCGTGACGCTTCGATGCACTCAGGGTCGCGTTGACCGGGGTCGAAACGCGAGCGGAGTCGAAGAGTGAAGATCTACACAAAGACCGGGGACGCCGGCGAAACATCGCTCTTCGACAAGACGCGCGTCTCGAAGGCGGACCCCAGGGTTGACGCGTACGGCGAGGTGGACGAGTTGAATGCAACGCTCGGCGCCGCGCGCGCAGCCGGCCTCGACGCAGACCTGGCCGGTTCGCTCGAGACCATTCAGAAGGAACTCTTCGCGGTCGGCGCGCGGCTGGCCGATCCGTCGAAGCGGATCGCCGGGCGCGTGACAAAAGCCGCGGTGGCCGAATCAGAGGTTCAGCGACTCGAACAGCTCATCGATCGGCTCGAAAACGAACTGGAGCCGCTGCGGAGATTCATCCTCCCCGGCGGCGCGCTGCCGGGAGCGCTGCTCCACATGGGTCGAACGATCTGCCGGCGCGCCGAGCGACGTGTCGTTGGTCTTGGTCCCGACGCTGTCGAGCCCATCGTCATCGTGTATCTCAACCGCCTGTCCGATCTGCTGTTCGTGATGGCGCGAGCCGCGAATCGCCGCGCAGGTGTTGCCGAGACCGAATGGTAAATCTCCAGGCCGCCTACGCTGCGTGCGAGCGTGACTGCCGCGCCCACTACGAGAACTTTCCGGTTGCGTCGCTGCTGTTGCCGCGCCGGATGCGTCCTCACGTGGCAGCGCTCTACGCGTTCGCGCGAGCGGCGGACGATTTCGCCGACGAGGGAGATCGAACCGTTGGTGAGCGTCACCGGTTGATCGACGGCTGGCGTGCGCGTCTCCTCGAAGCGGTGGCAGGCACGACATCCACGATTCAGCGATCGCCGGAGCCTGGGGAGCCCGCGCACTCGCGCGAGATCTTCATGGCGCTCGGTGTCACGGTCCGCCGGCTGCAGCTTCCCTCGGTTCTTCTCGAGGATCTGCTGAGCGCATTTCGACAGGACGTCACCGTCTCGCGTTACGCGACCTGGCCCGCGCTGTTCGATTACTGCCGGCGATCCGCAAACCCAATCGGCCGGCTCGTTCTTCGCATCGGCGGCTATGCGGACAACGATCTCGATAGGTGCTCCGACGCGATCTGTACGGCGCTGCAGCTCACCAACTTCTGGCAGGACGTGAAGGGCGACTGCGCGCGCGGTCGAATCTATCTTCCGGGCGAAGAGATGCAGGCGCACGGCGCTGACGAGTCCGCG
>Ga0207691_10004018_pt1 | contig 14258 bp, 6 predicted proteins | sample KBSM13metaG_FD_184327 | JGI IMG/M metagenome (GOLD analysis project Ga0207691, IMG submission 184327) | Miscanthus rhizosphere microbial communities from Kellogg Biological Station, Michigan, USA - KBS M1-3 metaG (SPAdes) (version 2) | ecosystem: Host-associated > Plants > Roots > Rhizosphere >... | reverse complement strand
TGCTCTTTTCAGAAACCGAGCTTACGGTGCTGGCGCCCGGCAAGATGAAGCGCCTGGAACGCCGCGTCTACAAGATTCTGCGCAGCAACGGCGAAGCGTATGGTGTAGTCCAAACGGAATTCACTCCACAGAGCCGCGTCACGTCCATGCACGGCTGGAGCATTCCGGCGCAAGGCAAGGCTTTCGAGGTCAAGGATCGGGACGTCGTCGAGACCGCCATCACGAACGTGGACGGCGGCGAGCTGATCAGCGACGTGCGACGCAAAGTCATGCAGATTCCGGCGTCCGTGCCAGGCAACATCATAGGCTATGAGATCGAGCAGGAGATGCAGCCGTATGCGATGACCGACGAGTGGGATATTCAGGACACACTGCCCGTGCGTGAGGCGCGGTACACGGTGCGACTGCCGCCGAGTTGGTCGTACAAGGTCTTCTGGCTCAATTACGACGAGTTTGCGCCAGCGGAAGTGGCGCCGGGACAGTGGCGCTGGGTGGCCACGGACTTGAAGCCGGTAAAGCTCGAGCGGCGGATGCCACCCTGGCAAGGCATCGCTGCGCGCATGGTGTTATCGCTGCAGCCACCCGACGGGAAGGGCGGCGGGTTTCAAAGCTGGCAGGAAGTCGGCACATGGTATCTCGGCCTTGCGAACGGGCGGCGCGATCCCTCGCCACAGCTTCGTCAGAAGGTGCAGGAGCTCACGGCGTCGGCGCCAGATCTGATGAGCAAGATGCGAGCGCTCGCCGTCTTCGCCCAGAGGGACATTCGCTATGTTGCCATCGAGCTTGGCGTCGGCGGCGTGCAGCCTCACCCAGCGAGCGAAGTGCTGGCGCACGGTTACGGCGATTGCAAGGACAAAGTCACCTTGCTCTCCTCGATGCTGAAGGAGCTGGGTGTCGAATCGCATTACGTGCTCATCAACACCGAACGCGGCTCAGTGGCGGCGAGCACTCCGCCCAACATGGGATTCAATCACGCGATCATCGCGATTCGGCTTCCGGCCGGCGTCGACACCACACGGTTGCCGGCGGTGATCGCGCACAAGACGCTCGGGCCGGTTCTATTCTTTGACCCAACGCATCCGCTCATTTCACTCGGCTATCTACCGGGCGCGCTGCAGGCCAACTACGGCATGCTGGTGACGCCCGCCGGCGGCGAGCTGCTTGCGCTCCCGCAGACCGCCGGCGCGCTCAATGGCGTGGAGCGTACGGCGAAATTGACGCTCGACGAGAACGGCACTTTGAGCGGGGACGTGCGCGAGACCTGGTCCGGCGATGCTGCGGCCGACCAGCGCTACACGCTGAGCACCGCGCAGCAGGACGTGGATCAGATAAAGCCGGTCGAAGCCATGCTGACCCATTCGGTATCGACGTTCCAAATCCTGCACGCGACCGTAACCAACCAGAAAGTCATGGAACAGCCGCTCATCTGGAAGTACAACGTCGAGATCCCGCGTTATTCGCGAACCGCAGGTGATTTGTTGATCATTCGGCCGCGTGTGTTCGGATCCATGTCGAGCGGGATGCTGGAAACGAAGGAGCCGCGTCAGCATCCGATCGAGTTCGAGGCACCCGTTCGCAATACTGACGTGTTCGAGATCACCGTGCCTGCAGGCTTCGTGCCCGACGCGCTGCCGCCGACGGTGAACAAGGATCTCGGTTTCGTCACCTACCGCAGCTCCACTACCTTCGCCGGCAACGTGCTCCGCTACACCCGTACGCTCGAGGTGAAAGAGCTCAGTGTGCCGGTCGCGAAGGCGCAGTCGCTGAAGGCGCTATTTCGCGAGATCGAGTCGGATGAGCGCAACTCGGCGGTGTTGAAGAAGGGGCAGTGAGGCCTGCAACGCTCGACCCATGCGGGTGCGCTGTTCACGGAATCAGAAGTCGGCGGCCGGCGTGGCGCGACGCCGCGGCGGGTCGAAGAACGCGCCTTCGACCACCCGGCAGGGAACAGTGACACGCGACCACTGCAACTCGCGCTGGTAGTAGATATCGGCCCACAGTTCATCCCCCGGGCGACCCCAGGGCATGTGCAGCGAGGCCAGCGCAATGTTGGTCTTCGCGGAGGGCGACCACTCCGCTGAAGTCACCGTACCGATGACCTCGCCCTTGCGCTCTTTGTTGTATATGTACGCGGCGCGCGCGACCTTGTTGCCGGCAATCTCGAGGCGCACGAAACGGTAGCGCGAACCGCGCTTCTGTTCCTCGAGCAATGCCCGGCGACCGTTGAAGTTCGGCTTCTTGAAATCCACGAGGCGCCCCAGGTCGAGCTCGAACGGCGAGCGCGAGCGATCCAGGTGGATGGCCTGGTCGGCGGGCATGAAATCCACGTGCGCCTGCATGAATCCCGCCTCGATGCGCGCGATCTCCAGTGCGTGTGTGCCCATGGGGCGGATCCCATGGATGGCGCCCTTGTCGAACAGCGCGTCCCACAGCGGCAGCGCGTGCGAGTTATCGGTCCACAGCTCGTAGCCGAGATCGCCGGTGAAACCGGTGCGGGACACCATCAACTCGCCGCCGGCGAAAGGCCAATAGCCGATGTCGAAGGGCTTGAGGTTCTCGACCCCGGTGCAGCCGATGGCCTTGAGCACGGCGCAACTGGTCGGTCCCTGGAAGGCGACGCAGGCGACGTCGTGCGTTTCCTCGACCAGGTTCACGTCGAAGCCGAAGGCCGACCTGTCCAGCCACTCGAGCTGGCGCTCCTGCGAGCACAGCCGGTAATCGCCGGGCTTCAGGTGGAAGATGGTGCCGTCATCGATCACTCGGCCGTTGTCGTCACACCAGACGGCGTAGCCGACCTTGCCGGGTTTGATCTTCGACACGTCGCGCGTCATGAGACGATCGAGGAAGGCCAGCGCATCGGGACCGGTGATGCGGTGCTTGGTCATCGGCGAGAGATCGAAGACCGCGCAGGCATTGCGGATCGCGGCGTACTCGAGCGCCACGTTGTAATAGGCGTCCGAGACGGTGTAGTCCTTCCAGCGGTGCCACACGTTGAGCTTGTTCAGCGCGGCGGTACGCGGGTGGAACGGCGTCTGGTACACCGCAGTCCGGTAGTGCTCCTTCTGATTCATGAGGTCATTCATGCGCGCCCCGCCTGGATGACAGCATTCGCCGCATTCTTTCCCGCGCAGCCCATGACGCCGCCACCCGGATGCGCTCCCGCGCCGCACAGGTACAGGCCCGTCACCGGCATGGCGTACTGCGCTGCGCCGGGTACCGGTCGCAGCATGAGGAATTGATCGAGTGCGAGTTCGCCGTGGTGCCAGTGCCCGCCGGTCAGACAAAATTCCCGTTCGAGATCGGCCGGCAGCAGCAATTGCGAGGCGAGCACCTTGCCGCGGATTCCCGGGGCATAGGACCCGAGCACCGCGAGCGTGTTCTCCAGCAGCTGCGCGCGCGCCGTGTCGGTGCTGGCCGCTTCTGCGTACGGCGCGTACTGCACCACCGCCGAGAGCACGTGTTTGCCGGCGGGCGCCAACGTACGGTCGTGCACGGTGGGAATGTTGATCTCCAGCGCCGGGTGCGGCGAGTTCTCGCCGTACTTCGCGGCGTCGAAGGCATGCTCGAGGTAGACGAGATCCGGGGCGACAACGAGGCGTTCGCCCGCCAGTGCTGCCGGCAACCGCGAGAACTCCGGCAAGGCGTCGAGCGCGAGATGGAGTTTGGCCGCCATGCCGCGCGTGCGGAAATGCCGCACGCGATGCACGAAGCCGGTCTCGAGATGCCGCGCGCCCAGAAGCTCGAACAACGTGCGCTTGGGATCCGCGTTGCTCACCACCACGTCGGCTGCCAGCGTTTCACCACTGGCGAGCACGACGCCCGCGACGCGATCGCCATTGAGCGAAATACTCTTCACCGGCGTTGAGAGACGAATGTTCGCGCCCGCGGCCGTGGCCGCCTTGGCGAACGCCTCGCTCACCGCGCCCATGCCGCCGGCCGGCAGGGACACACCGCCGGTGGTTCCGCTGGCGACGCCCGAGAGCCGATGCAGCAGCGCCAGCATGGAGTTGTTGGAACGCGGAGAAAGGTTGGTGCCGAGCACGGCATCGAAGGCCAGCGCGGCCTTCAACGCCGGCGACTCGAAGGATTCCTCGACGACGTCGAAGATGTTGATGCCGGCGATGCGCATGAACTCGCGCATATCGTCGCGGCCGAGACGGCGGATGTCGAAACCGAGCAGCGCCGCACCGATGAAATCGGAACGCCCGCCACCCAGCAGCCGCGGCGGAATGCGGTTGTGCTGTTTGCCGAGCACGCGCGCGAATCTGAGCATGGTCGCGTGATGCGTGGCCAGTGTGGCGCGATCCGAATCGCTGACACGGCCACCTTCGAGCGTGCCGCCGTTCAACACCAGGTGCTCGCCTGCGCTTTGCAGGGCGACGGTCTTGAGGTTGTCGCGTGCCGAGGTGAGGCCATGGCGCGCGAGATCCAGTTCTTTCGCGATGCGCGCATCGAGCAGATAGGACAGGTGCGCGCAGGCCGAGACCTTGAAGCCCGGCGCGAACTCGCGCGTCACCGCCGCGCCGCCGACCTGCGCCGCGGCTTCGAGCACCGTGACGCGTTTGCCCGCCTTGGCCAGATAGGCCGCGCACGCCAGCCCGTTGTGGCCGGCGCCGATGACAATGACATTGGCGTCAGTCATCGTGCCAGCCCTCGGGCACGAGGTTCGGGCGTCTCAGGTCGTGCAGAATTTCGCGCGCCGCGTTCGCACCCGGCGCCGCCATCACGCCGCCACCGGGATGCGTGCCGGAACCGCACATGTAGAAGCCCTTGGTCGGGCCGCGGTACTGCGCGAACCCGGGGAAGGGACGGTTGAACAGCATCTGGTCGAGTGAGAGATCGCCCTGGAAGATGTTGCCCTCGGTGAGGCCCACCTCATTCTCGATGATGTCCGGGGTGCGCACTTCGACGTGGCGGATGAGTGATTTGAAGTTGGGGCTGTAGCGCCCGATCATGTCGAGCACCGTGTTCTTGAAGCCGTTGCGATCCTCGTCGGTCCAGGCACGGCCATGGATCGTCGGCGGCACGTACTGAACGAACACGCTCATCCAGTGCTTGCCGGCGGGCGTCATGGTCGGATCGGTCATCGAGGGAATCAGCATGTCGAGATACGGTTCTTTGGACCAGGTGCCGTTCTTCCAGTCGTCGTAGGCGCGCTCGACCTGCGCCAGCGATTCGAGGAAGTGCATGTCGCCGAAGCGCAGTGGGTTGTCCTTGCCCAGCGCCGGAAATTCCGGGAGACCATCGAGCGCGATGTTCAACTTGCCCGAGGAACCGCGGATCTTGAAATTCTGTGCGCGCTTGACGAACTCGGGCTTCAGATCCTTCGGATCGAACAGTTTCGTGAAGGTGCGTTTAGGGTCGAGATTCGAGACCACGATTTTCGCGTGATACTCATTGCCGTTGGCGCAGGCGACGCCGGTGACGCGGTTGCCGCGCACCAGCACGCGCTGTACGTCCGCGTCGGTGACGATCTCGCCGCCGAAGGATTTGAGCGCGTTGCCCAGCGCCTTGGACACAGCGCCCATACCGCCACGCGCGAAGCCCCATGAGCCGATCGATCCGTCCACGTCGCCCATGTAGTGATGCAGCAGCACATAGGCCGTGCCGGGTGAATAAGGTCCCAGCGCCGTGCCGATGATGCCGCTGCCCGACAGGGCCGCCTTGATGAGATCGGAGTCAAAGAACTCCGCCAGGTAGTCCGCGATGCTCATCGAATAGAAGCGAATGGTGTCGTAGATGACCTGCTCGCCGAGCTTCCTGAACTCCTTCGACAGGAAGATCATTTCGCGGATGTCGCGCGGCTTGAGCGAGGTCGGGTCCGGCGGCGTGCGCAGCAGCAGCGGCCGGATGAACTTGCACTGGCGCATCACCTCGGTCGAGTACCGGTCATACGCGTCGCCGTCGTGCGCGTTGTGGCGTGCGAATTCGCGGCGCTTCAGCTCATGGTCGGCGTAGCTGCCGAGGATGTCGCCCTTGGAGGTGATGGTGACGCCGCCGCCGTAGGGCACCACCTGCAGACCGTGCCGCGCCAGTTCCAGGTCGCGGAAGATTTCGGGGCGCAGCAGGCTGCAGACGTAGGAGCAGTTCGAGTAGGTCCAGCCCTTCTCGATTTCCCGGCTCACCGCCGCGCCGCCGATCCACGGATTACGCTCGAGCAGCAGTACCTTGAGCCCGGAGCGGGCAAGGTAGGTGGCGTTGGTCAGGCCGTTATGCCCGGCGCCAACAACGATAGCGTCGTAATTGCTGTGAGGCACGATTGCTACTTCATCCCCTGCGGTGGGCGGACTCCGGTGTCCGCGCTTTTTTCACGACGCGATCCACCGCGGTGTCGAAGCGCTGCAGCATTTCGGCGAGGCAGCGCGCGTCGTGGGCTTCAAATGCGAACCAGGGTCCGCGCGAATCCGGCTCGCAGGGTATCCCAAGATCGCGCAACTCGGGAGCCTGCGTTCGCGAATCCTCTTGGCTGACGGAACCGTTCAGGGGGAACCCGACACCCACGGGGGATAGATCCTTCCTAAAGATCGAACAAGCCAGGAGCTTCAAATGAATTTCAATCGTACTTTGCTGGCGACAGCCCTCTTCGCGGCGGGGACCGCGATCGCGGGCGGCGCCTCGGACGTGCTGTTCAATTTCGACGGCGGCGTCGGTGTACAGCCGTTTCGCAGTCAGGCCGGTGCCCCCGTACTGAATACCGTGGCCGGAGTCCCGCCGGGCGGTGTGCCGTGGGGCATTACCAAGTTCGAGGCGACAATCAAGACCAATGGCGACGTCAAAGCCCGTGGCCGCGGTGTGCTGCTGTTGGGTGCGGACGGCCTCGGCACGCGCGCTGGCCCACGCCAGGTGGTCCTCTCGCTGTTCTGCCGCGGTCCGTTCACGCCGCCCGCGGTGTCCGGCGCCCTGTTGCAGAACGCCTTCAGCTCGGCCCCGGTCGATCTGAATCCGGACGGCGACTTCGAAGTGCGCGGCAAGCTCACAGATTCGACCGGCGCCACGCCGCCGCTCGACTGTGGCAACACCGTGGACAACCGCCCCGTGCTGCTGGTGCGCGCGGTGACTCCCGCGAATCCGACAACCGGCACCCCGGCGATTCCGAGTGCCTGGTTCGCCGCCGGTATCATCGATGCCGGGCGAGATCGGAGCCACGATTAGCCAGTCCCGAGGCTCGAGCCGTCGTTTCAACGGCTGAAAAGAAAACCCCGGCGGTTTCCCGACGGGGTTCTTCTTTCGAGGCCGCGTTCTGCAGCGCCAGACGGGTGACCTTGGCCGAATCGACGATGCCTCCTGATCAGAGGTCGAAACTGTCGGCGTAGATGAGCCGTTGTTCCCACAGCAGCTTGCCGGTCACGGGATCCGGATCCGATTCCAGCCGCTCCCACTCTTCGATGGCCACGCGCCATACCTTGGTATCCGACTCGGGACGTGCCAGTGCTATTTTCACGCCGGCATCGATTTCGCCGACCCACGCGGCGTGATTGTCATTGACTCCGCGGCCGCGCAGCGCAAGCCGGGTCGCCGCGACCGTTTCCCATCCCAAGTCCGATGCAATCTCCGGCACGCGACGCTGCAACCGTGCGACGAGACCGCGATGCTGATCGACCGCCGTCGCCAATGCAGCCACCGCGTCGTTGTTGTGCGCTCGGCCGGCGCGTCGCCCGACCGGGCCCGCCACGACCACGCGCACGTGGCGATCATCGGTGCGACTGACGCTGGTGGTGCGCTCCGGCGGCAACTGCACGAAGTCGCAGCGCACCGGCGCCGAGAGATGGCAGCCGTTGATGCTGTTCGGCTGGAAACGACACACGGCCAGCCGCAGGAACGGCCAGAAGCTGTCGCCCGGATCGACGGCGACGTCTACGTACCAGAGCTTGCGCGCCTTGTCGAAGAAGGGCTGGTAGCCAAGCACGGTCACCAGGGGATTGCCCTTGATGCCGGTCAGCGTGTAGTTAGCAGGTGCGGTGACCGGGCGTGCCGGGGCGGCACGATCATCGAAGCCGATGCTGTGCAGCAGGCTGTCGAGCTGCACTGATGGCAGCGCGCGATTGTCCACCGGCGCGGCCAGCCAGACGGGATCCGCGCCCCACTTGCTCACGAACGGGAACCCCGACTGGTCTTCGGGCGGCGGCCCGAATTGATCGCTGCCGCCGGGGGCCAGCAGCACGCCGAGCAGCTCGCCGTTGCCGCTCGAGAACCACGGCCTCTCCAGGTAGATTCGCACTCCCGCGCGGCGCACGTGCCGGAAAGACATCGGCTGTTCGGGCTCTGAAGTGTCGGACCAGCGAAACAGCGGAATCACCGAATGCACCACCGGCGCGGCCGGCAGCGCCGTCGACGGCACCATGACGCGCACTGTCGGGGCGATCACGCTGTGGCCATCGTCGAGCGATTCCGGATCCGCAGAGGGCTTGAGCAGCGCGGGGGCAAAGTACTCGCGAAATCGCGTCGCCGCGCGCAAGCGATAGTCCACGGCGTGGTGGCGCGTGTCGTGAATTTCGTGGCGCGCCAGGTGGGTCGCCATCTTTCCTTCCTGCAGCGTGGTCAGCTCGCTGTCCTTGTTGGACAGCAGGGCCAGGTCTTCGTACGGCCGTATCTGCGTGCGAAAGGCGATCGCCGTGGTCGGACTCCGGTGCGGCTCGTCACGCGACAGGTCGTCGATATCGTCGGTCCAGCTCGCCTCGGCGGTCAGGCTGTCGGTACTCGGCCCGTGCACCTCGACGGCGCCGATGAGCAGCAGGTGCGTGTCGCCGGGCATCCGGAATGGCAGCAGGCGAATCGCGCGCGGCACCTTCAACGGCCGATTCACTGCGTGCACCAATCGCACGTCGTCGTAGGGCGTCAGGCCCCACATGAGCCCGTCGGCGGCGGCCTCGGCGACATCGGTGTCGTTCTGCGCGGCGTCCGGCAGGCTGCGCCACGCGCCCATCAGCCGCAGGTCGTCGCGCTTCAGGCTGCTCGAAAGGCGCAGCACCTGAGTATCACCGGGCGGCAGGCTGAGAGTGAGCACGCGACCTTTGAGCCGGCCATCGAGCTGCGTGCCGCCGGTCAGCTCGAGGCGTAACGGTTCGATCTCGGGCCAGCTCCCCGGATAGGCCGCGGTGAATTCCTCGCTGCCGAACGGAAATGCGATCGAACGATCCTGCGCCGCCTCCGGAAATACCACGCAGATGCCGCGAGCCAGCGGATCGGGTAGATAGGGCAACGCGAGCTCGTCGACATCGTGGATCACCGTCTGCCCGGGCGCCAGCGGCTCACCCGGATCGAGGTTGTCGAGATTCTTGACCAGCTTCTCTGTCGGCGTGCCGACGTGCACCAGCGCGATGCCCGGTTGCGGCAGGCGATCGGGCGGGTTGTCGATGTCGGCGCGCGTGGTGTCGCTGAATGAACCGTTCTCGCGCAGCGCCCAGCCCAGCATCTTCTTGTGGCGCGCCGCGGCGGTGGCGCCGATGGCCAGGTCGAACATGCCGTGCAGCTCCGCCGTCATCTGGGTGACTTTCGGTGGAGCGATGTGGCGCTCGTTGTCGTCATCGGGTGGTGTCACCTGCAACTCGAGCGTCACCGGATCCTGCTGGACGTCCGAGCGCACGACCAGCACGCGCAGCGACTCACCTTCGGTGAAACGCTTGCGCGGCACCAGCACGGGAGTCGCGACCGGTTCCCAGCGCAGAAAGGGATACAGCGCAGTCACCAGGGCGGAAGCGGCCGGCTTTGCCGGATCGCGCACGAAGGGTTGCGCGAGATCGGAGACCGCCCGGCCGATGTTGGCGTTGACCAGCGCGCGCCGGCTCACGTCGAGCCGCGGCGCCGCCACGAGTTCGAAGCTCCGATCCAGCAGCGGCGAGCGCAGACGCTGCGCGATTGCCGGACCGACGACAGGATCTTCGAGCACAAGCGCAGCCGCGTCGTTCGCGGCCGCCTCGTTCGCGCCAGCCTGGGGCGTGAGTTCCATGCTCTCGCGGCGCTGCAGTACCTGCAGGGTCGCTGCCCGCAGCGCCGCGGCGGACCACGCCGTGTGAGCGACGCCCGGGGGAGCGATCGCCCCCGCGCCTGCGGCGGACGGAGCCACTGGCGCGGTGGGATCACCCTTCATGTCGTGGGATCGAGAATTGCCCGCCAGGTCCACGGCCCAGGCGCGAAATGCGTAACTGCGGCCGTAACGCAGGCGCGGCAGCGTGCCCTCGCCGATCTGCGTTTCGATGCGCAGCGGATGCACGAGATCGTCGTCGGCGACCTTGGGTTTTTTCTGCGGATGCTCCTCGCCGCCGAAATTGGAAATCGGTTTGCCCGGGCGCGGCGCGGACAGACTCCAGCCTTCCCAGCCGAACAGCGCTTCGTGCACGTGGATGGGGGAATTCTTCACGCCGGGAGTTTCGTGTGTCGCCGGGCCCTGGCTGAAGCCTTCCTCGGGTAGTTCGGAGTACACCTCGCCAAAATCGGTGACGCTGGCGCTGGCGAGCCGGTGATGGAGAGAAGCCCAGCGCCGCGTGTGATCGTCCCACACCTCGATGCGATAGCCGCGCGCGATGTCCTCGGTGAACAGCTCGGGCGTGGTGTTGGCATTGAAAGCGGACTCGAGCTGTTGCTGGCGCTGCAGACTCTGCTGGATCAGCAGCGCATGGCCGTTGGCCGTCACGGTGAATCCGGGAGAACGCAGCGCCGGCGATGCGGCATCGACCGTCTCGGCCGTGCGCGCCACGCGCAGCAGCCGCGGCAACGTGCCGATGAAGCGTTCGGCCTTGAGCGCGCTGCCGTCGGTGTCGAGGGTGAGCACCGCGAAGCGCTGCGCATCGCCCACGCGCAGCGCGCCGTCCGCCCAGTCGGCGCTGGCGGGCGTGCTCACCAGCGCGTCACCCACTGCGTGACAACGCAGCCTGGGGCAGCGGAATGAGCCCACGTCACCGTTCAGTGAAATCTTCGCGGCCAACCACTGGGAGCGCCGCAGCCGCTTCAGATCCGCGACGCGCAAGTCGACCACCAGTCCGAGGCGCCGCAGCAGTTCGCCGTGATCGCCGGCCGCCGCACAGCGCTCGTGGAATTCGCTGCGCGCGAGTTCCACCTTTGGAACCTTGGCCTTGGGGTTGGGGCGGCGTTTGTATTCATCCTGCGATTCGGGGCGTTCGTAGTAGCGCCGGCACCGATGCAGCTCGAGCATCATGCGGCGCAACGGGTTCTGCTCCGCGGCGATCTGCCTGAGCAGCTCATCGAGAGGTCGGCCGCTCTCCACGATGTCGTCGAGCTGCGCCGTCAGGCGCCGCTCGTCCGGCATCGGCAGATCAAGATTGGCGAGCCTGTCGCGCAGCCCGCCGAGCAGCTGTTCGGCCAGCGGATGATCGTCGGGACGCGGCTTGCTGGTCGGGTCGGCATACATCGTGGCCATGTGCAGGTTGCGCGCCAGGTCATGCACCTGCCGTGCATCGAAGCTGCGCCACTTGCGCTGTTCCCAGCGCGGCACATTGAACGCCGCCACGGGCGTCTTGGGCGGAAAATACGCGCTCCACAATTCCGGGTCCACGGGATCGAGCAGCGCCTCGCATTCGATCACCCCGCCCTGATCCACCAGCTGTATCTCGAGTTCTGCCTGCACCGTCTGCGCCCATTCGAGAAACAGCTCTGAGCTCGACAACTTCGTCGGCGCCGGCGGGCGCAGGGTCGGCGCAAAGAACAGCGAGACGTGAAACTTCGCGTCGGCGGCCAGCGAATGGGGTAGCGCGCAGACGATGCAGAACTCGTTCATCACGCTTCCTCCGCGAATGCGAGGCAGTAGGTGTTCCATGCCGGAGACTCGCCGGTTTCCGCGCCCATGACTTCGAGGAACGACGGGTCGCCATTCGAGCCGACGAAGGTGCGCTGCGCGGAAATCTCCACCGACTTGCCGATGCCCATGACCTTGACGTTGACCCTGATGCGGGCCTGGCCAATCAGCTTGCCGGTGTCGTATTGATACTTGAGCTCCATGTACAGCTCGATACACGCCGACACGATCCCGAGCACATCGACCTCGCCGCGCAGGCGGAAGTAGCCGCTGATGGAACCCGCGTCGGTTTCGATGCGGATGTACACGCCGAGCATCGCGGACACCGATCCGGAGGCGACGCCGAAATTCACCGCGATGCAGGCGCCGGCTTCGAGCCCCACCTCCAGCACCTCGAGACCATCCGCGGAGCAGCGGATTCCGCACCAGCCGCCGCCGCCGAGAAAGGCCACGGCAATCGTGAAGGGGTCATCGCGCGTGCAGAAGTTGAAACCAACCGTGACGGCCTTGCCGATGAACGGCACCTGCACGTCGGCGCCCAGCGAAAGGTTGGTGATGCTGAACATGCCGAGCGCGATTTCGGGCAGGTCGACGCTGAAGCCCGCGAGCATGCCATCCGCCGTCACCTGCATGTTCGGCGGGTCGGAGAAGCCATCCAGCGGGATCAGCTTCTTGATGCCCTCGATGAACGACAACACGCCGTGGAAGCCAATGTCGTCGAAGACGATATCGATCTCGGGTTTCCGATTGTTCTCGACCATGAACGAGAAGCGCGAGAATTTCAGACTGATCAGTTCAGCCTTGGGGAACAGGTGCAAGGTGAAGTCACGCAGGTCTGCCAGCACGTGCGCGCTGGACTTGCCGTCGAAGCCGGTCCTGGCCTGTATGGACAGCAACAGGCTGTCCTCCTGGAGCTCGATCAGCGGTTCCCCGTCCGGCCACGACTTCAGCTTCGGCTTCCACTCGAGGCGTACACGGACAATCGAGCCGGTTTCAGACAACCCCTGCGCGTATTGGGCAATGTCGCTGGCGAGTGTGAGCGCGTCGCCCACGAAGGTCTTGAGCGCTCCTGCGATGGCGCGCAGCAACTTGCCCATGACGGGCGGCATATTGTCCGCGAGTTTCTCGAGGTTCGTGACGGCGAGGTCGATGGACTTCTTGAACTGATCCCGCAACGCCTTGACGCCCGCCGACGAGTCTCCCTGGTTCTTGACCAGCGATACGAGGTCCTTGAACTTGTCTTCGAGGCCATCGAACCCGCTCTGCGCCAGGTTCGCGGCATCGATCGCGTCCTGCGCCTGCTTCTTCCATTGCGCGCGCACCGCCGGGTCGCGCGCCGCGGCGCTGGCCAGCATCGCGTCGGCCTCGGTGACCGCATCGGCAATCGCGGTGCCGGCGCGGCCCATTTCCTTGATGAGTGCCTCGATGCGACCCATGAACTCGGAGATCACCTGCGGCATGCGCGCCAGGTCGCTATCTACAATCAACGTCACGTCGGTCAGGTTGATCAGGCCGAACAGCTTCGGCAGCGAGCCCTTGAAGAACTCCACCGGGTCGAAGTGCTGGGTTGCGGCGCCCGCCGGATCGCCGACCGTGCCCATGGTGCGCGACAACGCGCGGATGGGGATGTCGGGCGTGAGAAAGCCACCCGCGCGATCACTGGTACTCGGGGCGCCCGCGCCGAAGCGCAACTGTGGCAGGGGCACTGCCGGATCCGTTGTGTGCTGCAGAACACCCTTCGGGTCACCCGTCACGAGCACCTTGGCCCAGACCTGTCCCGAGTTCGCCGTGCTGTCGAACCCCTTGCTGTGGTACAGATCGCCATAGCCGATCGTCACCGCCCCCGGGGACGACAGGACTTCGGCGGCGGGCACCCGCACGTCGGCGCTGCTCAGGTAGGGAGTCGACACGCCGCGCTGCGCCCTGCCCCGGTAACGCAACTTCTCGGTAGTTAGTGAGGTGTCGCCGCCGGTGATCTGCGGCGCGAACGCGATGGATTGGCCGCGGGCATCGACGACACGTTCCGGCGCTTTGTCGTACGCATTATTGACCGCGGTGTAATCCCCGTAGTGCTCCGCCACCCACATCAGAGCCTGCGGATGGCGCACGTTGCGGCCCATGTGATCGACACCATCGACGATGAACACGAAGGGCTGACCGTCGATCTTCGGCCAGAAGTAGTTGTCCTGGCTGTCACCGGGCACGCCGCTCGGATCGTCCAGCGGGGGTGTTACACCCGGTCCGATCGAGACTTCGCTGAAGTGGAACTCGAGCGGGTTCGAATAGGTGCGGCGCGGCTCGGTGATGACCAGGAACTTGCGCTGGTAGAGCGCCGCGAGTGAGGGCGAGGCGTCCTTCATCTTGCGCTCGGTCACCTTGACCAGGGCGGCCTGGTGTCCGTGGGGATAGAGGTAGCCGGGATAGACCGCGCGTACGAACTGGTCGCGGCCCATCGGTGCGAGGTGATCCCAGGCCAGCATCGAGCGGATGCCCGCGTCCGAATACGGCC
>Ga0207691_10004014_pt1 | contig 14270 bp, 13 predicted proteins | sample KBSM13metaG_FD_184327 | JGI IMG/M metagenome (GOLD analysis project Ga0207691, IMG submission 184327) | Miscanthus rhizosphere microbial communities from Kellogg Biological Station, Michigan, USA - KBS M1-3 metaG (SPAdes) (version 2) | ecosystem: Host-associated > Plants > Roots > Rhizosphere >... | reverse complement strand
AGCTGCGATCGCCCAGCGCGACCTCGAGGGTGGCGTCGCTCATGGCGCCCTCGCCGCGCCCTGCTCGCGCGTGCGCAGCGCCGCCAGCACGCGATTCACCAGCGTGGAAGCGCTCTGCGGCCCGCTGTCGACGATGAGGTGCGCCGCCTCGCGGTAGAGGGGCTCGCGCTCCTTCAACAGCTCCGCAAGGCGCGCCTTCGGATTGGGCGTTGCAAGCAGCGGCCGGCTCGTGTCGTGCCGGGTGCGCTCCCACAGGCTCTCCAGGCGCGCGCGCAGGTAGATGACGGTCCCGTGCTCGCGCATGCGGCGGCGATTCTCCTCGGCGAGCACGATGCCGCCGCCCGTGGCCACCACGCGCCCGTCTTCCGCGCAGAGCTCCTCGAGCACGCCCGACTCACGGCGGCGGAAGCCCTCCTCGCCCTCGATCTCGAACACTGTCGCCACCGGCACGCCCGTGCGGTCGACGAGCACGCGGTCGGTATCCACGAACTCGCGCTTCATGCGGCTCGCGAGCGCGCGTCCGACCGTGGTCTTGCCGGCGCCCATCATGCCCACGAGGAAGATGTTGGAGTGGCCCATCGGAGACATTGTCCCTCGGGCGAGGATAGCGAAAAAAAAGCCCGGCTTGCGCCGGGCTCGTCGTTTGGGAGTGCCGTCAGCGGACGGTGAGCGTGTCCTTCACGATCTTCGGCGTCACGAAGATCAGCAGCTCGGTCTTGTCGTCCTGCTTGATGGTGCGCTTGAAGAGGTAACCGAGGACCGGCAGGTCGCCCAGGAACGGCACCTTGTCGACCGTGGTGCGCGTCGTCTGCTCGAAGATGCCGCCCAGCACGATCGTGTCGCCGTTGTCGACCAGCACCTGCGTCGTCACGCGCTTCGTGTCGATCGTCGGCACCGGGCCCTGGGTGGAGTTGACCAGCTGGCCCAGCGAGTCCTTCTTCACCTCGAGGTCCATGATGATGCGGTCGTCCGGGGTGATGCGCGGCGTGACCGCCAGCTCGAGCACCGCGGGACGGAAGGAAACCGTCGTCGCGCCGCTGGCAGCCGCAGTCTGGTAGGGGATTTCCGTGCCCTGCGAGATCACCGCGCGGCGCTTGTCCGCAGTGATCACGCGCGGGCTGGAAACCACCTTGCCGCGGTTGTCCGCCTCGAGGGCCGAGATCTCGATGTTCACCAGGTTGCCGCTGCCCAGGTTCAGGATCGACAGGGCCAGCGAGCCGGCGGCACCGGTCACCGGGAGGTTCACGTTGAGCTGCTCGGGCTGCGCGCCGATCGGCACGTTGCTGAACGGGCCGAGGCCCGGCGGCGTGCTGAAGCCGGCGCCGCCGTACGGCGAGGCAAGCGACGACGAGCCGCGCGAGGTCGGGTTGCCGCTGAGCGGGGTGACCGTGTCCAGGGCCGTGCCCGACACGCCGAAGTTGTAGTTGTTGCTGTTGAAGGCGCTCTGCGTGCCGAAGCGCACGCCCAGCTGGCGTCCCCACTTGTCGTCGGCGATCACGATGCGCGCCTCGATCAGCACCTGGCGGACCGGCACGTCCAGCTGCAGGATCAGGCGGCGCGCTTCTTCGAGGCGGCCGCCGGTGTCCTGCACGAACACGGTGTTGGTGCGCTCGTCGACGCTCGCGGCGCCGCGCTTGGACAGGATGCGCTGGTCCTTGCTCGTGAGCAGCTTCTGGATGTCCTCGGCCTTGGCGTACGAGAGCGCGAACGATTCGGTGCGCACCGGCTCCAGGTCGGAGACCGCGGCCTGCGCTTCGAGCGCCAGCTTTTCCTTGGCGGCGAGCTCGTCGGTCGGCGCGATCAGCACCACGTTGCCGTTCTTGCGCTTCGACAGGCCCTTGGCCTGCAGGATGATGTCCAGCGCCTGGTCCCACGGCACGTCCTTCAGGCGCAGGGTGAGGTTGCCGCCCACCGTGTCGCTGGTGATGATGTTCAGGCCCGTGAAGTCGGCGATGACCTGCAGCACCGCGCGCACTTCGACGTTCTGGAAGTTCAGCGAGAGCTTCTCGCCGGCGTAGCCGGGCGTGGCGCTCTGCACCAGGCGGTTCGGGTCCTCGCGGACCGGCTTCACCTCGACGATGAACTGCGTGTCGGTCTGGTAGGCCGAGTATTCCCACAGGCCGCGCGGCTCGATCACCATGCGGGCGTTGCCGGCCTGCTCGAAGGTGTCGACGAAGCGCACCGGCGTGCCGAAGTCGCCCACGTCGAGGCGGCGGACCAGGTTGCGCGGCACGTTGGTGTTGATGAAGTCGAGCACGAGCTGGCGGCCCTGCTGGCGGATGTCGATACCGGTGTTGGCCGAGGAGAGGTCCACCACGATGCGGCCTTCGGAGTTCGGGCCGCGGCGGAAGTCGACGTCGCGCAGGTTGTAGCGGGTGGTCGTGCCTTGCGCCGGCGCTTCGGCGAACACGGTGGCGGGCGAGGGCGTCGTCGCAACGGTGGCGCCGGAAGAGGGCGCCTGCGAGGCGTCGATGGTGACCAGGAGCTGCCTGCCGTCGAGCGACTGGGTGTAGGTGAGGTTGCGCGAGAGGTTCATCACCAGGCGCGTGCGGTTCGCGGTCTGCACGATGGACACGCTGCGCAGGTCGCCCTCGCCGGCCTCGATCTGGTTGCGGTTCAGCGCGTTGACGGTGTTCGGAAGGTCGATCGCGATGCGCGGGGGGTTGGTCACCGCGAAACCCTGCGGCGTGGCGGCGAGCGGCTCGCGCAGCCCCACCTTCACGACGATCTTGCCTCCCTGCACCTGCGAGAAGTTGATCGACTCCACGGCGTTTGCGGCGCCCTGGGCCCAGGCGACCGGGGCCGCGAGAGCGAGGACGAGCGCCGCCAGGGCGGTGCCGATCCTGCCGATGGTTGGGATACGGAGCGTGGATATCACTTTTTGTCCCCTTTGCCGGCTTCCTCCAACAACGGCAGAACGCTCTGCCGCTCGGCCCAATCGCCGGCGCTGTCTTGAACGATTTCCTTGAGCTTGATTTCGCTCTCGGTCACATCGGTGATGAGACCGAAGTTCTGGCCCATGTAGTTGCCCTTCTTCACGCGGTAGAGCGTCTTGTCCGCGCGGACCAGCGCATACGTGTCCTTGCCCTGCGAAAGCGTGCCCACCATCTTCAATTGCTCGAGCGGGAAGGCCTCGAGCGGCTCCTTGCGGCGGTTGAGGTCCGGCGCGAGGCCGCTGGCGGCGCCGTCGCGCTTCTCGGCGAGCTTGCGCGGCTTGAACGGGTCGGGAAGGTCGAAGCCTTCATAGGTGAAGGGCTCGAAAGGCTTCACGGGCGGCAGCGGCTCGATGCGGCGCGGCAGGCCCTTCTCCGAGTCGCGCACGAATTGCTTGAGCTCGTCCATTTCCCCGCCGCAGCCAGCCAGGGTGATGAGCGCCGCTGAAACGACGATTCGCTTCATCACTTGCCTCCGGCCTTCTTCGCGTCCTTGGTGGTCTTGCGCTGCTTGGCGACCTCTTCCTCGTCGAGGTAGCGGTAGGTCTTGGCGATCGCCTCCATCGACAGCACGCCGTCCTTGGGCGGGTCGAGCTTCACGTCGGTGAGCAGCACGATGCGCGGCATCTTGGCCACGTCGCTCGCGAATGCGCCCAGGTCGTGGTACTGGCCCGTCACCTTGATGTTGACCGGAAGCTCCGCGTAGAACTCGGTGAAGTTCTCCTTGTCCGCGGGCTTGAACAGCTCGAAGGCGAGGCCGCGACCGAGGCCCGCCTGGTTGATGTCGATGAGCAGCGCGTCCATCTCGCTCTTGTTGGGCAGCTGCTTGAGCAGCGCGCCGAAGGCCTGCTCGATCTCCGCGCGTTGCTGCTTGTAGGCGTCCAGGTTGACCGCGAGGCGCTTCTTCTCGAGGAAGACTTCCTTCTGCTTGGCGACGTCGGCGCGGCCCTTCTCGATGGCCTCCATCTGCCCCTGCCAGAAGATGAAGTAGCCGGCGACCTGCAGCGCCACGAAGATGAGGATGAATGCGGCAGCCTTGAAGGGCCAGGGCCAGTTGCCCGGCTGCTTCGGGTCGAGTGCCTGCATCTCCTGGAGGATGTTGGCCATTATTTCGCTCCCCCAGCCTTGGCCGGCGCGCCCCTGCCCTTCGCGTCCTCGGCCTGCGCGCGCTTGATCGAGATGTTCATGTTGAATTCGTTGACCCGGTTCGTTCCCGCCTTGTCCGGGTTCTGGACGGCCTTGATCTCGACCAGCTCGGGATTCTCGAGGTAGGGCGAGGCGCCGAGGTTGCGCATGAGGGTGGAGACGCGCGCGTTCGACTGGGCGTAGCCGGCGATGTTGACCTTGGCGCCGGTCTGCTTGATCGCCTTCAGGTAGACGCCCTCAGGAAGCTGGCGCAGCAGCTGGTCGAGGAGCTGCACGGGCTCGGAGCGGTTGCTCTGCAGGCCTTCGACCACCTGCTTCTTGGCAAGCAGCGAGGCCGTCTCCTCGCGGATCTTGCGGATCTCCTCGATCTGCTTGTCGAGCTTGTCGATCTCGGACTTCATGTAGGCGACGTTCGCCTTCTGCTGGGCTTCCTGCTGGTCGAGGAACACCCAGACGGCGGCCGCCACGAGCAGGCCCGCCACTGCCGCGATGCCGGCAAGGACGCCGAACTGCTGCTGGCGGCGCTTGCGTTTCTCTTCGCGGTGGGGAAGTAGGTTGACGCGGATCATGACGGGTCGAACCTCCGCATCGCGAGGCCGCACGCGACCAGGAGGGACGGCGCGTCGATCGTGAGCTGGCGCGGCTTGATCTTCGAGGAAAGCGCCATGTTCGCGAACGGGTTCGCGACCACGGTATGGACCTGGGTGCGCTGCGCCACCATCTCCTCGAGCCCGTCGAGCATCGCCGAGCCGCCGGTGAGCAGGATGTGGTCGACCTTGTTGAACTGGGTCGACGTGAAGAAGAACTGCAGCGCGCGCTGGATCTCCAGCACGATCTTCTCGTTGAAGGGCTGCAGGACGTCCGGGCCGAAGTTCTCCGGCAGGTTGCCGACGCGCTTGGCGGCCTCGGCCTCCTCGAGCGGCATGTCGAACTGGCGGGCGATGTCCTGGGTGAGCGTGTTGCCGCCGATCTGTTGCTCGCGCGTATATACGGTCTGGCCGTTGTGGACCACGCTCACGCGGGTCACGGTGGCGCCGATGTCCACCATCACGGTGACGTCGGCCTCGTTGATCCCGGAGTTGCCGCCGCAGATGAGCTCGAAGGCGGTCTGCGAGGCGTAGGACTCCACGTCCATCACGATGGTCTTGAGCCCGGCGGCCTCGGCCGCGGCCACGCGGTCCTCGATCTTCTCCTTGCGGGAGGCGGCGATCAGCACTTCCACCTCGTCGTCGCCGGAGGGGGCGGGGCCCAGCACCTGGAAGTCGAGGTTGACCTCGTCCAGGGAAAAAGGAATGTACTGGTTGGCCTCGCCCTGGACCTGGACTTCCATGTCCTCTTCGCGCTGGTTGCCGGGCAGGATCACCTTCTTGGTGATCACGGCCGCCGACGGCAGCGCCAGGGCGACGTTCTTGATCCGGGAACCGAGGGCCTTGTGGGCGCGCTTCATCGCCTCGCCGGCCGCCTCGATGTTGGCGATGTTGCCGTCCACCACGGTGTCCTTGGGCAGGGGCTCGATGGCGTACCGCTCGACGCGGTAAACGTTACGGCCGGCCTCGGCGATCTCCACCATCTTGATCGCGGACGAGCTGATGTCGCAGCCCACGAGCGGCGGCGCTTTTGCCTTGAGGAAGTCGAACTGGGCTGCTAATTTTTCTTTAAGCATGGTGGAAGGTTAGCACCCAAACGAAGAATCTACTTTAGATGCTAGCAACAAGTCCTAGGCCTGTAAAGCATTTTGTAGCCAACGTGTTAGCGCAGCTACAGTGACTATAATGACCTCGAATTGAACCGAGGCCTGCCGCGGCGGCCTGACACCTCCACTCCCCGGCCCGCAGCTCCATGACATCCCGTTGGTGGTTCTACCCGGCGCTCATCGGCGTCTCCCTGGTCCTCGTGGCCGCGGGGGTCGCGGCGCTGACCGTGGTGCTGCTCTGGCCGAACCTTCCGAGCCTCGAGGTCCTGACCGATTACCGCCCGAAAATCCCGCTTCGCGTCTACAGCGCGGAAAACGAGCTGATCGGCGAGTACGGCGAGGAAAAGCGCGCCGTGGTGAAGATCAAGGACGTGCCGCAGGTGATGAAGGCGGCCATCCTGGCCGCCGAGGACGACCGGTTCTACCAGCACGGCGGCGTCGACTACACCGGGGTCGTCCGCGCCGCCGTCGCGAACCTGCAGGGGCGCCGCGAGGGCGCCTCGACCATCACCATGCAGGTGGCGCGCACCTTCTTCCTCACCCGCGAGAAGACCTTCGCGCGGAAGCTCTCCGAGGTGCTGCTCGCCTTCAAGATCGAGGCCAACCTCACCAAGGACCAGATCCTCGAGCTCTACATCAACCAGATCTTCCTCGGCCAGCGCGCCTACGGTTTCGGGTCGGCGGCCAACGTCTACTTCGGCAAGAGCCTGAACGAGCTCACGCCCGGCGAAGCCGCCCTTCTCGCCGGGTTACCCCAGGCGCCGTCGCGCCAGAACCCGTTCGTGAACCCGAAACGGGCGCAGGAGCGCCAGCAGTACGTGCTTCGCCGCATGCGCGACGTCGGCTGGCTCTCCGACGACCAATACAAGAAGTCGGTGGCCGAGCCGTTGCGTCTGAACCCCAACAAGACGGACACCTTCGCCCTCAAGGCCGACTACGTGGCCGAAATGGCGCGGGTGGCGATCTTCGAGCAGTTCGGCGAGCCCGCGTACGTGAGCGGGCTGCGCGTCTACACGACCATCAAGCGCAAGGACCAGGAAGCCGCCAACGAGTCGATCCGCGCGGGAATCATGGAGTACGACCGGCGCCACGGTTACCGCGGACCCGAGGGCTACCACGGCCTTCCCGACAAGGACGAGCAGCTCGACGACGCGGTCGAGGAGGCGCTCCAGGACCGCGAGAACGTGAACGAGCTCGTTGCCGCGGTGGTGCTGGAGGCCTCGCCGCGCGAAGTGCGCGCGATGATGCGCCGCGGCGATGAGGTGAAGGTGAGCGGCGACGGGCTCAAGTTCGCCGCCCCGGCGCTGGCGACGAAGAATCCCGACCGCGCCATCCGCCGCGGCTCCATCATCCGGCTGCAGCAGGGGGACAAGGGCGGCTGGTCCATCTCGCAGGTGCCGCGCGTGGAAGCCGCGCTCGTGGCCCTCGATCCGTCCAACGGCGCGGTGCAGGCCCTGGCCGGCGGCTTCGACTACAACGCGAACAAGTTCAACCACGCGACGCAGGCGTGGCGCCAGCCGGGCTCGAGCTTCAAGCCGTTCATCTATTCGGCGGCTCTGGAGAAGGGCTTCACGCCGGCCACGGTGCTGAACGACGCGCCCTTCGTGATCGACGCGGCGAAGACCGGCGGCCAGCTCTGGGAGCCGAAGAACTACGACGGCAAGTACGACGGCCCGATGCGGCTTCGCACCGCGCTCGCCAAGTCGAAGAACATGGTGTCGATCCGCCTGCTGCAGGCGATCGGCACGGGCTACGCGCAGGATTACATCCAGCGTTTCGGCTTCGACCCGAAGATGCACCCGGCCTATCTCACCATGGCGCTGGGCGCGGGCTCCGCCACGCCGCTGCAGATGGCGGGCGCCTACTCGATCTTCGCCAACGGCGGCTACAAGGTGAAGCCCTGGTTCATCTCGCGCGTCGAGGACAATAGGGGCGAGGTGGTGTATCGCGCGCGGCCGGAAACTGCGGGCTCGGACGCCGAGCGCGTGCTGGACGAGCGCAACGCCTTCCTCATGACCACCCTCATGCGCGACGTGGTGCGCTACGGCACCGCCGCGAAGGCCATGTCGCTGGGACGCAACGACCTCGCCGGAAAGACCGGCACCACCAACGACCACATCGACGCGTGGTTCGCGGGATTCAACGGGAAGCTCGTCGCGGTTTCGTGGATCGGGTTCGACACGCCGGCCAACCTGGGCCCCAACGAGACCGGCGGCCAGGCGGCGCTGCCGATCTGGATGGGATACGCGGGCAAGGTGCTGAAGGGCATGCCCGAGACCGAGATCTCGCCGCCGTCGGGCGTGGTGGCGGTTGCGATCAATCCGGCGACCGGGCTGCGCGAGCGCGATGGCGCGAGCAAGACAACCGAGTACTTCTATGCCGAGTCGACGCCGCCATTCGGCGACGACAGCGCCTTCGCGCGCGACGGCACGCGCCCGCCCGACGAAGTCCGCAACCAGATCTTCTGATGGCCAAGCAGCGCTCGCGCCGCGACGCGAACCTGCGGCGGCAACTGGCCTACAGCGCCGCGCGCATGATCGCGGAGGATGGCGCCGACTATGCGACGGCCAAGCAGAAGGCCGCGCGCCAGGCGGGCCTCGCCGACGCGAACCTCCTTCCCGACAACCAGGAAATCGAGGAAGCGCTGCGCGAGTACCAGGAGCTCTACCAGAAGGACGACCAGCCGGCGCACCTGCGCCACCTGCGTGAAGTCGCCGTGAAGGTGATGCGCGAGTTCGAGGGGTTCCGCCCGGCGCTGGTGGGCGCGGTGCTCTCGGGCACTGCGGGACAGTTCTCCGACGTGAACCTGCATCTCTACACCGACGATCCCAAGGCGCTCAGCATGTTCCTCCTCAACAAGCGGTACCGGTTCGAGGAAGGCACCAAGCGCGTGCAGCGCGGCGGGCGCTTCGACGAGGTGCCGCAGATCAGCCTCGAGGTGGACGACGTGACGGTCACCATGACCGTGCTCGACCCGGATGACGAGCGCTCCGCGGCGCGCTTGCGCGCCGACGACGAGACGCCGCTTCGCGCGCGGCTCGCCGACGTCGAGGCCCTGCTGGCGCGTTGAGTCAGCGCTCGAGGCGCTTCGCCGCGTCGATCGCGAAGTAGGTGAGGATCGCGTCCGCGCCGGCGCGCTTGAATCCCAGCAGCGCTTCCATCATGCAGGCGTCGCCGTCGATCCAGCCCTGCTGGCCGGCCGCCTTCAGCATCGCGTACTCGCCGCTCACCTGGTAGACGAACGTGGGCACCGCGAACTTCTCCTTCACGCGGCGCACGATGTCCAGATAGGGCATGGCGGGCTTCACCATCACGTAGTCGGCGCCTTCCTCGAGGTCGAGCGCCACTTCGTGCAGCGCTTCGTCGCCGTTGCCCGGATCCATCTGGTAGGTCTTCTTGTCGCCCTTGCCCAGGTTCGCGCCCGAGCCGACGGCATCGCGAAACGGGCCGTAGAACGCGGATGCGTACTTGGCCGAATACGCGAGGATGCGCACGTGGATGAACTTGCGCGCGTCCAGCGCGCGGCGGATGGCCCCGATGCGCCCGTCCATCATGTCCGAGGGCGCCACGATGTCCGCGCCTGCCTCGGCGTGCGAAAGAGCCTGCTTCTCGAGAACGGCGAGCGTCTCGTCGTTCACCACGTAACCCGAATCGTCGATGAGCCCGTCCTGCCCGTGGATCGTGTACGGGTCGAGCGCGATGTCAGTGATCACTCCCATCTCGGGGAAGCGCTTTTTCACTTCGGTGATGCAGCGCTGAACGAGGCCCTTCGGGTTGTAGGCCTCCTCGGCGCCCGGCGTCTTGAGCGCGACCTCGGTGACAGGAAAGAGTGTGATGGCCGGAATGCCCAACGTGAGCGCTTGCTCCACGACTTTCAGGAGCTCATCGATGCTGCGGCGCGAGACTTCCGGCATCGACGCAACGGCTTCCACCACGCCCCTGCCCTCGCGAACGAACACCGGCAGGATCAGGTCTTCGGGGAGAAGCCGCGACTCGCGCACGAGGCGCCGCGAGAAGTCGTCACGACGCGAGCGGCGCATGCGCCGGTCGGGAAATCGCCCGAGGCTGGAGGTCATTTCAGGTCCGGAAAAAAGGCGGGAACTTTAGCATGGGGGGTGGCTCCTATCCGATGAAGGGTTACTCCTTCCCCGCTTCTCCTCCCTGAGCGGGCGCCTTAATCCCAATTAAGGCATTTTTGGCCCCGCCTTTACTCCCCTTTAGGCGGGGCTTTGTTTTTCAGCACGGCCAGGCGCGACAACACCTCCACGGCCTCGCTCGTGCCTTCGTTCTTCAGGCTCGAGAAAAGCTGCGCCGTCGAACCCGGCGCCAGCGTCTTCAATTCGCGCCGCACGCGCTCGAGCGTCGTGCGCGCCGCCTGCTTGGAAAGCTTGTCCGACTTGGTGAGCAGCACGTGCGCCGGGCGGCCCGCGTCGCGCAGCCAGGCGAGAAGCTTGTGGTCCAGCGGGGTGAGCGGATGCCGCGCGTCCATGACGACCACCACGACCGCGAGCGATTCGCGCCGCGCGATGTACTCGCCGACCAGCAGCTCCCAATGCGCGCGCACTTCGCCCGGCACGCCGGCGTATCCATAGCCGGGCAAGTCCACGAGGAACGCTCGGCCGTCGAGAGAGAAGAAGTTGATGAGCTGGGTGCGCCCTGGCGTCTTGCTCACGAACGCGAGACGGCGACGCCCCGCGAGCGTGTTGATGGCGCTCGACTTGCCCGCGTTGGAACGCCCCGCGAAAGCGATCTCCGCGACACCCGGCCTGGGAAGCTCGCGCGGATCGTGGACGGACATGGTGTACGCGGCTTTGGCGAATACAAGTGCGGTAAAATCGCGGTCTTTGCGGACCTTGTCCTTCTCCCGGGGTTTTTCGATGCGTTTTCCCGCCGCTTTCGCCTTCATCACGCTAGTCTACGCAAGCGCATCCGTCGCGGCCGAAGAGCACGCGAAACCGGACGTGGAGCGCGGCAAGCAGCTCGCGACGAGCGTGTGCGCCGCTTGCCACGGCGCCGATGGCCGCGGTACCGCGCCCACCAACCCGAACCTCGCCGGCCAGCACGCCGACTACATCGCCACGCAACTCGCGGCGTTCAAGTCGGGCGCGCGCCCGAGTCCCATCATGCAGGGCATGGCGGCGAGCCTCACGCCCGAGGACATGAAGGCGGTGGGCTCGTACTACTCCCGGCAGAAGCCGGTCGAATCCATGGCGCGCGACAAGGCGCTCGTGGACCGCGGCGAGAAGCTCTGGCGCAGCGGCATCAAGGGCGTGAACGCCCCCGCCTGCGCGGGCTGCCACGGCGCGTCCGGCCACGGGATTCCGTCGCAGTACCCGCGCCTCGCGGGGCAGAACGCCGACCTCACGATGGGCTGGCTCAAGGCCTACGCGAGCGGCGCGCGCCCGCATCCCGTCATGGGACCCATCGCGGCGAAGCTCTCCGAGAACGACACCAGGGCGCTGGCCGAGTACATCTCCGGCCTGCGCTAGCGCTAGGCGGCGCTCTTCGCGCTCTCGCGCGGCGTGCGCGCGACCGAGATGCGGTTCTTTCCCTCGCGCTTCGAGTGATATAGCGCGCCATCCGCGGCGCGCTGCAGGTCCTCCGCATCGGTGCCATGTTGCGGAAAGACGGCGATGCCCACGCTCGCGCCGACCGTCGCCGTCGCGCCCTTGCCCAGGTCGTACGGCTCGCGCAACGCCATGCGCAGCTTCTCCGCGACTTCCCGCGCGCCGTCGAGCGTGGTCTCCGGGAGCAGCGCGAGGAATTCGTCGCCGCCCAGGCGTCCCACCGTGTCCGAGGCGCGCACGCACGCCCGCGAGCGCGTGCCGACCTGGCGCAGCAGCTGGTCGCCGGCCGCATGGCCCCACGTGTCGTTCACCTTCTTGAACCCGTCGAGGTCGAACATCAGCACGGCGAACGGCCGCGCGCCGCGCTTGGCGCGAGACGATTCCTGGTTGAGGCGGTCGATGAGCAGCGCGCGATTGGGAAGCCCCGTGAGCATGTCGAAGTGCGCGAGCCGTTCGATGCGGCTCTGCGCGGCGCGCTCGCGCGTCTGCACGCGCCGGTACGCCATGAAGAGCCCGCCGAGGCCCACGACCGAGCCGAACACGAGCCACGTCACGTAGCGGCGCAGGCGCTCCGAGAGCTCGAGCTGCGCGGTGGTGCGCTCGTTGATGCGCGCGGTGACCGCGGCGTCGGATCGATCGAGCGCGCGGATGGCTTCCGATTCCACCTTCTCGGCCTCGCGCACGAGCGCGCCGGCCGTGAGGGATCCCCGGGTCGAGCGCGCGGCCGCGATCGACCTGGCATGCACGACGAGCAGGCGCGCCGCGGGCGCCAGCGACTCGAAGCTGGGCAGCGGCGCATCGGCGGACGCGCGCTCCGCGAGGAAGACGAGCTCGGTCTCGACCTCGCCGGCGCGCCGCTCGATATCCACGAATGCCTCGGAGTCGCCGGTGAGCGCGCCCAGCCGCGAGGCCGCGCGCAGCTCGTTCAGGTGCGTGCGCAGGTTGTCCAGGCTGTCCTTCACGCTCTGCGCGGCGAGCACCGCGCGATGCAGGCTCGCCTCGCGATCGAGCTCGGAAAGCGTGACGAAGCCCAGCACGCCGATGGTGACCGCGGCCATCAGGAGTCCCGCCCCGGCGAGCCGCGCGCGGCTGGGCAGGATGCGCATCGCTAGCCGGCCATCGCGCGCAGGGACTCGCGCGCCGCGGCGAGGGTTTCCTCGATTTCGCGTTCGCCGTGCGCCGCGGAAACGAAGCCGGCCTCGAACGCCGAGGGGGCGAAGTAGACGCCGCGCTCCAGCATGGCGTGGAAGAAGCGGTTGAAGCGCTTCGCGTCGCTCTGCATCACCTGGGAAAAGCTCGCCGGCAATTCGGAGCGGAAGTAGAAACCGAACATGCCGCCCAGGCTCGCGGCGCTGAATGCGACCGAAGCATCGCGCGCTTCCCGGGCGAGGCCGCTGACGAGCGCCGCGGTCGTGGCCCCCAGCCGGTCGAAGAAGCCGGGCTGCAGCACGCGCTTCAATGTCGCGAGGCCGGCGGCGACGGCCACCGGGTTTCCGGAAAGCGTGCCTGCCTGGTACACGGGCCCCACCGGTGCCAGCTTCTGCATGATGTCGCGGCGCCCGCCGAAGGCGCCCACCGGCAGGCCGCCGCCGATCACCTTGCCCAGCGTGGTGAGGTCGGGCCGGATTCCGAAGATGCCCTGCGCCCCCTGGGGTCCCACGCGAAAGCCCGTCATGACCTCGTCGAAGATGAGCACGGCGCCATGTTGCTCCGTCACGCGGCGCAGCGTGCGGATGAATTCATCCGAGGGCCGCACGAAATTCATGTTGCCGGCGACCGGCTCCAGCACCACCGCCGCGATGTCCGCGCCGAACTTGGCGAACGCATCCTCGACCTGCTGGGCGTCGTTGTAATCGAGCACCAGCGTGTGCGCCGTGAGCTCCGGGGGCACTCCCGCGGAAGTCGGGTTGCCGAAGGTGAGCGCGCCGGAGCCTGCCTTCACCAGCAGGAAGTCGCTGTGGCCGTGATAGCAGCCCTCGAACTTCACGATGACCTTGCGGCCCGTGAAGCCGCGCGCGAGGCGCAAGGCGCTCATCACGGCTTCGGTGCCCGAGCTCACGAGCCGCACCTGCTCGAGCGACGGCAGGCTCGCGGTGAGGAGCTCGGCCATCTCCAGCTCGAGCGCGGTGGGCGCCCCGAACGAGAGGCCGCGCGCCGCGGTGCGCGCCACGGCGGCGACCACTTCGTCGTCGGCGTGCCCGAGGATGATCGGGCCCCACGAGCCCACGTAGTCGATGTAGCGCCGGCCGTCCTCGTCGAAGAGATGCGCTCCGCGTCCCTCGCGGAAGAAGACCGGCGTGCCGCCGACGGCGCGAAATGCGCGCACCGGCGAATTCACGCCGCCGGGAATGAGCTCCTGGGAGCGTTCAAAAAGGGCGCGGCTGCGTTCGTGCATCGGAGTTCGGGGTCCGTGTCTGGTAAAGGTCTGCGAAGCCGCGCGCGGCCGCCTCGATGTCCGGCGCGTCGAAGAGCGCGGAGATCACCGCGATCATGTCGGCGCCGGCATCGACCACGCAAGCCGCGTTGGCCGCGTCGATGCCGCCGATCGCCGCCACGGGCAATCCCGACGCTTCGCGCGCGCTCGCAATCGCCGCGAGCGGCGCCGCCCGCGCGTGCGGCTTCGTGCGGGAAGGAAACATGCTGCCGACGGCGACGTAATCGGCGCCATCGCGCGCCGCCGCCTGCGCGCGGGCGGCGTCGTCATAACAGGAAACGCCGATGATGGCGTGCGGGAGCGCTTGGCGCGCCGCAGCCACCGCCGCGTCCTCGCGGCCCACGTGCACGCCATCCGCGCCGCATTCGCGCGCGAGCTCCACCGAGTCGTTCACGATGAAGAGGGCGCCCGCCGCGCGGCAAAGCGCCGCGAGACGCGCCGCCTGCTCGCTGGCGAGCGTGCCACCGGCGCGCTTGGCGCGGTACTGCACGAGGGCG
>Ga0207691_10004012_pt1 | contig 14271 bp, 9 predicted proteins | sample KBSM13metaG_FD_184327 | JGI IMG/M metagenome (GOLD analysis project Ga0207691, IMG submission 184327) | Miscanthus rhizosphere microbial communities from Kellogg Biological Station, Michigan, USA - KBS M1-3 metaG (SPAdes) (version 2) | ecosystem: Host-associated > Plants > Roots > Rhizosphere >... | reverse complement strand
CGTGTTTCGAGGAGCTTCTCTGTGACGCGACTGACTTGCCCCGAGCTGCGTCGAGCGACATTTGCCGTGACCGTCGTGGCCCTGGCGGTCTTTTCAGCCATCGGAAAAGCCGGACCCTCGGTCTTTCCTACCGGCACGACGATCTACGACCCGGCAAAGGCCTGGAGCGGTTTCACTGTGCTGTCTCCGCTGCAGGGGCAGGCCGTGCTCGTCATCGACATGAACGGCAAGGTCGTCAAGCAGTGGGACGGCTTCAACAATTCCGCGGGTGGTCCCGCGCGCGTGCTGCCCAACGGCGACGTCATCGCCGCGAACGGCGCGCGGCAGGGGCGACAGGAGTCGGTGGAACTGGTTCAGCGCGATTTCGACGGCAAGACGATCTGGAACTTCGATCACAACGAGGAGCTCCCGACCAATGACGGCAAGACGATCTGGTCGCTTCGGCAGCATCACGACTGGCAGCGTGAGGACTTCCCGGCCGGCTATTACTCGCCAGAGTCGAGCCCTGCGCGTTCCGGCGCCAACACGCTCATCCTGACACACACCGATCGTCGCGTGGCCGCGATTGCCGGTGACGTGCTGCTGGGAGACGATCGCCTCATCGAAGTGTCCCCGACGGGTCAGATCCTGTGGCAATGGATCGCCGGCGATCACATCGACGAGCTGGGATTCGACACGACGGCACGCGCCTCGATCCGCGGCGCACGCGCGGGCGGCGCACGTGGCGATGGTGCTCGAGCTGGCGGCGGCCCGCGCGGTGGTGGACCCGCCACGGGAGCCCCGGCGTTCGACTGGCTGCACATCAACTCGGCGACCTACGTCGGGCCCAACCGCTGGTTCGAGGCGGGTGACAGGCGGTTTGCGCCGAACAACGTGATCATCAGCAGCCGCGAAGCAAGCCTGCTCGCCATCGTCGCTCGCGACGGCTCGATCGTGTGGCGGCTCGGGCCCAACTTCCTCGAGTCTGACGCGCTGCGCGCGATCGGGCAGATCATCGGCCAGCATCACGCGCATCTGATTCCGAAAGGCTTGCCGGGGGCCGGCAATCTGATGGTCTTCGACAATGGCGGCGCGAGCGGCTACGGTCCGCCGAGCGGGATGGCGCCCAGGGGCACCGGCGTCTTCGCGCGGCCGAGTTCGCGCGTGCTCGAGATCGATCCGGTGAGCCTGAAGCTCGTCTGGTCGTACACGGGCGGCGCGCAGTTCTTCAGCACGAACATCAGCGGCGCGCAGCGGCTGCCGAACGGCAACACGCTCATCACCGAAGGCGCCGGCGGCCGCGTGTTCGAGGTGACCAGCGATCGTCAGATTGTCTGGGAATGGATGAACGCACCAGCGGCAGGCACGCGGACTCCTGCCACGGTGTACCGCGCCTATCGCATCCCGTACTCGTGGCTGGCGCAGGTGCCGCGTTCACAGGAGAGGGCGGTCACACCGCCCGCAAACGGTGACTTCAAAGTGCCGTAGTCACACGTTTTACCGTTTCGCGCGCCGTCGTCGATATCCGTAACGCAATCGGTCCACACCCCCGCAATCAAGAAACGTAAGTCACTGCCGTGCCGCGGCTTGCGGCGTCTCCTCGGCAGGCAGCGGAATTGCGATGCTCCCTGAGACCCCTGCACTGAGAGGGAGGCATGATGCATCGCAGCCATGCCCTTGTCGTCCTCGCGCTCGTCGCCGTTGTGTTCACGGCGCATCCGTCGGCGCAGAACCCGGCCAGTCCGCAATTCGTTGCCGGTCAGATTCTCGTCAAGTTCAGACCCGGCGCCGCGGCAGCGGTCCAGGCTGATGTCCATCGACAGGCGGGCGGAACGCGACTGGCCGAGACTCCACGTACGCGCGTGCAGCTGGTTGCCGTTCCAGCGGGCGATGAGCGTGGCGCGATCAATCGCTACCTGCGCAATCCGAACGTCGAGATCGCCGAGCCCAACTTCATTCGCAGCGTCGGGACGCCTCCGGTGCCGCCATCAGTCACTGACCTGATACCTGGAGACTCGTCGTTCAGTCAGCAATGGGCGCTGCACAATACCGGGCAAATGTTCTACTGCATTCCCTGGATCGACGGCACGCAGCTGTGTTTCTACGTCGGCACGCCGGACGCGGACATCGATGCGCCTGAAGCGTGGGCACTCTCGACCGGTTCGGCGGTCAAGGTGGCCGTCATCGACACGGGCATCGACTACACACATCCTGATCTTGCCGCGCGGTATGCCGGTGGCTACGACTTCCTGAATGGCGATGCCGATCCATTCGACGATCACGGACATGGAACCCATGTGTCCGGAACGATCGCTGCGGAAATGAACAACGCGACGGGAGATCCTCCGGCAGCCGAGGGTGTTGTTGGCATTGCGCCGAACGCACGCATTCTTGCGTACAAGGTCTGCGGGCCAGATGGCCACTGCAGCGACTTCGCCATTACCCAGGCCATCGACCAGGCGATTACCGACGGCGCCAAGGTGATCAACATGAGCCTGGGCGGTGCGGATTACTCGCAATCGCTGAACGACAGTGTTCAGGCCGCGTGGGCCGCCGGCCTCGTCATCGTCGCTGGCGCCGGCAACGACGGGAATACGAACCTGTTCTATCCGGCGGCGTTCGAGAACGTCGTCAGCGTCGGCGCAACGGATGAAGACGATCTACGCGCGAGCTTTTCGAATTACGGGAGCTGGGTGGACATCGCCGCGCCCGGAAACGTGATCCTGTCGACGTATCTGATGTCCGGATGCAGCGTCTCGACCACGCCCGGCGACATCGGCTGTTATGCCTTCAACACCGGGACGTCGATGGCCACACCGCATGTGTCTGGCGCGGCAGCGCTCGTCTGGTCGCGCAGCGACATCACCAGCAACTGGCAGGTCGTTGACGCGCTGACGCACGGCGCCGACGCGAGCGGCGTCAGCGCAGTGCCGATCAATACGTGGACGGTCTATGGCCGCCTCAATCTGTACGGCGCGATGACCTACGCGGCCGGGCCGCCTCCGCCGCCGAACAACCAGCCCGTCGCAAGCGCCGGAACGGATGTCACGGTCACCGACGGCGATGGCGACGGCGGTGTGATGATCACGCTCAATGGCAGCGGCTCGTCCGATCCGGATGGCGACCCGCTGACCTACCAGTGGCGCGAGGGAGCAACGATCATCGGTTCAGGACCCTCCCCGAATGTGTTCTTCGTGGTGGGCGTGCACACGGTCACGCTTGAAGTGACCGACGGCCGCGGCGGGTCGAGTACGGATACGGTCGTGATCACGGTCAACGCGCCACCGCCACCCAACACGTCGCCGATCGCGAACGCCGGGTCCGACACCACCGTGACGGACAGCAACGGCGACGGCGGCGAGACGGTGTCGCTGAATGGCACCGGTTCATCGGATCCTGACGGCGACGCGCTGACGTATCAGTGGCGCGAGGGCTCGACGATTGTCGGCGCCGGACCGACGCCGAGTGTCTCGCTGCTGGTCGGCGTGCACACGATCACGCTCGAGGTGCAGGACGGCCACGGCGGGTCGAGCACGGACACGGTCGTGGTGACGGTCAATGCGCCGCCGCCTCCGCCGGCCACGCTCGCCGTGACGGCTATCAGCCCGAATGTCGTCAACCAGAAGGCCGGTGCCGTGACGTTCGTGATCACCGGGACCGCGTTTGCCATCGGGGCGAACGTCAGCTTCCTGAACGGGTCAGGCCCCGCGCCGCGGGTTCTCTCAGTCACGCGCGACAGCTCGACTCAGCTCACAGCGAGAGTGGAGATCCGCTCCGGCGGCGGGAAAACCACGCGCCGCTGGGACGTCGTGGTGACGAACCCGGACGGAACAAGTGCGGTGGGCACGGGACTGTTGACCATCACGCCGTAGTGTCGACACCGCTCGGATTCTCCCGGGGTGTGGCATGATCCGCGCACATCCCGGGAGGAACCGTGTCGCGATTGCTCATCTCGATTGTCATTGGTGTGATGGTGGTGGCCGGCGCTGCGGCGCCGGCGTCGGCGCAGCAGGCATGCGACCGTGCGTGCCTGCGCACGATGCTCGATCAGTACCTGACAGCGGTCATCAAGCACGATCCCGCCGCGGCGCCGCTCGTCGTCGGCTTCCGCCAGACGGAGAACGCGATCAACACTCGACCGGGCCAGGGCGTCTGGAAAACCGTGACCGGTCTCGGCAAGGTGCAGCGCAGGTATCTCGATCCAGTTTCGGGCCAAGCCGGGTACTACGGCACGGTCGAAGAGGGGAGCGAGACCCCGATCGTCACCGTGCGCGTGAAGGTCGAGAATCGCAAGATCACCGAAGCCGAGTGGATGCTTGCGCGAGCCAACGATCCCGGATTGAGTGGCGCGCGTCGGCAGGGCGGACCGCCGGCCAATCTGCACAACCCTGAGTACCTCACGGCGAATCCACCGCCGGACCGTGTCGTGCCGCGGAACCAACGTTCCGACCGCGATTCGCTGATCCGGATCGTCGACAGTTATTTCGACGCGATCACGTCGCACGACGGCTCGGTCGCGCTGACGCACCCCGGATGCGGCCGCGTCGAGAACGGCTCACCGGCACCGGCCGGAGCGTTCCTCCCCGCGGCGCCGCGTGGTCAGGGTCCTGGCGGCGCGGCCCCCGCTGGTCGAGGTGCGCCGGCCGGACAAGGTGCAGCCTCGGGAGCCACGCAGCCAGGTCCCGCAAGCAACGACTGCGTCGCCAACCTGCAGAACTTCAATTTGTCGATGGTGGTCGCGCGCAGGACCCCGATTGTCGATGAGGAAGCGCAGGTGGTCCTCGCGTATGCGGTCTTCATCCGCCGACCGGGATCGCCGACTCCGCGGAACGTGTTCAGCGAGTGGTTCAACATCGAGGACGCGAAGATCAAGACGATCTACACGGCGATGTTCTATCCGGCGCCCGAGCTTGCGGTGCCGAACTGGCCGCCGTTCGACGGCAACTGGCCGTTGCCGGCGAACATCGTGCCCGCGCCGCCGCCGCAGAAGTAGAAGCGCGGGTCGCACAGAAGTACGTACCGCTTGACGTCTCGTCTTCGAATTCAGGAGTCGTTGTGAAGTCAGCACGAATCGTCATCGTGGTTGCTCTGCTCGTGGCCAGCTCGCCGCTGCTCACGGCTCAATGGCCCTCGTACCCGACGCCGGGCGTGCCGCGCGACGCCAAGGGCGCGCCGACTCTCGATGCGCCGGCGCCTCGCACTCCGGACGGCAAGGTCGACTTTTCGGGGATCTGGACGCGCGGCGGCGGCGGTGGAGGACGCGGCCGCGGCGCCGGTGCGGCCCCGGCGCCGACGACGACACCTGACGGAATTCCGCTGTCCAGCTTTGGCGAGGTTGCCGGTCGAGGATTCGCTCTGCCGATGCAGCCGTGGGCTGCGGAGCTGAAGAAGAAGCGGATGGCCAACAACATGAAGGACAACCCGGACGTCTGGTGCCTGCCGATTGGCCTGATGCAGTACCACAATCATCCGCAGCCGCGGCAGATCGTGCAGACGAAAAACCTGATGCTGATCGCCTACGAGTCGAACTACGGCCTGCGCTACATCTACATGGATGGGCGGCCGGCGCCGAACAACGATCCGCAGCCGTGGTGGTTCGGCTATTCGCGAGGCTGGTACGAAGGCAACGACACGCTGGTCGTCGAGACCACCAACTTCTATGGTGATGAGCGCGCCGGATGGCTCGACGTCAACGGCAGCCCATATAGCGACGCTTTGAAGATGACCGAACGGTTCCGCCGGCCGAACTTCGGCACGCTCGAAATCGATATCACGATTGACGACCCGAAGGCCTACACGAAACCGTTCACCGTCCGCGTGAACCAGCGACTCATGGTCGACCAGGAGATGATCGAATTCATCTGCAACGAAAACGAGCAGTCGACCGACCATATTCCGAGGCCCGGCCAGGCCGGGTTGCCAGCAGGTCCTGCGCCCGCACAGTAGACCTGTAACAGAGGGGACGGAGGGAACCGTTTCCTCCGGACGCCTCCGCTTTCGCTATGTCGAGGGGCGCGACGCGATTGTCAGCAGGAACCCGCTCGGCTCGGTGACTTCGAAGGCACGAGAGCCCCATTCTGTGTCGTGCGGCTCCTTCGTCAACGTGATGCCAGAGGCTTTCGCGCCCGCGGCGACCCGATCGATATCGCCAGCCGCTTCGATGTAGAGCCGGACGCCGACACCCTTCACCCGGTTGAGCCCTTTCTTTCCATCGTCCTGACTCAGTCCGAGACGTGCATCACCAGCCTTCAGCATTGCGCCCATCAGTTTGCCATCGACTTCCCACCGATCCTCGACCTCGAAACCGAGACCGCTGAAGAAGTCGAGGCTTTGCTGAAGATTGTTGACCGTCAGGCTCGGCATCACGCTCCTGCCCTCGAGCGATGCGTTTCGCGAATCAGCCATGAAGACCTCCACGAACAATTACCAATCTGTGATCTTAGTGCGCTGCCGTAACTTTGGAGCCTGCCCCCAGCGCCAGCATGGTGATATAACCCAACCTCGCTCGAAAGGCGGGAGGTTACATGACGCAACATCTACGGTCGCACGCAGCGCGCGCGGCGGCCATCACAGTACTTACGACGGCTCTCTCCGTGGGAGCCTCAGCGGTGAACAATGCGGTGCCGGTCCTGGGCGGACTCGTTTCACCGCGCGGCATCGCGACTGGTCCAGCTGGCCGGTTGATCTATTCAGAGGGGACCGGCGCGATCAGCGAGTTGATTGCCAACGGCAAGAATGCCGGAACGACGAACTTGCTCAATTCCGTTCCCGCCACCTTTATCGCTCCGAACCTGGCGACGCTTGGCGGGCAGATTTTCGTACTGACCGCCCAGGGTGCACCTGGAAGCGGCTCGAACACGCTCTATCGCGTGAACAACGGCACCGTGCGCGCGCTGGCGGACATCGGTGCGTATCAGCAAACGGATCCGGATCCATTTGACCTCACGGATGCGGGGAGCCCGACCGAGTCGAATCCATTTGGCGTTGCGCCGCTCCCGGACGGCAGCGTGCTTGTGTCGGACGCGGCGGGGAACGACCTTCTGCGCGTGTATCCCGACGGCACAGTTGTGACCGTGGCGCGGCTGAAGCCGCGGATGGTGCCATGGCCGGCCGGAGTGGCCGGGCCTGCTCCCGGGACCATGGTTCCGACAGAGGATGTCGCGACGTCCGTCGCCGTCGGCGCCGATGGCTATTACTACGTCGGAGAGCTCCGCGGTTTCCCGGCGACTCCGGGATACTCCCAGGTCTGGAGAATCGCGCCCGACTCCGTCAACGCGCTGTGCGATCCGGTGAACCCCAACGTCGGAGCGTGCCGGCGTTACGCTGACGGATTCACGTCGATCGTCGATCTCGAGGGTGGCCCCGACGGCAGCATCTACGTTGTCCAGATCGCCAATTCGAGCTGGTTGAAATCGCCGCTCGGAATGGGTGGCCCGGATATCGGCTCTGTCTGGCGCCTTGCGCCTGGCGGTGCGTCCAGAACCGAACTGGCTCCCGGCCAGCTGCACCTGCCAGCCGGCGTCGCCGTCACGAGCGATAGCGAGGTCTATGTGACGACGCCCGTATTCGGACCGGCGAACATCGTCCGCGTCCAGTAAGAGCGGGCCGAAGGCGAAAGGCCCAAGGCCTATAGAGGCCCAGGAAATCCGGGGCCCAAGTTGTGAACCGACGATTAGCTCACTCCGTAAGGACTGTTGAGGTCGTCGTTCTTCACTTGGGCCTCGGGCCCTCCCTACTTGGGCCTTAGCCCTTAGCCCTTATTCCTTAGCCCTTATTCCTTAGGCCTTCTTGATGGCACGCAGTGGCTGGAAAACCGCCGGGCTGATCGCGGGAGCGGGCTGCCTCTCGATCATCGCCATCATCATTGGCGGCGGGATCATCGCGACGATGTACGCGCGCGCGACGGTGAGGAGTCTTGGCGATCCGAATCCGCAGTCCGTCGAACGCCGCATCGCGCTGTCGCCTCCGCCGGCGGAGGCGAACCCACCGGGGGCGAAAGGCGAGGCCAGCCGGACCGCGCCGTTGCATGTGCGGCTCGAGCTGCAGGAAGGGACGTTCACGATCCAGCCCGGGCAGCCTGGCACCGAGCTACAGGTTCAGGGCAGGTTCGCGCCCGGCCTCTTCGAGCTCACCGAAAGCCACTCCACTGATCCCACCGGCGCGCGTGAAGCCAGAGTGCGTTTCCATTCAAAGGCGCCGGCATGGGCGCGCTTCTTCGCGGGTATCGGCAACGGCAATGAAGATGGTCCTGAGCTGACGATCACGATTCCGCGTGGCACGCCAATCGATCTCACGCTGGAAGTCAGCGTGGGCCGGTCGCAGATCGATCTTGGCGGCCTGACGCTTGGCGATGTGAACGTGACGGCCACCATGGGCGAACATCGTCTCGACTTCCGCGAACCCGTCGTCAAAAACGTCCGCGAGCTGCGCTTCAGCAACAGCATGGGGAACCTGTCGCTCGAGCACATTGGCAACGCACGTCCAGAGACGATCAACGCGACCGGCAGCATGGGCAACGTCACCGCGGATCTGGCGGGTGCATGGTCGCCAGGGTCTGAATCGAATCTCCGGTTCGACCAGTCGATGGGCGATCTGACCGTTCGCGTGCCGTCGAACGTCCGCGTGAATGCGGACGTGCGCAGCTCACAAGGCGGCGAATCGACGAACCGCACGCCGACACTCAAGCAGTCCGACGATCCGAAAGCCCCGACGCTGCGCCTGCACGTGACCAGCTCGATGGGGAATGCGCGCGTGCTTCAAGACTGAAGCACACGCTTCGTGTGTTACCGCTTGTCGACGACGACCTTCCCGCCCTTCAGCACAACCTTCGTTTTGAGCATGTTGTGGATTCCCTCGAGCGGGTTGCCGTCGAGAAGCAGGATGTCCGCCAGTTTGCCGGCTTCCAGCGTTCCAAGCTGATCGCTCATGCCAATGTAGGCAGCGGTGTTCGGACCCATCAGCTTGAAGATGTCCTGCATCGAAAACATGACGCTGTACGACTTCAGTTCGTGCTCGAGACCAGCGCGCGCTTCGTAGTTCGTGTCGGTGCAATAGCCGATCAAGCCGCCGTGATCCCAGATTGTGCGTGCGTTGACGATCGGGTACGCCGCCTCGGTGCCGAGCGCCTTGCCGGCGGCGTCGCGGTTGGCCCCGGCGATCGACTCGGGCCACGGCTTCCCATCCCGGAACCGCGGGTTGTTGTCCTCGGCAAACACGCCGAAGATTGGTGCGCCGAATCCGACGGTGCCCAGCGCGATCGTTCCGGTGGATGCGAGCCTGGCCGCGGCCTCGTGGCTGGTGAAATCCTTGTTCGGCAGGTGAACGAGACGACGGACGCCCGCATCGACGGCGGCGACCATCGCAGAGGTGCTGACGGCGTGCACGTTCACCTGCACGCCGGCCTTCGCTGCCTCATCAACCGTCGCTTTGAGTACCGCGATCTCCTCGGGTGTCGGACCCGGAATCGGCGTCAGCGCAATCTCGCCGGTATGTTTGATGCCTTTCGCCGCCATCGCGCGAATCGCCGCGCGCGCTTCGTCCGGCGTGCCGCGAAGGTTGATGCGCTCCGACGGAATGATCCGGGGACCGTTGATCGTGCCCGACTCGATGTGATCGCGCAGCGTGATGTTGCCGTCGCCGGGTCCGCCTCCCGAGAGGATCGTGGTGTAACCGGCTTCGAGCAGCGCCTGCATTTCCTTCGCTTCATTCGGGCCGGTGTTCACGTGCTTGTGGGCGTCGATGTAGCCGGGCACCGCGCTCATGCCCTTCGCGTCGATCACGCGCAGCCCTTGCGTGCCGGCTGCCCCGGCGGACGCGGATACGATCTTGCCGCCGCGGACCACGATCGTTCCCGAATTGATCACCTGCCCGTTGCCGACGACGATGCGGGCGTTGGTGATTGCCACATCCTGGGCGGCAGAAAGTCGTGCGGTGAACAGCAGAGCGACGATTGCAATCAGGACACGCGAGACGCGCACAGCACTCATGTCATCCTCCAACGGCTGGGCATCGTACCACGCACCTCCAGCAGTAAACTTTCTGCCGATGGATCTGCTGCGGTGGCGACGCGGTCAGAAGGGTCAGGAGCCCGCCGGCGAAGCGGCGGCGCACGAAGGCGAGCTGCCGTCGCGCATCAATCACTACCGTATCCGCGGCAGCCTGGGACAGGGCGGCATGGGTGTCGTCTACCTCGCCGAGGACGAGCGCCTGGGCCGCAACGTCGCCCTCAAAGTGCTCCGCGAGAATTCGACCGATCCCAGCGCGCACCTGCGCCTCGTGCGCGAAGCGCGCATTGCGGCCGGCGTCTCACATCCGCTGATCTGTCAGGTCTTCGAGCTTGGCGAGTGGAACGGTCAGCCATTTATCGCCATGGAGCTGATCGACGGTGAGCCGCTGGCGGCGCGGCTCACGAACGGTCCGCTGCCCGCGGCCGACGCCCTTCGCATCGCCGTCGCCGTCGTCGAGGCCCTCGGCGTGCTGCATCGTCGCGGGATCGTCCATCGGGATTTGAAGCCGTCGAACGTCTTCGTCACCGAAACCGCCGTGAAAGTCCTGGACTTCGGGCTCGCACGACCCACGGTGGCGGCGCAGGAAGCGGCAAATGCCATCACGCATTCCGGCGTGTTTCTCGGGACGCCTCGCTATGCGGCGCCGGAACAACTGCTGGGCGACGAGGTTGATCACCGCGCTGATCTGTTCTCGGCCGGCGTGATGCTGTTCGAGATGCTGGCTGGCCGTCCGCCGTTTTCCGGCAAGACGCTGGCGGCAATCGCCAATTCCGTCTTGCACGATGCGCCGCCGGTGCTCACCGGTTCGCCGGCGATCTCCGCGGTCGATCGCGTCCTGCACCGGGCGCTGTCGAAGAAACCCGAGGATCGGTATCCGACTGCCGACACGCTCGCCGCCGATCTGCGGAATGCGCTGCAGCTCGCGGCCAGCGATCAGGTTGCCGAGGCGCGACCGATGCTGCGACTCGCCGTGCTTCCATTCCGGCTGCTGAAGCGCGATCCGGAGACGGATTATCTGGGAATCAGCCTGGCCGACGCGCTGGTCAGTTCACTCACCGGCCTCGAGTCGCTGGTCGTGCGATCGAGCCTCAAGACCGCACGCTACGCGAACACCGTACCGGACCTCGAAGCGATGGCCACGGATCTCGCGGTGGACGTGGTGCTGACCGGCTCGATGATACGCACTCAGGATCAGATGCGCGTCAGCGCCGAGCTCGTCTCGGTGCCGGCTGGCGACATCTGGTGGTCGCAAACGACGCACGTGCCGCTGGATGCGGTTATCGATCTGCACGACGAGCTGGCCCGGCGGGTGATTGCGTCGCTGCCATTGACCGCGCAGGATCGCAACTTCCGGCCGCGGGCGGCCGGTAATGCGAAGGCCTTCGACCTGTATCTCCACGGCATGCGTTCAAGAGGGGAGACAGCGAACTGGACTCAGGCACACGCGTTCTTTGAACAGTGTCTGGATCTCGACGCGGCGTTTGCTCCGGCGTGGGCGGAGCGTGGCCGGCTCGAGCGCCTGTCGGGCAAGTACCAGGATCCGGCGAAGCTCGCGCAGGCCGAATCGTCGTTCCTCCGCGCGCTCGAGCTCGATCCGGAGAACGGCGCGGCGCAGTACTACTACGCACAACTCGAGATCGATCTCGGGCGTCTCGATGCCGCCCTCGCGCGTCTGCTGGAACGAGTCCGCCATCGTCGTGCCGAGCCCCACATCTACGCCGCGCTCGCTCATGCCTGCCGCTATGGCGGCCTGCTCGACGAGTCGCTGGCCGCGCATCGCCAGGCTCAACGGCTCGATCCGACGCTGACGACGACCGTTCACCACACCTATTACATGCAAGGCAACTACGAGCAGGCGCTGGCCGCGTCCGGCCACGTCAGCGATCCATTCCAGGCGCGTGTGCTCTGGGCGCTGGGGCGGGAGCAGGACGCACTCGCCGCTGCGCGACAGGAGGAAGAGCGATTCGCGACCGCGCCGATGATGCGCGTATTCGCCTCGGCGCTGCGTGCGGCCCTCGAAGGCCGTCGTGAGGAAGGCGTTGCGGCCGTCGAACAACTCAAGACGTTCGGATTCACCGACGGCGAGGGTCTCTTCTATCTCGCCGGAACATGCGTCAAGCTTCAGCAGCCCGACTCCGCGTTCGAGCTGCTGAGTCGAGCCATCGACAACGGCTTCCTCTGCCACCGTGCGTTCGAAACCGATGTATGCCTCGCACCACTTCGAACGATGCCTGCGTGGCCGGCCCTTCTGCAGCAGTTGGATGCGAAGCGCCGACGCGTGACGAACGAGTTCGTCCGTGCTGGCGGCCGCGCACTGCTCGCCGTCGGTTAGCTGGTCCTTGGTACCTGGTGCATAGTTCCTAGGTCCGTCCCTGGTCCCTGGTCCTTGGTCCCGTCGTCGTCTCCGGTCCCCGGTCCCCGGTTCCCGATTTCCGGTCCCCGGCAAGGAGGGGTCATGCGTCGTGCCGTCATCGCCGTCAGTTCGCTCATCGCAGCCGGTGTGCTCTCGGTGATCGCGCAGGAGCGTATCGCCGCCGGCCCACCGCCGAACGGGCCGACCTTCGACGTCGTGTCGATCAAGCGCGCCACGGATATTCGTACTCAGCGCAGCATCGGCGATCAGCCGGGCGGACGTTTCGTCCTTTCCGGGATGGCGATTGCGCCGGTGATTCGCACGGCGTATCCCGCTGACATCTCCGAGTTGATCAACGCGCCGGACTGGATCAGCAACGAGATGTACGACCTGACGGCGCAGGCCGGGCGTGATGTGCCTCGAGATCAGATGGAACTGATGCTGCGAGCGATGCTCGCGGATCGCTTCAAGCTGACTGTGCACTATGAGATGCAGGAGCGGCCTGTCTACGCGCTCCTGACCGCGCGCGCTGACGGCCGGCTGGGCCCGGACATCCGGAAATCCGACCTTGATTGCGAGGCGATTCAGGCGGCGTGGCGCGCGGGCTCGAAGGAACCGCCGCCGTCGACGTCCAACGGAGCACCGGCGTGCGGCATGTCGATGCGCGGCACACAAGGTATGGAGGTGTTGCTCGGAGCACGGCCGCTCTCGTTACTGGCGAGTTCGCTGGGGACCACCCCCGGCCGAGTCGTTGTCGACAAGACGGGCCTGAAGGGCAACTACGACATCAGGCTGAACTACATGCCGCAGCCACGAGCGGACGCGCCGCCGGACGCGCCGCCAAATATCTTCACGGCTCTTCAGGAACAACTCGGACTCAAGCTCGAGCCCGATCGTGCGCCGCTGAAGATCCTGGTGATCGATCACATCGAACGGCCCACAGACAACTAGGCCTCAGGCCGGACCTCCTCGCCGAAATTACAGCCGGTCGAGAGCGTCAGCTCGCGACACGTGTCGTTTTGTCCGTGACGACGCAAATCCGCAGCGGACCATGACTTGCTCTCTCTGTGATCGCTATGACTCTCAGGATGAAACATACAGGCTGGGGTCGGCGACTGCTTGCTGTGCTCTGTGCCTTCGCGCTCGGTTCAGGCGACGCCTTCGCGTTCATGGCGGCTGCCCGGACACCGGTATCCCAGGCGCCCGTGTCATCCGATGCGGCGTCATCCATTCCTGCGAACCAACTCGATTCGCTTGTCGCGCCGATCGCGTTGTATCCCGATCCGCTTCTCGCGCAGGTGTTGGCCGCATCGACGTACCCGCTGGAGCTGATCCAGCTCCAACAGTGGCTCGAGAAGAACTCCAGCCTGAAGGGCAAGGCGCTCGCCGATGCTGTGGCGAAGCAGCCGTGGGACCCAAGCATACAGGCGATGGCCGGGCTCCCGGACGTCGTGAAATGGCTGACCGACGACATCCAGTGGACGACTGATCTCGGCAACGCCTTTCTTGCCCAGCAGGCCGACGTGATGCACGCCGTGCAACGCATGCGGCAGAAGGCCGAGGACAAGGGCACGTTGAAAACCACCGAACAGCAGGTGGTGCAGACCAAAACTGAGAACAACACCGAGGTCATCGTCATCGAACAGGCGAACCCCGAGGTCATCTATGTGCCTTCGTACAACCCGACCGTGGTTTACGGAGCGCCGCTCTATCCGTACCCGTCGATCTACTACCCGCCGGTGGGTGCATACGCGGCGACGGCGGCGATCTCATTCGGCGTCGGCGTGGCGATGGGAGCGTTCTGGGGCGGCGGCTGGGGCTATGGCTGCGGTTGGGGCGGCAACAACGTTTACATCAATCGCAACAACAACTTCAACCGCAACACCAATATCAATCGAGGCAACAGCAACATAGGCAGCGGCAATACGAACA
>Ga0207691_10004011_pt1 | contig 14271 bp, 13 predicted proteins | sample KBSM13metaG_FD_184327 | JGI IMG/M metagenome (GOLD analysis project Ga0207691, IMG submission 184327) | Miscanthus rhizosphere microbial communities from Kellogg Biological Station, Michigan, USA - KBS M1-3 metaG (SPAdes) (version 2) | ecosystem: Host-associated > Plants > Roots > Rhizosphere >... | reverse complement strand
GCGAGCACGATCGTGTGGACGCCGGCGCCCGCGATGTTGAAGTGGATCTGGTCGAGCCCCGGAGTGCCGTTGGCGCTCTCAATCGCGGCCCGGAGAGAGCCGGCTCCCGAATCGTTGGTGTTGGTGACGGTGAACGTGGCGGCCGCGAGCGGCCCCGCCGAAAGGACGCACAGGACGACGCCGATTCGCAAGGCGTGTCTCATCCGCAACCCCCGTTAGGTGCGGGGAGTCTATATAAGGTCAGGGCCGAAAAGTGGCCCGGTTCTCCGGTCCCTCCCAGACGGTCACCTCGACGACCCGGCTTCCGCCCCGGCCCCCGAGCGTCCGACGTCTCGGCAAAGTATCGGGCCGGTTTCCGGAGGACGTGCCACGCCCCGGAGGACCAGGTGCTCGTTCATGTGGACCCGGAGTCGTCGCGTACGACCGGACGAGGCGAGACGGGGGACGAGCACCAGGCTCCGGGACGTTTACCCCCTCGTCACTGCAGATGGAACGTCTTGACGACGAACGTCGCCATCTGACCACGGTTCGCGTTCGCGGTCGGACAGTACAGGTCGCCGCCGCATCCGCCGGTGATGTTCTCGGCGGCCAGCTGCTCGATCCAGTCGGCGAATTGCGACGGGCAGGGAACGTCTCCGAACCTGCCGATGCAGTCCGGGGGAGCGTAGGAGGAGCCGTGCTCGCCCTTGAGCAGGAACGCGGCCATCTGGTCGCGCCGCACCGGATTGGTGGGGCAGAAGTTGCCGCCCCCGCAGCCTCCGGTGATCTGTTCGGCGGCCATGGCTTCGATCCAGTTGGCGAACGTGGAGGGACAGGGCACGTCGTCGAAGACGCCCGTACAAGGCGGAGGCGTGTAGCAGAGGCCGTGCTTGGCTTTGAGGATGAAGACCGCCATCTGCTGCCGCAAGGTCGGCTCGTCGACGCCGTAAAGGCCGCCGCCGATGCCCGCCGTGATGGCATTCGACACCAGGTTCGTGACGTAGATGTAGAAGAGGTTGAAGGTCGGCACGTCGAGGAAATTCGCGACCCAGGCCTTCTCGAGCGTCCCGGTCGAGCCGTCGGTGTTGGTCACGACGAGATCGTTCGCCGTCCCCGCCGAAAGCGCCGGCGTCTTCGCCGAAATCGAATGGTCGTTCGTCACGACAATGTCGGTCGCCGGCTGCCCGCCGAGCGTGACGGTCGCGTCGGCGGAAAAGTTCGTCCCCGTGATCGTGATCGACGATCCCGCGGCCGGCGGGCCGGAAGACGGCACCATCGAGAAGGGCAGGCGCTGGGAAAACTCGGACGTGGCTCCGTCGGGGTTCGTCGCGGTGGCCGTGACGCGTTCCCCCGCGGCCATCGCGACGGGGACGACGACGTCGAAGGTCCCGTGACCGCTCCCGTCCGTCGTGACCTGGCCCGATCCGAGGTAGGTGCGGCCCTCGAGGAAGTTCCTGGGGAAGCGCGCGCAGGCCGGGTTCGAGTAGAAGTCGAGCGTGAAGAGCGTGGACGGCTTCGAATTCAATATGCCCTGGATTTCGGTGCTGCCCCCGCCCGGCGTGGCCGACACGACGAGTGGGAAATTCTGATACCCATCGGCGTCCAGGGGATCGTTATGCGTCGCGGTCCCGTCGTTGGCGAGATCCAGGCCCAGGCCGTTGTACCCGACGTTGAGGCCGTTGTTCTCCATGGAGTTGCCGCGGAGGGTGACCGCCGACGCGACACCGCTGTCATGCACCCAGATTCCGGCGTAGCCGTTGTTGACGATCGTGTTTCCCTGGCCCGGCGACGCTCCACCGATGGCGATGATCCCTCCTTCGGCATCCACTCCGTAGCTCGTGTTTCCCAGCGCATGAGCTCCCGAAGCGTCCGTTCCGATGAAGTTGCCCTGGACGGTCGCGGTTGCGGTGAAGAGCGTCTCGATTTCGAGGCCGACGCCCAGGTTTCCCGAGATGACGTTGCCCGCTCCCGATGCGGAGCCGCCGATGTTCAGGCTGGCGCCCGCGCCGAAAGCGGCAACCCGGACACCGGCCGCACTGTTGGGAATGGCGGCGCTGGCGGCCGCATTGGTGCCGATCAGGTTGCCCTGGATCACGAGCGAGCCGGTGCTGAACTCCAGGTGGACGAAGATTCCGTATTGCGGGTTTCCCGAGATCAGATTGCGATCGGCCAGAGCCGTTCCGCCGATCGTGACGTTACGGATGTAGCTCAGCGAGATTCCATTGAACAGATTCGGCCACGCGGTCTGGCCGTCGGCATGAACTCCGATGAAGCACCCCAGGATCTTGAGATTGCTGTCCAGATCCACGACCGCGTTGCGGCTGATCGCGTTTCCGAAACCACCGCCGATGACGAGGCCGCGAATCGTTACGTTCGCGGCGTCGATGGAGAGGGCGTCGGCCCCGAAGTTGGCACCGGACAGCGCGATCTTCAGGACGGCGTTAGTGCCGTTGGCGGCCGTGTTGACGGTCGCGCCCGGCTGCGTGTAACCGTCGATTGTGACGCCGTCCGTGATCGTGGGAATGGCCGAGAGAGGGGCGATCGTGCAGACACCGCCCGCGTCGCATCCCGGGTCCGAGCCGGGGATGGCGAAATGGATGAGGTCGGCTCCGGCGTGACCGTTGGCGTCGGTGATCGCCTGGCGGAGCGAACCCGCGCCGGAGTCGTTCGAGTTGGTGACGACGTAGGTGGCACCGGAGAGAGAGGCGGTTGGGAACAGCAGAATGGCGAAAGTGGCGAACCCGAACCCGCGGAAGAGTCTCGTTTCCATCGCACGCTCCTTTTCCTGCTCCGAACGAGGACGAGACCGAGGGGGAGCTAGGAGAGGGGAGGGCCGCGCGGGCTCCGTCTGGGCGTCACTCCGCGATCGATGATCCGTGAGGCGGTGGGCGAGACGATCGCCTCGATCGCCGAAGGTGCGAGAAGAGGCTGAGGCGAAGCCGGGAGCGCGACGGCGAGCGAATGCGGGTTGACGGGCCGGGCTTCGTCGTCGTCGCCTTCGCCGTCGCCAAGGGCAGGGAATGCGTCGGAGTCGGATGGAGGAAGCACCGCGGGAGGCGTGAGCCAGGCCGTGAGGATCAGGAGTGTGAAGATCGCGAGGAGGGCCGCGCTCCGGTCTGGTGTCCGGGAACCGAGACGCACTGAGAGGACCTTCCGGCACGATCCGCGTCCCACGCGACCGCTCCTGGGTTCGAGTCTATCCCGTTGGCTGGAACGTCGCCCGGTTCTCCGGTCCCTCCCAGACGGTGACTTCGACGACCCGGCCCCAGCCGAGAGCCCCCGAGCCCTCCAGCCTCTCGGAAAAGTATCGGGCCAGGTTCTCGGCCGAAGTGTTGCGGCCGCGGAAAGCGGGGTGGTCGTTGATGTACTTGTAATCGAACTCTTTGGCGATGGTCTCGAGGGCTTGCTTGGCTGGCACGAAGTCCACGGCGAGGTCGAACTGCTGGAGCTTCTCCGACTCCAGGACCGCCTCGACTCGGTACGAGTGTCCGTGCAGCGGCTCGGGGCCGCCGACGTATTCGATCAGGTTGTGGGCGGCCTCGAAGCGGGCCGACACCGTGACGCGATAACTCATCCCTGGAGGAGGGTGGCCTCGCGGGTGATCGACATCCCGGCCTGCTCCGCGGGAGGAATCGCGAGCAGCGCTTCGAGGACCTTCTTCGCCGTGGCCGTGTCTCCCGCGGCCTGGTCGAGGTTGACCTCGAAGGTCAGGCTCGCACCCGAGGCGTCGGCTTCGAGGGCGAACGCGCGGAGGGCCGGCATCGATTCGCGCCAGGAGTTCTCGAGGGCGCCCGTGGCCCGCTCGACGTGCTCCTCCGAGTCCAGGCGGACCGAATAGCGCGCGCCTTTGACGGCCTTCGCGAGCGAGGGCTCCGCGATGCCGAGGGCGCGCACCTCGAGGACCTCCACGCCGGCCGGCAGCTTGGCGTTGATGCGTTCCGCCGCGTCGGCGGGGAAGGCTGCCCGGCCGTCGACGTCGAAGACCTCGTGCCGGCTCTCGAGCCCGAGGGCGAGCGCGGGTCCCATCGACAGCTTCATGTGGGGATTGAAGCCTTCCGTGTAGCGCGCCGGCAGTCCCGCCGCGCGGATCGCGCGCTCGAGGACGTCCATCGTGTTGCGGTGCGAGAGCAGGCGCGCGTCGCCCGTCTTCGAGAAGGAGATGCGGTGGCGGACGGGCGTGTCTCCCTGGCCGGCGCGCACGCGCGACGCGGCGGGAAGATCCGGCATGGCCTTTTCCCGGTAGGCCGCGCCCTTCGCGACGTCCCTGTACGCGGCCGGATCGCTCGCCGGCGCGGCCGCGACGTCGAACGCCGGGAGCGCGCCGGCATTCATGGACTTGGCGAGAACCGTGTCCTCGCCGTTGCCCGGCACGCCGCAGGCATAGCAGTGGCCCCACTTGCAGTCCTCGGTCCGCATCTCCTTCTTGGCCTTGATGAGCTCGATCTGGAGCCAGCGCTTCTTGATCGACACGTCGAGGACGTCCCAGGGCAGGATCTCGTCGAGGTCATAGGCGCGCAGGTACGTGTCCTTCGGGATCCCCTCGGCCTCGAACGCCTTCATCCAGAGGTCGTGGCGGAAGTGCTCGGTCCACCCGTCGAACCGCACGCCGGACTTCCACGCGGTATGGAGAATGCGCGCGGCCCGGCGGTCGCCGCGGGAGAGCACGCACTCGACCTCGGCCTCGCGCGGCTCGTGCCACTTCATCTTGGCCCCGCGGATGCGGCGGAACTTGTCCTTCAGGTACGCGAGCTTGCGCTCGAGCGTCTCGACGCCATCGAACGGCGCCCACTGGAAAGGCGTCCAGGACTTGGGGACGAACGACCCGACCGACACGTTGACGTTCTTCCGGCCGTGCTTCCGCCCCTGGGCCAGGATGCCCTCCACGAGTGTCACCAGCTCGTCGAGGTCGGCGACCGTCTCGGTCGGCAGCCCGATCATCGTGTAGACCTTGATGAGATCCCAGCCGCGCGCGAACGCGACGTCGGCCGCGGCGATCATGTCCGCGTTGGTGAACGTCTTGTTGATGACGCGGCGCAGGCGGTCCGAGCCCGTTTCGGGCGCGAAGGTGAAGCCGGACTTTCGGACCTCCGAGACGGCGTCGGCCAGCCCGACCGAGAAGGCCTCGGCCCGCAACGACGGCAGGGAGATCGAGACGCGCTGGTCGGCGAGCTCCGGAGCCAGGCATTTCACCAGGGGCTCGATCTGCGAGTAGTCCGCGGTCGAGAGCGAGAGCAGGCCGACCTCGCTCCAGCCCGACTCGGCGATGAATTTCTTGGTCATGTCGGCCACGTCGGAGGGATCGAGCTCGCGGACCGGCCGGTACCAGTAGCCCGCCTGGCAGAACCGGCAGCCCTGCGTGCAGCCGCGCATGACCTCGAGGCCCAGGCGGTCCTGCACGATCTCGACCGAGGGCACCATGGGCTTGTCGGGGTAGTAGTCGGGCTTCAGGACGGGCACCCAGGTGCGCCGCGCCCTCTCGGGCGCCCGGGAATCGTTGCGCTCGATCGCTGCGATGCGCCCGTCCTCTTTGTATGTGACGTCGTAGAACGACGGCACGTAGATGCCGTCGACCGCGGCGAGCACGGCGAGGAGATCGCGGCGACTGAGCCCGCGGGACCGCGCCTCGCGATACGCGTCCAGGAACACCGGCAGCGCCTCCTCGGCGTCGCCCACGAGGAACGCGTCGAAGAAGTCGGCGATCGGCTCCGGGTTCGCGGTGCAGGGCCCGCCTCCGAGAACGATCGGATCGGACTCGCGGCGGTCGCGCTGCCACACCGGCAGCCCCGCGAGATCCAGCATGTTGAGGATGTTCGAGTAGTTGAGCTCCGCCTGGAGCGAGAAGCCCAGGACGTCGAAGTCCGCGACGGGCGCGAACGACTCCGTCGAGAAGAGCGGAATCCCGTGCTCGCGCATCCGCGTTTCGAGATCCACCCACGGCGCATAGATCCGCTCGCAGGCGAAGTCCTCCCGACGGTTGACGATCTCGTAGAGGATCTTCAGCCCCGTGTGGCTCATCCCGATCTCGTACGTGTCGGGGAACGCCAGCGCCAGCGTCACCGAGGCCTGCGAGAGGTCCTTCCGCGTGACGTTGCGCTCGAGCCCGACATACCGGCCCGGCTTCTCGACGAACGGCAGGTGCGGGTCGAGGAGCGGGCGGAGAGACCGGTATCGCATTGAACCGGGGATTCTAACGGAGTCGCCGCCACGGCAGGCCGAACGGCTTCGCGATGAACACGCCATTTGGTCCCGGCGCACCGAGGCGTGATTACGGCGAGAAGGGAACGCGGTCGACTGGAGGCGGGCGGCGCTCACGCGGAGAGGCCGTTCAGACGACCGCAAGAGAATAGCACTTTTCATGCCGGCGAAGATCCTTGATTCTCGGCGGAAGAGGACGCGATAATCGCCGCGGACATGGAACTCTCGGATCACCTCCGCGAAATGCTCAAGGAGCTCGGCCAGGCTATCAACGAGTCGATCTCGGGCTCCGGGCGCGTGCATGAATCCATTCAGCGCATTCGCGACGAGGGCTACAACCTCTACATGGTTCTCGATGCGAAGGTCGGCGTGAACAAGCGCGAAGGCCGCGGCCGCGCGTCGCGGCGGGTCCTGGCGGCCGGCGAGCCCGAAGAGGTCGAGCGGTCGAGCGAGCGCGCGGCGTTCCGCATCAACCTCAAGGATCTCCGCTTCCTCAAGTCTCTGGGGATCGATCCCACCCGCAAGGTCCGGGTCCGCAAAGCGGCCGCGCGTCGGGTTACCAAAGCCACAAAGTAGCCGCGAAGTCAGCGCGACGTCCCCGCTCGCGCGCCTCGCCCCGCCGCGGGGAATACACTCGGCCCGAATGGATGCGCTCGGCTCGTCTACCGCCGCGTGGGAAGCGTTCGCCGAGACCCGGGGGCTTCCCCGATATCGCGGCCGCCAGATCTTCGACGCGCTTCACCGCCGGGGGAGATTCGACTTCGCAACGATGCGGGAGCTGCCCGCGCCTCTCCGCGAAGAGCTTGCCGCCGAGATGCCGATCCGGCTGCCCGAAGTCGCGCGGCGGGAGGAGTCCGTCGATGGCAGCGTGAAATTCGGCCTGCGCCTCGCCGACGGCGCTCTGATCGAAGCCGTCTACATGCCGGTCGAGGAGTCCACGGCGCGTGTCAATGAATTCGCGGACGCCCGAGCGGTCTCGAGCTCTCCACTCCCGACGCTCGACTCCCGACCCTCGACTTCCCCCGTGGGCCATTTCACCGTGTGCCTCTCCTCCCAGACCGGGTGCGCGGTCGACTGCGCCTTCTGCGTGACCGGCCGCCTCGGCGGCGGACGCAACCTCGCGGCGGGAGAGATCCTGGGCCAGCTCCACGTCGTGCTTCGCGAGACCGGACGATCGATGGAAGGCATGCGGATCGTCTTCATGGGCATGGGAGAGCCGTTCCTCAATCCGGAAGGCGTGCTTCCCGCGCTGGAGATTCTCTTCGAGCTCGTGTCGTCGCGCCGGATCACGGTCTCGACGTCGGGCGTGACGCCGGCTTTTCCGCGCTTCGCCGCACTCTCAAAGCGCCCCAACCTCGCCGTGTCTCTCAATGCCGCCGACCCCGACACCCGCGAGCGGTTGATGCCGATCACGAAGACCTATCCGCTCAAGGAGCTGCTCGCCGCCATCCGCGCGTGGCCCCTCGAGTCGAGGCGCACGGTCCTCGTCGAGTACGTCCTCATTGCCGGCGTCAACGACTCCGAGGCGGACGCGCGCAAGCTCGCGCGGCTGCTGAGGGGGCTTTCCGTCAAGATCAACCTCATCCCGCTGAACGAGGACCCGACCTATCTCCCGGACTTGCGGAGGCCGGACGAGGCCGCGATCGACCGGTTTGCGCGCGTGATCGCCGCCGAGCGCCTCACGGTCACGGTGCGGCGCAGCAAGGGCCCCGACGCGTCCGCGGCGTGCGGCCAGTTGAAGGGACGAACCGAGGATCCGAGGAAGAGACTGGGAGGCAGGAAGCAGTAAGCAGGAGGCAGGAAAGGAAGGCCGTCCGTCTCGTTTCCCTGCCTCCCGCCGCCCGCCTCCCGCCTCCCGCCGCCCCGTACGTCAGGTCGGCAGGAAGTTCGTGAAGAACTCCTCCCACTTGCGGGCGTAGGCCATCTTCGCGGTCGCGGCCGGCTCGTCGGCGTGGTGGCAGTGGCCGGCGCCGGACACGTTCCAGACGGCGCTTCGCGGCGGCAGGGCGGCGGCCAGCCGTCGCGTGAAGCGCAGCGGAACGAGCCGATCGCTCTCTCCGTGCACGAGAAGGATCGGCGCGGTGACGCGCGCGACGGCGGTGAGCGGGTTCAACCGTTCGATGCCCGGGCCGGTGCGCTCGGCGCCGAGCTCCCGCCGCACCCGCGCCACCGCGCGCTGGATGGCCCAGCGCGACGTCAGCGTGAGGAGAGACGCCGGAACGTGCGTGGCGCGCGAGAGGTAGTGCCGGGCCATCTCGCGCGGCTCGGCGAACGGCGACTCGAGCCAGATGGCCCGTATGCCCGCGCGGCCCGCCGCAAACTCGAGCGCCACGGAAGAGCCCGCCGAGCACGCGTGGATGCCGACGCGCTCCGTGTCGATGCTGAAGCTGTCCCGCGCGGCGAGGAGCGTCAACGCGAGGTCTTCCTTCTCGAGGAAGCCCAGCGTGAAGAGCGTCCCCCCGCTGCGCCCGTGCGCCCGCAGGTCGGGAAGGAGAACGTTGTAGCCGAGCTCGAGGGCTCTCACGGCATCGGGCCGCCACTCGCTCGCATTGCCACCCTTGCCGTGCAGAAAGAGGAGCGTCGCGCGGCCTTCGGGTCCGCCCGGGGAGGCGAAGGTCGCCGAGAGCTCGACCGGCAGTCTCGGGCTGCCTCGGTGCCGGAGATTCGCCACCACGGAGGCTTTGGCTTCGAGGCCCGCCAGGAGCTGGTCGTAGTCGTCGGGCGTCGGTCCGAGCCCCTGGGAGGAGATGAGGCGATCCGCGAGCTCGCGAGCGGCGAAGTACGACGCGCCGAGGTACAGGGCCCCGCCGGAGGTCAGCCATGGAAGGGCGCGGCGCGCCCAGCGAGAACGTCTCGCCGTGGGTCTACTCCAGGCCGGACGCCTGCTGCGCGGCGCGGCCCTTCTTTCCGAGCACGCCGACGACCTCGACGGGCCCTTCGACGTACGTCTGGCACGCCAGGCGCACGCCGCGGTTCTTCCACCGTTTGCGGACGAGCGCCAGAGGCTTCAGGAACCAGAGGGCGAGCGAGAACGTCTCGAGCTTCGTCGGAGGGGAGAGGTTCTCCGCGCCGGAGACCGGAAGGACCGCGCAGGTGGCGCAGATTCCGTCGCCGCCGCACCATTTCCAGAGCCGCGCGTCCGCTTCCAGGGCGGCGTCCCAGAGCCGGTAGCCCTGCCACACGTCGATCTCTTTGCCGTTGATGACGCAGCGCACGCGCTGCCGGTCTCGCTTCGGATTCGCAGCCATCGCCGGGATTATACGGACCTTTACAATCCGGCCATGATCACGCTCCTTCTCGCAGCGGCGCTCTCGACAGCCTTCCCGGCGACCCATTCGGGGGTCGCCGCCGGCGAGCCGCGGTTGACCGTGAACGAGGTCGCACCCGGCGTGTTCGCCGCGATCGCGGATCCGGACGACCCGCGGGCCGGCGGGAACTCCGGTTTCGTGATCGGGGCGGAGTCCGTCCTGGTCGTCGATGCGTCGGGAAGTCCCGAAGGGGCGGAGCGGCTGCTCTCGGAGATCCGCTCCCGGACGAAGCTCCCCGTGCGCTTCGCCGTCCTGACGCACTTCCACTCGGATCACATGGGCGGCGCCGCCGTGCTCGCGAAAGCCGGCGCGGCAGTCCTCGCCCACGAGAACGTTCGCGCCTGGGCGCGGCGCGACTGGCAGCCGGACCTCGACGACGCGGCGCGGGCGCGGTACGCCGGCCTGCGCCTGCCGGACGTGACGTTCCGCGACCGCGTGTCCATCGACCTCGGCGGCCGCACGGTCGAAGTCTTCTACCGGCCGGGTCACACGGGCAGCGATTCCATCGTCAGCGTTCCTGATGCCCGGGTCCTCTTCGGCGGCGACCTCGTGCAGAGGCGGACGATCCCGGGACTCACGTTCGCCGACACCGAGGCCTGGGTCGCGACACTGGACACGTTCCTGCGGGACTATCCGGACTGGACGTTCGTGCCGGGCCACGGCTCCGTCGCCAGGGCCCTGGATGTCCGGCTGTTCCGCGACTATCTGACGGGACTGCGCCTCGCCGTCGCCCGCGCGATCCAGGAGGGTCAGAGCGGCGCGGCGCTGCTCGACACGGTCCGGAAGCAGCTCGCCGCGCGATACGGAACGTGGGCCGAGTCCGCGCATCTCGACGCGAACATCGCCGACGTCGAGAAGGAGCTCACGGGCACGAAGGCGTATCCGCCGGCGCCTCCGCGATGATCGCCCGCCACTCGTCGCCCAGAAAGAGGAGCTCGATTCCGGTCACGGTCTGCCCGGGCGCGACGGCGACCTCGACGAGCGCCGGGTCCCGCGGGTCCGACGTGACGACCCCTTCGCCGTTCCACATCAGCAGGAATCCGTAGCTGCCGGGCGCCGGCAGGGACAAACGGAAGGTCCCGTCGCACGCCGTTGGGACCGGCGGCGCCCACGGGATCGCGGCGCCGCGCGGGATGCCTCGGACGCCGATCCCGGCCGCCGGCCGTCCGTCGAGGTCGCGCACGCGCCCTTCCACGACGGCACGGGGATTCGCTTCGATGCGTCGGGTGGTCGCCGTGACTTTCGGCGGCGTCGCGCAGGCCGTCGCGGCAATGAGAGTCGTCGCCGCGGCCGCGGCGGTGATGAGCGGGACGATCGGCGCCACGCGGCGGGCCACGAAATCACTATGTCATGATGCCGGCATGGCCGAGAGCGACCAGATTCATCGCTTCGACGCGAGCGCGCGCTGGACCGGCGATGGCGCCGGCTCCGGCGAGATCCACGTCTCCGAGGGCCGTGTCGCCGTCCCGATCGCCGGCGCGACGAGCCTCGGAGGATCCGGCGGCAAAGCAAACCCGGAGGAGCTCCTGCTCGCCGCCGTCGGCGCCTGCTTCGCGAATACCTGGGCGATCTTCCTCAAGAAGCTCCAGGTGCCTTACGAGACCCCCGAGCTCTCCGTGGCGGGCGAGCTGGGCCCGGATCCCGCCGGAGGCTTCCAGATGCAGAAGGCCGTCGTGCGCGTGCGCGTGCCGGCCGCCCTCCTCGCCGCCGACAGGGCGAAGATCGAGAAGACCCTCGCGCTCGCCGAGAAGTACTGCATCATCTCGAAAGTGGCGCGGGCGGCGATGCCGCTGTCCGTCGAGATCGTCGAGAGCTGAGCGCTGAGAGTCAGCCTTCCCGCGGACTGAGGCGCACGAGCGTCGCTCCGAAGCTTCCGCGATCGGGAGTCGCGTCCGAGAACTCCACGACGTCGGCGCGCGAGGCGAGCATCCTCCGGATCTCGGCGCGGCGCGCGCCCGTGCCCTTGCCGTGGATCAGCCGGACCTCGGTCAGCCCCTTCTCCCGCGCCGCGTCGAGGTAGTCGGCGGCGGCCGCCACGGCGTCCCGGGGGTGGAAGGCGTGGAGGTCGAAGCTATCTTCGACCGGGAGACGCTTCAAAGCGTTCCGTCGTCGCGTGCTCGATCGCCGCTCCCGCGACCGCGACCTCGGCGCCGCAGACGCACGGAGTCCGGAAGCTCCCGTCCGGGCCGACGCCGGCGCGCGGGACCTCCATCTTTCGGCCGTCGTTGACGGTGCGGTCGGTCGACCAGCGGCGCAGCGAGCCGGTCAGCCGCTCCGGAGCTTCGGCGAACTGGATCGTCACCTGACAGCCGCAAGCGGCGCACGTTCCCCAGAAATAGTTCATGGATTCCTTTCTCCGGCCGGACCGCGGAGCTCGCGGTGGGCGCGCTTGCGCTCGTACATGACGCGGTCCGCTTGGGAGATGGCGACGTCGAGCGGGATCCGCTTGGAATAGATGTGGACTCCGACCGAGGCGGCGAGGAACTTCATGTACGGCTTCCCGGCCGACCGCGACGACTGCTTCACCTCGTCGATCTTGGAGGGCAGCATGTAGAACCGCCTCCGCGCGAGGTCTTCGTCCATGCCGGGGAGCACGACGAGGAATTCGTCGCCGCCCCAGCGAATCACGTGGTCGTTGCCGCGGACCAGCTTCTTGATCGCGTTGGCCACCGTCCAGATCGCGCGGTCGCCCTCCTCGTGTCCCTCCGTGTCGTTGATGCGCTTGAGGCCGTCGACGTCGATGAGGACGATCGATCCTCCCGTGTCGCTCGACTCGAGCTGGGGCCGGATCTCGTCGAGAAAGAAGCGGTTGTGCGTGTCGGTCAGCGGATCGAGCGTCGCCTTGCGCTTGGAGCGGCGGGTGTCGTCGACCGTGCGCGCATGGAGGGCCGCGAGGCGGCGCTCCGTATCCTCCATCGCCCAGATGATGAGCCCGATGCCGAAGAGCATCTCGAGCAGGACGTCGAAGAAGCTGCTGTACGCGATCAGCTGCTGCGCGAATTCCAGCGAGGCCGTCGAGGACACCACGACGGCCGCGAACTGCACTCCCGCCGACAGCAGCGCCAGGAGTCCGGAGAACTGGCGGCCGAGGCCGGCGCGCGGGCTCTGAAAAATGAAGACCGAAATGAGCAGCCATCCGACGGCGAGGATGCCGACGTGGATCTGGTAGAACCGCTGTTCGGAGACGGCGACGCGGGCCACGAGAAGCGAGATGGGGAGGGCCGCGATGGCCGCCACGGCGAGGGGCTTGAACAGCGAAACCTCGCGGTCCATCCGGATCGCCGCGATGGAGAGGGCCACCAGGAAGAGGAGCTTGAAGTAGAGGAGGATTTCCCTCTCGAACCGGACGCCGAAGCGGTGGAAGAAGAGCGCCGACGTCATCGCGGCGAAGAGGAAGAGCCACCCTACCCCGGCGGCTCCCAGTACCCGGTTGCCTTTGCCGCGGGAGAGATACAGGAATATGACGGCGAGGAGGCCCGCGCCGACCGCCTGGACGACGGGGCCTACCGACGAGAGTTCCATCTCAGGTCTTTGTCCAGTCGAAGGTTAGCAGGTTTGACGGGCCGCCGCTCCGGTCTCCGGAGGGGTCCTATCGGACGTTGATCCGGGCCCCCGTGCGCCGGAGCGTCTCCGGCGGACCGTCGGCGCGGCAGGGAGGCCGGGGCGGCTTGCCCGTGCAGGCGACCGGAATGCGTTCGAGCCCGTTGTGGCCCTTCAGAACAATGCCCCAGGAACGGCCGGGGGTGTCGAGAGGGAGGAGCAGCGCATCGAACGGGGCCGCGCCGCGGAGGTCGATCGAGTAACCCTCCTTGCCGACGCGAAGGCGGTAGGGAGGCTCGCCCTCGAGGGCGATCGGCGTCGTCCGCCCGGCCGAATCCGCCCAGATGCCCACGAAATCTTCCGAAGCGAGCTCATCCTCGGCGCCGAGGAAGACCTGCCGGCCGGCGCCTCGCCACGCTCCGGCCGGCGAGTAGGCGCGGTCCCACTGAGGGCCGAGACCCTCGACGCGGACCTCGTACGGAATCGATCCGTCGCCACCGAGTCGGATGGAGACCTGCCCCGAGCGTTCTCCGGCGCGCGCGCCCAGCGTCGCGGTTCCCCCGCTGACCGCGTAGGCATCGACCGGCGCGACCAGCGGCCCGTCGGGTCCCGCGAAGCGGAGCGCGAAGATGCCACGGGCGCGGTCGGCCTCGATGCGGAGCGTCGGTTCGCCACGCATCTCCTCGAGCCGAAAACGGGAGTAGAGGGTATCGAGCGCCTTCCGCGAATAGAGCGTCGCCGGGTACCACGAGGGAATCGGCACTCCGGCCACGTCGGCCGACGAGCGCCTGGCGTCGAAGTCGAGGCTGAATCCGGCGAAGCCGTATGTCTCGCGCGTGCGGAGCGTCCCGGCGTCGACCTTCTGCGCCTTCTCGCGGACCCACGCGGCCGGGCGGCCGTCCCCCTCGCGGATCCAGGACGCGGTCCAGCCCGAAGGCGCGGCGCAGTCGGGAAGCGCCTGGCCGGACGGTCCGCGAATCGGTATCGGCGAGAGCTGGCCGGCGCGATACCGCCAGATCGTCCGGCACTCCATCGCGTCGGTCGCGGCGACGACTTCGATCAGGGCGCCGGCGCTTCCGAGCGGTCCCGACGTCAGCGTCACGGGCACGACCGACCCGGCGGGGGCCGCCGCCTTCGCGTCGGCGAGGGCCCGGCCCGCAGCGTCTCGCACTTCGAGTCGCACGGAGCCGCGGGACGGCGCCGCGGTCACGGTCTCTGAGGCGCCGTCGCCGTCGAGATCCGCGTCCAA
>Ga0207691_10004010_pt1 | contig 14272 bp, 9 predicted proteins | sample KBSM13metaG_FD_184327 | JGI IMG/M metagenome (GOLD analysis project Ga0207691, IMG submission 184327) | Miscanthus rhizosphere microbial communities from Kellogg Biological Station, Michigan, USA - KBS M1-3 metaG (SPAdes) (version 2) | ecosystem: Host-associated > Plants > Roots > Rhizosphere >... | reverse complement strand
AACAAAGCGATCCGTGATGCAACGGGAGGTCGGCCATGATTCACGCGCCGATGATGCGACTCGTGCTTCTGCTCGCGACGGTCGCGAGCGTGTCGTGCGCGAATGACCGCCCCGTGTGGGCGTCGCAGGGCGTTCAGGATGATCCCGCGGAGCTCAAGCACGCCGGTGAGCTCGAGCGGAGCGGCAAGTACGACGAGGCAACCGCTATCTACCGAACGTTGGCGGCGAAGGACGGGCCGACGACGGTCGAGAGTCGGCGGGGCCTGCTGCGCACGCTGTCGGAGGTCGGCAAGTACGCCGATGCGGAGACGGCGGGCAAGGGTTTTCTCGCTGGCCCGTTTGGTGTTCAGTTGCAGAACTCGTTAGGTGAGGTACTACGTCTTCGTGGCAAGACCGCGGAGGCGGAAGCCGCGTTCCGCGCCGCCACGGCGGGTCATGCATCGGACAGCCTCACCGCTCGCCTGAACCTCGACGTTCTGCGCTACGATCGCGGCGATCATGCGGAAGCCCTGCGTGATCTCGATGACTTCATCGACATCTACAACACCCACAAGGCGACGCTGAAGTCGGACGAGCTCGTGGCCGTCGGGACAGCGTGCCAGTATCTGGGCGTCACGAATCCGCAGCTGTTCAAGGATGCGCTCAAGGCGTACGACGAGGCCTTGCGGCGCGACTCGACGAATCAGGAAGCGCAGCTCAGGGAGATCGAGCTGTTCCTCGCCAAGTACAACAGCGCCGACGCGAAAAAGGGTGTGGCGGCACTGCTGGCGAAGAATCCGCGGCATCCGCGCGCGCTCCTTGCGTCGGCGCGCGTCACGTACTTCGACGGGAGCGGTGCGGCCGCTGACCTCGTGCGGAAGAGCCTCGAGGTCAACCCTAACGCGGCGCCGGCTCACGCGTTCCTCGGCTCCATTCATCTCGATGCCGAGGATCACGTCGCCGCCGCGGCGGAGGCTGAGAAGGCGCTCGCCACGGACTCGACGCTTCTCGAAGGCATGAGCGTACTCGCGGCCGCCCGCTACCTCCAGGGTGATCGCGCCGGCTTCGACGCGCTCAAGCGGCGCGCGCTCACGCACAATCCAAAGGCGGCGGACTTCTTCACGGACGTCGCCGAGTCGGCGGCGCGGAACCGGATGTACGCCGACGCGGTGGCGTTCGCGCGTGAAGGCGTCGCCGCGGACTCGACGGCGTGGCGCGCGTATGGTGTGCTGGGAATGAACCAGCTTCGCGTCGGCGCGATGGATGAAGGGCGGAAGAGTCTCGACCGCGCGTTCGCCGGGGATCCGTACGACATCTGGATCAAGAACACGCTCGATCTGCTCGATACGTTCAAGGATTATCGCGAGACGACGTCGCCTCGGTTCCGCTTCGTGGTCGACGGGAAGGAGTCGGAGCTCCTGTCGACGTACCTGCGTCCGCTGGCGGAGGCGGCGTACGACTCCCTGGCGGCGCGCTACCAGTACAAGCCGCCGACGCCCATCCGGCTCGAGGTGTATCGGAGCCACGCAGACTTCTCGGTTCGCACCGTTGGTCTCGCGGGCCTTGGCGCGCTGGGGGTGAGCTTCGGCACCACGCTCGCCATGGACTCGCCGGCCGCGCGAGACATCGGGGACTTCAACTGGGGCTCGACGTTCTGGCACGAGCTGGCGCACACGTTCACGTTAGGCGCGAGCGACCACCGCGTGCCGCGGTGGCTGTCCGAGGGCCTGTCGGTGCTCGAGGAGCGGCGCGCTCGCAAGGGCTGGGGCGCGGACGTGACGCCGGAGTTCCTCGCCGCCTACAAGGCTGGGCGGCTGGTGAAGGTGAGTCGCATGAACGACGGCTTCATGCGGCCCGCGTATCCGCAACAGCTCATCTTCTCGTACTACCAGGCGTCGCTCGTCGGCGAGCTGATCGAGCGCGACTTCGGGCCGCGCGCCATCGTGGACATGCTCAACGGGTACAAAGGTGGCGCGACGACGGCGCAGGTGTTCGAGCGCACGCTCAAGATGAGCCCCCAGGCGTTCGACGCGAAGTTCGATGCGTACCTGAAGGAGCGCTTCGCGAAGGGGCTCGCCGCGGTCGAGCCGAAGGACGTGCGCGGCGATGCGGCGGTGCGCGCACCCGCCGTCGACGGCGAATACATGCGGGCACTGTCGCGCGGGATCGGCGCGTTCGAGACGAAGAACTACGACGAAGCCATCAAGGCCCTCGAACAGGCGAAGGCGTTGTTCCCGGAGGACGCTGGTCCGCAGAGTCCGTACTGGTTCCTGGCGCAGGCGCACAAGGCCAAGGGCAACGCGCGCGCGGAAGCCGCGGAGCTGACGGCCCTGACGATTCGCAACGAGGACAACTACGCGGCGAACGTGGAGCTCGCGACCGTCCTCGAGCAACTGGGCGATACGGCGGGCGCCGCCGCGGCGCTCGATCGCGCCATGTTCATCTCGCCGTACGATGGCGCGCTGCACGTTAGGCTCGCGAACCTCTACGGTCGGCTGGGTGACAAGCCGAGAACGGTGCGTGAGCGGTTGGCGGTCGTGGCACTCAACCCGGTGGATCGCGCCGAGGCGTTGTACCAGCTCGCGCTCGCGTACTACCAGGCGGGAGAAGCACAGGCGGCGCGGCGCGAGGTGCTGCGGGCGCTGGAGGATGCACCGAACTTCGAGCGCGCGCAGGAGCTTCTGCTCCGGCTTCAGAGCTCGAACCGATCGGGAGGCGGAGGCGGCTGACATGAAATTCCAGCGGCGGTACGGACGGTACGTGGGTCTGGCGCTCATTGGCGTCGCCTTCGTGACGCTTTCTGCGCAGCGACGCTTTTTTGGCGGGGACCTCCCGGTCGAAGGCAACCCGACGTACGACGGGCGCCTCACGTTCACGCGGCTTCGGTATCCCGGCTACGGCGGCATGACCAACGAAGGGCCGGGCTGGATGCACGACTATCCGACGGCCGAGCGGCATCTCATGAAGATCCTGTCCGAGATGTCGTATCTGAAGCCGCGCCTCGACTCGAGCAACGTGCTCGACTTCGGGAATCCGGAGATCATGCGCTCTCCGATCGTGTACTTCTCGGAGCCCGGGTACTGGCAGCCGACGGAGGAAGACGTGAAGAACGTTCACGACTATCTCCTCAAGGGTGGGTTCATGATCATCGATGATTTCCGGGTACAGCACTGGTACAACCTGCAGGAGCAGATGAAGCGCGTGCTGCCCGAGGCGCAGTGGGTGCCGGTGACGCCGGACCACCCCGTGTGGGACTCGTTCTTCCGCATCGATGAGGAGAAGCTGCAGATCCCTGGGATCTACGGACCACCGATCCAGTACCTCGGCATCTTCGAGGACAACGATCCGACCAAGCGTCTCATGGTGATCGCGAACTGGAACAACGATATCGGCGACGCGTGGCAGTGGTCGGACGAGGGATTTCTCCCGATCGACCTGACGAACGAGGCATATCAGCTTGGCGTGAACTACGTGATGTACGCGTTGACACACTGAGCTACCAGCTACCAGCTACCAGCTACCAGCTATCAGCTATCAGCTAGACCAGAGAGGTGGATCGCACCTAACGTGCTCGTCCGTCGTCGTCGGCTCATTGCTCTCGCAACCATCGTTGCGGTCGCTCCGCTCCTCGCGCAGGGGTTCGGAGGGCGGAGACGCGTGTTCGTGGAGCCTAACGTGCCGTACGACGGGCGATTCACGTTCGTGCGACTGCGGTATCAGGAAGTCCGAAGTGCCGGCTGGTCGTACGATTACCCGGCGATGGAGCGGCACTTCATGAAGGCCTTGAAGGAGATCACGAGCATCAACCCGCGGGTCGATGGCAGCAACATCCATAACCTGGATGACCCGGAGCTGTACAAGTTCCCGATCGCGTACCTGTCGGAGCCCGGCTACTGGGTGATGAACGATGCGGAAGCAAAGGGACTGCGTGAGTATCTGCTCAAAGGTGGCTTCCTCATCGTGGATGATTTCATGGGGCGCGAGTGGCTCAACTTCGAGGAGCAGATGCAGCGGGTGCTCCCCGGCGCTCAGATCGTTCCGATGGACGTATCGCATCCGGTGTTCGATTCGTTCTTCCATCTCGAGTCGCTCGCGATGACGTACCCGAACCGCCCGTCGATCCAGGCGGAGTTCCACGGCATCTTCGAGGACAACGACCCGGAGAAACGGTTGATGGTGGTCATCAACTACAACAACGACATCGGCGACTACATGGAGTGGTCGAGTGATGATCTGTATCCGGTGAACCTGACGAACGACGCGTACAAGTTTGCCGTCAACTATGTCACGTACGGACTGACGCACTAGCCATCAGCCATCAGCCATCAGCCATCGAACGACCAGCGCCATCTGTTCGATTCCCCATTCCCGATTCCCGATTCCCGATGAGTTCCACCGTCGACCAACAAGCCGCGCTTACGAGCCCCGATGACATTGCCCTCGCCGATCGCCTGCGCAGCGGTCATCAGCAGATCATCTCGGAGTTGCGCAAGCTCATCATCGGCCAGGACGATATCATCGAGCAGACGCTCATCTCGGTGTTCGCCGGCGGCAACTGCCTGATCATCGGCGTGCCCGGTCTGGCGAAGACGCTGCTCGTTCACACCATCGCGCGCGTGCTCGATCTCAAGTACTCGCGCATCCAGTTCACGCCTGACCTGATGCCGTCGGACATTACGGGCACCGACATCATCCAGGACGACGCCGCGACTGGGCAGCGCAAGATGGTCTTCACGCCGGGCCCGGTGTTCGCGAACATCGTACTTGCCGACGAGATCAACCGCACGCCGCCGAAGACGCAGTCGGCGATGCTCGAGGCGATGCAGGAGCATCGCGTGACGGTGCAGGGCAAGACGTACGAGCTCAAGGAGCCGTTCTTCGTCTTCGCCACGCAGAACCCGATCGAGCTCGAGGGAACGTATCCGCTCCCCGAAGCGCAGCTCGACCGATTCATGTTCCAGATCGTGATCGAGTACCTGACGGAAGATCAGGAGATCGACGTCGTGCGTTCCACGACATCGATCCAGAATCCGCAGTTCTCCCACGCGGTCAACGGCCAGGACATCATCGACTTCCAGCGGCTCGTGCGCCGAGTGCCGGTGTCGGAAGCGGTGACTCGTTATGCGGTGAACGTTGCACGGTATTCGCGTCCGACGTCGCAACACGCACCCGACTTCATCAAGAAGTGGGTGAACTACGGCGCCAGCGTGCGCGCCGCACAGTGGATGATCCTCGGCGGCAAAGCGCGGGCGCTCATGCACGGACGCTACCACGTCGGCTTCGACGACATCCGCGCGCTGGCCGGGCCGGTGCTGCGCCACCGCATCCTGCTCAACTTCCACGCGCAGTCGGAACGAGTCACGACAGACCAGATCATCAGTCAGCTCATCAAGGTCGTCCCACAGCCAAAGAGCGGCTTGTGAACGGCGTAAACCGCTTGTTGCTGGGTGCTCGTGCTTGTTGCTGGGTGACGCTGAGTGCGGCGCCCAGCCGGCAACAAGCGTCACCCAGCGACCAGCACGAGCACCCAGCCACCAGCCTGCAGTTCGGCGGGGAGGCCGTGTGAGCCAACACAGCCTGCCGGGTGTTCAGTTCCTCGATCCTGCCGTCCTCGCGCGGATCGGGAACCTCGAGCTCGTCGCGCGGAGCGTCGTCGAAGGGTTTCTCGGCGGTCTACACCGGTCGCCGCATCTCGGCACATCGATCGACTTCGCGGAGCACCGGCAGTACATGCCCGGCGACGACATTCGTCGCGTGGACTGGCGGCTCTACGGGCGCGTCGACCGCTACTACATCAAGGAATACGAGGCCGACACCAACACGAACTTCAACGTGTTGCTCGACGTTTCGAAATCCATGAGCTTCGGCAGCGGCACCGCGACGAAGCTCGACTATGCGCGCACGCTCGCCGCGTGCCTCGCCTACTTCTCGAACCAGCAACGCGACCGCGTCGGGCTCGTCACGTTCGACGATGATGTCGTCGAGATCGTGCCGCCGTCGGCCAAGCACCTGCCTAACGTGCTGCACGCGCTCGCGCGGGCGACGCCGCAGCGCGCGGGGAACATCGACCGGGTGTTCCGGAAGCTGAGCGAGCAGTTCCGGCGGCGCAGCATGCTGCTCATCATCTCGGATTTCTACGAGGATCCGCGCAAGATCATGGACGCCATGGCCCAGCTGCGCGGCCGCGGCAACGACATCATGGCGATGCACGTCCTCGACAAGGCGGAGCTCGAGTTCCCGTACGACGGTGCGACGAGCTTCGAAGACATCGAGACCGGTGAGCGCATCCCGGTGATTCCGGAATATCTCCGCGAGCAGTACCGCACGATGATCCGCGCGCACATTGCCGAGATCGAGCGGTTCTGCGGCGATCAGGGCGTCGACTACCAGCTGTTCGACACATCGACGCCACTCGACCACGCGTTGTTCGCATTCCTTTCGCGGCGTCAGTTCCTGGCGCGGGTGCGGTAATGGCTTTCCTCGCGCCACTGTTTCTCGCCGGGCTCGTCGCCCTCGCCGTTCCGATCCTGGTGCATCTCACGCACAAGGAGCGGAAGGACGTCGTCGTCTTCCCGTCGCTGATGTTCCTGAGTCGCATCCCGTATCAGGCGGTGCGCCGCCAACGCATCAGACACTGGCTGCTGTTCGCGCTCCGCTGCCTCGCACTGATCCTGCTCGCGCTCGCATTCGCTCGGCCATTCCTCAACCGGGCCTCCGCCGCGACGCCGGTCAGCGGCCTGGGGGCGCGTGAGCTGGTCATCCTGCTGGATCGCTCGTACAGCATGGCGTACGGCGATCGCTGGACGCGCGCTGTCGATGCGGCCAAGCGGGCGATCGGCGGCTTGGGCGCGAACGATCGTGCGTCCGTCGTGTTGTTCGACGGTACCGCGTCCGCCGCCACCGAACCGACCGCGGACAAGGCCGTGCTGACGACATCGCTCGATCGCGTTAGGCCGAGCGCCGGCGCGACCCGCTACGAGCCGGCGTTCAAGCTGGCGCAGCGCGTCCTCTCCGAGTCCAAGCTGCCTCGGCGCGAGGTCCTGCTCATCTCCGACTTCCAGCGCGTCGGCTGGGATGGGCGGGATTCTCCGTCGGTGCCGTCCGGCACAACGATCAACAAGGTCGATCTCGCGGAACCGAAGACGTCGAACATTGCCGTTACGGGCGTGGACTTCCGTCGCGACTACGCCGAGGATCGCGAGCGCGTCGCGATCACGGCCCGGCTCGTGAACCGATCGGCCGAGGCGAAGACCGGGCACGCGGTGACGCTCGAGCTCAATGGGCGCGTGCTCGAGACCAAGCAGGTGAATCTCGCCGCGAACGCGGCGGCTCAGGTCGAGTTCACGGCCGCTCCACTGCCGGCGGGCACGACGCGTGGTGTCGTGCGCAGTGCGGATGATGCGTTGCCGCGAGACAACTCGTTCTTCTTCGCGATTTCCCGCGGACAGGCGCTGTCGGTTCTCGTCATCGATCACCGCGAAGGCGGCGCGCCGCGCAGTCTGTACGTCGAACGTGCGCTCGGGATCGGGTCGCAGCCCAATTTCCGCGTGACGACAAAGCGGCTCGGCGTTCTGACCGCGGCCGATTTCGTCGGCCGATCGCTCATCCTCTTCAACGATTCCGATCTCCCTGGTGGCGAGCTCGGTCGTCGACTCGTCGAGTACGTGCAGAACGGTGGCGGACTGCTCGTCGCCATGGGTGACCGCGCCGCGCCGCGCGCCCGGCCCGCGTATGCCGAGCAGCTGCTGCCCGCCACCGCGGACGCGCCGATCGATCGCAGCGGTGATCGTGGCGGCACGCTCGGCTACATCGACCGGAGTCATCCGATCTTCGAGCTGTTCAGCGCGCCGCGGAGTGGTGACTTCTCGACGCCTCGCTTCTTCCGCTATCGAAGCGTCACCCCCGCGCCCGGCGACGAACAGCTCGCGCGATTCGACGACGGACACATCGCGTTGCTCGAGCGGAAGGTCGGCCGCGGACGCGTGCTCGTCTGGACGTCGTCATTCGACGGGATCTGGAACGACCTGCCGCTCCAGCCTGTATTCCTCCCGGTAGCACACCAGTTGGCGAAGTACGCCGCGGCCTACGCCGACGAGCGGCCGTGGAGCGTGGTTGGACAGGTCGCGAACCTCCCGGCCATTTTTCGCGATAGCACTGGGTCGGGCGACGCCGCGAACAAGGCGGACTACGTGGTCGTCGCCCCGTCGGGTGAGCGAACACGTCTCGATGGGGCAGCGAAACGGTCAGTGGAGTTGGCGGAGCAGGGCTTTTACGAGATGCAGCGGGCGGGGTCGCGCGGGGAGCCGCGAGTAGTTGCAGTGAACGTCGACCTCACCGAGTCGGACCTGACGGCGGTCGAGCCGGAGCTCCTCGCGGGAGCGATGGTGGCGCGAGCGGGGGCGGATTCCGCGTCATCTGGCGCCGAGGCGTCTACGCCCATGGATCTGGAGCGGCGTCAGGGATTCTGGTGGTACTTGTTGGCTGCGGTGTTGCTGTTGCTGGTGGGGGAGACGTTGCTCTCCAACCAGCTGTCGCGGCGAATCGCGGTCCCACGTTAGGCAGGAGAGCGACGATGGCCAGCACGATCGAGATCACCTCGGCCCACGAAACGCTGCTCGGTGTCATCCGCCGCGTGCGTGCACGCTGGCGCCTCAAGCTCGCGCTCCGTGGCGCGGCGATCGTCCTCGGTGCGCTCGTCGTGGCGTTACTGGTCGGCGCCTACGTCATGCAGACGGCGCGCTTCGCGCCCGGCGCGATCACGGGCGTGCGGATCGCGGCCTATATCATCCTCGCGGGACTGATCGTGCAGTACCTCGTGCGTCCGCTGCTGAGACGCGTGAGCGACGAGCACGTCGCGCTCTACCTCGAGGAGCACGAACCGTCGCTGGACGCCGCGGTGCTGAGCGCAGTCGAACACGGCAAGCTCACGGCTGACACGCCCGACCGCTCGCCGATGCTCGCGCGTCGGCTCGTAGAGAGTGCGCTCGAACGGAGCCATGCAGTCTCCGATGGATCGCGCGTCGATCAGCCAGGAATTCTCCGCGCTGCGATGTTCGCGGCGGGAGCGGCGCTCATTGGGCTCCTCGCGCTCGGAGTCGGGCCGACGTTCCTGCGCGAAGGCGCCCGTCTGCTACTCGCCCCGTGGCGCAGCGCGGAAGCGGCGCAGCCGTATGCGATTGCCGTCCTGCCAGGTAACGTCACCGTCGCCAAGGGTGGCGATCAGGAAGTGGCCGCGACGCTGCGCGGGTTCACGGCAGAGGGTGTGAACCTCGCGGTGCGCCGCGGCGCCGCAACCGAGTGGGAGCACATCCCCATGACGGCCGGCGGCGACTCCGCTCACTTCACGGTGCGCCTGCTCGATCTCGCCGAGCGGACCGAGTACTACGTCGAGTCGAATGGCGTCAGGTCTCCGCTCTTCCGGATCGATATCGCGAACCTGCCGTACGTCAAGAAAATCGATCTCGAGTATCAGTATCCCGGGTACACGGGGATGCCGTCGGAGACCGTGCCGGACGGCGGCGACATCGCTGCCCCGCGTGGTACGACGGTCATCGTGCACGCGACGAGCACCATGCCGGTGAAGGGCGGTCGACTGCTCATCGAGGGGAAGGAACCGACGCCACTCACGCTGAATGGCGACGGGACGCTCACGGCGCCGATTCAGGTAACGACCAACGGCTTCTACAAGCTCGAGCTGCAGACGCAGGCCGGAGACTTCGTGCCCGGCTCGCTCGACTACACGATCGACGTGCTCGACGACCGGCCGCCGACCATCACGTTCCAGAAGCCAGGTCGCGACACGAAGGTGACTGCCGTGGACGAAGTGTTCACGCAGGTGCAGGCGACCGATGACTACGGCGTCTCGAACATCGATCTGCACTACTCGGTGAACGGCGGGCCAGAGAAGACGGTCGTGCTGCAGGCTGGCGGCAAGCGACTCCGCGAAGTCGTCGCCGGACACACGTTCTTCCTCGAGGAGCTCGGCCTCAAGCCCGGCGATCTCATCTCGTACTACGCACGCGCTCGCGACAATGGCGGGAATGGTCAGGAAGCGAAGACCGACATCTATTTCATGAGCGTTAGGCCGTTCGATCAGACCTACAAGGAGTCGGAGCAGGCCGGCGGCGGCGGTGGTGGTGGCGCCGAAGATCCGGGTGAGCTCACCGAGCGGCAGCGTCAGGTCGTCGCCGGCACGTTCAACGTAGACCGTGATCGCAAGACGACGCCCGCGAACCGGCTGCGCGAGAACTTTGCGACGCTGAACCTCGCACAGGGGCGCGTGCGTGAGGCCGTCGAGACGCTGACGCGCCGCATCATGGAGCGGAACATCACGGCGATCGACACGGCGTTCCGCATCATCGCCGAGGAGCTCCCGCAGGCCGCGAAGGAGATGCAGGCCGCGGAGGAGAAGCTGCTCGCGCGCAATTCCGTCGATGCGCTGCCGCCGGAACAGCGCGCGCTCCAGCACCTGCAGCGAGCCGAGGCGGCGTTCAAGGAATACCAGATTTCGCGCGGCCAACAGCAGGGCGGTGGCGGCGCCAGCAACAAGCAGTCGAACGCAGAGGATCTCGCCGACCTGTTCGAGCTCGACGCGAACAAGCTTCGCAACCAGTACGAGACCGTCGAGCGCGGCACCCAGCAGCAGCAAGCCGACAACCAGGTCGACGAGACGGCGGAGAAGCTCAAGCAGCTCTCCAGCCGACTGCAGCAGGAGAACGAGCGTCTCAAGAACGGCATGCGCGGTCAGCCGGGCCAGCAGTCCGGCGGTGGCGGTGGGAACCAGCGCCAACTCGCCGACGAGGCCGAGCAGATGGCGCGTCAGCTCGAGCGGCTGACGCGGGAGAATCCGACGGATCCGAACAACGAGAAAATCGCCGAGAGCGCGCGCCGCCTGCAGGACGCAGCGAACGCGATGCGTCGCTCGGCCACAGGCGCGAACGATGGCGGCGTGGCGCAGGGCGCGTCGGCGCTCGATCGACTGCAGGAAGCGCGGCGCCTGCTCGACGAGAACCGGAACGGTCGGACGGCGCGCGACCTGGACGACGCCGTGAAAAAGGCCGAGAAGATCGCGAAGGATCAGCAGGGCATCTCGGACGACATCGACAAGCTCGGGAAGAGCGCGAGCAGCGGTGGCGGCGCCGCGGAAGGTGAGCGGTTGGCCGAAAAAGCCGCCGGGCTCGAGAGCGACGTTAGGCAGCTCGAGTCGCAGCTCGACCGCATGCGGCGCGATTCACAGAAGGACCATGGACAGGCGTCCGCGAAGCTCGGTGAAGCGGTGGAGTCGATGCGCCAGAATCGGCTCGCGGATCGTGTGCAGGCAACTCCGCGTCTCGCGCGGCAGCTCGCGCAGGGCCGGACGTCGCCGGAGTACGCCAAGCAATTCGAGTCTACGATCACGGACGCCATCGAAGAGATGCGTCAGAAGGTGAACGAGGCCGCGGGCGCGTCGAAGGGCCAGGGGGACGGTCAGGCGGCGAGCAAGTCGCTCGACCGAGCTCGCGATCTCGTGCGCGGCCAGGAGTCACTCAGCGAACGGATGCGACAACGCCGACTCGGCCAGGGTGGCGATCAACAGGATTCGTCGCAGGCGGGCGCGCAGGGCTCGCGTGGCGCGCAGGGAAATCAACCGGGCCAGAACGGGCAGCAGGGACAACAGAGCGCCCAGGGTGGACGGCAGAACGGTCAGCAGGGGCAGAATGGGCAGCAGCAGCAGAATGGTGCCCAGCAGGGCCAGAGTGGCCAGCAGGGTCAACGTGGTCAGCAGCAGGGCCAGAACGGACAGCAGGGCCAGAACGGACAGCAGGGCCAGGGGCAACAAGGACAGGGACAGCAAGGACAACAGGGCCAAGGCCAGGGTCAACAGGGCCAGGGCCAGCAAGGACAGGGCGGTCAGCAGGGTCAGCAGGGACAGGGCGGCCAGATGGGTGGTGGTGGCTCGCAGAGCAGCCAGCAGGGCCCCGGCGGTCGACTTGGCGGCAACGCACAGGGCGGCACGCCTAACGCGCCACTCAGTGCCGACGACATCCGCCAGTTCTCCCGTGAATTCCGCGAACAGCGCCAGTCGGCGGAAGCGCTCAAGCGCGAGCTGCAGCAGATGGGCGTGGATCCATCCGATCTCAATCGGATGATCGATCAGATGCGTCAGCTCGAGAACGGCAAGAACTACGATGATCCCGCGTCGGTCGAGCGCCTGCAGGATTCGCTGATCGAAGGGCTCAAGGCGTTCGAGTTTGCGCTCCGACGCCAGGTCGAAGGCAACGACAAGGGTCGCCCAGTGCTCGGGGGTGCCGGTGACGTGCCGGCGGGCTTCCGCCAGATGGTCGACGAGTACTACCGGTCGCTGTCCAAGAAACCGCAGAAGTGACTACGAGGGCCGGGCGTGCCGTGAGGTGCGCCCGGCCCGAGCACCCCAATGAGCACTGAACATCGTCCCGAAGTCTGGCTCCGCGGCCCGCTCCCGGGCGTGTCGCCGCTGCTCATGCCTGCCGCGCACTGCCTGATGCAGTGCCGCGAGGAGATCGAAGCCGCGGCATCCCGCCTAACGGCGGAGCAGCTCTGGACTCGGCCAGGCGGGGCGGCGTCGGCCGGATTCCATCTGCGCCACATCGTCGGCAGTCTCGATCGATTGCTCACGTACGCCCGAGGTGCGCAGCTGGATCGCGAGCAGATGCTGGCTCTGCGTGCAGAAACTGGTGCCGGGACGGAATCCGAGAGCGCCGCCATGCTGGTGCACGCCGCGCAGACGGCCATCGATGCCGCCGTCGATACGCTGCGCGCAACACCCGATACGGACCTCATGCAGGCGCGGGCCGTGGGCCGCAGTGCTCTGCCATCGAACGTACTGGGCCTGCTCTTTCATGCGGCCGAGCACACGCACAGGCACACGGGCCAGCTAATGACAACCGCGAAGATCGTCGCTGGCGCCTAACGCCAATATGATCATCCCCACCATCGACGGCTTTCTCGCCTATGTCGACAGCGTGCGCGGGCGTACGCGCCGCGTCGTCGAGTGCATCCCGCCCGATCGGGTCGAGTGGACCCATCGCGATGGCGCGTTCACGCTCGGCGACCTCGTGAGGCACCTTGGCGCGACCGAGCGCTACATGTTCGCCGAAACGGCTCGCGGAAACACCAGCGCGTATCCCGGTCACGGTCGCGACATCGCCGACGGTTACGACGCCGTACTCGCGTATTTCGATCGCACGCACGAGGAGTCGCTGGCGATCTACCGCTCGCTCACGCCCGAGGCGCTTGCCGGCCGCTGCACGACGCCTGCTGGAACCAGCATCACGACGTGGAAGTGGCTGCGCGCGATGGTCGAGCACGAGATCCATCATCGCGGGCAGATCTACCTGATGCTCTCGATGCTCGATGTGCGAACGCCGCCCCTGTATGGGCTGACGGAAGAGCAGCTTCGTGAACGCAGCACGCCGGCATGATCGCGGCCGGCGCGTCACGACCCCCGTCGCGCTGTTTGTCGCGGCGATGTCCATAACGCACGAGCGTGTGCTGGCGCAGTCGTCGCGAGAGGCGGTAGACACTGCCCAGCAGGCGCGCGTGGACGCGCTGTTCACGGCCTTCGCTGAACCAGGCGCGCCTGGCGCGGCCGTCGTCGTGGCGCGTGGGGATTCCATCGTATTCGCGCGCGGGTACGGCCTCGCGGACGTCGAGCACAGCATCGGCGTGACGCCGTCGACTTCATTTCGACTGGCGTCGGTGACGAAGCAGTTCACGGCTGCGGCGATCCTCACGCTGGTGGAGGCGGGGAAGCTCCGCCTCGATGACACGGTCGGGGACGTGCTCGACGACATGCCCGTCTATGCCCGCGATGTGCGCGTTAGGCATCTCCTAGCGCACACATCCGGCATCCCCGACTACGAAGTGTTGCTCGGCAGCGACGACGGCCCCCAGCTCGAGGATCGTGACGTCCTGACGTTGCTCCATCAGGCGAAGAAGTTGCATTTCCCGCCGGGTACGTCGTGGCGCTACAGCAACTCTGGCTACGCGCTCCTGGCGCTCATCGTCGAGCGCGTGTCCGGTGAGTCGTTCGCCCAATACCTCCGACACCGGGTGTTTGATCGCGCGGGCATGCCGACCGCCGTCGCGCACGAGGAGGGCGTGGACACGGTGACCAACCGCGCGTACGGTCACTCGGGCCAGTCGGGCGCGTGGACGCGAACGGATCAGAACCGCACCAGCGCAGTCCTCGGCGACGGCGGCATCTACGCGTCAGCCGACGAGCTCGCACACTGGAGTGCGGCCCTCGCGCATAACGCGGTGTTGAGCGCGGCGA
>Ga0207691_10004008_pt1 | contig 14283 bp, 15 predicted proteins | sample KBSM13metaG_FD_184327 | JGI IMG/M metagenome (GOLD analysis project Ga0207691, IMG submission 184327) | Miscanthus rhizosphere microbial communities from Kellogg Biological Station, Michigan, USA - KBS M1-3 metaG (SPAdes) (version 2) | ecosystem: Host-associated > Plants > Roots > Rhizosphere >... | reverse complement strand
AGGACAACTACCTCGATCCGGCGAAGAAGGTGCAGGAGCTCGCCAAGGATCAGGCGCTCGCGGTGGTGTTCATGCCCGCCGGTCCGCTGATCGAGTTCAATCCCGCCAAGGTGAAGGACGCGCCGACCACGCCGGCCGCGCTGCTCGCCTGGTGCAAGGCCAATCCGAACAAGTTCGTCTATGCGCGCCCGGCCAACTCTGGCCCCGGCCGCACCTTCCTGATGGGCCTGCCCTACATGCTCGGCGACAAGGATCCGAAGGATCCGGTGAACGGCTGGGAGAAGACCTGGGCGTATCTCAAGGAGCTCAACTCCTGCATCGAGTATTACCCGACCGGCACCGGCATCGTAATGAAGGAGCTGGGCGAAGGCACCCGCGACATGACCATCACGGTGAGCGGCTGGGACATCAATCCGCGCGCGCTCGGCGTGGTGCCGAAGGAATACAAGGTCGTGGCGTTCGACAACCTCACCTGGGTGAACGACACGCAGTACCTGATGGTGCCGAAAGGCGTGACCGGCGAGAAGCTCGCGGTCGTGCTCGACCTGATGAAGTTCCTGCTCGAGCCGACGCAGCAGGCGATGACCTACGACAAGGGCTACTTCTATCCGGGTCCGGCGGTGAAGAACGTGCCGGTCACGATGGCGCCGAAGGAGAGCCAGGACGTGCTGAAGGAATTCGGCCGCGCCGAGTATGACGGCTGGATCGCCAAGTTCCCGCACACCCAGCCGCTCGACTCCAAGCAGATGGTCGATGCGTTCCGCATCTGGGACCAGCAGGTCGGCACGCAGAAGACGAAGTGAGCACGCGCTCCGCTCTGTTCCCCTCCCCCATAGCCCGTCGAAGACGGGCGTGGACGCCCTTATGCTGGGGAGGGGTTAGGGGTGGGGGTCATGCGTGTGGCACTGACGTTCCCGCCCGCGCGACCCCCCTCCCTAGCCCTCCCCCACAAGGGGGGAGGGAACGCACCGAGCATGCGGCACCACGATGAACGAGCAATTCAAGGAACTGCGGCTCGACCGCGTCTCCCGGCACTTCGACAATCCGAGCGGCGCGCGCGTCGCGGCGCTGCATGAGCTGACGCTGACCATCGGGCGCGGCGAGTTCATCTGTCTGCTCGGGCCGTCGGGCTGCGGCAAGACCACCGCGCTGAACTGCATCGCCGGCCTGCTGCCGGTCACCGGCGGGACGATCTCGCTCGACGAGCGGCGCATCGACCTGCTGCCGCCCGAGAAGCGCGGCTTCGGCATGGTGTTCCAGAACTACGCGCTGTTTCCGCACATGACGGTGCGGCGCAACGTGGCATTCGGCCTGATGATGCGCGGCACGCCGGCCGACGAGATGAAGGCGCGCGTCGCGCGCGCGTTCGCGCTGGTCCAGCTCACCGGCCACGAGGACAAGCTGCCGGGGCAATTGTCCGGCGGCCAGCAGCAGCGCGTCGCGATTGCGCGCGCGATCGTGATCGAGCCGCCGCTGCTGCTGATGGACGAGCCGCTCTCGAACCTCGACGCCAAGCTGCGGCTGGAGATGCGTGCCGAGATCCGCCGCATCCACCGCCAGCTCGGCCGCACCACGATCTACGTCACGCACGACCAGGACGAAGCGCTCTCGCTCGCCGACCGCATCGTGGTGATGAAGGACGGGCTGGTGCAGCAGGTCGCGGGACCGGAGGAAGTTTATGCGCAGCCCGCGAACCTGCATGTCGCGCGCTTCATGGGTTATCGCAATGTGCTCGCGCTCAATGTCGGCGCGCGCAACGGCGATCAGGTGACCTTGCAAGGATCGGGGCTCGGGCTGGAAGGCACCGCCAAGCAGGAACTTGGCGGCACGCGCGCCAGCGTCGCGATCCGCCCTGAGGATCTCTCGGTCGGTAGCGCCGGGCCGAACGCGATCGCCGGCAAGGTCGAGAACGTCGAATACGGCGGGCACGATTCGCTGATCGATGTGCGCGTCGGCGAAGGCGTCGTGCTGCATGCCCGCGCGAGCGGGCGCCTCAAGGTTGGCGACGAGGTCAAGCTCACGGTCGCGCCGCAGCGCGTGCTGGTCTATCCGGCGGAGAGCGCATGAACGCAGCGGCCGCGCGATCCGGATGGGGCGCCGACACGCTGCTGCTGGTCGGCCCGGCGGTGCTCTTTTTGCTTTTGTTCTTCGTCTATCCGTTTGCCTACGGCTTCTGGCTGTCGTTCACGCCGGCCGAGGGAACGTGGCTCGCCAACTACAGCAAGTTCTTCTCCGACGAGCATCTGTGGCGCACGCTGATCATCACGTTCCAGCTTGCGCTGCCGGTGACCATCCTCAACGTCGCGCTCGCGCTGCCGATCGCGTTCCAGCTCAGGCGCAAGACGCGCTACCAGCGCTGGATGACGGCGATCCTGGTGATCCCGATCACGCTCGGCACCGTGCTGATCGCCGAGGGCATGCTCACGTATCTCGGCCCGAAAGGCTGGCTCGCCCAGTTCCTCTCGCTGTTTCACGTCTATGACGGGCCGATCCGCCTGACGCACAACTTCATCGGCGTAGTGATCTCGCTCGTCATCTCCGGCTTTCCGTTCGCGTTCCTGCTGATCCTCTCCTACGTCACCGGCATCGATCCGGTGCTCGCGCGCGCCGCAGCGACCTTGGGCGCGTCCCCGTTCGCCCAGTTCCGCCACATCTATCTGCCGCTGCTCGCGCCGGGACTGGCCACCACGTTCTGTCTCGCCTTCGTGCAGGCGTTCTCGGTATTTCCCTCCGCGGTGCTGGTCGGCGCGCCGTCGGGGCCGACGCGGGTCATTTCGTTGGCCGCCTACGAGGCGGCGTTCGAGCAATACGACTACTCGATGGCGTCTGCCGTCGCGATGATCATGGGCTTCGCGCAGCTGATCGTCGTCGTCGCGGTGCTGGGCCTGCGTCACGCCTTCTATCGCGGGCCCGCCAGCGGAGCGAAAGGGTGAACGGGCGGAGCGAAGGGATGAATGACCGCCGCCACTGGATCTATCGCGCCTGGAGCGGCCTGCTGCTCGGGCTGATGACGCTGTTCGTGCTGAACATCGGCCTGATGGTCGCATCAGTGGCGACCAACTCGTTCGCGCGGCGCTGGCTCGGAAGCTGGCTGCCCGAAGGCTACACCACGCAATGGTACGTGGCGGCATGGAAGGAATTCCAGCTCGGCGACGTGCTGTGGGTCACGGCCGAGGTCGTGCTTACGGTGGTCGCGCTCTCGATCGCGATCGGCGTGCCGGCGGCTTACGCGCTCGCGCGCAAGAGCTTCCGCGGCAAGCAGCTCGTGATGCTGCTGATCCTGCTGCCGCTGATCATTCCGCCGATCACCTACGGCATTCCTTTGGCCACGGTGATGTACCAGGCGCATCTCGGCGGCACGCTCTATGGCGTGATCCTCGCCAATCTGGTGCCGGCGCTGCCGTTCGTCATCCTGGTGATGACGCCGTTCATCGAGCAGATCGACCCGACGCTCGAATCCGCCGCGCGCGTGTTCGGCGCCAACACGCTGCGCATCTTCTGGCATGTGCTGATCCCGCTACTGATGCCCGGCATCCTCGCCGCCTCGCTGCTGGTGCTGGTGCGCACCATCGCGATGTTCGAGCTGACCTTCCTCACCGCGGGGCCGGATTCGCAGACGCTGGTCGTCGCGCTCTACTACGCGGTGTTCGCCGCCGGCGTGCGCGCGCCGCAATCGGTCGACGCCATGGCGATCGTCTACATGGCGCTGACCCTCGTGTGGCTGCTGATCGCGCTGCGCTTCGTCAATCCGACGCAGCTCGTGAGCCGCGTGAAGGACCAGACCACCGCCGGCGCGCACTAGCGCGTGCACAACTTCGACGGCTGGCGCAAAGTTCTCAAACGTGTACATTTCATACACAGGTGCCGCCGGCACGCACAATCACAATACGGCAATAAATCCGCGTCACTCGCCCTCGAAGGCAGAGCGAGTCGTTTTGTTGTCAACATTTGAGAGAGTGACCGCGATGAAACTTCCCCGCAGGCAGTTCCTGCATCTGGCTGCGGGCGCTGTCGCGCTGCCAGCCGTGTTGCAGGCCGCACGGGCGCAAGCCGCATCGGCGTCCGCCACATTGTCTCCGACCGGCACGCTGCGCGTCGCTCTTATCGCCTCCAATCCTGTTCTGGTGACCCGCGGTGCCGACGGCTCCCCCGGCGGTGTTTCCGTCGCCGTTGCCCGCACGCTCGCTGCGCGTCTCGGCGTGCCGATCGAACTCAAGCCCTACGACAATCCCGCGCGCTACAACGAAAGTCTCGCGACCGATGACTGGGACATCGGGCTCGCTGCACGCGATCCAGCTCGCGCAGAGCACCTCGTTTTCAGCGTGACATTCATGGAAGTGGACAACGGCTATGTCGCGCGCGCCGGAGCGGCACCGACCACCGCAGAGGAGGTCGACCGTGCCGGCGTCAAGATCGCAGTCGCCCAGGGGAGTGCGCCGCATAACGTGTTGCAGCGCCTCATCAAGAACGCGGAGATCGTCCCGGTGCCCGGCGGGTTCGAGCCGGCGCGCGAGGCATTGGCAGCAGGCAAGGCCGACGTCTACGGTGAGAACCTGCACCTCGCCCACCGCATCGCTAACGCCTTACCCGGCGCACGCGTGTTGCCCGGACGTTTCAATGTCGTGCAAATGGCGATCGGAGTGCGCAAGCGGGCCGCCTCGGCGCTTCCGACCATCGACGAGCTCGTGAACGGAATGCGGTCCGATGGCACAGTGGAGAAAGCCATCGCCGAAGCCGGCCTGCGGGGCGTTCGGGTCCCGTGAGCTTGTCGGAAATGGTCGCCGAACCGTCGGATAGTGGAGCTTGAGCCGCGTGGTCCGGTCCGGGTCCCGCGAGGGCGGACACTCCTGCGCGTTCATGCGTACACGCACTAGCGTGCTGACGAGCCCACTGGAGGCAACGTGATCCCTTGGCGCCTGCTCGACACCGCAACCGTGCCCGGTGGGGAAGGCAGCCTGCGGCTGATGCAGCGCGGGACCGAGTTCTCGATCAGGCTCGATCGCTACGAACTGATGAACAGCCGCCTCAGCGGGTCCGAAGAGGCCTTGGCTGCGACTGCCTGCGACCGGATCAAATCGCGCAAGGCGCCGCGGATCCTGATCGGCGGACTGGGCATGGGATTCACGCTCCGTGCCGCGCTTGCGGCACTCGGCCCGGATGCAGGCGTCACCGTGGCCGAGCTCGTGCCCGCCGTGATCACGTGGGCGCGCGGTCCGATGATCGATGTTTTCGGCAACAGTCTGGCCGACCCGCGCGTGAGCATCCGCGAAGCAGATGTCGGCGAGCTGATCCGGTCCAGCGCATCGGCGTTCGACGCCATCCTGCTCGACGTGGACAACGGTCCGGACGGGCTGACGCGCAAGGCCAACGATGCGCTCTACGGCGTTGCAGGCCTGGGCGCCGCCCGCCGCGCGTTGCGAACCGGAGGCGTGCTGGCCATCTGGTCGGCCAAGCTCGACCCGAAGTTCACCGCCCGTCTTCGCAAGGCGAATTTCGCCGTGGACGTGCTCGCCGTGCCGGCCGGCCGCTCCCGCGGCCGCAAGCATGTCATCTGGATCGCGACCCGGGAAGAATAGTTCGTGTCCGCGTCACGTCTCGATGCGAACCGCGATGGCTGCGCTGGCAATGACGGCGGGATCGTTGTTCTCGGGGTCGGCGACATCGAGGCCGCCCTTGACCGCCTTCACGGTCACGTTGCCGACCGGCAGGGATTTCTTCACCGCTTCGAGGTCGACCTGATCGGGCCGCTGCACGCCGATCGTCACCTCCACATCCAGCTTCGTCTTGTCGATCTGCAGCGAGCGAACGAATGACAGTGAGCTGTGATGCAGGGCGTCCTGCACGGCGCGCAGCGCGGCCTTGGTGTAGTCGGAGCCATGCAGATCGTTGCCGCTGCCCAGCTCCAGGATGACGCGTGTCTTCGGCATCGATGCTTCCTTCAGGCGAGGTCGAGGCTGACGACGACGCAGGCATTGGCGATCAACGTGCAGTCGGTGCCGGCGTCGTTGGGGATCTCCAGCCCGCCTTCGGTCACCGTCACCGTGCCCTTGCCGTAAGGCAGAACGGCCAGCACCTGTGCCTTGTCCACCGTGTCGGGCCGCGGCACGCCGATATGCACGTCGACGATCATCGCTTCCAGCGGCTGACCCAGCGCGGTCGCGATCGACAACGAGTTATGCCAAAGCGCATCGCGCAGCGCCCTGCAGGCGGCTTTCGTCGGGTCCCCGCCGCGGATGTCGGTGCCCATGCCGATTTCCAGCACCATGCGCTTTTTGGTCATTGTCCTGCAGTCCGGTGGTGATGCGGATGCAAGGTACCAAGATGGAGCGGAAGGGGCACCACCATTTGCGGAGCAGCAAGGCCCGTACCGGGAAATCCCTGGAGCGCAAGGTCTGGCCAGCAGCGCCGGCGTCAGGATAAGGTGTCAAAAAACGGGGAGGAATGAGACATGAAAGCGCCGATCGTTGCCGTGTTGCTATCGCTGGCCCTGAGCGCGCCCACTCTGGCTGGCACGTTCGTCTACGTCTCCAATGCCGAGGACGGCACCATCGGGATGTACACGCTGCAGGCGGACGGTTCGCTCCAGCCGGGCGCGCGGGTCGAGGCCGCGAAGGTCGTGATGCCGATGGCGGTGAGCCCGGACAAGCGCTTCCTCATCGCGGCGGTGCGCTCCAAGCCGTACGAGGCCTACACCTACGCGATCGACAAGAAATCCGGCGCGCTGAAGCTGGTCGGCAAGGGCCCGCTGGCGGAAAGCTATCCCTACATCACGATCGACGGCACCGGACGCTTCCTGCTCGGCGCGTCCTATGGGGCAAATCAGGTCGGCGTGAATCCGATCGGCAAGGACGGCAAGGTCGGCGCGCCGATCCAGGTGATCCCGACGGCGCGCAATGCGCACGCGATCCGGACCGACAACACGAACCGCTTCGTGTTCGTGCCGCATCTCGGCACCGACCAGATGTTCCAGTTCGTGTTCGACAAGAAGAGCGGGAAACTCAGCGCCAACACGCCGCCGATTCTCCAGCTCAAGCAGGGCAGCGGGCCGCGCCACCTCATCGTTTCGAAGGACAACAAGTTCGTCTATCTGCTCAACGAGCTGACCGCGACGGTGACCACACTGGCGCTCGATGCGAAGACCGGAACGCTGAAGGAGGGCGACTCCGCCTCCGCGCTGCCGCCCGACACCAAGCTCGGTCCCGGCATGCCGCGCGGCGCCGTCGGTGCACCCGGACAGGCTCCGCGCAACACCGACAACGACATCTGGGCTTCGGACCTTCACCTCACGCCGAACGGCCGCTTCCTCTATGCGGCCGAGCGCACATCGAGCACGCTTGGCGGCTTCCGCGTCGATGCGGCGAGCGGAAAGCTCACCTATGTGGGAAGCACACCGGCCGAGAAGCAGCCGCGTGGGTTCGCCATCGATCCGTCGGGGCGCTTCGTTGTCGTGTCAGGCGAGAAGTCGGAGACGATTTCCTCGTACGCCATCGATGCCGAAAGCGGCGCGCTGAAGCCCATCGGAAAGTACCCGACCGGCAAGGGCGCGAACTGGGTCGAGATCGTCTCGTTCGATTGAGCGCTGATCGGCAAAACGCATCGCGCTGCCAATCAGGCGCGCGCGTCAGGTGCGCGCGAGCGATGTCGCGGCGGTCGCGAACGCGCCGGCGAAACGTTCGATCACGTCGAGATCGACCGTCTCCGCCCCGCAGTCGCGCGTGTTGTGAAAGAGCGCGTTGCTGCCGATGATGGAGATGAACCGCCCGCCGCCGCGATGCACGTTGAAGGCTTCGCCGCGCGGCACCGCGCCGCGGGGAAGGCGATGGTCGATCCGAAGACCGGCCCCGGTCATCGCCTCGGCCAGCATCGTTTCCATCGCGTCGTCGGAAGCCTGCAGGTGATTGCCTGCGCCGTGCGCTGCGCCGATGTTGGCACCGAGATGAATCCAGGCGCGCGCAGCCGGCACGAGCCCGGGACGGCGCGCGATGAAGTCATCAAGCCCGATGTGGCCGAGTTCATGGCCGCTTGACGCGACGAAGAGAACATCCCGCGTCGGCCTCGCGTCACGCGCCGCGCGCATGATCTCCAGCCAGCAGGCGAGACCGCCGCCGCGCTCGCTCGCGCAGTTCCACCATCCGCTGCGCGGCGTCATCACCACCAGCGGCGCAAGGCTCTTGTCTGTTCCTGCGACCGGCGTGACGATGTTGAACGCCGTCGCCTGCCTGCGTTCGACATGCGCCGTCAGCACGGCCTTCGTTCCCTGTCGCGCGCAATCGGCAAGGAACGTGGATTCCTCGCTCTCGACCTGCAGCACCGGCGGCCCGAAGGGATGCAGGAAGCTGTCGGCATTGCTCGGGCAGAATCCGGGGCGCGCTCCGCGCGTGACGACGACGAGGGCCTCGTGACGGTTCTGCCGGCGCGCCTCGCCCAATGCCCCGGCCTCCTGCGCGTTCGGCGGATTTTCGCAAAACCCGATCGGCGCATCGCTCGCCAGGGCTCCGAGGGATCCCGAGATGCCGGCCGAGCCCGTGAAGCCGCCGTCGAACAGCGGCAAGCCCTCGATCGTGCGGCCGTTGACCGCGAGCGACGCGCTGACCGGATCGACCCGGCTGAGCGTGAAGTCCTCACGCATCGGCGCGAGGCCGATCTGCCGGATCTCGCCGGCCAGCCACTGTGCGGACAACTGATCCACCGCCGTTCCGGTGCGATGAAATCCCTGTTCCTCGTAGGCGCGAATGAGCGCGCCGATGCGCTCTCGCACGATCAGCCACCCACCTTGATGTTGGCGGCGCGGATCACCTTGGCCCATTTCTCGGTCTCGTCGCGGACGAGCGCGCCGAAATCCGCGGGCGAGCCCGGCAGCACCATTCCGCCGAGGTCGGCGAAGCGCGCCTTCAGCTTCGGATCGCCGAGGCCAACATTGATCTCGCGGTTGAGCGTCTCGATGATCGCGCCCGGCGCGTCCTTCGGCGCAACCAGCCCGACCCACTGGCTCGCCTCGAAGCCCGGAATGAACTCGCTTAAGGTCGGAACGTCCGGCAGCGCTTCGGTGCGCGCGGCTGTCGTCACCGCCAATGCGCGCAGATTGCCGGACCTGACATGCGCGAGCGAGGTTGCCATCTCGGTGAACGCGACCTGGATCTGTCCGCCGAGCAGATCGGTCACCGCGGGTGCGGCGCCGCGATAGGGGACGTGGGTGAGATCGGTCCCGGTCATCAGCTTGAAATATTCCCCGATGACATGCGCCGGCGAGCCGTTGCCGCCCGAGCCCATCGCGATCTTGCCGGGATTGGCCTTGGCGTAGGCGATGAACTCGGGAACGCTTTTGACCGGAAGCGATGGAGTCACCTGCATCAACTGCGGCACGCGCACGATGCTGGCGATCGGCGCGGCGTCGCGGAGAAAAACGAAGTTGAGCTGCTCGAACAGCGTGGCGTTGATCGCCGCATTGCTGCCGGCAATGAGCAGCGTGTAACCGTCGGCGGGTCCGCGCAAGACTGCCTCGGTGCCGATATTGGTCCCGGCGCCCGGACGGTTCTCGATCACGAACTGCTGGCCGAGGCGCTCCGACAGCCATTGGCCGATCAGACGCGCGGTAACGTCGTTGGCACCGCCGGGAGCAACGGGGACGACGACACGCACGGGCCGCGCCGGATAGGCTTGCGCGGCGGCCGGTCGCAATGCGGCGAGCGGCACGATGGCGCATGCGGCGAGGAATGCGCGGCGATGAAGTGTCATGGATGCCCCGGCAGCAACATGATGCGCGTATTTTAGCGCGGATGGAGTTCGCAAGTCACGCCTTCGGCTCAGGGTCATTGCCGGTCCGATCGACGCGCTCGAGGTCCGCTCAATTGCCGCGGCAACATTGCACCGTTCGCACCACCGCAACCGTGCGCTACCGCCGCCATTCCATCACCATGAACCACGGCGCGCGGCAATATCGCCGTTGATGCTCCAGGTCGCCGGAGCGTGGCGGTGGCTCGTCGAAGAATGTCAGCGTCAATCCGTGTGCGATGAGCTCGCGCATGTAGGACGAGAGCGGGCGATGCCAGTTTTCGACGCGGATGGCGGACCATTCGACCCACTCGGGGAATTCTTCCAGGTAGCGGTCGACCGCATAGTGCAGGTCGCGTCCGTCGGAATCCCGTACCCATCCCATTGGCCGGCTGGTGATGAAGCTGTTGACGTTCGCGATCAACAGCGTTCCATCGGCTTTCAGCACGCGAACCATCTGCTTCAGCCCGGTGCGGAAGTCCGCAATGTCGATCAGCGTCAGGTAGCTGACGACGAGGTCGAAGCTTGCGTCCGGAAAGGGCAGGGCCTCCGCGCTTGCCAGATGGTATTCGCCGCTCGGGTCAAGCGTCCGCGCCCGTGCAAGCAAGGTCGGCGTCGGATCGACGCCGTTGGCAGGCACTTGCATCGCCTTCAGCTTGCGGCAGAACCGGCCTTCGCCGCAGCCGACATCAAGCGCGCGCTCGAAACGCCGGGCGGAGGTTCGTTCCAGCATGACCGGATCGAGGACATGCTGCCGTCCCCAATCGCCGGCGTCGCCCATTGAGGCGATCCATGCGTCTGCCGAATGGTCCCAGCCGTTGTCCACGATTCCCTCATTTGAGGCGGCATACGCCGGGTTAGATCACCGTCTCGTTCCCTACCGCGCGGCAATCCATCTCGTATTCGAGCCCGCGCACCGGCGGGCGCGCGTAATGCCAGGTGAGGCCAGCGCGTGCGGCGCCGCGCCGCACGATTTCACTTTCGAGAAACCGGTGCAGGTCGTGCACGGTGTAGACCTGGCTCGCGGTGGTGTCGCGCCACGCGAAGCCCAGCGCCGCGAGCCGCCGCTCCATCTCACCGAGCACGTAGAGTGCCTTCTCGCGAATCGCGTCGGGGGAGGTCTCGCCCGCCCGCACGGTATGATCGCGATAGTTGCCCTTGCCCTCGACCGCCTCGCCGCTGCCCGCGACGATGAAAGTGGGCAACGTCCCGGTCGCCGCCACCGTGTAGCAAAACGCATGGAACGACGGCTCGGCCGGCGGATCGATCTCCGGGCACACATTGCTGCGCGCGACCGGATTGGTGCGGCCGTCGTAAATGCCCCATGTCTGTAGCGTTCCGGCGTAGATTTCATTGAAGGCGCGGAAACCGTCCTCGGTGAACGGCGCTCCCGAGCGCAGCTCGCAGGCGCAAAATGCAGTGAGCGGACGGCCGCTGGCGCGGATGACCTGCTCGATGCGCGCGAACCCCTCGGCCAGCGGCGCGGGCTCATGAAACCGCACGCGCACGATCTCGAAACCGGGCTCGGCCGCGACCCCGCCCGAATACTGGAAGACCGCCGGGATGAAGCGGTAGCCGCCGGGCGCGAAAACTGCGGTGCTCATCGGTCCCTTCGAATGGTTGCCCAAAACTGCCGCAGGCTGCGGCAGCGTCCTGCCATTGACAAGGCCGGGCCGCGCTCCGCACACTTGAAAAAACAAAAACGGCCCTCGGGAGGACACACATGAAGCGCGCAGTCGCATCCATCGGCATTGGACTATTCAGTCTCGGATTCCTGGGCGCATTCGCATGCGTCGCAAATTCCGCCGACATCAAGATCGGCGCCATCTACGACTACACCGGCCCATTCGCGGGCGGCGGGTCGAAGGCCGCCGGCATCGGCAACAAGATCGCCATCGACCTGATCAACGAGCGCGGCGGCGTCGAGGGCAACAAGATCGTCGGCGTGTTCGCGGACTCGCAGTCGAAGACCGACGTCGCGATCAACGAGGCCGAGCGGCTGCTCAACGAGCAGAAGGTCGATCTGATCATGGGCGTGTACTCGAGCGCGCATTGCGTGCCGATGGCCGCCAAGGTCGACGCCGCCAAGAAGTTCATGTGGATCAACACCTGCGTCGCCTCCGCGGTGCTGAAGGACAAGAAGCTGCAATACGTGTTCCGCCCGCAGGTGCATTCCGACCAGTTCGGCGAGGCGTCCTGCATCTTCCTGTCCGAGAACGCCAAGTCGAAGCTCGGCAAGGAGGTCAAGGACCTCAAGGTCGCGATCATCAACGAGGACGGCCCCTACGGCGTCGGCGTCGCGATGGGCAACGAGGCGAAGTGCAAAGAGCTCGGCATGCAGATCGTGCACAAGGAAGCCTATTCGGCGACCGCGGCCGATCTCTCCGCGCTGGTGACCAAGCTGCGCCGTGCGCAGCCCGACGTCATCCTGCACACCGGCTACAATCCGGACATCACGCTGTTCCTGCGCCAGGCCAAGGAAGCGAATTTCAAGTTCATGGCGCTGATCGGCCATGGCGCCGGCTACGGCCAGATCGACAAGCTGATCGAGACGCTCGGCACCGACGTGAACTATTTCTACAACGTCGATCCGGTCGCGGCCCAGCTGCTCGACCCGAAGACCTTGAAGCCCGGTGTCGCCGACCTCACGGCCGAAATGGTGAAGCGCTACAAGGCCGAGACCGGCGCGCAGGAAGTGCCGCCGCACACCTCGATGGGCTTCAACAACGCCTACATCTTCCTGAGCGACGTGCTGCCGCGGGCGATCAAGAAGTATGGCGGCTACGATCCGGAGGCGCTGCGCAAGGCCGCGCTCGAGACCGACATTCCGGAAGGCGGCACCACGCAGGGCTACGGCGTGAAGTTCTTCCCGCCCGGACACCCGATGTCGGGGCAGAACGAGCGCTCCTCGCCGGTGGTGATGCAGTACATCAACGGCGAAACGAAAATCGCCTGGCCGTCGAGCATCAAGACGGTCGACGCCGTGCTGCCGCTGCCGAAGGGCCACGCCTACGCGCGGTGACGTTCTGATCCCTCCCCGCTTGCGGGGAGGGATGAAGCAGGAACCCTGCATGCCGATGCTCAACGTGTCCGGGCTCTCGAAGCGGTTCGGGGCGTTGCGGGCGGTCCATGAGGTCTCGTTCGCCGTCGAGGAGGGCGAGATCCTCGGCCTGATCGGGCCGAACGGATCGGGCAAGAGCACGACCTTCAACTGCATCGCCGGGCTCTATCCGTCGAGCGGCGGCACGATTTCGTTCGAGGGCGCAGACATTACCGGCTTGCCGCCCAATCGCATCTGCCACAAGGGAATCGCGCGCACATTCCAGATCCCGCGCCCGTTCCGCAATCTGACGCTGCTGGAGAACGTCGCGCTCTCGGCGTTCTTCGGGCGCAATCGCGTGGAGACGCAGCAGAAAGCGTGGGAATTCGCCGAGGAGGCGCTCGCGCTGGTCGGGCTGCCGACCGACGCGCGCACCACGACCGACGGGCTCGGCGCCGCCGCGCTGAAGAAGCTCGAGCTCGCGCGCGCGCTCGCGACCCAGCCGCGCCTGCTGCTCGCGGATGAAAGCCTCAACGGCCTCGATCATTCCGAGATGGAGCAGGCCGCCGACATGCTTGGGCGCATCCGGCGCGAGAAGGGCATCACCATCGTGTGGGTCGAGCACATCATGGGCGTGCTGATGCGCGTGGTCGACCGCGTCGTGGTGCTCGACCACGGCGAGGTGATCTTCACCGGGCCGCCGAAGGAGGCGCAGGGCAACGCGCGCGTCGTCGAGGTCTATCTCGGCACCGAGGCGGCGTGATGCTCGAGCTCTCCAACATCGATGCAGGCTACGGAAGCTTCCAGGCGCTGTTCGGCATCTCGATGTCGGTGAAGGCCGGCGAGGCGGTCGCGGTGATCGGCTCGAACGGCGCCGGCAAGACCACGCTGCTGCGCGTCATCTCCGGGCTGCTGCCGGCTTCGTCCGGCGCGATGACGATGGAAGGCACCGCGCTACGTGAGACACCGGCGCATAAAATCATCGAGACCGGCATCGCGCATGTGCCCGAGGGGCGCCGCCTGTTTCCGCGCCTGTCGGTGGAGAACAACCTGCGCATCGGGGCGTATATTCCTGCTGCGCGGCAAAAATTCGCCGAGCGGTTGGACCAGGTCTACACGCTGTTCCCGCGCCTGAAGGAGCGCCGCGCGCAGCTTGCCGGCACCTTGTCGGGCGGCGAGCAGCAGATGTGCGCGATCGCGCGCGCGCTGATGAGCGGACCCAAACTCATATTGCTCGACGAGCCCTCGATGGGGCTTGCACCGGTGATCGTCGCGCAGGTGTTCGATCTGGTGCGCCGCCTGCGCGGCGAAGGCTACACGGTGCTGATCGTCGAGCAGAACGTGCGCCAGGTGCTCAAGATCGCCGACCGCGCCTATCTCCTCGAGGTCGGGCGCATCAAGGCGAGCGGGTCGTCGCAGGAGCTGCTCGCGAGCGACGAGATCCGCAAGGCGTATATGGGGATTTGATGATG
>Ga0207691_10004003_pt1 | contig 14292 bp, 12 predicted proteins | sample KBSM13metaG_FD_184327 | JGI IMG/M metagenome (GOLD analysis project Ga0207691, IMG submission 184327) | Miscanthus rhizosphere microbial communities from Kellogg Biological Station, Michigan, USA - KBS M1-3 metaG (SPAdes) (version 2) | ecosystem: Host-associated > Plants > Roots > Rhizosphere >... | reverse complement strand
TCCGCCGAAAGACCGCGCTTCATGATCGTCTCCTGGATGCCGCCGAAGGATTCGTGCGGTACAAACTAACGCATTTCTGGACGCGTGCCATCCGCTCTAGCTGCGCAGGTGACACGCGGCCCAGTGGCCGTCGCGCTTTTGCTCGAGCGGCGGCACCTCGGCCGAACACAGCGGCAGCTGGCGGATCGGGCAGCGGGTGTGGAAGTGGCAGCCGCTCGGCGGATTGATCGGGCTCGGCACTTCGCCTTGCAGCACGATGCGTTTGCGCCGCGCCTTCGGGTCGGTGACCGGAACGGCGGAGAGCAATGCCTCGGTGTAGGGATGCAGCGGCGTCGCATAAAGGTCGTGCGCCGAGGCGATCTCCACGATGCGTCCCAGATACATCACGGCGACGCGCCGGCTGATGTGTTCGACCACCGAGAGATCGTGCGCGATGAACAGGTAGGTGAGACCGAACTTCGCCTGCAGGTCTTCCAGCAGATTGATGACCTGCGCCTGGATCGACACGTCGAGGGCCGATACCGGCTCATCGCACACGATCAGCTTCGGCTCGACCGCGAGCGCGCGCGCTATGCCGATGCGCTGGCGCTGTCCGCCGGAGAATTCGTGCGGATAACGGCGCATGTGGTCGGGCTGGAGCCCGACGGTTTCGAGCAGTTGCGCGACGCGATCGGCATAGGCCTGCTTCGACGACGCGAGTCCGTGGATGGTCAGCGCCTCGCCGATGATCGCGCCGACCGTCATGCGCGGATTGAGCGATGCGAACGGGTCCTGGAAAATGATCTGCATGTCGCGGCTGAGCGAACGGAAAGCGGCCGCGCTGAGTTCCGCCACGTTGCGGCCTTCGAACCAGACCTCGCCGCCGGTCGGCTCGATCAGGCGCAGGATGCATCGGCCGGTGGTGGATTTTCCCGAGCCGGATTCCCCGACCAGCCCGAGCGTTTCGCCCGACTGGATGTCGAAGCTCACGTTGTCGACCGCGTGAACCAGTGCGGCATTGCGCGACAGGAATCCGCCGCCGACCTTGAAGTTCTTGGTCAAGTCCTTGACGCGCAGAAGTGGCTCGCTCATGCGGCCATCTCCGGCTGATAAAGAACGCAGGCGACCTTGTGGCCGCCGCCGACGTCGAGCAGGGGCGGGACCGCATCGCGGCACCTCGGCATCGCGTGCTTGCAGCGCGCCGCGAAGCGGCAGCCCGGCGGCGGCTTCAGCAGGCTCGGCACCACACCCGGAATGGCCTCGAGCCGCGCTTTGCGCGTTGCCGCCGTATCGATGCGCGGGATCGAGCGGATCAGGCCTTGCGTGTAGGGATGCTTGGGATCGGCGAACAACGCCTCGACCGGCGCTTCCTCGATCACCTTGCCGGCATACATGACGACGACGCGCTGCGCGGTCTCGGCTACCACGCCCATCGCGTGGGTGATCAGCATGATCGCCATGCCGAAGCGCGATTTCATCTCCTGCAGCAATTCGAGGATCTGCGCCTGGATGGTCACGTCGAGCGCGGTGGTCGGCTCGTCGGCGATCAGCAATTTCGGGCTGCACGACAGCGCCATCGCGATCATGACCCGCTGGCGCATGCCGCCGGAAAACTGATGCGGATAGTCGTGCACGCGCTTGTCCGGATTGGGGATCTGCACCAGGCGGAGCATCTCGATGGTCCGCTCGAGCGCCGCCTTGCGTGAAAGTCCTTCATGCCGGCGCAACACCTCGGCGATCTGCTCGCCGATGGTGTAGACCGGATTGAGCGAGGTCATCGGCTCCTGGAACACCATCGCGATGTCCTTGGCGCGGATGCGGTCCATCTCAGCTGTGCTGAGCGGCGCGAGGTCGCGGCCCTGATAGAGGATCTGCCCGGCGACGATCCTGCCCGGCGGCATCGCGATCAGCTTGAGGACCGAGAGCGCCGTCACGGTCTTGCCGCAGCCGGACTCGCCGACCACGCCGAGCGTTTCGCCGCGCGCGATCGAGATATCGACGCCGTCGACCGCCTGCACAATTCCGCCTTCGGTCGTGAAGTGCGTCTTCAATCCGCGGATCTCGAGCAACGGCTCGGCCATTACATCACCCTGCGCGGATCGAGCGCGTCGCGCAGACCGTCGCCGATGAAATTGATCGAGAGCACGGTCAGGAAGATCGCGGCGCCGGGAAAAAGCGCCCAGTGCGGCGCGATGTCGAGATAGTCCTTCGCATCGTAAAGGATGCGGCCCCAGGTCGGGATGTCGGGCGGAAAGCCGAGGCCGAGGAACGACAGCGTCGACTCCGCGATGATCGCGGCCGCGACATCGATCGTGGCGGCGACGATCACCGGCCCGAGCGCGTTCGGCAGGATGTGGCGCACCACCTGCCGCACTTTGCTGGCGCCGAGCGCCCGTGCCGCCTCGACGAATTCCTTCTCGCGCAACGAGAGGAACTGCGCGCGCACCAGCCGCGCGACCGGCATCCAGCGCAAGCCCCCGATGACGACGACGATCATGACAAACACGCCGCCTTCCGGCCCGAACGCGGCCTTGAGCGCATCGCGGAACAGGTAGATCACCAGCAGCAACAGCGGCAGGGCAGGGAGCGAGAGGAACAGGTCGGTGAGCCACATCAACGCCGGCCCGACCCAGCGCCGCGACATGCCGGCGACCGCGCCGATGATGGTGCCGACGGTCAACGCGACCACCATCGCGGACAAGCCCACCGCGAGCGAGATGCGCCCGCCGTAGAGCATGCGCGCGAGCAGGTCCTGCCCGAGATCGTCGGTGCCGAACGGGTGCTGCCACGAGGGCGTTTGCATGCGCGCCGTGAAATCGATGTCGTTGATCGCGACCTTCCAGATCAGCGGCGCGAACAGGATCGAGAGGATCATCGCGACCAGAATGACGGCGCTCGCGACCGCCAGCCGGTGCCGGCGGAAGCGCCGCCACGCGTCGAGCCATGGCGAGAACTGCCGTGCGGCGCGCTGCGGCTCGACCATGTCAGGCGAGCGTGATGCGAGGGTCGAGCCATCCATACAGGACGTCCGCGATCAAGTTGAAGAACACGACGAGGCAGGCGAACACGAAGGTCACCGCCATGATCACCGGCGTATCGTTGGCGAGGATCGCGCTGATCAGCAGCGAGCCGATGCCGGGAATGCGGAAGATCTGTTCGGTCACGATGGCGCCGCCGAAGATCGCCGGCATTTGCAGCGCGACCAGGGTCACGACCGGGATCAGCGCGTTGCGCACCACATGCTTGACGATCACGACGCGCTCGCCGAGCCCCTTGGCGCGCGCCGTGGTCACGTAGTCGAGACGGATCACGTCGAGCACGGCCGAGCGCACGTAACGCGTCATCGAGGCGCCGAGGAACAGCCCGAGCACCGTGATCGGCATGACGGCCTGGCGAAAATGCTCCCAGTACCAGCGCCAGCCGGCGGCATCGATGTCGGCGCGATAGACGAACGGCAGCCAGTCGAGCTGCACGCTGAAAATGAGGATCAGCAGCAGCCCGGTGAAGAAGGTCGGCAGCGAGAAGCCGACGAAGGCAAGCGTGCTCGAGATCTGGTCGAACAGCGAATAGGGCCTGGTCGCCGCGTAGACGCCGACCGGAATGGCGATCATCAGCGCGAGCACCTGCGCGGAGCCGATGACGAACAGGGTCGCCGGCAGGCGTTGCAGGATCAGCGTATCGACGTTGATGCGGCTCGCGAACGAGAAGCCCCAGTCGCCCTGCAGCATCGCGGTGATCCAGCGCACGTAGCGGATCGCGACCGGATCGTCGATGCCGAACTTCTCGCGCAGCGCCATGCGCACTTCCGGCGGGATCGACGGATTGGTGGCGAGCTCACCGAACGGATCGCCCGGCGCGAGCGCCAGCACGGTGAACAGCACGACGCTGATGCCGAGCAGACTCGGGATGGCAATCAGGAGGCGCCGCAGCAGGTAGCGTCCCATGATCCCATCCCGCCGCGGCGGACCTCGACGTTACGCGTCCTTGTACCAGTCCGAGAGGTTGGCGAGGTCGCTGTCCCAGCCGCTGACCTGGTTTTTCAGCCTGGTGTTGCTTGCCGAAACGCGCGGCCGGTAGACCACCGGAATGACCGCGTGGTCGTTGCAGGCCAGATCATTGACCTTGATCAGCAGCGCGGCACGCTTCACCGGATCGAGTTCGCCTTCCGCGGCCTTGTAGGCCTCATCGGCCTCCTTGTTGACCCAGCGCGTGATGTTGCGGCCCTGCCACTTGTTCTCCTTGGTGGCGACTTCCCACGAGACGAACTGGTTGAGGAAGATCCACGGGTCGGGCTGCGACATCGTCGTCGTGTACATCTGGATGTCGCAGTAGAAGTGCGGGTAGGTGTCCGGATTGGCGACGTCGGACGAGAAGAATACCGACGCCGTCACCGACTTCAGCTCCATGTCGATGCCGGCCTTCTGCGCCGCCTGCTTCACGATCGCCTGGTTCTTCTGGCGCGGCGTGTTGATCGAGGTCTGGTAGACGAACTTCAGCTTCTTGCCGTCCTTGGCGCGAATGCCGTCCGGGCCCTTCTTCCAGCCGGCCTCTTCCAGGATCTGGTTCGCCTTGTCGATGTTGAATTCCCACTTCGTGTTGGTCGAGACGAAGCGCTTCGGGTTGTTGACGAAGTTGCCGGTCGCGATCCCGGTGCGGCCGTAGATGTGATCCTCGACCGATTTGCGGTCGATCAGCAGACCGAGCGCCCGGCGCACCGCCTTGTCGGTCAGCGTCGGGTGCTTGCTCTTCATGCTGGACCGCTCGCCGTCCACCTCCGTCCACGGGTCGGTCGAGTTGAGCTGGATGTGCTCGATGTTGCCGCCGGGCGCGATCAGCGTCGCGCCCTTGCCGCCCTTTTCCAGCCGCAGCAGGATTTCATCCTCGACCTGCAGGTTCCAGGCGTAATCGTATTCGCCGGTCTGCAGCACCGCGCGCGCAGCCGAGACCGCATCGCCGCCGCCCTTCATCTCGATCGTGTCGAAGTGCGGACGGTTCGCCGCGTGATAGTTGGTGTTGAGCTCGCCGCGCACCATGTCGCCCGGCTTGAAGTCGATGAACTTGTACGGGCCGGTGCCGACCGGCTTCAGGTTGGTCGGCGCGTCGCGCGACTTGGCGCCGCTGAAGTCGGCGAACAGGTGCTTGGGGATGATCATGCCGCGCACGCCGACGAAGGCGTCGGCCCAGAACGGCGTCGGCTTCGGGAACAGCACGCGCACGGTGAGGTCGTCGACCTTCTCGACCTTGATGTCCTGATAGGTGCCGCTGGTGACGGCGGCGGTCGCCGGGTCCTTGGCATATTCCCAGTTGAACACGACATCGTCGGCAGTGAACGGCTTGCCGTCGTGCCACTGCACGCCCGGCTTGAGCTTCCATGTCACCGACTTGCCGTCCTTCGAGAGGCCGCCGTTTTCCAGATCCGGGACCTCGGCGGCGAGCACCGGGTACATGAAGCCTTCCGGGTCCCAGCTCGCGAGCGGCTCATAGAAGATGCGCGAGCCGTCCTGGTCCTTGGTACCGACCGCAAAGTGCGGATTGAGCAAGGTGGCGCCCTGCCACCAGAGAATCTTCAGCGGCCCGCCGCCACCGCGCTTGGTCGGCTTGTAGTCCGGCCTGGTCTGCGCGCGGGCGACGCCCGAATAGGTGAGCATCTGCGCCGCGAACGGCGCGGTGAGCCCGACGGCGATCATGCGGTTGATGAAGGCGCGGCGCGAGAGCTTGCCCCGCTTCACGTCCGCGATAAGGCCACGCAGTGCTTGCTCGTCCATGTGAAGACCCCTCGATTTGAACCCGCGCTCGGGGTCGCCCATGAGCCCGCGTTTCGCGCGCTCGCCCGGCCGGTTTGACTGGAAAGAGAACAGGTTCCGGGAAGGTGGTCAACGTGGCGAATGGTGGGGATCAGGGCCTGGTTGTCACATGGACGCTCGTCCGCGCGGACAGGGAGCCGAGGAGCGGGGTTGTTCGTCAGGAACTCTCGATGAGCGCATCGAGCGGCCGCATGGTGTCGTTGTCGAAGCAGTGCGCACGAGAGTTTGCCGCCAACGGCGAGAAACTCTGGCCGTCCATAAAACCGTCGCCGGGCGCATCGCGATCATTGTGATTGCCACCGTGGCTCTCATCGCGGCCGCGAACGATCCCTGTCACGTACTGGCGGCGGGACGGTGAACGATGGTTCAGGACCGGGGTTGGAACCGACGCAACGTGGATGGCGGGCTGTCGAGTTCCGGGCGCCTTGCGTCTAGGCAAGGCCGAAAAAAAAGTGCTAACGTTGCGACACTCACTGGGTATCGCTCACAGGTACAAGGAGTGTCGACAATGGCACGCGCGAAGCAAGTTTCGAAGCGAAACCGTCGGAAGATCGCCTTGCCGGCTTGGGGAGCCGCAGGGATGTCTTTGGCGATGGCGGGTGGCGCATCGGCAGGAGTTGCGCCGGCAGCCGACACATCGGCCAAACGCACCGCATTGCCTTCCACAGTCACGCTCGGTGAGGAAGAACTTTCCGACGTCAGCCTGTCGAAATTCTTCGTCTACGATCGGGAAGCCACCGCGTCATCCCGGCTCGGCGTTCAGTACGCCCAAAGGTGCGGCGGCCGATGCGGCGGAGGCGCCGGCCGATGCGGCGGAGGCGCCGGCCGATGCGGCGGAGGATGTGCCGCGCGCGGTTGCGCCGGCCGATGCGGCGGAGGATGTGCCGCGGGCCGATGCCGGTGCGGCGTAGGCGTAGGATGCGCCGTGGTCCGCCGATGCGCCGGCTGCGGAGTGGCATTCTGTGCCGGCTGCAGCTGCGGCTGCTGCCTCTCGTGGGGCGCCTGCCAGATCTGCTAGGCTCGAGCGCTTTCCGATTGCGTTGACAGACGCGGGTCGCCATGGGTTGACGAGACCGGGCGAGCCGCGTTTGCTTTCGGACCGCGTGATGCGCGGCTTCGAGCGGGATGACATTTCTTCGAATCGTCATCCCGCTCTAACTCTTTGTTGGCGCATGATCTTGTCCGAAAACCGCTTCACACTTTTCGGGCTCATGCGCTAGGGTCGGCATCGCGGCCGGCTCAGTGCTCAATCGTGACAATGCCTGGACCCGGAAGCGCGCTGCGCACCGACCCACGGCGCTCAACCTGGAGAACACGGCTTCCAATGGCGAACCGGACTGGTCGGGGTAAAGGTCGAGGCGCGCGTGCCGACCGCAAGACAGGCAAGGACAGCCCTGCGTTCAACAACAAAGACGTTCCGCAGTTCGCGCCGAATTTCACCGTCTATCTGCTGCCGCCCGATGCCGTGTGCCTCTATTCCGAGCACCGGAAGTTCTTCCTGCACGGCGAGCTTTATTGTGCGCTGGCAGCCGCAATCGGTGAAGGCGGTTGGACCTGCGGCGAACTCGTTCGCGCCCTGAAGCCGCATTTTCCAACGGACAAGATCCACGAAGCGCTGACGCGACTGCTCGACCGCAGCTATCTCCTGCCGGCCTCACGCTCCTCCGCGGGCGCGGTGGCCGCCTATTGGGCAAGCCTCGGCCTGTCGCCGCAGGCCGTGCAGAAAAGTCTCCAGCAGTGCCGCGTACGCATCCAGTCGATCGACGTGCAGGGTGCAAAGGAGCTTGCCGCCGCGCTGAGCCGGCTCGGCGTTCGTGTCGTCAAGCGCTCAGGCGATCTGACCGTCACGCTGGTGAGCGATTATCTCGACGCACGCCTGGCCGAACGCAACCAGCAGCATCTCTCCGACCGGACGCCCTGGCTGCTGGTCCAACCCTCCGGCATTTTCCCCCTGGTAGGACCGCTGTTCAGCCCGGGCGAGAGCGCCTGCTGGACCTGTCTTTCCGACCGCATGCGCCGCAACCGCGAGATCAAGGGGATGCTCGACCGCAGCCAGGCCCGCTGCGTTGCGGTTTCGCCGCTCGCCCACAACCCGTTCGGACAGAATGGTATCCAGCTTGCAGCCGTCGAAATCGCGAAAGCCATCGCCACCGGCTTTGCCACGGAATTGAGCGATCACATCATCAGCCTCGATCTGCTCGGCGCGAGCATCGCGAAGCACTTCGTGGCCCCTCGTCCGCAATGTCCGAGCTGCGGCCGCAAGAAGCTGCGCGACCCGCGCCGCGCGCCGGTGCCGATCGAGCTTGGCGGCGGCAGCAAGCTGATCATGACCAGCGGAGGATACCGGACGGTTTCGCCGCGCGACACGGTGGCGCGTTTCCGCAATCAGGTCAGCCCGCTCACCGGCGTGATTTCGGTGCTCGAACCGGTCGAAGCCGACGTGCCGATGAATACCAACTATTATGCGGCGCATAATTTTTCCGCGCCGGCCAGGACGGTCGACGAGCTCCGGGAAGGACTGAGCGGCGGCAGTTGGGGCAAAGGCAGCAATGCCGAGCAGGGCGAGGCCAGCGCGCTGATGGAGGCGATGGAGCGCTATTCCGGGATCTTTCAGGGTGACGAAATCAGGGGCACCCGGCGATTCACGGACTTTCCGTCGGGCGATGCCATCGCGCCGAACGACGTCATGCTGTTCAGCGACGCGCAGTACGGGCAGGATCCCGCGTCCATCACCAACCCGATCGAGGCACGGACGCTGCCGGCTCTGTTCGATCGATCGGCCAGGATCGACTGGTCGCCGGTATGGTCGCTGCGCGACCAGCGCTTCAGATATCTGCCGACCAGCCTGCTGTATTTCTTCTATCGCGGCCCCGGTGCGATCAACGCGGATTCCAACGGCTGCGCCGCCGGCAACACGCTCGCGGAGGCGATCGTCCAGGGCTTCCTCGAGCTGGTCGAGCGCGATTCATACGCGATCTGGTGGTACAATCGCTCGCAGCGGACCGGAGTGGACCTCGACGCAATCGAGGATTCCTACATCCGCGACCTGCGAACGATGCTGGCCGAAAACGGGCGCCGGCTTTGGGTAATCGACATCACCAGCGATCTGGGGATTCCGAGCTATGTGGCGATGGCGCACTGGGTGGATAACGGGAACGAGAATGTCGAGTTCGGGTCTGGCTCGCATTTCGATTCGCGCATTGCGCTGTTGCGCGCGATCACCGAGCTGAACCAGTTCCTGTCCATCGGTCTCATGGGCGGCGGCGACGGCGACAAATCGAGCCTCGACGGCACCACGCCGCTGCGGCTGCAGGAGCATCCTTATCTGACGCCGAACGGCGCGCCGCCGGTGCAGCCCGGCTCCGGCTCGGCGTTCAGCCGCCTCGACACGCGCGAGCAGGTGGCGGCCTGCGTGAACGTCGCCCGGAAAGCAGGCCTCGATTTCCTCGTGCTCGATCAGACGCGCCCCGACATCGGCGTCCCGGTCGCGCGCGTGATCGTTCCCGGGATGCGGCATTTCTATCGCCGTTTCGCGCCGGGCCGGCTCTATGACGTTCCGGTCAAGCTCGGATGGCTCGACCGGCCGACGCCGGAAAGCGAGCTCAATCCGATTCACCCTCACACCTGAGGGCGGTGTGCGCGCTGCACCCGCAAAGCGAGGGCGACGCGCGACGCCGCAGATCATTTCCGCCCGGCTGAGCGAGCGCGTCACGCTCGTGTATACCGACGAAAGGATCGTCGCGCGTTTCGACGATGGCTATTCGATCAACCTCGGACCGCTCAGCGCCGCGGCGGCGGATCGCGCGCAAGAGCTGCGCACGGGTCTCCCTCTCGCCTCGTTGCAATCCCGCGGCCGGACCACGAAGGAGACCGAACGGTTGGTCCGGCGATTGGCCCGGCTCGGTCTGCTGGAATATCCGGTCCAGCGGTCGCGCAAGGACGAAGTCGTCATCGAGCCGCAGGTTGCCGACTACTGGCCGCAAACGACGGCGCTGCGCAATGCCGAGGTTCTGGTGCTCTCGCGGTTCGCGTATCTGCGGCGGCGCGGCAACGAGATGGTGCTGGAATCGCCGCGCGCCGGAGCGTTGTTTCGGATTTGCGAGCCGAAGATCGCGGCCGCGCTCGCCGCACTCTCCACGCCGCAACAGGTCGGACAACTGCGGCAGGATGGACCCGGAATTGAGCTTCTCGCGCTGCTGGCGGATTGCCAGATCCTTTTCAAGGTCGATGGCGCCGGGGATGGCAACCTCCGGCGCGTCGAGGGCGATCAAGACCTCGTGCTTTGGGACTTCCACGACCTGCTGTTCCACGCGCGCAGCACGCCAGGCCGGCACGCCAACCCGCTCGGCGGAACTTTTCCCTATGCGGGCGTCAGCCCCCCGCTCCCGGCGGTGCGGCGCCGCTGGCCCGGAAAGGCGATCGATCTGCGCGAGCTTTCGCCCGCGCATGCGGAGGCCAATTCGCCGACCGCAAGGCTGTTGCGTGACCGTCATTCGGTTCGCAGCTTCGATTACCAGCGACCGATCACGCTCGCCGAGCTTGCGCGGTTTCTCGACAGCACCGCGCGTGTCGTCACGAAATGGACCAGCAGGATCGACCCCGACGGCGGTCCTGTGGTCGAGTATGCGGCCCGGCCGTATCCGGCGGGGGGCGCCGCTTACGAGCTCGAGCTTTATCTCGGCGTCGACCGATGCGACGGGCTTGCCCGCGGGTTCTATCACTACGATGCCGACGGACACGCTTTAGTGCCGATCGACGTGCGCACGCAGGACCTCGATGCGGTGTTGGCGGAAGCCCGCTTTGCCATGGACGCGCCCGCTGTGCCGCAAATCGTCATCACCATCGCGGCGCGCTTCGGCCGAATTTCGTGGAAGTACAGCTCGCTCGCCTATGCGCTCATCCTGAAGGACGTCGGCGTATTGATCCAGACGCTCTATTTGATGGCAACCGACATGGGACTTGGCGGCTGCGCGATCGGAAGCACCAGTATCGATCAGTTCGCGAAAATGACCGGGATCGAATTCCACGTCGAAGGTCCAGTCGGCCAGTTTGCGCTTGGTCGCGGCACGCAACCAGGGGCTTCCGGCTGACCGGCACGTGATCCGCCTTACAAGAACTACCTCCGGCTTGGCGCGCCGGAAGAACCGCGCGATGCGGCGCGCGCGAAATATCCGACCGGGCGGCCTCTCCGCGTTCCTTCCAACGCGAATACCGCACCCTGCGGGTCCGTGCATCGGATGATCCAGCTGCCTGCCGGCGACTCGGTCGGACCCTCCAGGATGTGGCCGCCGCCCGCCTTGACGCGCTGCGCCGTCGCGTCGATGTCGCCGGTGTTGAAATAGTAGAGCCAGAAGGGAGCCGGGATCGTCCGGTGCTTGGTGAACATGCCGCCGATCATCTGCCCTCCGGCCGAGAAGGGTTGGTACGTGCCGGTCTCGCTGATTTCGGCATCCAATTTCTGCCAGCCGAAAAGGTCGCCGTAGAAGGCCCAGGCCTGCTCCCAGTCGGCGGCGAGCAGTTCGCGCCAGCCAACGCGGCCCGGCGCGTCCGGCGCGGGCAGCTGCTGGCCGGGCCTGCGCCACTTGAACAGCGCGAGCCTTGCGGTCTGCGGATCGGTGAACACTGAAAAGCGGCTGATGTCGGAAGCGTCCGTCGGCGGGACATGCACGGCTCCGCCAAGGCGCGTGACCGCCGCGGCGGTCGCGTCCACGTCATCGACCCCGACATAGCCGATCCAGCTCGGCCTGGCTCCCATTTGCCTGGCGTCGTCCTGCAGCTCCGTCAGCGCGCTGATCGAGCCCCTTCCATCGCCGAACAGGATACAGGCCTTTCCGGGCACCGACGCGTCCCACGCGCCCCAGCCCATGACCTTGCTGTAGAAGGCCGTGGCCGCCTTGACGTCCGTCGTGACCAGTTCGTACCAGACGAAACGGCCATGCGAATTGACCACGCCTTCAGTCTCCGTCCTGGTCTCGTCGAGCCTGGTGAGGACGTTGTTTGGTCGCGCCCTCTCAATCGTCGAATTCGGTCCGGATTGCGCGTCAGATCCCGTCAGCGACAATCATCGCAGATGCCACGCTTGCCGGGCCGCTTGCTCTTCGAGCGAGAACCAACAGGTTGGCACCTAACCCACTCCTACGCGATGGGCCAGCCATCGTATGGGTAGTCCCGGTAATCGATATGGTACCCAAGATCGGCCAGCGACATGACGCTATAATTCGACAGATAATTGGAGTCCGCATTGATATAGCCGGTCATCAGTTCGCTACCGAGCGCCTGCTCATCCCAATGAGCACCTGCGGTGCCCGAACCGCCTCCATCCTCAACCGGAATGAATGCTGCACCTGGATGGGTCGACTGATAGGCCGCCACGCCCTGTGCACCCGTGTACGCGGTACCGGAGACCAGAGAATGACTGCCGTAGTTCCAGAGCGAACCGAATCCAAGGACATGCATGAATTCGTGGGTGACGATCTCGTCCCAAAGCCCAAGGTTCGAATATTTAAGTGCATCTGCGACGTCGAACTGCATCTGTCCAGTCGCCGTCAAATCATTCGCACTCCAGAGCGCAGTAGGACCCGCCTGACCGAGTACCCCGCCCGGTCCGTCGATCGCTTTCAGCTCAGCCGTGACGTAGAGGTCGTCGATTATTTTGCCCCGATAGATCCCACCGCCGCCGATGTCATCTGTAACAACCGTCGTTAAATAGTCCGCTGCGTTGATAAAGGCCTTCTGAAGCTCGGTGGTCCAACCGGTGCCCTTGAATTCGATCCAGATGTCATATCCGGCATCGCCATTTATTGAGCCGCTGAGATACTGCGAAATAATACCGCCTCCACCTCCGCTTCCGCCGGTGCCGCCGCCACCCCCAGCACTCCCGCCCTTCGCAAACGATGCGGCGTCGAAGAGAGTGATGTCGTTCCCCAGGCCATGAGACGCAGCTGACGACACGGTGCCAGCGAGTGGCAGGAAGTCAGCTATTGGCGGGATACTCCCCTCGGCGTGTAGTGCCTGGAGACCGGAGATAGGCGCTCCATGGAACCCAGGGCTCGGGATGAACGAGTTCCCGGTGCTGACGGGGTCTCCCTGCGGTTGTAAAATCACCTCATCAGGGTTGTAGTCGAGACCTGCAGTTTGATCTGTGAAAACAAATCCGTATTTCTTGGGCATGTCAGTTCCCCCTTGCGCCGTGAGCGCCCCTCTGGCCGGACTGCAGGTAACTCGACTGTAGTTCGTCTACGAGAGTGCGATATCATCATCGGACAATGTCGCAAACTACGATGAACAATCTGTTGTCGCAAGGCGGGACGCTTGATCATCTTTGACGATACTTGCCCTCCCAGCGGCCTCCAGTCTGCCGGGCCTCACCGAACTCGCCCTCGACGCCGCCTCGGCCCCCCGGGCGGGCACAGCGCACGGTTGCCGGCGTGGGCCGATTGGGCATAGGCTGGGATCGTCAATCGAGTAGGAGAGGGAGTCCTGACAATGGCAAAACCAACGACCCCGCCGCCGGGCGCGGACCACGCAGCCGAGCAAGGAGTGCCTCATATTCCGACTGCACTTCCGCCTGTTGAGACACCGCCAGCACCGCCGGAAGTGAGCCTGCCAGACGCGACCGAGCACATGTCAGAGGTTGGCATTGCGCACAACCAGGTGCCGGACTGGTTTGTCGTCTAGCGGACGCGGCGCCACTCTTTGCCCCGGTTCGCGCCGGGGCCTTTTCTTACGGATTTGAACGCGCTACCGCAGGACCCGAGATAAAGTCGGAGCGCGTCCGTTTGGCTCGCCAGAAGCGCGCTTGGAGACGCGGAGCCATCCACCAGGAAATTGGAATGGAAGCGATCGAGCTCGCGATCACGACGACCGGGAGCAACTTCATCGCTTGAGCCTCAAGCGGTGTGGCGAGCACCAGAACAGTACCCACGCCGAACGTGACGGCCTGCACCATCATATAAATCACCGCTGCAATCCCCATTCTGACGCTCATGTCCGCCTCCTGCGCAAATTGAGCTACGCAGGAAACGAACCGAACGTGCGGGGGTTCCATTCGAAGCCAAGGGCTCAGTTCCGGCACCAGGGCCGCCCTCAGGCCGCGCACGTACTCGATACAAACAATACCCGATCCAAAGCCTGCGACATTCCGTCGAAACATAACGGGCGTATCTATTCTGGCGCTGGAGCTTCGCGGCGATGGACTGCCGGTCCCGCGAATATCGTGCGCAGCGCTCGACATATGCGTGTCGACGTCATGGAGAGAGAGCACAATGAGCCGGACAATTCTCGCAACCGTCGTGATTGCCGGCACGATTGCCGGCGTTCTCGGCCTTCGACCATCCCCAGCGCTGGCGGTGGACGCCACGCCGCCTTTCCGGGTCGATTGCTGGATCGGCATGAAGTTTGGCGATCAGCCAGGCCACCTCATTCGCGGCTGGATTTGCGAGCGTCGTCCCGCGGTATTGGCGGCGCCCGATCCGCAACCCTCGTCCGCGGGCCAGCAAGATGTGGCAGC
>Ga0207691_10004002_pt1 | contig 14294 bp, 14 predicted proteins | sample KBSM13metaG_FD_184327 | JGI IMG/M metagenome (GOLD analysis project Ga0207691, IMG submission 184327) | Miscanthus rhizosphere microbial communities from Kellogg Biological Station, Michigan, USA - KBS M1-3 metaG (SPAdes) (version 2) | ecosystem: Host-associated > Plants > Roots > Rhizosphere >... | reverse complement strand
CTCCGGCGGAACCGTCGGCATCGTGCTGGCCGGCTACACGGTCTCGACGCTGACCCTGGCCTACGCGTTGTTCGCCATCCCAATAGCGGTGGCCTGCCTGGGCTTCGTGTTGCTGAATCCCGAGCCGCGCGTCGAGCGCACGGCAGCACCGCGGTGGCGCGCCGGCGTCTTCTTCAAGAGCTTCTGGGTCAGCCCGCGCGAGCATCCGGACTTCGCCTGGGCCTTCTTCGGCCGCTTCGCCATCTACATGGGTTACCAGGGGATAGTCACCTATCTACTGTACATCCTGCAGGGCTACATCGGCCTTGACCTGGATGACGCCAATCACATGATCGCCAAGCTGTCGACGGTTACGTTCGTTGCGCTGGTCATCGCAGGATTGGGATCGGGTCTGTTGTCGGATGCCATCGGCCGGCGCAAGCCGCTGGTGTTCATCGCGAGCCTGCTCATGGGGCTCGCCGTCACCGTGCCGATGTTCGTTCCGACGATTCCGGGAATGATCTGGTATGCCGCACTCATGGGCGTCGGCTACGGCGCATTCATGTCGGTCGACATGGCGCTCATGACGCAGGTGCTGCCGAAGTCACTGAAGGGCGTGGATGCAGACTCGACAGGCAAAGACCTCGGCATTCTCTCGAGCGCCATCAACGTGCCGCAGATCCTGAGCCCGATATGGTGCGCGTGGTTGTTGAATCTCTCCGGAAACGATTACCGGTGGTTGTTCATATCGGCGATGGTGTTCGTGTTCGCAGGCTCTTTCTTCGTCCTGCCCATCAAGTCCGTGCGCTGAAGCGCAACTCGAGGATTCGATGTCACGGCTTGCCGGAAAAATCGCGCTCGTCACTGCCGCCGCGCAGGGCATAGGGCGCGCGACCGCGGAGCTCTTCATCCGCGAAGGCGCGCGTGTCATCGCCTGCGACATCGATTTCGACAAGCTTTCGACACTCGGGAATTGCGAGCGGCGCCGTCTCGACGCGCGGGATCCTCTGGCGATTGCTGCCCTTGCCCTGGAGGTCGGTGCCGTCGACGTGCTCTTCAACTGCGTGGGCTATGTCCACGCGGGAAACATTCTCGACTGCGACGAGGCCGCGTGGCGCGACTCGATCGAACTCAACATGACGCCGATGTACCGCACGATCCGCGCTTTCCTGCCGGCAATGCTGGCGAACGGCGGCGGCTCGATCGTGAATATTGCTTCGGTTGCCGCCGTCAAAGGAGTGCCGAGTCGCTTCGCCTATATGGCGACGAAGGCGGCGATTGTCGGGGTCACGAAATCCACCGCACTGGATTTCGTGGCCCAGGGAATCCGCTGCAATGCGATCTGTCCAGGAACCGTGGACACACCGTCGCTCCATGCCCGGATGGCCGCAACGGGTGATTACCAGGCGGCGCGCGCCGCCTTCATCGCGCGACAGCCAATGGGGCGGCTCGGCACACCTGAAGAAGTTGCGGCGCTCGCGCTCTATCTCGCGAGCGACGAATCGGGATTCATGACCGGTCAGTTGCACCTGCTCGATGGAGGATGGACGACGTGATTCGGACGCCACTGCAGCGCCGCTGTTTCGCGCTCGATCTCAAGGACGACGCGGCCGCGATCGAAAGCTACAAGCATTGGCATCGCCCGGGCGGGCCGCCGCCGGAAGTCACGCGCTCGCTGCGCGATGCAGGAATCGCGGCACTCGACATCTATCTCATCGGAAACCGGTTGTTCATGATCATGGATTCCGATCCGGCCGCTGCGTCCAGCGCGAAATCCACGGACGACAGCGACAACCCGCACGTGCAAGCCTGGGAAGCGCTCATGAGCGAGCTGCAGCAGGAGCTGCCGTTTCCCAAAAACGAATCCAACGCGGGCAAGTGGCAACTGCTCGAACACATCTACAGTCTGGCAGCACAACCATGAAACTATTGCGTTACGGCCGAGCAGGCCAGGAGAAACCTGGCCTGCTCGATGCCGAGGGAAACATTCGCGACCTGAGTGGCGTCGTCGAAGACATCGCGGGCGAGGTGCTCGCCCTGGGGATTCTCGCGAGACTCGCCGTGCTCGACACCGCCAAACTACCGCTCGTTCCCGCGGGCGTGCGGCTCGGTCCGTGCGTGGGCCGCGTGGGGAAGTTCATCTGTATCGGTCTCAACTTTTCCGACCACGCGGCCGAGTCCAATCTGCCGGTTCCCGCGGAGCCGGTGGTATTTGGAAAGTGGACCAGCGCCATCGTCGGTCCGAACGACGACATCGAAATTCCGCGCGGCGCGCAGAAAACCGATTGGGAGGTGGAACTGGGCGTCGTAATTGGTCGACATGGGCGCTACGTTCCGGAGTCTGAAGCGCTGTCCCATGTCGCGGGTTATTGCGTCATCCATGACGTATCGGAGCGGGAATTCCAGCTCGAGCGCGGCGGCACCTGGGACAAGGGCAAGGGCTGCGACACCTTCGGTCCTCTCGGCCCCTGGCTCGTCACTAAAGATGAGATCCCCGATCCCCATACTCTTGCCATGTGGCTCGAAGTGGATGGCAAGCGCTATCAGAACGGCAACAGCGCCAACATGATCTTCCGCATTCCAAAGCTGATCAGCTATCTGTCAGGAATGATGAGCCTGCATCCCGGCGACGTCATTTCCACCGGCACTCCGGCCGGAGTTGGTCTCGGGCAACGGCCGCCGGTCTATCTTCGCCCGGGCAATTCGGTGCGGCTGGGTATCGACGGGTTGGGTGAGCAGCGACAACAGATCCGCGCGTGTTCCGCCTGACTAAAAGGAGGCCACCGTGAACAGACTCTGGACCTTGGTGCTGGCCGCATGGCCGGTTTGCTGTGCCGCGGCGTTCATTCCCGAGAATCAGCGCCAGATTCCGACGATCACGATCCACGTTGCGCCAGTCGGCAACGATGCCGGCGATGGCTCCGAGGCGCGACCCTTTCAATCGCTGACACGCGCTCAACGCGCGGTTCGGTCTGCCAACAGCAACGCTGACGTGATCGTCGAGCTGGCCGATGGCGTCTACCGCTTGAGCGAACCGCTGCAATTTCGTGCGGTCGACGGAGGCCAGGCCGGCACGCGCGTGATTTGGAAAGCGGCCGCGCATGCCTCGCCCGTGATTGCAGGCTCAGTGCGCATAACCACATGGAAGCTGTACGACAACGAGCGCCACATCTACGTCGCCGATATTCCCAAGGGCGTAGACAGCCGGCAAGTATGGGTACGCAGCCGACTCGCGAAACTGGCCTCGATCGAGGTTGCGCGCGACTCGGTCGCATTCGATGCCGAGGGCATGACGATCAATGATCCGCGCTACGACTATCTGGCGACTCTTCCCGCGCAGCACCGCATCGAGGTGCAGTCGACTGGCTGGTTCACCAACCGGATCTCGCCGGTGAACAAGATTGTGGGTCGCAAGCTGCTCATGCAGCAGCCGGCCTGGGACAACAACACCTGGGGCTACGATGCACTCAACGCGCCGGTGGGTGCAGAGACCGCGCATCTGTACCTGAACAACGCGCTCGCATTCCTGCGGCAGCCGCGGCAGTTCTACATCGACCCCGATGGGGGAAAACTCTATGTGCGTCCGGATGACGACACGGCGATCGATCAGCTCGAGGTCGAACTACCGCGTCTGCAGTTTCTGCTCGCCATTGGCGGAACGCATGAACAGCCGCTGCGCGATCTCGCTTTCCAGGGCATACGCTTCTCGTACACGAGCTGGTTGGGTCCGTCTTCGAACGACGGCTACGCGGACCAGCAAAGCGGCGCCTTTCTCAAGGGGCCTTCCGCCGCGCGTCCGCACAACGCGCATCTGAGCTGCGTGTGGGGCTGCCGCGAATTCGAAACGCGGCGCAACGACTGGTCGCAGATGCCAGCCGCCGTGCAGGTCTCGGCGGCGGAACGGGTCGTCTTCGATCAGGATGTCTTCGCGCATCTGGGTCAGATCGCACTGGGTATTGGCAACAACCCTGACGCCCACGCCACCGGCGTGGGCCTCGGCGCGCGTTCGATTGAAGTCAGGCGCAGTGTGTTCACCGACCTTGCGGGCGGCGCCATCCTGGCAGGCGGCATCAGCCGGGACGCGCACCATCCGTCCGAGCCGGCGATGGCAAATCGTGATGTGGTCATCATCAACAATCGGATCAGCACGGTCAGCCAGGTCTACATGGACAACAGCGCGATCCTCTGCACGTATGTCACTGGCGCCCTGATCCTTCACAACGACATTTCGGACGCGCCTTACGACGGGATCGATATCGGTTGGGGCTGGGGTGTCAACGACGCCGGGGGCAATCCCGTGTACCGCGATGCGCGGCGTGGGTACTACGATCATCCGGAGAACCGGATCTATGACACCCCCACGCTGCATCATGGCGTGGTCGTCGCCTACAACCGCATTCACCACATCAAGAAGCTCTTTCACGATGGTGGCGCTATCTACAACCTGTCCGCGAGCCGCGATACGGTCATCGCGGAAAACTACATTCACGACATACCGGACCGTATTGCGCTCTATCTGGACGAGGGTTCGCGTTACCTGACCTTGCGAGACAACGTGGTCGATGGCGCCGGCACATGGCTGAACATCAATACGCTCGACGACTACTGGCCCCTGCGGGTCACCACAGACAATCAGGCATTCGGGAACTGGTACACCACGGCGAAGGTGCGAGGCTCTTGGGACAAGTACAACAACAACCTCGCGCGCGACAACGGGCTGCTGAAATCGGGCGCGTGGCCCGCCGCTGCAAAGCAGATTGCCGATGGCGCGGGTCTGCAGAAGGGTGTCGAGGTTGCGAAGTATGACGCCAGGGAGCCCGAAAAATAGCCAGACATTCGACGCACAACCAGATCCGAGCGGAGTTGGTCAACCGTCGCCATGAGAGGGCTCCGACTCAACGCCTGGATACGGCCCGTCCGAGTAGGAATCCCAACGCCATGGCCGTCAGCAACACACTCCCGGAGTACCTTGTTGCGATTTGCGGTCCCTCCGCGTTTTGCGAGTCGTCGAAGGCGCCGGATGTGCGGGCGTCGCCTTTTGTGGGCGTCTCAGCGCGGCGGACACCTACGCGTTTTTCCGCGTTTGTCGATGATCTACCGATTCCTGAAATCATAGAGTGCTGATCCGTTCCAACGCACGACTGCCTCAACCAGCAGGAGCGCACGCAACGAGGAATCAGTTGGCGGGGGCAAGCAGAAGCAATTGGCGCAAGATCACTAGATAGGAGGAGATGGTCATGGGCATTATCTTATGGTTGGTAATAGGCGGAGTGGTTGGCTGGCTGGCGAGCATCGTCATGCGCCGCGACGGAAGCATGGGAATTCCCATGAATATCGTCGTCGGCATTATCGGCGCAATGCTGGGTGGCTGGCTGATCGGGCCAATGGTTGGCGCTCCGAGCATCAACTCGGGCTCGATCAGCGCGAGCAGTCTGTTCGTCTCGTTTATAGGCGCAGTGGTTCTGCTGGCGATTGTAAATCTCGTCACCCGTAAGCGGGTGCGTTGAAGGAGGCCACCGACCGCGCGGACGAAAGCGGATGCCAGCATTGCTGCTGACTTTCCGCTGAGTCACTGGTTCTCTGTGAAGATTGACCCCGGTCCGCCGGGGTCTTTTTTTCATTGGTCAGCGGCGCGGAAGGTCGGAAGGGGCGCCGAACGGCCATGCAGGCACACTCTTATATATAGCTCGATCCCTGCGCAGCACTGGGTGGTGTCTTTCTCCGGTAGGGCCCATAGCCGCATGGCAAAAGCGCGGCCGCCTCCCACGCGCCGCGCACGCTGCCAGGAACAGTTCCGCGGACGTCGACGAGTCGCCATCCGAGGGTCTAACTGCTTTTCACAGTTAGCTGCGCACCTCAATCTTCCGGGGCCTGAGGTCCGCGCGCTTCGGGATCCGCACAGTCAAGATGCCGTCCTGCAGATTGGCGTCGATATTGGCAGCCTCGAGCTCGTTACCAAGCACAAAACTGCGGCGATACTGCGTCGAACGCACATCCGCGTACAGCGCAGACATCCTTTGCTCGGTCACGATATTGATGGTTCCTTCGATCAGAAGGTTCGCGCCTTCGACCCGCAAATTGAGGCCTTCTTTCGAGACCCCAGGCATGTCTGCCCGAAGGGTGATTCCATCGGCGGTTTCGAAGATGTCCACCAAAGGTCGAATGGCCGCGGCAGGAGTGGCGTTCATGAGCGATTGTTTGCCATCACGGGCAGAAGCCGCGTGGGTTGTCACTTCATTCGGGGTTGTCATGGTGCGTCTCCTTGGACTTACCGGATTGCGATTTGCCGTGGCTTGGCCGACTCGCGCCTGCCTACCGTGATTTGCACGATGCCGTCGCGATAGGACGCCTCTACCTTGTCCGGATCCACATCGTCCGGAAGGCTGATGACGCGACGGAATTCACCACCAAAGCGTTCTTGACGATAGTAGGTAGCCTCATTGTCGCGGGGCACCTCGCGTTCGCCGCTGACCGTGAGCAAGTTCCTTTGAATCGAGATATCGAGTTTCTTCGCGTCGATGCCAGGCGCGAAGAGGTATACCGTGACGTTTTCTGCGGTGCCCCCCACGTTGATCGCCGGGAAAGTTCCTGGCGGCAAAGACCGGATGCCACCGCCCCAGGGTGTGTTGCTGCCAAAGACTTCGTCGAGTTCCTCCTCCAGGCGCCTGAACTGGGTCAGGAGTGGGTTCTCCGAATACATGCTGCCGAACATATCCGCACCTCCTCAGGTTTCGAGTTTGGGAACGGCGGAAAATCTGGGCATGGACGCGAAGACTTCAAGAGGCACCTCCCGAAGGAAAGACTCGTTCCGAACTCTTGAAGCTGCGCCAGGCGTTCCTACATTTCCCGGTCGGTGAACAAGGGCACTGGAGGTTGTCCATGAACCGCGCAGCACAGCTTCAATTCAGGCTTTTGACTCCAGACGCGCAGCGGTCTGCGATCCGCAGGCTGGCATTGAGCGGTTTGGATGACGAGGAAATCGCGGAAAAAACCGGGTGGAGCGCGGCGGCAGTGCGCGAAGTATTGAGTCCCCCTGTTGTCTCCGGGTTAATGCCTTGGGCCATGGCCAAGGGGCGACAGTCTGGATCGACGGGCGGTCCGCTCAGGGGTTGATGGCAAGATCTGACGGATTAGTCTGACTCGGCCGACGTGCGCCGCCCGATTTGGTGATCGCGACGAAGTGCGGCATTTTGAGAATTGCAGGAGAGAGGCAACAGGTGTTTCTGATTGAATTTTTCCTGCCTACTTCGGATAACGACGGCTCGCCCTTCCCGAGAGATGAGTTCGACCGCATTCGCCGCGAGCTCACGGAACGCTTCGGTGGTGTAACCGCCTTTACGCGATCCCCCGCGACAGGGTTATGGACCGATGAAACTGGTCAGGTGCGTCCGGATGAGCTTTTCAGCTTCGAAGTAATGGCCGAAACGCTGGATCGCAACTGGTGGCACGAATACCGAGAGCAACTAGGGCAACGTTTCCATCAGGAGGAGATTGTGATGCGCGCCAGCTCATTCGAGCGACTGTAACTCCACCGCGCAGACGTGGCACTCACGCCGTGCGCACATCGAGTTGCGGGAATAGCTTGTCTAGGGTGACCGGATAATCCCGCACGCGCACACCCGTCGCGTTGTAGATCGCATTTGCCACTGCGGCGGCCGCTCCGCAAATACCGAGCTCTCCCACGCCCATCGCTTTCATCGGCGACAGCGTTGGGTCTTCGCCATCGAGAAAGATGACTTCCTGATGCGGGATGTCCGCGTGAACGGGCACTTCATAACTGGCGAGGTCATGATTCACGAAGAATCCGACTCGCTTGTCTACCACGAGTTCTTCCATGAGGGCGGCGCCCACGCCCATGGTCATTGCTCCAATGATCTGGCTGCGGGCAGCCTTGGGATTCAGGATTCTTCCCGCCGAACACACCGCAAGCATTCGCCGTACTCGCGTCTCCGCCGTCATTGAGTCAACGGCGACTTCGACGAAATGCGCGCCGAAGGTGTAATGCAGGTATTTCTCCCGATCCGGCGTGAACTCGATTTTGTCCTCACCGACGAGACCCTGCGTACCAGCAGCTTCCGCGAGCCCCATGCGTTTACCGCTTGCGACGACGAGGCCGTCCGTGAAGTCCGCAGTGGCCGCATCCACGCCTAACTTCTGCGCGACTGCTTCGCGCAACTTCATGCAGGCGGCGTACACGCCCGAGGTGGAACTCACGGCGCCGAATTGACCTCCGGAACCGGCCGACACCGGAAAGCGTGAATCGCCTAACTTCACGACGACACGATCGAGCGGTACGCCCATCGTCTCGGCCGCTGTTTGCTGGATAATGGTGTAGCTCCCGGTGCCGATATCCGTCATGTCGGTTTCAACCGTGACCACACCTTGGGCATCGAGCCGCACGCGCGCCGCGGAGTTGAGCACGGGCGCGCCGCGATAAGCGGTCGCCACGCCTAGTCCCACGAGCCAGCGGCCGTCGCGCACCATCCCCGGCTGCGCATTGCGACGGCTCCAGCCGAATTTGTCGGCTCCCGTACGCAGGCACTCGACCAGCTTTCGCGTGGAATACACACGCGTCGGCTTCTCGGGATCTTGCTGCGTATCGTTTTGTATACGGAACTCGACCGGGTCCAGTTTCAGCTGGTGCGCCATCTCGTCTATTGCTATCTCGAATGCCATCGAGCCGGGCGCGTCGCCGGGCGCGCGCATCGCGTTGCCCTCGGGCAGGTCGAGTATCGCGAGCCGCGTTGCCGTCATGCGGTTCGCTCCGGCATATAGCGCGCGCGAGGCCAGAATGCCGAGTTCAGCGCTGCCACCGGGCAGATTGCCGGACCAGGTCTCGTGCGCGAAGGCCGTGATTTTTCCATCCGCAGTCGCGCCGAGGCGCACGCGCTGGATGGTCGCCGGACGGTGTGTGGAGTTGTTAGCCATCAGGGGACGCGCGAGCGCGACCTTCACGGGCCGTTTGGCGGCCCGTGCTCCGAGCGCCGCCAACAAGACATCCGATCGCAAGAAGAGCTTGCCGCCAAATCCACCACCAATGTACGGCGACACCACCCGCACTTTGGCCGGATCGATCTTGAGTGTCTTGGCGAGATCACCCCGGGCCCAGGCGATCATCTGATTTGCCGTCCACACCGTCAGCTCGTCGCCCTTCCACGCCGCGATCGTGGCGAACGGTTCCATCATGGCGTGCGTCTGGTCCGGCGTGGTGTACGTCGCGTCCAGCTTTACGGGCGCCGCCGCAAAGGCACTGTTGAAATCTCCGGCCGCGGAGTCCGGCTCGTTGCCGAACTGTGCTTTGGGCTTTTGTGCCGCGTCCTTTGCTTTCTCGAGATCGTACGCGCCGGCCTCGGCCTGGTAACGCACCTTGATCTTGCTCGCGGCGGCGCGCGCTTCTTCAAACGTACGCGCGACCACCACTGCCACCGCCTGGTGGTAGTGCTGAACCTCAGGCCCAGCGAGCAATTTCGCGGTGTTGAAATTGCCCTTGTCGAGCGGCCCCGCATTCTGCGCTGTGACGACCGCGTACACGCCGGACGCGGACTCCGCTGCGCCACTGTCGATAGATACGATGCGGCCCTTGGCAATGGCGGCGCCGAGCACATAGCCGTATGCCGGGTTGGGGGCGATGTCGTGCCACTCGTAAGCGTATTTGGCCGTGCCCGTGGTCTTGAGTTTGCCCTCGTAGCGATCCGTGGCTTTGCCAATGACTTTCTTGCGATCGGTGGGATTCGAAGCAGCCGGCTTGTCATGTTTCATGCCGCGCTCCTCGCTTCCGAAAGCACCACCTCGAGCGTGCGCTCGACCAGCGTGAGTTTGAATTCGTTGTCGTGGGTTGGTTTCGCGCCGGCCAGCAGTGGCTTGGCGACCGCTTTCGCACCGCGCGGCAGCTCCGCTTCCGCAGCTTCGACTCGCCAGGGTTTGTGAGCCACGCCGCCCACCGCCACGCGACCGGTGCCATCGGGCTGAACGATCAAACCAACGGAAACGAGCGCGAAGGCATAAGAAGAGCGATCGCGCACCTTGTGATAGAGCTGTTTGCCGCCGACAGGTTTCGGCAGCGTGACGGCCGTGATCAATTCACCACGAGTGAGTGTGTTCTCGATGTGGGGTGTATCACCGGGCAGGGTATGAAAGTCCGCGATCGGAATTTTCCGGGCCGCGCCTTCGGGTTGCACCGTCTCAACGGTCGCATCGAGCGCACGCATTGCGATCGCCATGTCGGACGGATGGGTTGCGATACAGGAATTGCTCGACCCGATCACCGCGAGCTGACGGCTGAACCCTTGCATTGCTGCGCAGCCACTGCCGGGATCGCGCTTGTTGCAGGCCTGGTTCGTATCGTAGAAGTAGGGGCAACGCGTGCGTTGCAACAGATTGCCCGCCGTAGTGGCGCTGTTGCGCAGTTGGCCGGAGGCGCCAGCCAACAACGCGCGCGACAGCAGTGGATATTCGCGTCGCACGCGGGCGTCGGCAGCCAGATCCGTGTTGCGCACGAGTGCGCCGATGCGCATGCCGCCATCGGGAGTGCTCTCGATTTTGTCCAGCGCGAGTCCGTTGACGTCGATGAGATGCGCCGGCTTCTCGATTTCGAGCTTCATGAGATCCAGCAGATTGGTGCCGCCCGCGATGAATTTGGCGTCCGGGTTACGCGCGGCGGCGGCGGCTGCGGCGGCGGGCGTGGCCGCCTGCTCGTAGCTGAAGGGCCTCATGTGCTCACCTTGGTCTGCGCCACTTCAGTGATGGCGTCGATGATGTTCGAGTACGCACCGCACCGGCAGATGTTGCCGCTCATGCGTTCGCGGATCTCGCTCTGCGTCGGTTGCATGCTGGCCATGAGGTCGCTGCTTGCATGGCTCGGGATGCCTGCCTTGATTTCGGCGAGTACCGCCACTGCGGAGCAAATCTGCCCGGGCGTGCAATACCCGCACTGGAAGCCGTCATGTTTGAGGAATGCCGTCTGCATCGGATGCATCCTCGTTGGCGTTCCCAGGCCCTCGATGGTCGTCACCTTGTGCCGCTGATGCATGACTGCCAGCGTCAGACACGAGTTGGTGCGTCGGCCATCGATCAGCACCGTACAAGCTCCGCATTGACCGTGATCACAGCCCTTCTTGGGGCCGGTCAGCTGCAGGTGCTCCCGCAATGCATCCAGCAACGTCGTTCGAGTGTCGAGCTTGAGGGCGTGAGTCTTGCCGTTGACCGTGAGCGACACGGTGGTGACGACTGCGGCGTCCGTGGCTGCCTGCTGTGCTTTGGTCATCATGGGTGCGGCCGTCGCAGCGGCTCCGAGCTTCAACACGTCACGCCGCGAAAGATCGAAATTGCCGGGACCTTGCATGGGGTCTCCCAGGATGGCTTCCAATTGCGCCTGAACATACGCGGCGCGCGTGGATTGGCTGTCAGCGGAGGCCCAAAAATGAGTTGCCCAAGCAGAACGTCCGGCGTTGGGCTCCCGACCGTTTAGTCGGATTCGTTCAGTGAATGCACCGAAACTGTCAGCCCCTGGATGGGCTGGTCGTTCTCGTCCAGAAAACGTGCGCAAAAGTCCGTGGCACCGCCGCCATTGATGATGGCGGCGCGGATCACGTTGCGTCCCTTGCGCAAAGGGATGCGCTTGGAAACGCCGTCATCGATGACGCTCTGGCGATCATCGTTGAGCGCGATCACCGGTTCGCCGTTGAGCCACCAGCGTGAAGCTGCGTTTGATCCGATGGCGAGGCGCACTCCGGTCACGTCCCGCGGTGAATCCACCGCGGTCTCCACCCAGAACAACACGTTGGACGTGGGCTTCGAGAGTGCCCACGCAAAATGATAGAGATTCACGTTGTAGTTCAGAGTTTCCACGGCGTGCCACTTGAGCGCGGTCCCGTTCACGGTGACATTCCCGCCGTCGATTCGCTGCGCGTCGGCAGTCTCAGGCAATGCCGCCAACTGCAAGGCTTCCTTCACCGCGGGCTCTGTCAACCGGCCCGGCACCGGCACCGGCTCCAGCACTAGCCATCGATGAATGAAACCGCGCTCGTCAACCCGTTGGGTCGCGCCGTTGGGGCGAGTGAGCGAAGAGGCCGCGGGACGCGCGGCGGGTAGTTCGGCCGGCGCAGCACTTTCCGACCAGCCAAGGCAAATCGAAACAACACCAAGCACTCGCCATTTCACAGCTACGCGAATCACGGTGACTCCAACAACCAGCGCTGGCGATCGCTGGTCGGATCGACCTTCGCCAACGTCGGCATGCTGCTGCCGGCGGCCGAAAGCACCAGCGCTGCGGGCGCGCCGGCAATGGACTTGGGCGCGATGCGATAGCTGCCATCGGTGAGCTGATCGATGCGCCACAATTGTTCCGGTGCGCCGTTGAACGCGACGGCCGTGAGTTCACCACCTGGGGCCGCCGTCAATGAGCGTTCCGTGCCCGCCACCATGATCCTGAAAAAAGGTGAGCCGGGATAACCGCCGGCATTGGCGACAGGGGCGATCGTCCATTTCTGTTGGGCTTGCAGCATCGCGGGTGCGAGGCGCACGTCGGTGGTCGCGGGCCATTGCGCCGAAACTTGCCCGGGCTCCTGATCGGCGACGGGTGGTCCCGACTGCGGCTCCGGCGGCGGGCCGGTGCCGCCGGGACGGCGCGGGCGAAATCCACCGACCGGAAAGCCCTGCACCGCGAGCTCGAGCACGGTGCCGGTGCGCGCGGATTGGATCGCGTAGGTGCCTGCCACGAGATTGTCGCCGGCGATGGGCCAGCCGTCGCGCCACAGCAGCGGACGGATGTCGAGCACACTGGCGCCGCCGCGATCGAGGTCTGCCTCGTAGTGCAGCGAAAATTTCTGAACGCCTGGAGCCAGATCGAGAAGTCCGAAGTGACCCGGCCCGATGTGGCGTCCGCGCGACGCGGCAAACAATTTCCCGCCGCCTTCGAGCATATCAATGCCCATGTTGTCGAGATACGGGCCGGTCACTTTGCGCGAACGGCCCATGCGGATGTTGTAAGTGGAATTGGCGCCCTGGCAACAGGAGCCGTGGGTGACCAGCAGGTAGTACCACCCGTCGTGATAGATAGGAATAGAGGCTTCGGAGTTGATCGCGACGTTCACCGGCGCGCGGTCCGGGTAACGGCGCTTTCCGGTTTTGGGATCCAGCTCGACCAGCCGGATGTAACCGAAGTAGGACCCGTAGGTGAGCCAAAGCCGCCCATCAGGGGCCAGCAGCACACCAGGATCAATCGCATTGCTGTCTTCGATGCCATCGGACCAGACGACCGGCCCGCCATCTTCCCAGTGGTAGTCAGGCGAGGTCGGATCGAGTGTTCGACCGATGAGCAGGCCGATTGCCGACTTCGGTTGAATACCCGGCGCGGAATAATAGAGAAAGAATTTGTCGCCGATGTGAATGACATCCGGTGCCCACGTGTTGTTTCCGCCGCGGGTGAGAACCTCGGTTCCGGGCTTGCCATCAGGCAGTGCGGACATCAGCGATCCGGTGCGACGCCAGGTCCAGCCGTCGTCGGACGTCAGGATCGGAAGGCCGTTGCCGGTGCCATAGGTGTAGTAGCGGCCTGCGTGCGCGGTGACGGTCGACGGATCATGAATGAGGATGTCGCCGTCGAGCGCATACGCGGGCAGCGCGAGCGTCGTAAAGACACCCAGCAGAAGTTTTCGCAGCATGGAGTTTAATGTAGCACGCACCTGCGGCGGCTTCGGGCACTAGCTAGGATTTCCGCACCGATATTAAAATATGCATATACACATACGATTATAGAAAGTCTGTTGTCTTAGTGAAATTACGCTGATAGCGTCATCAGGGGATCACGATTAGGGGGCGCCTTCCGTGCCTCCGTCGTAGATCGAGGGGGATTAAATAATGAGTTCACGGACAGTCTTGCGCGCGTCCATTGCCGCGCTATGCGGTGTTTCAGCAACGTTTGCCACCGGTTCGGCATGGGCACAGGAGCCCGACAAAGACGCCGCCGGCGAGGAAATGGGCGTCATCACGGTGACCGGCTCGCGCACGATCACCGACGTTCTGAAATCACCCACCCCAATCACCTCGGTCGACATCGGCGAATTGGCGCTCACCACGCCGAGCGACACGGCCGACGCGCTGAACAAGCTGCCCAGCATCATGGGCGGACGCACGCCGCGCAACCAGGGCAACGGCAGCACCAATAACGGCGGCAATACGCTGTCGCTGCGCAACTTTGGCCCCTCGCGCACGCTGGTGCTGCTGGATGGCCACCGCGTCGCGCCGAGTAACCAGGACGGCTCGGTCAACATCGACGTCCTGCCACAGATGCTGGTCAAGAATGTCGACATCGTCAC